>Ga0105104_10001394_pt1 | contig 18142 bp, 16 predicted proteins | sample PPLLaktember2015_3_FD_87034 | JGI IMG/M metagenome (GOLD analysis project Ga0105104, IMG submission 87034) | Freshwater sediment microbial communities from Prairie Pothole Lake near Jamestown, North Dakota, USA - PPLs Lake P7 Core (6) Depth... | ecosystem: Environmental > Aquatic > Freshwater >... | reverse complement strand
CGTCCGGAATCGCTCTCACGGACGCTTCGTCCCGCTGCTGGATTTCGCCCGGAAGCTGGTCCCAAGGGACCAGGTAAGGGCTGGTCCTGCGGGCAACATCTTTCGGACCGGGCGCGAAGCGCCAGCCCGCTAGCAGGCGTTCGGTCACCCAGCGTCGATGCTCCATCCGAGACAGCAGGTCAGTTTCGCCAGCCTCAAACCCGACAAAAGGCGAGTCTTGTGGGCTTTGATGCGGAGCCGAAAAGCAGCCTATCGCGCGGAGCTTCACTGGAACATGGTCGGCCTGCTGGCGATTCGAGTCCTGCAGCCCCGGATCAAGCTGGTGCCAGGGCACGAGCGCAGGGTCCACAACTCCTGGAGGAGCCGTCCGGAGGCGATTCTCCAGATAGAGCTGATGGAAAGCTCGAGCCATGGCGTCGACTTCATGGCCCTCGATTGCCTCAGGCGTGCAGGCGACGTCAAGCATGCCGAAAGGAGTAATCCCGTCTTTCTCATGTCGGCCCGCCTGGTTCTCGCCCAGCAAGGCTGCCAACCCGTGCAAGCGGTCCAGTCGAACCCGCACGGGGACCCGGGCCTCGACCACATCGCTCACCGTTAGAGCCACTGACAGTGCCAGTGCATTGTCCTGGACGCACACCGCCACCGTCGCCAGCTCATCCGCCTTCTCACACCACGTTCGGATCCGGTCGATCGACTGGTTCGAGTGCAGGTCCATGGCGCAGAATTCGAGGTCGGCAACCTCCCGGAAGGCGGGGTATCTTCTGAGAAAGGATGATTCTCGCGCGGGTGCTTCCGAGTCCACCACTGAGATGCGCATCTTCCGGCCGGTTGCCAGAACGCCAATCCGTGTCGCCTGCAACACGACACTCTCTCCCACTGCTCCAAAGCCGAGAACGACCAGGTGAGCGCGACTCAAGCAGCCCCCGGGGACGACAGGTCTGTAATCGAGCGGGTACTCTTCGAAGAGAAGGCGGGCAGCCAGTTGACTGGTATTAAAGAGGTGCACGTCCAGCAGATCATTCGGGTCGCGCAAAAGCGCGTGGGCTCGGACGAGCGGCAGAAGGCTGGTGTCAGACACGTGCAGAAAGCAGCCTAGCCGGGTCTCCGTTGGCTTGGACTTGAGGCGCATGAGCTCCAAGCCGACTTCCAGATTAACCCCGTCGTCTCCCGACACGGCTATGACCTGCTTGGCCCGGCGGACGCCGGCCCGTTGGAGCATTTGGAGACTGGCGGCATTCCCGATCAGGACAACACCGCCCTGGCGCTTGCACGCTGTCACTCCTGGACAATGCCGATCAGGCTCGATTCCCACAACTCTGATGCCCTTGCGGCGATATTCGCGCACCAGCCGGCTGCCTTTCTGGCCGAGTCCACAGATCACGACGTGATTTCGCCAGAGCGGGATACGCAAGGAACGAAGCTCGTCCCTGAATAACCCCAGCGTCGCCTTGACTGCGGCATAGCCGAAAACGGACGGAGCTAGCACTTGCGCAATCACGAGGGGCCAGGTCAATCCTTCCCGGGGGCCAAGGTTCGACTCGAGGACGAAGAGGTGAGCGGTGAGAGTGACTGCTCGCAGGTAACCTCGCCAATCCGCCGGTTGAACAACCGACAGAAAACCGATGTAGCCAAGTCCAGAGGCAACCACCGCCATGGCGGCGATGATGTGCCACTCGTGTTCAACCAGAAAGGCGTTGAACCGACCGTTTCGCGGCACAGAAGGAGTTGCGTTCACGAGGACCTGATGATAGCAGCAAGCGGATGACCGTGACAGTAGCGAGCGCTCGGCACGCCGACCGAGGGATGGCATAATGGCCGGCTGGGGGGACAAGGATGAAAGCGTCCAGTTACCCGAAGTATCCTTTTTTCGCAAGAAATTCGCGGAGATAAGAGACGCTGAAGCGCAGACCGCATTGCAGGCAAATCGCGTTGTCGCCAACGGCTAAATACTCGCCGCCGCACTTATAGCAGTATCCATCCGGCGGATTTCTTCGGACGAGAATCCAAGCCCATATCTTCGGCATAGTGGCGAGCAGCAGGAGAGCGAAGTACCACGGGAAGCCCAGTCGGAAAGCTAGCAGACAGAGCGCCACCCAAGTGACCGCCACGCGGATCCATAGCCTTGGCATTCTCAGTTCCTTCAACTTCTGCGCAATCATGCGGGTCTGGGCACGCAGGTTTGGGTCGGTGCCTTCAACCTTGAGAGAGATAGACAGCGACTCTTCCAGCTTCGGGCGTGCGGCACCCTTCTTCCTTAGCTTCAGGTATGTGACCGCTTGATTGCGGAGGCAGCTGGCGAGAGCCGATTGATTCCCCACAGTTCGAAACAGGGCCTCTGCTTCGGCGCCTTTCTCAAGTGATTCATAATGACGCCCAAGACAACTCAGAATAACGGCCTGCTCGCCCAGACAGGTAGCCAGACTATCTGTCGCCCCCAACTCTCGGCACTCGTTTTCTGAGCCTCGGAGCAGTTCAAGCGCCTTCCCGTACTCCTGTTCTTGTTTGAGGAGGACTGCCTGATTGAGTAGATGCGCCTGAAAGTCGTAACGGAGCCCGGCTGCCTCACAGACCCGCGCCCCTTCCTTCCTGAGTGCCATCGCCTCAGAAAATCGGTCCTCAAGGAGAGCCCGGTTTCCGAGGCAAGCCTGGAGCATGTGGCTATCTCCCAGTTTTCGGGCTATCTCCTCTTGTCTCTGCAAGAGCCGTCGCCGCTCGTTCAGGTGATTCCCGTATCGTGCGATGGATCCAAGAGCCCAACCGAGCCCCCGCTCATCTCCGAGCGCGGTGCATATCTCGGCCCGCTCTCTGTCAACAGCTTCTGCCCGTGCCAGGTTCCCTTCGCCGGTCAGGATGCGCCCCATGCTATCCAGAAACCGCACAAGCTCCGCCTTCCGGCCGAGACCACGGCATCGCTGAATGCTTCGCTCAATTATGTCTTTCGCGAGATCTTGGTGTCCCCTGATCAGCAACAGTTGAGAGAGAGCGTCTAGGGAGGGCCAGTCACCTGCCGCAAGAGCATCATGAAAGGTGGCGGCGTAGGAGTCCTTTAAGCCGTCTACGTTCCCGGCCTCCATCGTGGTCCAATACCGTAACACTTCATCCCGAGATCTGTCCCAGGAGGCAGCCAGGAACCGAAGATCAGCAAGTGCGTCGCGTAGTCTCTGCCACTGTTGGGACTCGGATAGCTGCCAGCAGAATTCGTCGATCTTTCGAGAACTGAGTTCCTGTCTCCCAAAATAATCGGAGATCTGTTTGTGCGTCTTCCATCGATCCATCTCCGCGTGCAGGTAGCGCTCCTCCACCGCCTGTCGAAACTCCTTTGTTGCGAAAGAAAGCAGGCCCGCCCGATCAATGAAACAGGACTCGGCTCCCACATACAGTGCAGACCAGAATAATCGGGGCAACGCACGATTCTCGGCGCGAAGCAGAGTAAGTAACTCGGTTTCCGTCAATCCGTATCTGCTCGCGTTCAGGAGCGACATGGCTTTTCGCACCAGGCCGGGGTACTCCTCGTCCTCGTAGTCTCGCTCATATCGGTTGAGGAGCTTCTGGTAGAGTTCCGGTAGCGACGCAGCAGCAACGGAATCGTTGAGGCACTGCTCCAGGGTCTCATGATCTCCCCACAGTTTCAGTTCGGACAGCAGAGTGGTCAGGAAGAGCGGGTTGGCTGTCTGTGGGGCCGACACAATCCGAAGCGAGTGCTTCCGGCTCAGTTCCTTTCGAAACTGCCTCAAGTACCCAGCTATCAGTTCTTCCCGCTCGATTGGAGTTAGTGGCTGAAGGCTTAATGTAGGCCAACCTCGACGGTTCAAGTCCTCCAGCGTCGGTCCTGGGTCGGTAGAGACGATGAATCGAATGCGCGGTGGTATTGTGGATGGTAGCCAAAGGAGACTGGGTCCCCGATCTCGCTCGTCCAACCGGTCCAATCCATCAAGCACCAAGACCACGCGTCCATGAGCAGCCGCTTGATAAAGAGTGCTCAAAAAGCAGGAGGGTAACATCTCCGCTTCCATCGGGACGCGAATCCCGAGATTGAATTCGCGGTCAAGCTCTGAAATCAGACGGCCGAGCATCTTGGGAAGAGTGGCGCTGGCACTTGTCGCCCCGACAAAATGCTGCACGACTTTCGGCGCGTTTGGCGTCTTGCGGTATTCTCGCACCCAATTGGCGAGGAGGGTCGTTTTCCCCAACCCAGATTCCCCAACGACAACCAGCGGTTTGCCCTCGCCTTCACAATGCTCCGTCAGGATTTCGTGGTATTGGGATCTTCTCAGGTACACCCCGAGAGTCAGGCCGTCAGACAACTGAACTGCAACTCGACTTCCGCCAAACCTTTCATGAGCAGCGATCTCAGTATCCAAGGCGCTTGGCGGCTGGTTTTCCGGGTAGCGCCGATCGATCATTTCCTTCAGATCCTGGAAAATGAGGTCTGCAAACGTCTTGGGGTCCGGGTAGTTCTCCCGGACGGTGCATCGGCTCCTCCGGATGAGTTCTTTCAGATTAGCAAGCTTTAAGCGATCCTCCGCACTTTGCGATCGGTAGTAGTCTCTGACCGCCTGAGGGAGACGGTCAACATAGCGACAATCGCGGAAGTAGAAGAAGGCGAGTTCGTTCGATTCCGGTTCGTTGAAGACGCCGTGAAGGATCTCCAGTTCGGTGACAGATCGCTGTTGATGCTCGGTAATCCAAGGCTCCGACTCTCGCACGGCCGGTGGAATATGGTGCGGTATCCAACCGTATCGTTCACCCAGAATACCGATGAAGTACGGCCGGCAGCGTCGAATTTCATCAAGGCAGACCGCCAGCACTTCCCCACGGGCGGACTGCTCTTCGGTAATCCCCCAACGCAGGTCGACGTCGGTGAAAACCACCCCTCTCGACTCGCACACTCTTCGAAGGGCGGGGAAGGTCCTTTTCGCAAGCAGTTCTCGTTCCTCTTGCATATCCCGAAAAGTGGAGGATACGAAGACGCGAATGACACGCGGGGACAAGAGGGTAGCGGGAAAGGTAACCATGCGAACATCCTCGATGGAAGGGATCTAGCAGTAGGTCCTCGTGGGGAAGCGGCAATGCCGAAAGCTGGATTTGGCTGCGCTTGCATCTCGTAAGTATTTCCACTCGATTGACCTAGCCAAGACGAGCGGACAGGTTGACAAAGGCAATCGACTCCACAAAATCCGTTACTTCGGCAACTGATCATAGCCCTGTTGGGCCAAGCGCACAAATCCGAGAAAAAAGTGCACGGTTCTTTCTTGAACGGAACCTGACTCGCCGGGACAGGGATGACAATGATAGTCCGCGTCCTGGCGAATCGCTTTCTCGGCGAAGCTCGACAGACTCTTAGCCCGCGACTGGACGAGTGCATCGGGGATGGAGGCCTTGCAGGCATTCTTGAGGATTTCCTCAAGAACCCTCGCGTACATTTCGTACTGCGGAAACTCGGCTACGTAGGCATCTATCTGGGCCTTGTGCTCTTCAGGAGTCGGCAGGGTCTTTTCTGGCATGAGTTCTCCTTGGGACGCGGCTAATTTGCGTCTTCTAAGGGAAAAATCCAGTGGAAACGTCCGCTGGCCCCCGCTGACCACGCCAAGGAAGTCTCCGGGGAACCGGCAGAGAATGAACACTCAATACGGAGTTTTGCACCCCAATACCAAGGCAAAGGGCTATTGGAAGGGCCTGTGTGGGAAGGGCCTTGCGGATTGAGCGGGCGAGCTTTATCCTCGTCACACCCGTATCGGCTGCTAGTTGCGCGGCTTCGATGACAGATTCTAGGGGGACGAAGACGATGGCTCAGAACGATGGAATCCTGGTAACGGGGGATCTGGCGGTCGACTGGTTCGAGCTCAGGATTCCTCCCCCGGTCTGCCCGGCCAGCGCCGGAAGCGGCCAAGAGACTGTGGATGCGGATCCTTCCCTGGCGGATTCCCCACCCGTGAACTGGCACGGTTTCGTGCAGGTCGTGAGATACGCCTGCCCGGGGGGCGCCTTGATGCTCGCCGATTTCGTCAGGGCGGCCGTGGGGAACGAGGTGAGGGTCAGTGCGCCAGAGGTTAAAGGCCGGCTCGACGTCATTCCCGCCTCCGACATCATCCATTCCTATGCGACCCTTAAGCCGGGCGTCAGTGAAAGAGCCGTGGTACCTCGACGAGTACACAGGCTACGCGGGGCCCGACAGAGGGATTCCGAGCTGCCTGGATCCCTCGTCGCAGCTGGTCACCTGGCCAAAGCCCGAGCTTGCACCCCGTCTCGTCGTCATCGACGATACCGGAAACGGGTTCCGGCGGGTACCCGCGCTCTTCCCTCCGTGCCGGGCAGAAAGCCTCGTCATATACAAAGTCCATCGTCCGTTGACCCGCGGAGACCTGTGGAAGCGTGTCGAAGGGGCCTCGAGCGGAAGCAGCAGCGGCGAGAACCTGGTTGTCGTCGTCAGCGTTAACGATCTCCGCACGCTCCCCGAGGTGAACATCTCTTCGGGACTTTCGTGGGAAAGGACCGCGCGCGAGCTGTTGAGCCAGATCCGGCTCAATCCGTACCTGGAACACCTCGGACGCTGCCGCAACCTCCTGGTCGTTCTCGACACAGATGAGGTCTTCATCTATCACTCGGGGCCCAGACCGCTGGCCCGCCTGGTCTTCGACCCGAAACGCTGGGAAGGGGGATTCCGGACCGAGACGAAGCGAAGCGTCGTCGGTTGGACAAACGCTTTTACTGCCGCCCTCGCCGCTCAGATTTACCGAAACGAGGGTCGCCTGGAGAATCTGCACGAAGCGGCCAAGGCGGGGCTGGTCGCCGCTCGACGGATGCTGGTGGCCGGCTATCGGGGCACATCGCCTTCGATTCGCATTCCGCTGGAGAACGTCTTCAACTTAAGCGACCAGTCGATCTTTAAATTGGGCGACACATCGATTTTAAAGGGAAAGGTCACCTGCGACAGCTTCGCTTCGGTCGTCGTCCCAGCGTCCACTTCCCTGCCCGACCCCGACCCGGACTACTGGCGCATCCTCGAAACCCGGACTCGGAATATCAGGATGCGCGTTGCGGAGAGCCTGGTGCGCAAGGGACGACACCCAGTCATGGAGGAAGTCCCGGAACTGAAGATCGGCGGGCTTTCGACGAGCGACCGGTCGGAGATCGAGAGTTTCAGCGCGGTCCGAAAACTACTTTGGGAGTACCTGAATGGTGAAGATCAGCAGCCTCTCAGCATCGCTGTTTTCGGCGCGCCGGGAGCAGGCAAGTCTTTCGGAGTGAAACAAATTGCGCAAAGCATCGGCATCTCGAAGGAAGCGATCGGCGCTCTTAATCTCTCTCAGCTTGGCCCGACTGAGGGGTTAAATTCAGCCTTCCACAGAATCAGGGACATTGGCCTGGCCGGCGAGGTCCCGCTTTTCTTCTTCGATGAGTTCGACTCCAGGAACCTCGACTGGCTGAAGCTCTTCCTCGCTCCCATGCAGGACGGCGAGTTTGAGGACCGGGGCGTCAACTACCACCTGGGCCGCTGCATCCTGGTGTTTGCCGGCGGGACTTCGACCACCTTCGAAGCTTTTGCCGAACGTCAGGAGGAGTGCAAAGCCCAGAAGCTGCCCGATTTCATCAGTCGGCTGCGCGGTTTCATCAATATCATGGGCCCGAACCCAAGAAGGCTTGCGGACGAAGGCGCCGCCGCCGATCCGTGTAAACGGGAGTCTGTCAACGAGCAGGGCAAGACGGCGCAAGACTCGGCGGCCGAGAACGAGGAAAGTGGAGCACAGACCAGATCGACGGCAGGAACAAGCGCTTTTCAGAAGACACCCGCCGAAATGGTCGCAGATGCCCTCGGAGCAGAGCTGAACGACCCGGGCTACGTGATCCGACGCGCGAAGCTTTGGCGGACTTTGATAATGAAAGCGCCGCAGACGCCCGAACTCCGCCACAACGCGACGAGGTGAACATAGATACCGGGCTCTTGAGGGCCTTGCTGCGGGTACCGAAGTACAAGCACGGTGTCCGCTCCATGGCGGCGATCCTCCAGATGAGCCGGTTGGGCGGGAAGAAACGGTTTGACAAGTCGGATCTGCCTCCCCGGGAGCAACTTGCGCTTCACGTCGACGTCGACGACTTCTTCTTCCTGCTCGAGCGGGAACGCTTTTTCCAACAATCGACAGACTGAAGCGATCATCGTCGACCGCCTGGCCCGGGTCGGCCACCAGCGTTACGTCCGGACCCGCAGCGTCCGGAATGAAGCGCGAAGGTTGCCGTCGATTTTAGCGCTCTCCCACTGCACAAGCAGGAGTCCAATCGCGACCTGGCCGCCGACATACCGCAGAAGCTGCGAGCCATCGGCATGTGGTTCCGCCCGGCGCCGGCCGGATTGCAGGCGCGTAGCCCGATCATTAGGGAGGAAGAAATCGAGCTGCTCGCCAGGCGTGAGCACCAGCGCTGGGAGAGGGAACAGCGTTACCAGGGAGTCACCGAGCACGAGCACTTTCGTCCGTTCGAGTCTCTGCCCCGGAAGTACAAGACTACGACCGGGAGATCGTTCTCGGCGTCCCCTGCCTGCTCGGCGATCTCGGGCTTGAAGTCTTCCGTAAGGAAGACGTGGAAGACTTTGCGGAAATCGAGTTGGTCGAAGCCCTGGCCCGCGAAATCCACCGCCGGTACGCCGTGGAGCGACAGACCGCGGGCGAGACCGTGCAAGAGAATGCGGCGATACTCCCGTTTGAGCAATTGGCGCCCGACATTCGGCGCTCTAACTACGATAACGCGGCGCACATTCCGACGAAGCTCAAAAGCGATCGGCTACGGCTTCCGACGAGTTCCGTGGGGCAGAACACCGGAGATCCTGCCACTCACGCCAAGCGAAATTGAAACGATGGCAAGGATGGAGCACGAGCGCTGGGTCTGGGAACGACTCATGAGCGGCTGGATTTACGCTAACGGGCCGAAGGACCTCGACAAGAAAACCAGTCCCTACATGATTCCTTACGACAGCCTGACCAACGACATCCAGGAATACGACCGGCAGACGGTCCGGATCGTGCCCGATTTGCTCGCACAGGTCGGGTCTGAGCTGTACAGGATCAAGTTGGGAGACCAAGCTCTGGACGAGAGGTAAAAGGTTGGTGCAACGAAATCCACAAAAAGGGAAAAAGCGGATGAGCACGACAAGTACAGATCCTCCGGTCGTCGGTGATCCGGTTCAGGTGAAGAAGGGGAGCAACAGAACGCTACCGGGTGTTTATCAGCTATTCCCACGAAGACCTTACCCTAGTAACACGAATCGTGGAAGTCCTGGAAAGCATTGGTCTGGAGACTCTATGGGACCAGAACTCCCTGTTCGGCCATGGTTTGCATGAACAAATTCGCAACTTCATAGCAACGCTCACGTATTCGTCCCGATCTTAACCAAAAACGCGGACGCACGGAAATGGGTGCACCAGGAAATCGGCTATGCGATGGGCGTCAACATACCTGTCATACCGTTGGCAGTCGGGAAATTCCCTGGCGAATTGATCCAACAAATTCATGCAATTCGCGTTGATCCCGACAAGCTAAGCAATCTGATGACCCAGTTGTCGCTTGACCGGCTTGAGGCGCTGATAGAACAGTACAGCGAGTCCGGGAACGCATTTAATCGGTGCGCGGATTTTCCCGAGGCCCGGTCCGCCATGATGGTGCAACACGCAAACGACGTGCTCCGCCTTGGCGTTTGTGCCCTCGTGCGGCAGAAGGGCGGGCTTAGTTCTTTTCACATTCCCACAGAGACTCTATCCCATCCAGCCTGGCAGAAACGCTACGGCGATCGCCAGCGCGGAATGGAGCACTGTCGCCTTCAGCGGCGAGAGAGAATGGCACTTACCCGACATGCCAAGGAGGCGGGCTGCAAACTAATCATCAACCCGACGCTTCAGTATGTGGCTGACGGAACTATGGCGCGTGTCGCCCGACTAGAAAGTCTGCTCCACTTTCTGGAATCAATGCCCGATGAAAAGTGCTTCGTCGCTATCAAGCCCAAAATGGACCATCCGGAGAGCATCACTATCCTCGGCAACTGGTTTTGTGCTGAATCGGTTTCCGCCCAGGTCGGGCAGGGCTATTTTCAGACAATTTTCACACGGCATGCCCCGACCCTAAGGGACAAAATTGAGGCATTCGACCAGGAATTCGAGGACTGCTGAACAGAACTCCGGAAACGCAATCGAGGCGCTGTGCCATAGGCCTAATCCACTCCGAACTGGAGAAGGGCCAAAAACAAGCGTGATTGCGTGACTCAGTGACCGGATCCAGTGTTCCCATTTTGGGCAATTATGCGAGAGCACGGAGCCTACAGTTCGAGCTGCCCCGCATGGGCGCCAAACGTTTTAGATGCGAGGAACTCTCCCCTTTGACAACCATGAGCTTACAGATTATCCTTTCGATCCGTTTGACAAGGTTTACCAACCTGTTACATAGCCCTTTTCGTTATTCACAATGGTTAGGCTGTGCGAAGGTAAGCTCGGAGAACCGTGATGCCGCCTGATGATTCTCTCTCCCGTTTTCACGTTTTTGTCTCATTCAAAAATCTTGATTCCAAAGGACTTCCGACAAGGGATGCGTCTCTCGCAAAAGAGGTGTACGACTACCTGACCAGCAGGGATTTGGAAGTCTTCCTCAGTAACGTCACACTGGAGAAACTTGGCGTTTCGGAGTACATGAAGGCCATCGATCGGGCGCTGGCATCCGCGGATGTGCTCGTGGCTGTCGGGACATCAGCCGACAATCTAGACAGTCAGTGGGTCCGTTACGAATGGGGGAGTTTCTTTAACGACATTCTGAGTGGCCGGAAGAAATCCGGCCGGATCTACAGCTACTTGGACAACGTACCCATACACGCCCTTCCTCGACCACTTCAGCAAAACCAGGTATTCCAGCACAGTGAAGCGGGGATGAACACGCTGGGGAATTTCATACTCAATGCCCTCGGGCTCCCGGCACCGGGTGGTCCATCTCCCAGTCCCGCTTCGGCCGGCGTCCAACACGTCTTCAGTAACGCTTCGACACGTCTCACGTCTCTGCCGGAGAAGAACAGGAGCTACCTGTATGTCCTCCATGCCGCCCATGGATCGGTAGAGGACTTCAAGGAGATTGAACCGGCGTTCCTACAGGCCCTGGAGGTCGCTGCTGTCAATGCAATGCCCGTAACGGTCCTCTACGAATATGGAGGAAGCATTGGTGACGGCGTAACCCTGAACGAATCGATGCTTGAAACTGAGAAATCGCTGCTTGCCAAGGCCCTTTCGGCAACCGCGAACGGACAAGCGCCTCTCTTCATTCTGGGCAAGGATCCGACGAAGATCCCCGGGCACAGGTTTTTTGTGACTCTACTCGAGTTTCTGGCGTACCACCGCTTGCACACTGTCCCAGAAAACCTGTCATATACCGCGTGGACGTTGGCTGAACAAGCAGATGGGGCTCATGGTCAATTGAATTCTGTGGTGCGCGGAAACGCTGTGGACCGGATCATTGAGGCACAGATCGGGTGGCTTTCGGCAAACATGCGAGCACTGGAGCAAAGAGACCGTGAATTCGCCGACCAGCTTGCGAAGATGCTCGCTGACTCTCGGCCGACGATCTTCGTTACAGTCCGTGGCGCCGCACATCTGAACACAATCACTTCATCCTTGAAACGGCTGCGTGTTCCCTTCGACGCTGTGGTTCCGGAGGGTTGCAGCTATCCGCCCAGGGAACAGGTGCTCCAGGAGCTCCTGGCCGCCGGCTGCCGTCCGGATTCCTTCACTCTTTCTGACAGGCAGCGTACCTTGCTTTTAGAGGATTTTATCGCCCACAACCTCGGCGAGATTTTGGAGAAAGCGTTGGCATCACCGTATGGATCTCATCTGGGCCGGATGTCAACCTTCCAGAAAACCCGATTGACCAACGCGGTCTTCCAACGCTGGACAGATGTAGATGTACAGGCCATCTACGCGAAGACTGGGCAGGCGAGAGGAAAGTTCGTGTTGGATTGGTTGACGGAAAAAGGAACGGACGAGGACATCGACATTTTTATCCGAAGCTTCATGCCTTGACTTGGCGCCAGCCTCCGGGGCTCTACAGTTGGGGGATGACAACCGCTCGCCGGGACAGCCGGTTATCACCCCCCAACAAGGCACAAAAAAACTAGGCCATTTTGCTCAGAAGCTTTCGGGCTTCGTCCGAATAAGCCCCGCTCGGTGCCAGCTTCAGATATTCGCCCAAGCAGTGCTGAATAATGGGTACGTAGCCCACAATGTCTTCATTTCTCCCTGGGAGCCGCATTCGGTAGAGCGCGGCAGCGATCTGTTCGATTTGCCCGATTGTGACAATCCGCCGAAGGTCATAGAGGAAGAGCTGACCGAGCCGGAAATAGGCCTCCGGGTGGGGGAGACATTTGCGGAGTTCCTCGAACTTGACGCGGAACCCTTCACGCATCGAGTCATTCAATTCCTTGCGCTCCGCTTCGTTTAGGGTTCCAACGCTGTCTAACTTCATGAAATTGCGCAGGTAATCACGGTCTTTCAATGGATCAGGTACAGTAACGTTCACTTGAGAGCCCTCCGTGTAGGTGACGAGAAAAGCCGCCCAAGTATCGCTTCGGTTTTTCGACAAGTCAAGGGTCTCCGCTCCCTCGCTGATTAGGGAATCAACGCGGTCTGCAGAGCTCTGAACACCAAGAACTACGGGGCAGCGGCGTGCTTCGGATTTCAGCAGCCGCTAGCCCGGCGCACAGGCGGGCGGTCTTGGAAGACCATGGGCCAGTCCTGCGTTTCATCGACCATGAGACGAGCGACCCCAGTCGCCACCTCGATTAGTTGCCTCGATCGCAACGGCGCGGGGTGGTGCTGACTGAGCTCCAAACGTAGGCTTTCCAGTCGTTCCTGGCCTCGGAGCGCTTGGCGATGCGGCAAACTCTCTCTGGTTCTTGATGGCAATCAGAGCGCCGCCAAGAGTCGGCAAGACCGAGCACGCAACTGTGAAGTAAGGCGCGAGTTCCTCGGGGCCGAGTGTGGTTTGGTCGGCGGTGTCTTAAGTCAACGGCCACCTGTCTCGGCGGCTGGACGGCCCGTCAGAAGCGCCTCTCGGCAGTCTTCCAATCAACGAGTTTGTTGATCGAGAGGAATTGTGGCTGGTGCTGTGGCCTCCACACCTCTGTTCTTGACTCTTATTCTTGGCCAACTCGCTGAGAAGGCCCTCGAAACTGACCTCTAAGCGGAGCAGTTGCGGAATCCGTCTCTCACTGATTTCCTGCCCAAAAATCTTCCAAACGGTTCTGTTGATTGGCGTTGATTGAACGTTTTTCAACGCTTTACGGGAGGCCGGACGTCGCGGAGGAAGTCGGTGTAACTCTAACAAAAAGGGCCACTTTTCAGTGGCCCTTGAAACTTGGTTGCGGGGGAGGGATTTGAACCCTCGACCTTTGGGTTATGAGGGCACAGACGCTAAAACCTGTAATCCCTTTATTTGCAATGAATCATACCTTTTCTTCACCTGTCAGTATCTTGGGTTAAGTTGGGTTGATTTGATTGTTTTGGATTGTCGTGGGCACAAATTTCGGGCACAAAATCGCATCTTCGGCTGTTGCAGAATTCGAGCCTTGGCGTCGCGTTGATACATTGAACGGCCGGGGGCTCAGGCGAAGTTTAGGTTGTTTTGCAGACCCCGTCTCCCCCGCCCGCTCCAGCAAGCGGAACAGAGCAGCCCGTTCAGCCGCACGTGTACGCCGCCGATCACGATGATGCCATGATGCCCCTGATGACTGGCCAGCTCAAGAAAATCGTCGCGATTGCAGGTGATCAGAATGCAACCGTTGTCGCGAGCGAACTGGAGGACAGTGGCATCGGCGGCGTCCGTCGGAAGGACCTGACGAAGCAACAAGACCTCGTGGCCGAGTTCCTGGAGCAAATAGCTCAAGTCATCCGGCACATCCTGGTCCAGGACGAACTTCAATGCTGGCCGTCCGCCATCTGCCGTGCAACCAGCAGATCGATCTCCCCTTTGTGATCCTCGTAGTAGGCAAGACACTCGTAAACCTGCGCCCTGCTCAGCGAGGGGAAGCAGTTCGCCACGAGCGTCTCGACGGTCTCCCCGTTCTGCAGCAGACCAATCACGTCGTGAACCGCAATTCGAGTGCCTTCCACGCGGGCATTCCCGCCCCTGACATCAGGAGACCGGGCAATATATCGGTAGGATTCTGAAACCGTGCTCATAGTCTGAATGTAAGCATAAACGGAACCAAACTCACTGCGCAACCGGGGAATAACCCGTTCATATAGCGCTAGCCAGGCGATCGGCAAGTTCCGCCAGTAAAACGCGGGCGGTCCCGGCCCAGAGTCAGCCAATTACTCCTGTCGCTGGGCGGAGGTGGTAGCCGGGTCGTCGCCAGCAGGTGGAGCTTTGGCCCGAACGTCGTCAGGCAATCGAGATTTCGAGCCTCGAGCATGCTCGGGTTGCAGACATTATCCAGAACCAGCAGGACATGCCCATGACTCTTCAGTCGTTCTCTCAGACAGGCTGCAATAGCGGCGAAATGGCTTTCGGGGTTAATCAGATCTTCATCGCGGATACGATCCCTGAAGAAGTCGCCAGGGGATAGCGCCGATTCCTTGACGTTTGACTTCCCTTCGCACTGTACCAGGAAGCGACCGCCTGGGTAAGCCCCTGCGAAGGCGTGAGCGTATGTAAATGCCAGCTCCGTCTTGCCTATTCCCCCCAGCCCATGGACTCCCGCTATAACCCCAGTGCGGTCGTCTTTCAGGCGTTCGCGTAGCGCTATGAGTTCGTCGACACGACCTGTGAACCTCTTGTTGTAGCTCGGGATGGTCGTTTCACTCTCAGCCGCCCGTCGGACGTCCGAGATTCGCTCATCCAGGTCTTTCGCCAGTTGCTCGAGCAGGCGCCGGAGGTCGGCCCTTCGGAGCGCAAGGAGACCCCCTTGATAGAAGCGTTGAACGTCGCTGAACTGCCGACGCCGCACTTGTCGCACCACTGTTGCCGCATCGAGGAGTGTCGCGTGATTCGAATATGGGTCGCACAAATCAAGGATCTTGCGCGCGATCTCGGCTTCTGAGAGCTCGCCCCTTGACATCGATGATATAGATGGCGGCGGCTCCGCCCGCCAAAATGCGATTGGCGATCTCGGTGTCGATCCATGCGCGCCACTCACGACAACACCACTCGCTGGTGAAGTAATGGGGAGAGATAAAGGCCAGGAAGAGTCGCGATTTGACCAAGCCTCCTTGAAAGATCCGCAGCCGTCAGCCGTCGAGGCTGTTAATATCCCGCTTGTCTAAAAAGTAGCGTAGCTTGCGCCCTCCGGTGAACTTGGTGTGCTCCGAAGACAACCGGGAAATGAACTTACTTATCCAGCCTTGTCGGTCATCTTCATGCGCATATGAGACAAAGACATCAACGCCTTCTGAATTGGGTTTGCGGTTCGCTTTGCGATGGCGCTGGGTGAAGCACCCAGACGATCGAGAAAGCTTTGAGCCAGCAAAACTGTAGCCGCCCCGCCCATCATTCCTCCTCCCCTCCCGTCCTCTCGCTCCGCCGCACCTCCAATCCCGCCTGGGCCAGAATCCTGGGGAAGGCGCGGACGGAGTCGCGGTCGTAGGGTTTGATGTGTTCCGGGAGGTCTCTCCAGGGCACGAGGTAGTTGTGCACTTTGCGGGCCTCATCGCGCTCGGGGCCGGGGCGCCACCCGTCTCGCAGACGTTCGACGTTCCAGCGACCGTGCTCCATTTCGGCCATCTGCTCCACTTCTCCCTCGGTGAAGCCTTCGAAGACCACCGGTGTTTCAACTGCCTCGCGCACTTCGAAACCTGCCGCCTCGAGGATCTCGATCGCGTACCTGGCCTGCTCAAGGTTGGCCCGTCTGTAGGTTTCCGACAGCTTCTCCCATGGCCGCAAGGTGGGGGGAAGCTTGCCGGAGCTGTTCGCCACGTACTGGCTGTGAAAGCTCCTGGCCATCTCTTCGCAAACCGGAGGCTCGAAGTCACGGTGGCCCGGTATGAGGAAGCCCCGCACCGTCGAGGCGTCTACAGGCAACGGGAAGAGATTGGGGAGCGATGCCCAGACAGGGTCGGCCAAAAGGGCATCGGCTGACCCACCGGTATCCATCACGATCCCAACCGAGGCGCCGAACCCCAGCGCAACCCGGTATTCGACGGCGCTCAGCGATCCTCCGCCGAAGCCGACGAGCAGCACGTCGCGAGGATCAATCCCGGCTGCCAGCACGTCCTCCCAGTTCTGGAGAATTTGTTCGGGCCAGAAATCGTCCCCGATCCTGAACGTCCGGTCGTAGCCTCGATGCTCCGACACCCCGTGAGGCATTCGTGTGGGCAGGTAGCCAAACAGCTGGAAGCGCTTCTTGTTCCCCAACGCCTCGGCCACGCCTCCGACAGTTCCCGGTATGCCAGCAGTCGTTCCGCCGGAGATGACCGTTCCGTCGAAATCCGAGAGTCCGGACTCGAGCAAGGGGAGCGCGCGGGCCAAGACGCCGGGCCCGACATTCCCAGCGCCGCCGGTGACAATGACGACGGGTGGGCGGACCGATAACTGCCCTGTGCCGGGTCTTCCATCCATACTCAGGACGAGTCTCAGCAACTTGACTACGCGTTGATAGCCCTTGTGTTGCTGGCTGCCTCTGGAAAGCAGCAAGAGCCTTCGCATTTCCTCGGAGAGCTGTCCGGGCGGGACACACCGACTCTCATCCTGACAGTAACCGACGGCTCTGGCATACCACCCCAAAGCATCATAATCTTTGTCCAGAAAAAGGCTCAGCCGGCCCGCAGTCAGGAAGGCGTAGGGCAGCTCGAGGCTGGCCTTCGCGTGCTCCTCGCACGCGCCGATCGCAGCGCGAATCGTGCTCCTCATCGCCGGAGACAGGTCGGCTCCGTGACCGCAGATCGCCTCGTAGGTAAACATTTCTGACAGATGGTACGGATTGCCGGGCTCATGCTCATGAGACTGCTCGTAGCATCTGCGCGCCTCGTGCTCCTTTCCCGTGACTTCTTCGAGCGCCGAGCCCAGCCGGACCAACGCGCGAGCGTGCAGACTCTCTCGCTTGCGCAAGTGGGGAACGAACGAGACTCTCTCGCACTCGCACAACGCGATCGATTCCCTGAGAAGAACCAGTCCCCTCTGATATTGGGGAGAATCAGGCAGACTGTGGTGCAGGCGGCAAAGGTTGTAGCCTAGATCAAGCAGGAGCTCGCAACGATCGCTCTTCGAGGCGTGATCGATGTGGTGTTCCAGAAGCTCGACCACGCGCTCGTGATTCCCGGACGCGGCGTACAAGCGCGCGAGTTTCGTTGAAATGCTTGCCTGCTTGTCCTTCTCCCGTTCGTTCTCGAGAAGCAGGGTCAAGATCGTGATCTCCCGCTCGATTTCCGCCTTGGAGGTGTGGGCCGTGTAGTTGGCGATCAGGCCGTCAAGCTCGTCCGTTAGCTGGCCAATGCTGCGCTCGGTCTCTTCCACGAGGGCAGCAAGCAGCGTGCCCGCGCGGACAACGTCCGAAGAGAGCTTCAGCTTGTTCTTGCGGATACGGTCGGCTAGCGAGTCAGCCCACGTGTGCTCCAGCCAGGTGCGTACCTGGATCTCAGACTTCCGCTTCCCGATCTCTTTGTATTGGTCTTCGCTGACCCCCAACGCCGCGAGACGATCCTCGCGCAGCTGGACCACGTATTGCGTGTCTCGACATCGGAAGTCCTCGGGATTCGGCGACAGGGCTTTGTCTTGCTTCTCCAGAACCTCGAAGTTGTCCTCAATGAAGCAGCCAACCGCCTTGACCTGCGCTGCGGTCTGCACAATGACACGCGCTCCACAGAGATCGGTCATCTGTTTGGCCGCGTTCGGATAGTCCGAGTACTGGCGAATCGTTTTCTCGGCAAAGCTCGACACACGCTTAGCCCGCGACTGTACGAATGCGTCGGGGATAGAGGCCTTGCAGGCATTCCTCAGGATATCCTCGAGCATCTTGGCGTACAGCTCGTACCGCGGACGCTCGGCCACATAAGCATCTATCTCGGCCTTGTGCTCTTCAGGAGTCGGCAGGGTCTTCTCTGACATGAGTTCTCCTTGAACATCGATCGGTGCTTTCCCGGGCTACAGTAATCACGGGCTAATTTGCTTCTTCCTGAGACAAAAATCCAGT
>Ga0105104_10001393_pt1 | contig 18143 bp, 16 predicted proteins | sample PPLLaktember2015_3_FD_87034 | JGI IMG/M metagenome (GOLD analysis project Ga0105104, IMG submission 87034) | Freshwater sediment microbial communities from Prairie Pothole Lake near Jamestown, North Dakota, USA - PPLs Lake P7 Core (6) Depth... | ecosystem: Environmental > Aquatic > Freshwater >... | reverse complement strand
TGAAGGTGCCGTTGGTCGTCTTTTCCGGCTTGATCGAAATACCATCCCTGGTTTTTTCCACGACCGCATGCCGCCGCGAGATGACCATCCTGGCGTCCCATTCCGCCAGGTCGATGTCCGGCGTGCCGCCCTTTCCGGAGCGCCCGAGCGTGACCGGCGATTTGCTGAGCAGGAAGACCAGCCCGCGCGGCCCCTCCAGGTGCGGCTGCCGGAGAATCTCCTGCGCGTGCGCGGCCGCCGCGGCGTTGGCGGAGGCATCCGGATTGGATCCCGCACCCGGCGATCCGGCTTTGTCCGCGGCCGCTTTTTCGATTGCGGGCTTGGCTTCCTGGTGGCTGAGGAACAGCAGATCGGAGCTGGAAACGCCGGCGTCCTTGAGCGACTGCCCTTCCGGGAGCCTCTCCCCTTCTTCAGTCTCCAGGTAAAAAGCCGTCCGGGGGATGTCGGCCAATTCCTTCCAACCCACCACCTGGATCAGATCCGGGATCAATCCCTGGATCGGCTGATCGCCGGGCAACTCCAGCAGGATGCGGTCTTTGCGGCGGCGGGAACCGAGCGTTATGAAAAGACGTTGGGGCATGGTTGTGATCCTTCGATCGGGGAATAATATGCCCGATGAGGTTTCTCCGCAACCGGGAGAAACCCTTGCGGTGAAGACCGATTATTGCGGCGTTCTATCTCCAATCCGGATACATCCCGCCCGTATAGATGACTGTCTCCAGCCCGGCGGCGATTTCAAATTTGACGAGATCATACGTATACCCATTCTTGCGGTGATATAGGAGGTAGCGCCCGTCCGGCGACCAGACCGCCATCGGCGGCCATTCGTCCCATGCGATTTTTCCATTCTCGACCGGATATTCCCCGGTCAGATCCACGGCTTTCCGAATGGATCGCCCTTCTCCGTCAGAGATGTACAAGCCCTCGGCGCCCGTAAAGACAACATTCATTCCATCCGGCGACCAGGTGGCGCCAAAACCTTTTTCGATGGTAGTTGCTTTCTCATTCTTAGGATGAAAAATAGTAACCCAATCTATACCGTCGACATTCCGAGTAAAGACAACATTTCCAGTGTTGGAATAATCGGGATCCGAAAATCCATTATGCGTTTCTTCTTCGTAGATCTCCCTGGAAACAGAGCATTTGGCTATATCCCAAATGAGGATTTTCGGATGAAAAGGAATCCCCCCTTCTTCATCCGTCCGTACGGTAATGATTTCCTGGTTTGTTACCCATCTCTGTCTTCCATAAAAGAATTGTCTGCCGCAATTTGTTTGTCCGCCGTATACGGATAAAAAACCATACAGCGAACCGAGTCGTTCCCGAAATATTGGGGCGACAACGAGTATTTTTTCTTTATCCGGCGACCAAACCGGCATCATATGCTTGTTGCCTTCTCTGACGGTTTCCACGCCTGTGCCATCGGCGTTCATCAATAAGATGCCTCCATTCTTCGATGGGTCTCTATTCAAAAATACAAAAACAATATCCTTTTCCGAGTTTACCGGGATTGAAGCCGGGACCAACGAACATGAATCTACCAGGCAAAGAAATATAATCCAGGAAATAATGAGATGCGGGGAAACGGAAGGCTTGGGATTCATAAACGGATCACCCAATAATCCAACACGGATGGAAGGGTGGATACCACCATTTCCCCAATAATTCTTGTTTTGGTATTCTTCTGGTTTTAGGCCCGCCATCTTTGGGATCATAGCCAGGATCCAACACTATGAAATCATCACCTTCCTCGCCAACAATCACCATAACGTGCCCCCATGTTTGACCGCCCATTTCCGGATCATTAATCCGGCCGATCGAAATAACCACTAATTGATTGTTTCTGAGTGCATCCTCTAAGGTTTCCAGCGATCCATCCGGATGGAAGCTGTTTGGAATTTCGAGGCTGTCCAAGCCGAAACCTATTCCCCAAGGGGTTGTTCCTCCATACTCCCAAGGGAACTTTCCTACAAAAATGGATTCTAGGTATTGTGTAATCTTGTCCACGTCACACCGCTCCGTGGATTCTCCCCGTGATCCGTAATATATATTGCACACCATTGATAAGGAAAAATCTGCACAGCCATCCGGAAAAAGTTGATGTTGATGGTAGTTTCCATACAACGCTTCGAGATCGATGTCCAGAAAGGGATTAAGGGCGGGCAGTGCGATAAGATCGCCGAGACCTTGAAGCAACAGGTCCCAGGAATTCAGCTTTTGAACCGCCTCCCCGTCCACTTCCTCAAACCGCCGGGCAATTTCTGCAAGTTGATCGGCATGGTTTTTAAGCAGGTCGCGCAGGGTATTGGCATCGTATTGCGCCACCACGCCGGCCCTATGGGCAGGGATGGAAAGTTGTCCGCCGTAGCTCGGGACCCGGTTGGATTGGTACGCCAGTTCGTTGCCCGCCTTTTCGAATTCATGGCTGAGCTCTTCCAACCGCCTGGCTTTGCGCTTTAATAATTCCGTGTCAACCGTAATACGAGGCATGATTCCCCTCTGGCTGAATTTGGCCTTTTTCCATCGATCCGCCCGGCCGAAACGTCACGGGCTGGTTGGCGTGATTTTGAATGACATTCATCACAATCCGGCTGAAAACGCTGCCCACGTGCAGGAATCGAAGAAAGCAGCCGGAGATCCTTCGCTGCTTTTCAAGGGTATCGGAGTTGCCGCTGATCCGATCCATTAGGTTCTCCAAAAGCCGATACTGGGCAAATAAAAACCCCCTTCATTGACAATTCGATTTTTCCATTATATTATATCCATACGTTTACGGGGGTCAACATGTCTCCTGTTAAGTACAAGATAATCCATAAAAAGATACATCCGCCGGAAGCGGATGCGCTTGCGGATTCCTACGCCGGAGCCTCGCGTTCGGTGCTTGCATATACCGATGAACTCGCCAAGGTTGCATCGGAACTGGAAACCGGATGGCAGGGGAACCAGAAGAACTTTTTTATGGATTCCTTCCAGCCCCTAATCGCCAAATCCAGGGAGTATGCCCTGAGCACCCTGCAGGGGATAGAGAAGGGGTTTCGTTCAATCCAGGTGGATGTGGAAGAGCAGGTTCCCGTCTACCCGGGTTAATCCGGGTGCGCCGGGAGATCACAGGGGGAAAAGATGTCGATTCAATTGTTTCCGGATAACATTCGCTTGTTCGTGGGGGAATTAACAATCGGAAAGCCGGGGGTTTCGGCCGGCCCAAGGAATACGGTGAAATTCGAATTCTCGAATACTCCGTCTCCGGCCGAAACCGCCCATCGGGGCTTCCTGGAGTATTCCCGCGATGCAGGAAAGGGGGTGGATATTCAACAGGCCATCCGGTTGAAACCAACCGACTCGTAAGGAAGGTGATAGAAAACCATCAGGAAATTCAATCCGGATTAAATTTCAACAAGGAGGAAATATGCCAGGCATCATGGTAACACCCGAGAATCTGCGCAAGACCGGTAATGACATCAAAGGCAAGAAGAACGAGGTGGATGAGGCCATAAACAAAGGCAACTCGATGATCGAAGCCCTGCGCGGCGAGTTCAAGGGCAATATGGCCAACCAGGTTTATGAGAAGTGGTCCGAAATCCTTCCCAAGCTGCGCCAAGCTTCAGCGGTTTTGGAAGAAGCCGGGGTGCTGCTCGGGAAAGTCGGCGACGCGTTCGCCGAGGTCGACAACAAGCGTATCTGATTTTTCACGCCGCCTATGAGCGCTTTTAGCCGCTGGTTATTTTTTCGAAGCGGCTAAAAGCGCTTTTGCGTTATCCGTCCATTCTCAGTATGCTTAATCCCATGCCCTTCAACCGCCCTCCCCGAATTCAACCGACACTTTCCAGGGAAACCATCAAGGTTCCCCCGCCGCCCCAGTTGCCGCAGGAGCCGGGTGCTTTCAGCTGGATGACGATCGTGATTCCGCTCGGCGGAATCCTTTTGATGGTCATCCTGATGGGCGCCGTCGGCGGGGGCAGCGGGGGCGGGATGATGTACCTCCTCACTCTGCCGATGATGCTGGGAGGGTACGTCCTCACCTATTACGCCTTCCGCAACCAGAAGAAGGATTTCCAGAAGAAGCTTGCCGACGGCAAGCGCGAATACTCCCTCCAGCTGCAGAAAACCGAGAACCACCTGTATTCCCTGCGCGAACGCGAACAGGCTGTCTTGCGGAGGATGAACCCCGACCTCGAGGAATGCCAGCGTTTGGCCGAGCATCAGGACCCGCGCCTGGGCGAACGCCGCCCGGCCGACCCGGATTTTCTCATGCCGCGGATTGGGATCGGTACCCTGCCGACTTCGATCACGATTGAACCGGTCGATACGCAAAAAACATCCCTGGAGCTGTCGAAAGAGATCGAGCAGGCCAAAACACTCTCGGAAAAATTCGCGATGCTGCCGGATGTTCCGATTATCACCCGCCTGATGCACACCGGTCCGGTCGGGATCGCCGGCAACCGCACCGATACGGTTCGCGCGGCACGCGCGCTCCTGTGCCATCTGGTCACCCACCACTGGTTCGCCGAAGTTCAGGTGGCCGTCCTGGGTGAGAAGCAGACGCTTACCGAGTGGCTCTGGCTGGCGTCGGTCCCGCACGCCTCCGCCGCCATCGCCTGGCCGAAGGCCGATCTGCGTTTTTCCAATCCGGAATCCTGCGCGGTGCTTCTGGAATTGGAGAAGGAACTCAAGCGCCGCGAGCAGATCCTCGACGCGCGGAAAATGGTCAACGATGTTTCGACCGTGCCGCCCCTCCCCTGCCTGGTGATTCTGCTGGATTCCTTCCCGCAGGCTTTTTCCCATCCGGGATTGGATCTGCTCCTGAAAAAAGGGAAGGCGCTTGGCGTATTCGCGCTCTACCTTACGCCGGAGGCATCCCAGACTCCGGGCGAGTGCGGCGCGATCCTGGAAGTGCGTCCGGGCAACCTTACCTATAAGGAATCCGGCGTGGGCGGGATCACGATCGACTGCCGGCCTGATTTTTGCGATGCGGCCCGCGCCGAAGCGGTCGCCCGCGCGCTCTCCAAGGTGGATTGGGCGCAGAAGGAGGATCTCAGCCAGCCGCCGTCGATGATCACCTTCCTGAAGATGCTCGAGGCGGAGAAGGTAGACGACCTGCCGATCGAAAAGTGGTGGAACGACGGGTCGCCGTTCGGCTTTCTTCAGGCCCCGATCGGTAAAACTTCGGCCACCTCGGAATTCATATTTGATCTGCGGGATCAGGACGGTTCACACGGACCGCACGGCCTGCTGGGAGGAATGACCGGGTCGGGGAAAAGTGAAGTGCTCAAAACACTGATCCTGGCGATGGCCGTCACCTCCCACCCCCACGACTTGAATTTCGCGCTGGTGGATTACAAGGGCGGCGCCGCGTTCAACGAACTGGCCAAACTGCCGCATACCGTCGGCGTGATGACCGATATCGAATCCCATGCCTCCTACGCCGAACGGGTGCTCCTGGCCCTCGGCGGCGAACTCGAACGGCGCAAGGTGATCCTCGAACGGGCGCGTTCGATCTTCAAATTCGGCCGCTCGCACGTCGACGATTACCGCACGATGAAGATCAAGCAGCCGCTTCCCCACCTGGTGATCGTGTTCGATGAATTCGCCGAGTTCAAAGCCCGCAATCCCGAGGAAAGCAAGCGCCTGATCAGCATCGCGCGCCTCGGCCGCTCGCTCGGCGTGCATCTGATTCTCGCCACCCAGAACATTTCCGCGGCGATCGATCCGCAAATTCTGCAGAACTCCAACTTCCGGGTCTGTCTGCGCACCAGCCAGCCGGATGACAGCGTCCAGATGATCGGCATTCCGGATGCGATCCACCTCGTGCGCGGCCGCGCGTATTTTTATTCCACCGGGCGCAGCCTGGTGCAGATCGCCTACTGCGGCGGAAAATACAAGGGCGACGGCGGCGATAAACGGCCGGACCAGCTGCTGGTGGTCCATCCCGGCGGCAAGAAAGAAACGGTGACGATGCCGTTCGCGCGCGTCGCCGATCCCTCCGGGAAGCCCGGCGACGTTCAGATCACCGAGGCCAATGCGATCGTCGACCGGTTGAATGCGGCGATGAAAAATCTCAATCTTCGCAAACCGGATCCCGTCTGGACCGATCCGCTGCCGGAGCGGCTGTATTCACCCGACCTGTTTCAGGATTACTTTTCCGGCGGATGGGACGGCAGCGCCTGGCATCCCTGCCGGCGGTGGGAAGCGCCGGAGGAAAGCGGCGGGATCACCAATCCCGTGCTCGGGATCTGCGATGTTCCCCAGCGGCAGGAGCAGCCCTTGTTCGAACTCCCGCTCGAGGAAGGCGGCGGGCATTTTCTTGTGTTCGGATCGGCCTCCTCGGGGAAAACAACGCTCCTTAAAACGCTGGCGGTCGCCATCGCCCGGATGTATTCGCCCGCGCAGGCTCAGCTCTACATTCTGGATTTCGGCGGGCAATCCCACCTGCGCGTGCTGGAAAGTTTCCCGCACGTCGGATCGGTTATCACGCGCTTCGAGACGGAACGCGCGGAACGGCTGCTGCGGTTTGCGCAGACCGAGCTTAAGCGGCGCAACGACCTCTTCCGCCGCCGGAACGTGGGCGCGATCGCGGATTACAACCGCCTGCCGGGCGTTGAACCGCTGCCCGATCTGTTCTTCTTCATCGACAATTTCCTAGGCCTGAAAAGGGTTTTCCCGCCCGAATTCATCAACGAGATTTCCCTTCTGGTCGGCGGCAGCGCCTCGAGCGGCATCCACCTCGCGGCCGCCACTTACCTCCCGGGGGATCTGCCGGGCGATCTGCAATCGAATGTCCACACCCAGGCCACGCTGCATCAATCCACCCAGACGGAGTATTTCGGGATCGTCGGGATGATCGGCGAATCCCGCCTGCAGGAGGATGTCGGGCGGCCGCCGCGGCAGGGCCGCGGTTTCCTGCGCGGCACGCCGCCGGTCGAATTTCAGGCCGCGCTTCCGGTAGGCGGGACAAACGACCAGGAACAAATGGAGCAGATTCTCGGCTTGGGCGCGAGCATGAACGCCGCGTGGAAAGGTCCTCGGCCGGCAAATATCGAAAGCCTGCCCTATTCCATCCTCCTGCCCCAAACCGCACGGATCCCCAAACCCGCCCGTCCGCATGCCGCCCCGCAGGGCAAGGATTTCGAAACCCTGCTCCCGCTTGGGATGAACCTCGAAGAAGACGGTCCGGTTTTCCTAGTGACCAGCTCGGCCGGGCAATCCGGCAAGACCACCGCCTTGCTTTCCTGGGCGCTTGCGCTCGCTGAAAAATACCCGCCGAAGGACCTGCAATTCCTGTTTATCGATTTTCACTCCCGCAACCTTCTGCCGCTCAAGAACTTCCCCCACACGCTCGAGTATGTCAACAATCAATCCGAGGTCGAACCCTTCTGCAGTCGCCTCCTGGCCGTCATGCAGAAACGCGCCGCCGCGCTCGAGGAAGCCTTTCAGAAGAATCCGGAGAAATTCGACCGCGAAGCGTTCCTCGCCGGCCTTCCGGCCTACGTCCTGATGATCGACGATTACGACCGCCTGGTATTGCGCTGCGAGAACGCCGGGCGCCAGCTCGCGGAATGCCTGACCACCGGCGGGGATGTTGGACTTTCGATGATCGTGGCCGGGAATGGGACCGATCTGCCGAAGGATTACGACGACGACCTGATGAAGAAGGCCCGCAAGATGGGCTGCGGCCTTTGTTTCTCCGGAAACGCCGCGATTGACCAGTTCAACAACGCCAAATCGCCGCCGTACCAGCCGATGGCCGGCCTGCCGCCCGGCCGCGGCTACTTCATCCGCAAGGGGCAGGCGCGGATTTACCAGAACTTCATGTATTGGGATGAAGGGAAAAAGCCGGCCGACTGCCTGCTCGAGCGGATCGAGAAAATCCGCGCTGAAGGCGGCGATTTGAAGAAACCTTCCTGGCCGGGATAATCCTCATTACTCGTAGGGTGGGTTGAAGCATAGGATACAATCCATGAATATGTAATTACTGCTGCTTCAACCCACCCTACCAATCAATCCACGACCGATGAAGAAATCTGTCTAGCCGAATTGAAACCAGTCCGGATAATCCCCTATCCCAAAGGCGGCGTCGCCGATATATAGGTATAACTCCCGGCAACCTGATTCCCGGGCTGCTGACAGGTCTTTACGAACGTATCCCAGGAGTACGCTTCCTCGTTGCCGGAATACGGATTGAAAACCTGAACGAAGATTCTTCCCTCGTTGTCCTGAAAAACATCCGTTACCGTGACCCAGTGCGCGGCTCTTCCCGGCGTTGCCGGCGCGGCGCCGGGCACCAGCCGGCCATAACTCGGATTGGGAACGGGCCTTCCGGTTTCCGGCGAGGTGATTTCCTTCCGGGTGTCCAATTCGGTCAGGAACACGAATTCCGTTCCGGTTTGGATCCGTTCCGCCATTGCATCCGGCGCGGGCAAGGACGCGTGCGAGATGCTCGCATCCCAATCGTAATCCTCGAAAACCCTTCGCAAATCGTAGGCGCTGGTCATGTGCCCGACATTCTGAAGGACCTGGGTTCCGGTGTACTCCGTTTTCGTCCCATCGAGATTCCAATACCCCAGACCGCGAAGCTGCGCAAACCGCGTCAATCCCTCCTCCAGATCCGTCTCGCCGACAGCCCGGAAGACTGAGAGCTCCCCGCACAGGTTTCCATGCGGTGTCATCGGGAAGGAGGCACCGTCGATGCCGGTGATGTCCATCCTGCCAAGGGTAAAATTTTGCCAGGGATCTCCCGGCATATGCCAATCCCGCGGCAATCCGCCGATCTCAAACCGCAGCATGCTGTCCGTTCCGGGAACCGTCTGCCCATTGGTATACGCCCCATCCCGGTTGGGGATCTTCGATGGATCGACCCTTGCGCTTTTCCTGTTGCGGGGGATGAAGGCGAACCGGCCTCCGCCCAAATCCACGACAAGATACTCAATTCCGGTTGCCGGATCCTTCCAGCTTCCGCTCACACGATCCAGGATTTTTCCGGTATGGAACGTATCCGTCTGGGTCAGTCCATGAGGGCCTTTTATATACACCGGTACCCAGTCCGAAAGGAGTATCCAGGTCTGGGGAACAAAGCAGGGTTCGAAGCCGGCGATGTCGGGGAGGAGCAGGGAAGGGAAAAACGTTTGCAGGAACCATCCTTCGCCCCGCAGGGCGAGGAGTGCGGATATTATTTCATCATCGATTGACCGGAATGCGCGCGCCAGCGCCGCCAGGCCATCTGCCTTAATTTCGAGGGGCGCACGGATGGCTTGGATCGTCTCCCGCGTGGTGTACGCATCCCGCCGGGCCTGCGCGGTCAGCTCGGTATACTCGCCGCCGACGCCGAGAATTCCACTTAAGAGAACTTCCCCGTTTTTTCGAAGGCTATCCGCGCGGAATCGGACGGCTTCGGCATTTTTAAAAAGCAGATCGGTATCCACACGAATTCTGGTCATAATCTCCCCCTGACACAATATTCATCCGGTAGATTCGAATTATAATACAGGCGCGAATGGGGGTGTGCCTATGTCCGCCGTCAATTATCCAATAAATAGACAGGTAATAATAACCGTCCATCCGCCGGAAGCGGAGCAGCTCGCCGGCGCGTTCGGTGAATCCCGCGCTGCGGTTGAGCTTGATCTGGCCGCGCTGGAACTTATTGCCGCTTCCCTGGATACCGGCTGGGAAGGAATTCAAAAAGCAAGGTACCTCGACGAATTGATGCTCCTTGTCGGGCGAATCCGGAACACCCTGCTGCCGCAACTGCAATTAATGGAAAGGAAATACCACGAGTACCGGACGGAGAAGACGATCGAAGCCGTCGGGATGGAGTGATCCGCGGGGATCACTCCTCCCCGATCACCGAATCGTAAAAACCGACGAAGTCCCTGTTGTTTTCCCCCTCGATGAACGCGATCGCGGAACGGGGATGGATGTTGAGCTGGCCGGTGACCAGCAGCGGGAAGTCGTAGCCCCAGAAGATCTTTTCCCGCAGCGGAATGAAGTGCTCCTGGATGACCTTGAGGATCGGGCGCAGATGGAACTTCGGATTTTTCAGGAACCCCAGCAGCAGCTCCGTCGCGCAATTGCCCGCGCCGCGCCCCAATCCCGCGATCGTCGAATCCAGGTAGCTCGCGCCGAGGATCAGCGCCTCGATCGTGTTGGCATACGCCAGTTGCTGGTTGTTGTGGGTGTGGATCCCCACCTTCATCCCGGATGCCTCCGCGGTTTTCATGAATTGGCGCGTCAGGTCCTGGATCTCCTCGGAATACAGCGCCCCGAAACTGTCGACAATGTACAGGACGTCGACCTCGCTGCGCGATAGGATTTCCAGCGCCTCGGCCAGTTCGTGGTCGTGGACCGCCGAGACCGACATCAGGTTGAGGGTGGTCTCGTAGCCCTTGTCGTGGGCGGCCTTGATCATATCCAGCGCGGTCGGGATCTGGTGGATGTAGGCCGCCACGCGGATCATGTCGAGGACGCTTTTGCCCTTGGGCAGGAAATCCTCATGGTAATTGGTGCGTTCCGCGTCCGCCATCGCCGAGAGTTTCAGGCCGGTCTTGTTCTCGCCGACGATCCGGCGGATGTCTTCCTCCTGGCAGTGTTTCCAGCAGCCGTAATCCGCCGGCGAGTAGAGCTTGCGGTCGGCTTTGTACCCGACCTCCATATAATCCACGCCGGCGTCCACCAGCGCCTGGTATACCGCGCGGACGAATTCATCCGTGAACTGGGAATTGTTGATCAGCCCGCCGTCGCGGATCGTGCAATCCAGCACTTTGATATCCGGCCGGTAGGTCAGCCAGGTGCCTTTCTTCCCCGCCGGATTTACCGCAGCTTTTTTCTTCATTTAACACGCTCTCTTCCTCTCCAAGAAGTGGGCGAAATTATAGCCGGTTTGGGGAGACCAGGGATATTGGGAAAAATTTCCGCCACAAAAAGCACAAAAGTCACAAAAAATTAAAACATTTGTGCTTTTTGTGCCTTTTGTGGCTAATTGATTGCTTACAGGAAGGAAATATTTCTAAAAACGGGCGGCCAATCATCAATCCGGCGGCAGCTCTTCTTCGGCTTCGATCGAATCCGCTTCCGGCTGATCCGTAATCGCGGGTTCTTCCCCGGCCGGGCTCCAGCGGCTGTGCTCATATACGCGCAGCAGCAGCTCGACCGCGAGGAAGGCGGCGAAGAAGATCCAGCCCAGGAAGGCGGTGAACATGCGCCCCGCCTGGAGCCAGACCAGGAACACCCCCAGCGAAGCCGCCTCGATCGCCTCGCGCACCAGCACGCCTTCACTCGGGAAGCGTTCGGCGGTGAAGCGCCGGTTGAGGTACCACACGACGGGAAGCGCGCTGCCGGTTAACGCGATGAACAGCGCGAAGAAAAACAGCCAGCGGGGGCCCAGGAACGGCAGGGTCAGGAAGACCACGCCGGCCACACCGGCCCATCCCAATAACGCGAATAGCGCCGCCATCAGGAACAGGCTGGCGGGGAAGGGCGGTTTGTTCGCGGGCGCTGCTTTGGGGGGCATAGACCGGTATTATAGCCGCGAATAAAAAAAGCGGCCGCGATCGGCGATCGCGGCCGCGGGTTTGGGGCTCTACAACCACCCCTTCTTCCGCAGCAGGATGATCATCAGGACCGGCAGGATGAGCATCACCGCCAGGGTGATGAAAAATCCGAGCGGCGAGATGATGTTCACCAGCTGCGCGCCCGCGGGCAGGAAGAAATTCATCCCGAAAAATCCGGCCACGAAGGAAAGCGGCATGAACAGCGTGGTGATCACCGTGAGGGTCTTCATGATGTCGTTCATCCGGTTGTTGATCACCGAGAGGTAGGTGTCCATCGCGCCGCCGACCAGGTCGCGCATGCTTTCGTTGATGTCGTGCAGGCGCACCAGGTGGTCGTAGATGTCGCGGAAGAAGATCCGGTCCTTGGCGTCGATCACCGGGTAATCGTCGCGGGCCAGCTTGTTGAGCACCTCGCGCTGGGGGGCGATGATCCGCCGCAGTTGGAGCAGCGCCCGTTTGAGCTTCATCAGTTCGGAAAGGTTTTTGGGCGACGGCCGGTCGAAGATCTGGTCCTCCAGCGTCTCGATCGCTTCGTCGACCTCCTCGACCACCGGCATGTAGGCCGCCACGATATCGTCGATAATGCGGTAGAGGATGTGATCGGTGCCCCGGCTGGGGTAGCGCTCGTCCCGCTGGCAGGCCTCCCAGATGTGCTGGACCGCCGGGATCGGCAGATCGTGATGGGTGACGATATAGTTTTTCCCCAGGAATACATCCAACTCGATCGTATCCAGCTTGCCGCCGTCGTTACGGCCGAAGGCGATCGCATGCAGGACCAGGTACAGATACTCATCCCAGTCGTCCACCTTGGGCACGTGCGATTCCTGCAGCGCGTCGTCCACCGCCAGCGGGTGGAACCCGAAGGTGTGAATCAGGATCGGTTCGTCCTCCTGCGGCGGCGTATTCTCGAAATCCACCCACAGCAGGCCGCCCGGCTCCTTAAGCGCGGATGGGAAATCCGCCGGCGTCAGATCCGTTCGTATTTTTCCTTCGGGCGTGCGGTACAGCGCTCGGATCATGCTTCCTCCACAGGCATAAGCTTTTTACGGTCTTTGCATCCGCAGGCTATCGACCCCAAACCCGGCGATAACGGCGCAAAGCAGATAGATTACGGTCAACGCCGGTGCGTCGAAGGTGAGGTGGGAAATATCCGCCGCGTAAGGCACTGCGATCCACCCCGCGTTTTCCGCCGCCGCCAGCAGCCATCCGTACGCCGAACCGGCCAGCGCGGCGCCGATCCCCGCGCGCATTCCCAGGCCGCACGCGGTCAGCAGAATCGGGATAAGGAAAGCCGCCGCCATCGAGGTGTGCAAACCATACCAGGACAGATCCGCGGCCACGAGCAGGAATATCAGGGCCGCCAGGATAATCAGCGCCGCCCGCTCATGCCCGCGCAAGGCAAGCAGAACCAGGCCGCCAAGGATCAGGCATAGGGCGCCCGCCGCCGCGACGGTTTCGATCTCCAGGTCGCCCGAGAGGATCCAGGTAAGGATGAGGGCCGCCGCGCCCAGCATGATCGCCGCGCAGGTGATGATTACCAGGATCGCGATTCGCCGCGCTCCCGCTTCCCGCGGGAGTCCCGGCAACTGTATTTTTCTCACTCCCCGCCACCCTTCCCTTGCATTCGGCCGGGAACGGCGATCCCGGCTGCCCATCGGCTGCCGCCGCGTGCCGGATTTCAACATGCTGCATCAGTCGGCGGACCTATTGAATAGGTTCAATTTACAGGAAAACGGGGAATTAGTTTTACTCCGCCCATCATTCGGTCGATAGTACAATCAAAATCATATGTTTTTCCTTCTTCCACATTAACTGTGAAGCCCTTGGCTAAATTCAATCGAAATAAGCCTACGACAATATTTATGGTGTGCTTCCCTTTGCCCACTTTTATGGGGATATGAAATCCTCTTCCGTAAGAATTAAATGCCAATAATATTCCGTCTACATACAATCTTCCCGGATATTGTTCAACGAGAAAATGATTCTTTGAGTGAAATAATAGCGTGCTGGTTTTACCCAGTGAATTATCCTCCAGCTCATCCTTCATGATGTTCTTGAAATAGTCAAAACCTTGATCATTAATATTACGGGTTGCCCAAATGTTTTTAAAAACTTCCATCGCTTCACTTTCAACCCAATATTCAAAGGGTCCAACCCGTCCAAATTCCGTATCTTTATTTATTACGGCTTTCCTGGCCAAATCTCGATCCTTTAGGCAGTCGGCACAAATACAAACTCGAATTCGATGAAAATCCGTATTTCTGTGAATTGACGCGCTGCCATCGCGATAGTCCTCGCTGTTTGCCGTAATAACTATTGCTTCATCCCAATGCACTGAATTCTTGCCGCAAGCATTACATTTTTTCTCCGCTTGAATTACAAGCGGCGCACTATTTATTTCCGGCCAAGGTCCCGTATCATTTATTGATGTATTACACCCAATACAAGTTTCACGTTTCCCCGGGTTTATTCCTCCGCATTTTTTACATTTCCAATCCTTTGCCATCAGATTCTCCTTTGTGCACAAGGTTAGCCCAACTTTTAACCCCGACGGATCAGGTTGCGGAAATGAACCAGCGGCTGGGTTCCGCGTTCTCATCCACCGGCAGCACGTCGACGAGCTCGTAGTTCCGGGATCCCAACCCGAGCGCCTCCCCGTACTCCGTCACCTGGTAGGGGTCCTTCATCGGGCCGTGCATCCGCGTGAACGGGTGCCCATCCGGCCACAGGTGCTTCCGCAGCGAAGCGGTCATGTTCTCATCAATCAGCTTGAGTTTGGCGACGTAATCCAACACGGCGCGGTCGATCGCGACGATGTCGTCCGACCCGAAGATGCCCGCATCCGGGAGGATCGACATGCCCGTGAACCCGAAGCAGTCGCAGACCGGGGTCATCTGCGTGGCCAGGCTGATGTGGGTCGCCTTTCCCGGGGCGAAGGTCGAGAGGCTGATCGATGTGCTGATCGCGCAGGCCTCCTGGAACGAAAGGAAATTCACCGGATCGATCTTGAGCGATCCGGCCGGGGCGACCTTCAGGCAGGCGCCGCACTGCATGCACGGCTCGGTGTGCAGGTGCAGCTCGCGCGGATCCTTGCGATCGACCACCAGCGCGCCGACCGGGCACGACTCGATGATCTTCTTCCGCGCCGCCTCGTCCGGGCACTTCCCGGCGAACCAGTATTTGTCGAAGTGGACCGTGTCGTGCATCGCGCTGCGCGTCTCGCCGACCATGCACCCCAGGGCGATGTTCTTGAAGGCGCCGCCGAAGCCGCACGAGGGGTGGCCCTTGATGTGCGAGAAGTTGATCAAAAAGCTCGCATCCTGGATCAGGCCGGCCACCTTCCATTCCTTCATGCCTTTAAATTCGCGCGAATGGGTGTAGAAATATTTTTCCTCCGGACCGGACGCCGGATAGACCGGGCAGCCGAGCGTCTCGGAGGAATAGCCGCGCTCCTCCGCCCCGGCCGCGTCCCAGTTGAGGTCCGTGACGAACGGCTTGCCCCCGCCCTCCTTGACCGCCTTGACCACTTTGCGCACGAAGACCGGATGGATGGTCGAGGTGATGATGTTGTTGCCGGTGTGCATCTTGATCGCCACCGTCTCGCCCTTCACCCGCTCGCGCACGTTCAACTTCTGCAGAATCAGATCCAGCTTGGCGGGGAGCGTCTCTTCGGCTCCGAGCACCGACTGGCGGGGGGATCCCCAATACACAATGCTTGGCATAATCAGGCTCCTTCCATCATTGAAAACGTTTTCTAACCGCCCGCGCCCGTCCGGCGCAGTACGGATTCCACTTCCGCATACTCCGCCCGCGAGGTGAGATCGAGGCTGAGCGGCGTCACGGAAACCTTGTGCTCCACATGCAGCGCGTACACATCGGAACCCGGTTCCTCTCCGTGGTAATCGAACCGGATCCGGAACGGGATCTGCACCGGATCGGATCCCGATACCCGGACGGGCGGCACCGGCTCGTAATACCGGGTGCGGGAAAGCCGCGTCAGAGTCCACGGCGTGTCCGGCGTGGCGCCGAGCGGCACATCCACCTTTAGCGCCGCCACATCCGGTTGCGACGGAAGCGCGAGGCTCTTTTCCGCGAACAGCCTGGTGAAGTATGCGGCGGCGGCAAAATCCACCTCACAGGCGAGATCCTCCTTCATATCCGCAGGGGTTTCCTGCGATACCGCCAGCGCCCGCAAGCCCCCGGCGGCCGCCTCGAGCACCGCGCCCACTGTGCCGGAAATGGTGACCCCGTAGCCGACGTTCTCCCCGAAATTGATGCCCGCCACCACAAGGTCCGGCGGAACGGGGAGGATCTCGAACAAGGCGAACAGGACAACCTGCGCGGGGGATCCGTCGACGGCGTACACGCGGTGCTTTTCCCCGCCGAAGATTTTTTCGCGCCGGTCGATGTTCCCGGACGTCGCCCGGGGAAAGCTGCGCCCGGCGCCCGACCATTGCCGGCTCGGCGCGGCGACCGTGACCTCCCCGACCGCCGCCAGCGCCTCCGCGGCGGCCCACAGCCCGCGGCTTTCGATGCCGTCGTCGTTGGTTAAGAGGATCGACGGTCGCGTCACGGCTTCTTCCGCACGATCAGCCGCAAGCCTTCGACCCGGACCACTTCCACAAGTTCACCCGCCGCGAGCGCGGATCCATCCTCGCTCTCGGCGCTCCACAACTCCCCTTCCGCCTGGACCGTCCCCTTCGGATCCAGCCCCTCGCGCACCTCGCCCGGCTTGCCGGCCAGCGCCGTAATGCCCATCGCCGGCGGCAGCCGCCGGGTGCGGAGGGCAACTCCAATGACCACCGAAAACACCGCCGCCAGGGTGACCCCGGTGCCGATAACCAGCGGCACGGAGACGCGCTGAAATTCCGGCGTGATGGGGGAATTAAACAGGATCAGCGCGCCGGCGATAAACGACGCCGCGCCGACGGCGGTCAACGCGCCGTGCGTGGGGGTCTGGAATTCCAGGAAGAAGAGAACGAACGCCAGGACAATGAAGGCCAGCCCGAGCCAGTTGACGGTGAGCAATCCCATCCCGTAAAACGCGAGCGCCAGGCAGACCGCACCGATGAACCCCGCCACCCAGCCGCCGGGGGACGAAAGCTCGATCAGGATCGCCTGCACGCCGATTGCCAGCAGGATGAAGACGATGTTGGGATTGGTGAGCACCCCGAGCAGAATCTCGATGATGTTGAGATCCAATTCGTCGACCGCGGCAAACCCGGTGTGCAGGGTCACTTCCCCGCCCGCCAGGCGGACGGTTCGGCCGTCCAATTGGCGGAGCAGGTCTTCCCGGTTTTCGGCGATGATGTCGATCAGCCCGGCTTCCAGCGCTTCGCGGGAGGAAACCGCCTTGGCGCTTTGGATCGTGCTTTCGGCGAGCGCCACCGCTTCGGGGGACCGGCTCTCGGTGAGCGAGCGCACCAGCGCGCTGAGAATTTCCTTTTCCTTGGCGGCGAGCGTCTCGTTCAGGTCCTCGCCCTGCGATCCGACCGGGCTGGCGGCGCCGATCGCCGTTTCCGGAGCCATCGCCGCGATATGCCCGGCCAGCGTGATCAGCGTCCCGGCGCTCCCGGCCATCGCGCCGCGCGGCGCCACGTACACCACCACCGGAACGGCGCTTTCCCTCAGGGCGGTGACGATCCGTTCCATCAGGTCGATCTGGCCGCCGGGCGTGTTGAGCTGCAGGACGATCAGCGAGTACCCCTCGCGTCCGGCCTGATCCACCCCGCGTTCCACGTATTCGGTCATTACGGTGGAAACCGCGCCTTCGGCCGTCAGCCACAGGACGCGCGTGGCCGCGGCGGCGCGGACGTTCGCCGGGGAAAGGAACAGCAACAGGAGCGGAATCAGCAGGATTTGCTTTCGCATAGCGGCCTCGTTTGGAATTATAATCCCGCCAACCCTGATCTCTCCGCGCAGCTGCACGTTCACGCCGTCGGTGGAACGGCTCCGGCGACCACCGGGGCGGCAACCACCACTATCATCCGCCGGAACAGGAGATCTTGTGCCCGCTTCCCCGTACGATCTGATCGTCATCGGCGCCGGCCCTGCCGGGTACGTCTGCGCCATCCGGGCCGCCCAGCTGGGTTTGAAAACGGCGGTGGCGGAAAAAGAATTTCTCGGCGGCGTGTGTCTGAACGTCGGCTGCATCCCCTCGAAAGCCCTCCTGCGCAACGCGGAAGTCATCCACACCCTGAAAACCGGCGGCGGGGAATTCGGTTTCGAAGCCGGCGAAGTGCGCGCGGATTACAGCGCCGCCGTTAAACGGTCGCGCCGGGTGTCGGGCCGGATGGTCAAAGGGGTGGAATTCCTCCTCAAGAAAAACGCGATCGACGTCCTGCGCGGCGCTGCCCGGATTACCGAGCCGGGTGCCGTGATGCTGACCCCCGCCGACGGCGGAAGCGAACTACCCCTTCAAACCAAAAACATCGTCGTGGCGTCCGGCGCGCGGCCCGCCATCCCGCCCGGTTTCACGGCGGATGGAACGCACATAATCACCTACCGTGAAGCCATTCTCCAGGAAACTCCGCCCTCCTCGGTTGTTATCGTCGGGGGCGGCCCGATCGGGCTCGAATTCGCAACCGTCTGGAACGCCTACGG
>Ga0105104_10001391_pt1 | contig 18164 bp, 12 predicted proteins | sample PPLLaktember2015_3_FD_87034 | JGI IMG/M metagenome (GOLD analysis project Ga0105104, IMG submission 87034) | Freshwater sediment microbial communities from Prairie Pothole Lake near Jamestown, North Dakota, USA - PPLs Lake P7 Core (6) Depth... | ecosystem: Environmental > Aquatic > Freshwater >... | reverse complement strand
TCCGCTTACAACTGACCGGACGCCGCTGGGAGCGCAGGCGTCTCGCCTGCACTCGCGCCGCAGGCGCCTCGCCTGCGCTGCAGGCTCCATTGTGCACCGCAGGCAGGGCGCCTGCGGCCCCAGTGCAGGCGAGACGCCTGCGCTCCCAGCGGCCGTCCCTTCGGCTGTCACTTCCTTGGGAGGGCTAGCGTCCAGCGGGTGCAGCCCATGCTGAAAGGGTGTAACAAGTTGCATGATCGTAACTTGCTTAGTCCCTTCAGGCGTCAGACCCTTCTTCAACACTTCCACGTCGTGCGGGGCTCTCTAACGCAACTCGATCCGATACCCCCTGAAAACGCTCTAAGCTCTGTGAGGCCGGCTTGGATTCGTCGGCACAGAAGGACTATACTTCCGCCGTTTTTATGCAAAGGGGGGAAACATGCGGGCCCGCCGATTGCCTCTGTCTTCTCTTGTCGTTGCCGCCTTCGTTTTACTGACTCAAGGGATCTTGGCCTCCGCCGCTCCGGACTTTACCGGCGAAAGTCTGCCTGAGCACACTCGCCGGCAGATCCGGACAATCAATCAGGAGATCCAGAGCAAACTGCAGGGCTCGATGCCCGGCAGATCGTCCGCTAAACGGGAGATCCAGGCCCTCCTCGCACAGCGTGCTCATTTGTTAAAAGAGGTCATCAGATGCTCGGGCGAGTGGGCAACGGGAACCGAGCTGTCGCGCCAAGCGAGGGCCAGTGTCCAGGGCCTCGGCCTTGGCACCGCCGATCTCCTCGAGTACTCCGGCGAATGGGAGGGGAACATCGAAGTGCTGGCGGTAGATGATTTCCTGGCCGGAACCAGCTGGATTGTTTACTATCTTCATCAGAACGAACGGACTCTGGAGCTCAGTCTTCCCCCCGGGGTGACGTCACCCTTTGGAGGCCAGAAAGTGAAAGTCGCGGGAGTCCGGCTCGACAACCTGGTCGCGGCAGCAGAGTGGCAGCTCCAACAGCCTGCCGACGTTCCTGTTTGTACCACGACCGGGGAACAGAAGATCGCCGTTCTATTGGTCTCGTTCCCCAGCAAACGACTTCTGAGCAGCGTGACGCCCCAGATGATGCAGGACACCTTCTTCGGTCCCGGCGTTTCAGTTGACGGCTACCTGCGGGAATCAAGCTTCAACAAAACGCGGGCGACCGGGCAGGTTTTCGGACCTCTCGTCCTGGACGGCGATTACCTGGGTCAGCCGTTGGCCGTGCGCGATGCGGCAGTGCGTGCCTTAGGATTCACGGTTGATTTGCGTGCCTTCACTCGGATCGTGCTCGTAGTCCCGCAGGCCGCCACGGGATTGTTATCTGGGGGCCTGGGAAGTGTCGGATGTTCGGAGATCCCGTTGCCGACCGGGCCTTCGGTCGCTTCCACCAGCTGGCTCGGGGACGCCAGCATGGGTTCTCCTGCAGACGTCGCCGCCGCAGCCATCCATGAGATGGGCCACAATCTCGGATTGCTGCATGCACGAGCCGCGGATTTCGGCAACGAGACACTGGGACCGCTCGGCCAACGACCGGCTCCTTGGGACCAGGTGCACGACTACGGGGACGTTTTTTCGAACATGGGCCGAGGTTTGGGCCACTGGGCGGCCCCGCACAAAGTGCAGCTCGGGTGGCTTGATGGTCAAACGGACATCGCGACCCTGGAGACCAACGGCAGCGTCACCCTGGGCGCCTACGAAGCGGGCAGCGGGCCAAAAGCTCTTCGACTGCGACGCGGTTCCGGGAATGACGCGTGGCTGTGGCTTGAGAACCGCCAGCCGGTGGGTGCGTACGACGCCACCCTCCCCAATAGCGCGTTTGCCGGTGCCCTGGTTCACTACGAAGATGGCGGTTGGCAAGATCAGAGCCACACGAATCTACTGCGGTTTAACGCGGCCGAAGATACCGGTTTTTTCTCGCAAGCGCCGCTGGCTGCAGGCAGCAGCTGGACCGATCCGTACTCGAATCTTGGGATCTCGGTAAAGCGCCTGTCGGAGGACCGGCTGCAAATTGACACAACCTTCGCTCCTGCCCCCACCTGCCCGGGATCGCTCAGCACCAGCACTTTCAGCTTCGCGCCCGAAGGCGGAACCGGGAGCATGAATATCACCGCTCCTGCCGGGTGTTCATGGTCGGCCACTTCGTCTGCCTCGTGGGTCAAGATCGAGTCCGGGAGTAGTGGAACCGGAAATGCGAAGCTTACTTTTTCAGTCTCGGCCAACGGCCTGGTTTCTGACCGTTGGGCAAGGATTCAGGTCGGAGCCCTGACTGCGGTTGTGACCCAGGCAGGCATCGCTGGTCAGGCCAGCATTTCCCCTCTCAGCCAAGCCTTCCCGGCAACCGGCGGCGTCGGTCAATTCTCAGTGGCGACAAACGCTCCGGACTTCGGATGGGGCTACGGGACCGACTCACCATCGTGGATTCAAAGCATCGTCAGCTCTAAGGCTTTCACCGTCGGACCTGCCACGCTCCGTTACATCGTAGCGCCAAACACGACGTCCGTCCCCCGCACCGGGACGATCACAGCCGCAGGGTTGAACTTTACCGTCAACCAAGCGGCTGGCGGACCCACAGCTTGCCCATTTGTCTGGCGTCAGATCGAGCTCCAGGATGCGCCCTTGCCGAGACACAGCATGGACGTCGCGTCGTTTCCGCCGAAGGGAGAGTTTGTCTTCTATGGAGGCGCCGTGGATCTGACGCATTTTGATGACACATGGGTCTGGGACGGAAGCCAGTGGATACGGAAGAGCCCGTCACATAGTCCCGGCGAGCGCGCCGGCCATGCCATGGTCTATGACGCGGGTCGCGAAAAGGTCCTGCTTTTCGGAGGCTACGCCGATGAGTACTCGGAGGAAACCTGGACCTGGGACGGATCTGATTGGTCGAAGGTCTCGACTACTAGCAGACCGTCAGGCAGAACCCGTACCGCGATGGTCTACGATCCGGCTTCCGGTAAGGTCGTGCTGTTTGGTGGCTCGAGTCCAAATGGGGCCATGGGTGATACATGGGAATGGGATGGGGTCGACTGGAAGAAGATTGCTACCCCTTCCGCTCCTCCTGCTCGCTATGATCACGCGATGGCCTACGACGCCGCCAGGCGTGCAGTGGTGCTTTTCGGCGGCTCTACGGACCTCCTGGGGCATCCCGCCTGGTTCTCTGATACCTGGCTCTGGGACGGCTCCCGGTGGCGACTATGCGAAACCCCGACCGCGCCGGCGCCGCGAGAGGGGCACAGGATGGAGTACCACCCCGGCCTGGGAAAAGTCATCCTGATCGGCGGCCGCGGAGGGAAGAACGTGCAAGGCAACACGTACGAGTACGATTTCTTCGAGGAGACCTGGTCCTGGGACGGCGCCAACTGGGTCCAGCTATTCCCCAATAAATCGCCCGAGCTCTCCTATAGCTATGGTTTGGCCTATGACCCCATTCACGCGCAGCTTATTACTTTCATCGGGGATGATCTGCACTGCGCGGATCGGGGGCTGAAGATTTACGTGCTCGAAACGGGCTCCGATTTTCGTTCGTCTCGCGAAGTTCGTGCGTCCACACGTAATCGGTGACACCCTCGTTTTTCGCCTATCTCGGGAAGGGTGAGGACAGAAACTGACGGAGCTAAACGGGGGAGTTCACGAGGAGTTCTCCTAATTTATCTGCCAGGTCGGCGCCCAACGAGGGTTTGTTTCTCCATAGCCGTCGACCCGCCGGCATACGGTGTACACCGAGATCGATTCCAAGGCACCGTCTCGGTTGCTGATGGAGTAAGGAAGCATGCCCCAACCCATGCTCCAGAACCCGGCGTGGGCATCGGCATCCATAAGCCTTACCGGCCAAGCCGGCCGGTACGCGTGTTTCTTCAAGAGCACTTTGGTCGGCTGTTGTTCCAGCCAGACGGTGAGCGGAAAAACCGCGTTATTGCCGGGGGTATGGTAGTGAATCCCCGGTTCCGGCTCGATTCGCGCTTCCTGGAAGTGAGCTAAGAAGTCATATATCACTTCCTTGCGCGAACCGTGGGTCTCTGAAATATGTGCTCTTCCGAAAGCCACCCAATCTGCGTCGGCGTTTCCCGAGGAATTGACCGCCGCCGAAAACGAGATTCTTCCTTTCTGACCTTTCAGTTCGGTCAGGGGGATCTCCCATACGCTCCAACGTCGACCGTCCTGCGGGAGGAGAAGCGTTTGGCGGAGAGGATGCCGGCCCTGCGGGGATAAGAAGTCGATAATAAAGCTCACTCCGTCGCTTTTGTCGTGTATCGGCATTCCTACGGTCAGACACAGGCTTTGATCAGCTGACATCGTTGGAACGTCGAAAACCACGCGGGAGGGTGCGATCAAGACCGTCGCGTCGAGACTCAACCGGTCGCTGAAAAGCGTGTCGTATGGGGTGGCCAAAGTCGGAACGATGAGAAGATCCCCCAGCTGAGGACGAGGATCTCTCCGACCCAACTGCCGTGCTCCCGCACGTTCAAGGTAAGTCCGGAATCCCCATTCGCCGCTGAACCAGGCTGTTTTCGTCGACACCTGATGTGCCATTGCGAAGTTCTCGGCGAAGCTTCGATAGATCTCGGCAAACTGATAGTCGGCGACGGCGAGTCCGAGAGCAGTCAGGCCTGTGAAAGTGGCGGTGGCGATCGCCAGGGGCTGCATTTTGGGAATCACGGCCTCCTCCGCCCGTCGCATCATCAAAAGAACCAATGCCGGTGTGGCGGGCAGCAGGTAACGTGCAGCGCCGGTCAGATAGAAAAGCACGCAGAAAACAACCACGCCCAGAAACCAAACCCCTAGGAATAAGTCATCCAGGGGCGCGGGGTTCCGATACAACTCGCCAAAAAGCGGCGAGTCACTCAACCGCCGCTGAGGCCGGTGCCGCTCCCTTAGGGCATACACAGCTGTCGCTGCCTTCTGAACAATCTCCCAAACTGCCACGGAGCCAGCCGTGAACAAGGCGACGAAGAGGAACTTGTGGGCGAAACGGTAATCAGCGACCAACGGCAGCAGGTTAACGATCAAGGTTCCGACGAGCAGCCCGGTTAGGATCCTCCATTTCTTACTTAGAGCTATGAGGGCGAGGGGAAAGATCGTAATGCCTCCCAGAAACACGAGCGCATAAATCAACTTCCGCGAGATAAGCGTCGGCGACAGCACCTTCTCTACCAACAGATAGTGACTGAGCAGAAAGCTGGGAGTGAAGCGACCGTAGTGGAAGAAGCTCACGACAAGCCAGGAACCAAAGGCTGCGAGCGGCAGGAGGGCGAGAAACAGCCCGGAGCGACTCCTGTGCAGCAGCGCATACAGTCCCAGAAGCGGCACCAGGCAGAGCCCGGCATAGGATATGAATGCGACCAAAGCGGCCACGACTCCGCCGGCCGCGATCCATTTAAGTTGGCCCGAATCTACCCCGTGGACGAACAAGGCAACAGCCGCCGTCCAAAGCGCCACCAGAGGGAGGTCGCTCATGAGGGTATGAGACATGACGTAGACGACCGGCAGACATAAAACGGCAATCGCAACCATCGTTGGGTGGGATGTGAACCGATGAGCCAGCGAGTGGGTCGCGATCCCGAGAATCACCGGGAAGACCAGAAAGCCCAGGTGGAGGCCCAGTTCCGAGAACCCGCCAATTGCGCCGCACAACGCCATGAAGTAGACGGTCAGAGGAGGATGCTCAGTGGAGCCAAGATCGGCAACAGAGACTCCTTCGAAAAGTACGGGCAGGTCCTGCGGAAAGAGGGGGTTGTGGGAGACGTTCTTTGCCGCAATGAGGAAAATACCGTCGTCCATGTGAAAGGCTTGATTCACAAAGGGGATGTTGATGGCGATCGCGAACAGCGCGATTGCTGCCCTTGAAACCAACACCGCTCCTGCCTTTCTCGACACCATGCAACCTGCCTACGGCTTTTTCCAAGCGACGACCACCAGACTGTTGCCCCAACGACCGGCCAGCAAATCGAATGCTCGAAACACTCCTCTCAGAAGACGCCGTCCTATGCCGCTTGTGACGGCGCTATTGATCACCCGGTTCTTGGTTACCGGGTAGACAAGGCGCCTCACGAATGGAAAGTATTCCAGTACATTGCTGCCCGGAGGTAGCCAGGTGGTTGAAATACGCCACTTCCGGACGGTCTGCACACTGAAGAAGATTTTCTGGAGCTCGCGTCGAGTAAAGCGGTACGTGTAACCACCGGCCGGATCCCAGTCTTCCCCGAAACCCAGTCGAACCAGGAGACGAACAGCGAGTGAATCCTGACCTTCCAGGATTATGAACCCTGCCCGAGAGACGCGCTCCAGCTCGTACAGACCCTTAAGCGGCCGGGCCAGGTGATGCAGCCCATCTCGGACCAATACCCAGTCAAACGACCGATCCGGAAAGGCCAGGTCCTCGGTGTCCATCCGGTAAGAAGTCAAATCCGGATTTCGCACTCGGGCGGCCTGCACGCCGACACTCGAAAGATCAGTCATCGTGACCCTGGCGCCCAGCCGCTGTAAGAAATCGGCTTCCTCGCCGTCGCCCCCGCAGACCGAGAGAACCGTCTTCCCGGCAAACGGTTCACCGATCATCTCGAGAGCCTTCAAAAGGCGATAGTTGTTCAGCCAGGCGATGAGCGGGTGGCCGTTGTCAATGACTCTCGGCCGGAGAGAATCATAATGCTCCCGTTCGTGGTACTCCACCTGACGTCTCTTCTGGTCTTCTAATGAGTCAGGCGCTGGGGTGGGAGGGCGGCGCTCGCTAGTCAAAGCGTTCATAAAAGGGGAGCTTTCGAAAAAAGGCCAACTTCTCAAAAACGGGGATCAAGCGGCCGACAAGAAAAGGATTCATGATGAAACTGCCGAGGATGAGCGGAAGTCGAGGCCTGGGATAGGCGCACGTGAGACATTCGGGAACCGTGGAGAAATCACGCTGAACGTGAGCCCTCCGCATCTCTTGCATCAGTTTGCCGTTCCAAAGTTCGTTGAGGCTTTGCTCCCTTGCGTTTCCCAGGGACTTAGCCCTGAACAGAACTCCCGGGCATCCATTCACTTCTCCGTCGTAGTTGACATACAGAGGGCCATTCCACAGGCGTGGGCATCGGTTTACCGGGGTTTTGGCCTTTCTTCTTGTTCCAGCCTGGGCGGCTTCGGTTCGAACGACATCCTCCTTTATGCGAACCGAATCAACTCCAGGAACCCGCCAGATCGTTTGGAAGCACCGTGCCTGGGGGATGGTTTCGGGCAAGCGGACCATCTGAATTGTGACCAGAATACGCGATCGCTGCGAGATCTTCGTGTGGAGAAAGCGTTGGATACCGCTTACGACCTGCTCGTAACTGGCACCGCGATTGTATTTCTCGAATACTCCACGTGTGGCGCCATTGACCGAGAAGATGATGTGGTCGAGACCAGAGGAAAGAATTGCATCGATGTTCTCGGGCGAAAGCATGGTCGCATTCGTCGAATAGACCACCCTGATTCCAGCCGCTCGGCAGTACTCAACGATCCTGTGAATGTCAGGGTTCAGCATCGGCTCACCTGGCCCATCCAGGCTGACGTAACGAAAGAAAGGAGCACCCTGATCGATTACTGTCCGAAAGAAGTCGAAGCCGAGCTCCGGACCGGGGAACTCCATGACGGACCTTAGACACATCGGGCAGCTGAGATTACATCTGTTGGTGACGCCCATGACCGCCGTTGTCGGAAGGCCGGCACATTCGAGATCGCCATGCAGGTAATTTCTCAGTAGGCGCAAATTGTGGAAAGGGACGGATGACTTTGCACGTCGCATTTTGCGTGCGGCCAGCTCCTGCTAAGAAATTCGCTAGATCCGCGAATCGGCGGTCAGTATACTTCCAAGGGTTGGGACACTCAACGAGGTGATCGGCTTCATATCTCCCGTTGCCATCCAAACGCCATGTCTAGCACTCACTCACGTGTTCCCCTGATCAGCATCGTCGTTGTGAATTGGAATGGGGAGAATTTTCTTCCCGAATGTCTTCAATCGCTCGAACGCCAGACTTGGCCAAACAAGGAGTTCATTATCGTGGACAATGGCTCGACCGATAACTCGGTCGAGATTCTGCGACAGTGGACTTCCGGTCAGCCAAACGTTCGAGTCGTTTGGCTCGAGGAAAACACGGGCTTTACCCGAGCGAACAACATCGCATTTAACCACGTGCGAGGCGAGTGGGTCGCACTTTTCAACAACGACGCCGTCGCTGGGCCAGAGTGGCTCAGCAACCTCATCAAGCGAGGAGATCGAGACCTGCGAATCGGAATGATCGGGAGCAAAATCCTGCTTGCAGATCGACCGGACGTGATAGACAAGGCAGGGCACCTCATCTATCGGGATGGTCAGAACCGGGGGAGAGGCACCATGGAGCCCGACCGCGGTCAATATGATCAGGACGCGGAGATTTTATGGCCCGACGCCTGTGCCGCCCTCTATCATTGGGATCTCCTCCAGGAAACCGGCGGGTTTGACGAGCGATTCTTCGCCTACGCGGATGATGCCGATCTCGGAATGCGAGCCCGCCTCCTCGGGTGGCGTGGCTGGCTGGCTCCCGACGCTGTCGTCTATCATCGCCACTCTGCGACTGCAGGAGCCTATTCGCCTTTTAAGGTGATGCTCGTCGAACGCAACAGGATGCTTCTCGCGCTGAAAAACTTCCCGCTGCCCCTCCTCCTGCAGGCTCCGCTATGGACGGTATACCGGTATTGGTGGCATCTGTACGCGGCGCTGACGAGGACCGGCTCTGCTGGACAATTTGCGCGAGCACACGGCGGGTGGCAGCTCTTCGTCAACCTCGCCTGGTCGTATGCGAGCGCCGTTCGGCTATTTCCGTATGCGCTCCGCAGCCGGAGGACCATTCAGAAGAATCGCCGACTGACGACGCGTGAGATCGCAGAATTGCTTCGCCGCTACCAAATCAGCGCGCGGGAATTGGCGCTGAGAGATTGATCCCATAGTAGCTCCGGATCTCCGAGACGGAGAAACCGTCAATAGCGTTTCTCCGTCTCGGAGATCCGGAGCTACTAAGCGCAGGGACGCTCTCGCAGGGGAAACGGACAATGGAATGAGCAGGGTTCTGATAATCGGGTCCGGTCTGAGCGCGGCATCCGCAGCTTCGGCTCTTGTAGCGCGCGGGCTTAGGCCCACGCTGGTGGATGTCGGTCTGCCGCCCGATCCAGAGGCGGTCGGGTTGAAGAACGAGCTTGCCGATACGCCCCCAACACGATGGCGGCGCGACTCGCTGGACCGCATCCGAGGGATGGATGCTCCCTCAGCTTGCGGAATTCCCCGAAAACGCTGGTTTGGCTCCGATTTTCCTTTTCGAAGCGTGCCTCGCGACTGGGATCTGCAGCCCGTCGATGTCTCTATGGTTCGCTCTTACGCGGAGGGAGGCCTCAGCAATCTCTGGGGTGCCGCACTGCAAAGAGTGACGGCGAGCCAAATCCATAACTGGCCGATCAGTCTGGAGGAACTTGACCCGTACTACGATCACGTCCTGGCGCTCATGAGATTGAACGGAAACGGCGCGGGTCCAGCTGCACCTGGCACAAAGAGCGAAGTGATCCTCCGTCCTAGCCTGCAGGCAAGGGCTTTGCTGAATGACCTCGAGCGGTGTCGGACAGACCTTGCAGAACGCGGGTTCACCTTTCAGCCCTCGCAACTCGCCGTTCAGGGTGAAGATCACGAGGAGCAGGGATGCAGGTACTGCGGCCTCTGCCTGTTCGGATGCCCCTACGATTGTATCTATAGCGCATCTCACACGATCAGACGCCTTGTGCGTCTCGGGCACGTCAACTATATGCCGGGAACTTTCGTCCAGACGATCGAACAGAAGGGGGGCAATTTAACCGTCCGGGCATGGAACCTCCGAGAGAACCGACCGGAAATCCTCGAGGCTTCGGTCGTTTTCATCGGCGCCGGGGTCCTGTCAACAGCCCGGATACTGCTCGAGTCTTTGCGTTATTACGGTAAGCCCCTGACCATCCGGCACAGTGACATGTTCACCCTGCCCCTTATCCGATTTCACGGTGTGGGCGGGGTTTCGACCGAAGCCTTACACACATTGTGTCAGGTGTTCATCGAACTGCAGGATGACAAAATATGTCCGCAAAGCGTGCACCTCCAGGTCTACACGTACAACGACCTGTATTTGCCTCTGATCCTGAAAAGGCTCGGCGCTGCCGGTTTCCTCTTGCGACACCCGATTCAGAAAGTCGTGGAGCGGCTGCTTATGGTTTTTGGCTATCTGCCATCGGATATCTCCTCGACCGTCGAGGTCATGCTCGACCCGTCGAGCGGCCACAGGATGCTTATTCGAGGAAAGCGGAACGTGAGGTCAGCGACAGCATGCAAAAAAGTCGCCCGAAGATTGCTCCTCGACTGGCGAATGCTGGGCGCCATCCCTCTTACTTTCCAGACAGCCGTGGATTCGCCAGGCGGCGGCTACCATAGCGGCGGGAGTTTCCCAATGGGCAAGCAAGCGGATTTCCCGTCAACAGATCTCTTGGGCCGAGTGCCGCAATTCGAGCACGTCCACCTGATCGATGCCAGCGTCCTTCCCACCATCCCCGCGGTTCCGACAGCTTTCACAGTAATGGCAAATGCTCATCGGATCGCTTCTCTCTGTCGCGTACCTTAATGAACACCCTACGAATGCCCCATCCTCGTTTCCGTCTCTACACCTCGCGAAGCCATTACTGGCCTCCGCTCGCAGGTCTATTCAAGAGTGGGGACGGTGATCGAGAAACGACTGGATTCGAGGACGAGGTCTGCCGGCGCTTGGGGGCTGAGCAGGCGGTGTGCGTGCCATCGGCTCGAATTGGCATCTACCTGGTAGTCCGGGCCTTGGTGCCGGCCGGCAAAGAAGTGATCCTGTCTCCGCTCACGATTGCCGACGTAGTCGCCATGGTGATCGCGGCTGGTGCGATCCCAGTCTTTGCCGATGTCTGCCACAAGGACTGCCATGTCGACCCTGTCGAAGTAGAAAGGCTCATTGGCCGAAACACGGGCGCGGTGTTGATTACCCACCTGTACGGCCAGACGGCCGGGGCTTCCCGCTTAAAAGCGCTTTGTCAGGCTCACAATCTTCCCCTGATCGAGGATGCAGCCCAGGCTTTCGGCGCACGGGAAATGGGAAAGGCGCTCGGGACGTGGGGACACGCCGGCGTATTTAGCTTCGGTATCTTCAAGCACCTGACAACGTGGCGCGGGGGAATGGTTGTCTGTTCATCAGCTGGCCTGGCGGACGAGATCCGTCGCGAAGTGCGGGGCATGAAAGTAATGCCTCGCTGGCGTTTGTCCGCGCTGATCGCTCTGGGCGCCATCTATGATCTGGCGACCTTGCCTGTCTTATTCTCTGCGCTCACGTACCGCGTCTTCCGAACGGCTTTCCTCAAGGACGTAGATTGTCTGAACCGGTTCGTTGATCCGGAAGCGAGCGCGCAGCCGGTGAGCTCAATACCCGCTGGGTACTTGCGCCGAATGACAGGCTGGCAAGCGCGGGTCGGGTTGGCCGGCCTTGCTAGCGTGGATGCCGAGAACGAAATCAGGCGCTCCAAGGCCCGGATGTATCGAGAGGGCCTCGATGGGCTGGAAGACGAACTGGTTCTGCCCGCCGAACGCCCCGGTGCTTGGTCCGTTTTCCCTTACTCCCCGGTTCAATGTGCCGAAAGAACGGCGCTGCTCAGGTGGGCGTTCAAGTGTGGACGGGATATCGGCACGCATACGTTGCGAAACTGCGCAGAACTTCCCGCGTTCCGCCCTTATCATAGGGAATGTCCCAACGCTCAGGAGGCTTCGCGGTCCCTGATTTTGCTTCCGACCTATCCGCGGTATCCCGTTTCTGAAGTGAAGCGGAATATTGAAGTGATCAGAAGCTTCTTTGGTCAACGCCGGAGAGTCGGGTTTACCAGCAGAAGGATGGTAGGTGCCGATGCGTCCTAGGCGATCGGGGAGTCAACGAATCCTTTTCATCGTCAAGAATCTTTACACGATGGAGAGGATGGGAGTCATGTACCTCTCCTCGTACGCCCTCCGCCTGGACTGGAGCACGGATCTTCTCGTGTCGGACGGTCTTTCCTATCGGCGGATCCTGTCTCACATAGACGAGACCCGGCCGGACACTCTGGCTTTCAGTGTAATGAGCCCCGAGTATGAAGCGATCCGGATTCTGGCCAGTCGCCTGCGCGCGGACACCCGCTGCTTCATGCTCTTTGGTGGGCCGCATCCGACGTTTTGTCAGGATCTGATACGGGAGCCGTTTGTTGACGGCCTGCTCTTCGGAGAAGGAGACCTCAGCTTCCCCGCCTTTCTCGAGAAATTCACCAAGGGCGAAGACTATACCCGGACCGAAGGAATGCACTTTCGAGTCGACGGACGCCTGGTGTTCAATGGCCCTGCCCGTCTCATCGAGGATCTCGACGCAGTACCCTTCCCCGACAGGGAATTGATGGCAAAAGGAGACCCGCTTCATCGCGGTTATACCAGCCATTTCTTTTTCGCCTCGAGAGGGTGTCCGCACAATTGCAGTTACTGCTTCAACCATAAATACAATGCGATCTTCCGGGGGCTCGGTAGGGTTCTACGGCGTCGTTCAGTCGACAATCTCCTGAAAGAAATTGCTTTCACGAAATCGCATTACGGAACCAGGTACGTCTACATTGACGACGATATCTTCACTCTAACCAGCGAACAATGGCTGGAAGAGTTCGCCGAGCGCTATCCGCGCGAAGTGGGTTTACCTTTCTTCTGCAATGTCCACGTCAAGAGCGTAAACGAAACTAAGATCAAGCTGCTGAAGAGAGCTGGGTGCCGGGTGGTGTGCTTCGGGGTTGAAACGGGAGACGAGTCTGTTTCTCGAGAATTGCTCCGGCGAGACATCTCCAATCAGGAGATCATCGAACTGAGTGGGCTGCTCCATAAATACCGCTTCAAGTTCGCCACGCAGAACATGCTCGCTCTGCCCGTCAGAAGCCCGCTCGAAGTCGACCTGCGAACGCTGGATCTCAACCTGAAGTGTCGTCCTACCTTCGCGATCAGCCAGTTGTTCTTCCCACTTCCCGGGACGGACCTTGCTGCCTACGCCGCCGAAAATGGTTACTTGTCCCCCGGCTCCGAGTCGTCCGGCGGCGGAATTCCTGATCGAACCAACACCTACTCGGCTCTCACCTTCCGGGATCCGGCTGAGAAGATGAAGGTCCAGCGCCTGCAGAAGTTATTCGGCCTGTTGGTTTCGTTCCCCTTCTTGACCCGACTGCTGCCCCTCTTGATGGCCCTTCCGCTGGACAAGCTGTACGCACTTTTGTACGCCGCTTGGCTCGTGTTTACGATGCGCTTTCGCCTGGAACGCAGTTTAAAGTCGCCGAGGCAAGTCCTCTTCTACCTCAGGAGCCTATACAGAAGCTCGATTTTCCGATCGAAGTAACGTTGAAATAGAGTGGCTCTTATATCTGGCCTCAGGTCCAGGGCTTCGTGAAAAATCCCCGTCGCTGCCAGGAAGGTCTCGATGATCCAATAACCAACCAGCAGGCCGACTGCCCCGGAAAGTAAAGCGAGAACGAGACTTACGGCAAGACAATGGCAGATCAGATCGAACCGGCGCGCGCCGAGCGAGATTCGAACAGCAAACTCCTTGCGGCGGGATATGACCCGGGACATGACAAGGTTGGAGACATTGGCGCAGGCGATCACCAGCACCAGCATCACCGCAACCATCACTATGGCAAATTCGACCGCCTTGGGCCCTCCTCCGCCTGCCGGCACCACCGCAATGGTTGCTTCGTCGTCCGTGGCATGCGTACGGAAGAAAGCCGTAGCGGCGGCATTGACGAGAGGAACCGCCTCCTGGATTTCTGTCCCGGCTTTCAGAGTTGCGAAAAGCTGCAGCCATGAGCTGTCCGGGCGCTGAAACAAACCGGGTTTCAGTACGGACTGCACCGTCACTGGAACGAAAAGATCGGGCGGATGGCCCAACAACCCGGTAAAGGTAGGCTGACCCCTTAATGCGAGTCAACGAGCGAACAGCTTCCCGCTGGCCCGAGTCGGGAATTGGCCGGTCGCCGCTCGGCATCCTCTGCCGATCCCATTCCCCTTGTACTTCGACAAGAGACGTGCGATACTTTCCTTGTAGAAGCGAAAGGGGAGTATGGCAAGCCAGCGCATCGATCTTCCGCAAGGCACTCTGGATCTTTTGATCCTGAAGACGCTGGCGCTCGAGCCGCAACATGGTTGGGCGATCTCCGAGAGAATCCAGCAAATTTCAAGGGATGTCCTTCAAATCCAGCAGGGCTCTCTCTATCCCGCCCTGCACCGACTGGAACGTCGGGGATGGATCAAAGCGCACTGGGGGACATCGGAGAATAACCGCCGCGCCAAGTATTACGAGCTGACTCGAAGCGGTCGCGAACAGCTCGACGATGAGACGGCCGCATGGCGGAAGCTGGCTCTTGCAGTGGGCCAGGTTCTGGATATGGTCTGAGGGTTTTATGCTGAACGACCTGTGGTTTCGGGCACGGGCCCTGTTCAGGCGCAACGCGCTGGAAGGCGAGCTGGGCGACGAGCTGCAATATCACCTGGACCGGCACGTGGAAAAGCTGATGCAGCGCGGTCTGACCCGCGAAGAAGCCATTCGTGAAGCACGGCTGGCGCTTGGCGGCCTCGAACAAACCAAGGAGGAATGCCGCGAGGCGCGTGGCGTGGTGATGGTCGAAGCGTTAATGCAGGATATCCGCTACGCTTTTCGAGTCTTAAGCAAAAGCCCGGGTTTTACAGCCGCAGTCACGCTCTCGCTCGCCCTTGGCATTGGTGCAAACACAGCCATCTTCAGTCTCATTGACGCGATCATGTGGCGCATCCTGCCGGTGAAAGACCCCGCGGGGCTCGTGTTGCTCACCCACGGTCAAGGAGGGTCTTTTACGAGCGGTTTCACGTACCAGCAGTACAGGCTGATGCGTGATCGGAACCAGGTACTCACCGATCTGGCGGCCTACTCTCCGGCCCATCTCAATGTAAGCATCAACGGCCGGATGGATCCAACAACGGAGGGTCAACTGGTCTCGGGGAACTACTTTTCGCTGCTCGGGGTGAGCCCCATCGCCGGCAGAGCCATTGATCCCGCGGACGACTTGGCGCCAAACGGTCACCCTGTGGCGATGATCAGCCACCGATATTGGGGCCGCCGTTTCGGGTTCACCCCATCGGTGGTGGGCCGTACGCTGGCGATCTCCGGTATGAGCTTCACGATCATAGGCATCACTCCACCCGAGTTTTTCGGGGCCGAAGTAGGGAGAGCTCCTGACATCTTCGTCCCACTGATGATGCAGCCGACGGTCATGCCGGCCTGGGAGAACATGCTCGGCGACCCGATTCAGCATCTGACCTGGGTGCAGGCGCTGGGTCGGCTGAAGCCCGGCGTCCACGTCAAGCAGGCAGCTGCTGACTTGGAGGCTTTGTATCGTCAGGAGCTTCCGATGGTCGGTAAATTCAGTCCCATGAAGAATGAGAGGTTAGCGCTTGCTCCCGGAGTGGCTGGGTTTTCGAGCCTGCGCAGGGAGTTTTCGACACCCTTGTTCATCCTGATGGGGATTGTTGTGTTGGTGCTGCTGATCGCGTGCGCGAACACGGCGACCCTTCTGCTCGCGCGAGCGACGGCTCGAAGGTCGGAGTTTGCGATGCGGCTTGCCCTCGGGGCACGACGCGGCCGCCTCGTGAGGCAACTGTTGATCGAGAGTCTTATGCTTGCAATTCTCGGCGGTCTGGTCGGAATCCTGCTCGCTCGCTGGGCGGCGCAGTTTCTAACGGCATTCATTCCATCAGGGGACGCCCCGATTGTGCTCGATTTGAGTCCCAACTCCCGCGTCCTGTTGTTCGCGGCCGGAATCTCTATTGTGACGGGTGTCCTGTTTGGACTCGCGCCTGCTCTGAGGGCCACCCGGATCGGATTGGGATCGGCGGTGAAGGATGGCGCCGGGTGGCTCTTGCGCGCCGGTGGGCTGCGGTCAGGGAAGGTACTTGCCGTCATCCAAGTTGCGGTCTCACTTGTGCTTCTGATCGGCGCGGGACTGTTCGTGCGCAGTCTGCAAAAACTGAACAGTCAGGAGGCGGGATTCGTGCGCGAGAGCGTGCTGGTGATGCGCGTGGAGCCCAAGGGCAGTGATCAGCGCAACGTGCCCGGCGCTTCCGAACGTCTTGACCGGATCTACAGGGATCTGCTGCGGCAGGTGGAAGCCGTGCCCGGCGTCCGGTCCGCAGGCATGGCGCAGTTCACGCCGACGAGTATCCGAGGAGCGTCAGTGACGGTCGCGCTTCCGTCCGGCGAAGAGGAAAGAGCGTTCGTGCCAATGGTTTATCCCGGTTATTTTCGAACCATCGGCATACCGTTTCTCGCGGGCCGCGACTTCAGCGCAAACGATCTCGACGCGGACGCACCCCTGGTGGCCGTGGTCAATGACACTTTTGCGCGCAGAATGTTTGGAAAGAAGAGCGCCGCCGGGCAGCAGTTCCACATCGGGAGCTTTGCTCACGAGATCATCGGGGTAGTGAGGGACTCGCGATACACAAATTTCCGAGGGGAGACACCGCCCACAATCTATAAACCGTTCCTGCAGACCCACACGGGTCGCGGACAGATGGCTTTGTACGTCCGAGTCACAGGCGATCCTGCCTTGGTCCTGCCCAGGTTGCGTGAAGCCGTTCAGAGCACGGATAAGAGCATGCCCCTGTTCCAGGTTCGCACGCTCGCCGAGGAGATAAACGCGGTCCTGGTCCAAGAGCGCCTGATCGCGACGGTGTCAAGCTCCTTTGGTGCCCTCGCCCTCGTGCTTGTCTGCGTTGGGCTCTACGGCCTGCTCGCATTTGCGGTGGTGCAAAGGACGCGCGAGATGGGCGTACGCATGGCACTGGGGGCCACACGCTGGGACGTCGTCTGGATGGTGATGCGGGAAGCGCTTGTACTGGTTCTGATCGGTGGGGGAATCGGAGTGCCCGCGGCGTTGGCGGCGGGGCGGATGGCGTCAAATAAGATCTCCGGCCTGCTATTCGGGCTCAAAAGCACGGATCCGTTGACGATTGCGACTGCTGCCGCTTTGTTGACTCTTGTTGCGCTTGTTGCGAGCTATATTCCCGCGCGACGTGCCTCTCGCATCGAACCGATGGTGGCGCTGCGCAACGAATAGCGAAGATGAGAACGGTCCTTTATCGTGGCCGGACTCTCCAGAGTCCGGCGCCCGGCCGCTTTTGGCCGGGCTCTCGGCGAGCCCGGCACCGGACTCCCTTGAACGAGAGTCCGGCCACGATAAAACCGCCCGCCTGCACTTCAGTGGATTTTCGGTGCGGGGCCTTTGTCGACAGGGAGGTCACATGCAACCAGCGATGCCGCGCGAGGCGTGGCACGCGTGGCATTGCAAGCGATAACCCATTTACCGTCCGCGCGCTGGCGTTCGTCGTGGCGGGGCACTTCGCACACCATATGCGCATCCTGAGTGAACGCTATCTTTTGACGGGCTCGATGCCATGTCACCATCGACCGATCGCTACGTGGACGAGTCGCAGAATTCGGCAGCTGTAGACTCCCGGCTGCGCATCCGGTCCGTCGATGCCCTGCGCGGCATCGTGATGATCATCATGGCGCTCGATTACGTGCGTGACTTCTTTCACGCCGATGCCATGCTGTTTCAACCGGAAGACCTGGTTCGAACGAACTCGGCCCTGTTTTTCACGCGCTGGATCACTCATTTCTGTGCACCCGTCTTCTTCTTCACCGCAGGCATGGGCGCTTACTTTTGGCTGACCAAACCGGGTCGGACGGTACAGGGTCTCTCAAGGTTTCTGTGGACCCGTGGGCTGTGGCTGATGCTCCTCGAGCTGACCGTAGTACGGTTCGCATTCTTCTTCAGCCTGACCTCAGGACCTCTACTGCTTACGGTTTTATGGGGACTTGGTATGGCGATGGTCGCCATGGCAGTGCTCTGTCGTGTTCCGATTCGCTGGCTTGCTCCCCTGAGTGTGGCAGTGATTGCCCTGCACGATACAACGGACCGCATCAACGCTGCCGATCCTGGAGTGTTTGCATTCGTCTGGAATGTCCTCCATCAGGTCGGTGTGTTCGTCGCCGGGGGCATCCCGATCATCGTGACTTACCCGTTGATTCCGTGGTTCGCCGTCATGTCCGCGATACGGGGAGGTGCG
>Ga0105104_10001390_pt1 | contig 18166 bp, 13 predicted proteins | sample PPLLaktember2015_3_FD_87034 | JGI IMG/M metagenome (GOLD analysis project Ga0105104, IMG submission 87034) | Freshwater sediment microbial communities from Prairie Pothole Lake near Jamestown, North Dakota, USA - PPLs Lake P7 Core (6) Depth... | ecosystem: Environmental > Aquatic > Freshwater >... | reverse complement strand
TGGCGAACCTGATGCCGAGCATGTCGTAACATTCGCGCTCGAGCCAATTCGCGATTTTGTAGAGAGGAGTGATGCTCTCCACCTCGGGATTCGGTTCCGCAACCGGGACCTTGATTCGTACCCGGATGTTGTTGGGGAGCGACGTCAGATGGTAGACCACCTCGAAGCGCGGATTGCGCTTGAAGTAATCGACCGCCGTCAAATCGCTCAACAGGTTGTACCTCAACTCTGGGTCATCCCGAAGAAACTTGATCAGCTCAAAGACCGCGGATTTAGCTACTGTGACCTGGTCCATGCCAAGCGGGCTGTGCATCTCGATGATCTGGTCGGCGAAATGCTCCCGGATGCGCTCCAGCGTCTTGCTAAGTTGCTGTTCGGCCACTTCTATATCTCCTGCTTTGAATTCTGGATCTTTTCCTGCAGCATCATGAGACCGTTCAACACGGTCTCCGGCCGGGGTGGGCAACCGGGTATGTAGATGTCCACCGGTAGAATGTGATCGATTCCGCGTACGGTTGCGTAGTCGTCGTAGAAACCGCCGGTACACGTGCAGACGCCGAACGCGACGACCCACTTGGGAGAGGTCATCTGTTCATAAACATTGACCAGGACCGGGGCGATCTTCTGGTTGATGGTTCCAACGACGAGCAGCACGTCCGCCTGGCGCGGCGAGAATCGTGGCAGCCCGGCGCCGAACCGGTCCATGTCGTAGTGTGCGCATGCCACGGACATGTACTCCATGCCGCAGCAGGCGGTCACAAACGGATATTGAAACAGCGAATATTTACGGGCCCAGCCGAGCAGCTTGTCGAGGCGGGTGGTGTACGCCTTGCCCTCGAGAGCCTTCATAATTTCGGGATTGCGCCCGTCGTCAGTGTACTGGTGCATGATTTTCGGATTCCGGCATCGCACGCGGGGCGATGCGGCGGGGAAGGATTATTTCCAATCGAGCACGCGCTTGCGCACGGCGTAATACAAACCCACAAGCAGAATGGCAAGAAAGACCATCATGGAGACGAATCCCACAATGCCGAGATCGCGGAATCCGACTGCCCATGGATAGAGAAAGGCCACTTCGATATCGAACACGATAAAGAGAATAGCCACGAGATAGTACTTGATGGGGAACGGGCGGCTCGCATCGGTCTTGACGCGGATGCCCGTTTCAAAAGGGAGGCTTTTGGTCTCGGTCATGTGCTTCGGACCGAGCCACGCGGAAAGCGCAACGAAGAAACCGACCATGCCGGATGCCGCGACCGCCAGTACCAAGAAACGAATGAGATTGTTGTCGAAAAAAGACGGTTCCATGGATCCCGATTATCAGATCATCTTTTGCAGGCGAGCCGCCAGAGGGGGAATTAGAATCAATTGAACGATAATGCTGCGCGCGGCGGGAGCAACAACGATCATCGCGTAGTAGTGAAAGCTCTGAGTGCCGACCGTCATGATGGAGAATCCGATGTACACAAGACGACCGATGATCATGGCGATCAGCATTGCAAAACCGATGGCGAAAATTCTGCCCCACTTCTCGGAAAAACCGCCCCACACGGGAAACAGCCGGAGCATCATGGAAGTGACTGCGCCATATGTGGCGAGTTCCGGCATCATGCGCAATACCTGCTCGGTTGTAGGAAGACCCGTGAAACCGGAACAGAGAAGCGGTGTCATAATACCGACTAAAGCCGCATAAAGCGGAGACAGCAGCACGCCCGCAATCATCACGGGATAGTGCATCGGTATAATGACGCGCGGTGAGAAGCCAAAACGGTGCGTAAAATGCGAAATCAAAATACCGACCGCGATGCACATTCCGGCAATGAAGAGAGCCTCCGCTTTATGCGCAATGGGATACGCTGTATGCGGAGATTTGAAACCTCTATCGGTTGCGCGGGAATGGCTGAGGGTTTGCTGGGCTGCGTTCAATATCGGAAACCTTTGATAAAGATTTGTAGAGATTGATCTTGGCAGGCGTGGCCGGGAAAGCCCGTATCTCGGGCTTTTGAACAGCTAAGCTACGGAGAACTTTTCACATTGTCAAGAGATTCTTGACCCGCGAGTCCAGTTATAGTAAGTGCTGGCATGTGGATCTGCGTTCAAAGTGCCCCCCATCTGTTCCCCTCGTTTACAAAGAGGAGAAAGATACAATGAATAGTGTTGCTTTCTATGGAAATTCTCGCTACTATTTCATGGACGATATTTATCTAACATTCCTATCTGTTTGTGATAGTGTTTCGTTCCCAAGTACCCGAAATACGCGTTCGCTGCGGAAATAAGCGGGAGATCAATCCGCGAGGAGAGTTCGTCCTCTGCTGGATGTTGTCTGCCCGGCGAACAACGGAGAATTTCGGTTTGCAGCGGGCGGTGGAATGGGCTGCTGCGCTCAATAAGCCACTGCTGATTTTGGATATTCTCTTTCTCGATTTACCGCGGATCTCCGAACGCTTGCACTCATTTTTATTGAGTGGAATGCGCGATATTGCGAACAATCTGTCCGAGCGATGCGCACGCTACTTTCCGTTTGTCGAACGTGCGAAGGGAGAGGGATTCGCTCTGCTTTCGGAGCTGATGAAGCGCGCGTGCGTCGTGGTCACGGATGATTTTCCGCAGCGCTGGGAACAGCAGCAAGCTAACGGTGCGGCGAAGAAGTGCCCGGTACGTTTTAAACTTATAGACTGCAATGGCTTGCTGCCGCTTCGAGCAGCGGAGCAGGTTTTTCCCACGGCGTATGCCTTCCGCAGATTTTTGCAAAAAAATCTGCCTGACCATTTGGGAAATAGTCCGGCGCATGATCCTTTGGCGCGGGTAGATCTGCCGAGTTGCCGTTTGCCGAAAACGATCACCGAGCGTTGGCCGGAGGCATCCTTAGGAACAAATCCGATTTCTTCGCAGATTGCCGGCGGCTCAAAACAGGCGGAGAAAGCTCTCAAGAATTTTCTTGCGCATAAACTGGATCGCTATCTTGACGAACGCAACGAACCGGAAAGCGACGTCACAAGCGGCTTGTCTCCCTACCTGCATTCAGGACAGATTTCGGCTCATCGGATTTTCTCGCAAATCATGCGGCGGGAAAAGTGGAATACGGACAATCTCAGTTCGAAAACATCCGGCAAACGCGAGGGTTGGTGGGGTTGCAGTCCATCCGCGGAAGCGTTTCTCGATCAATTAGTCACGTGGCGGGAATTGGGATATAATTTTTGCGCGCAGCGCGATGATTACGACCGCTTCGATTCCTTGCCCGTGTGGGCGCAGCGCACGCTGAAGGAACACGCGGCGGATATTCGACCCTACGTCTATACGCGCGCGCAATTGGAATCCGCCGCTACGCATGATCCGCTTTGGAACGCCGCGCAAACGCAACTCGTGCGCGATGGGACGATTCACAATTATTTGCGCATGTTGTGGGGCAAGAAAATTTTGGAGTGGACGCGCGCTCCTGCAGAAGCCGCGGAGATCATGATCGAATTCAACGACACATATGCTTTGGACGGACGCGATCCGAATTCTTACAGCGGCATTTTCTGGGTGTTGGGACGCTATGACCGCCCATGGGCTCCGGAACGGCCGATTTTCGGTACAATCCGCTTCATGAGTTCCGCGAACACCGCAAGAAAAATCCGGGTGCGAGACTATATCCGACGATATTCTGGTTGATCGGATTCCGGCCGGGTTGCGAGGACTTAACCCGGCTCGGCGATCACGGAGTGCCTTCTTTCAGTGTTTCAGAATTTCAGCTTTTCAGCTTTTTTTATACGCGGAGGTTTTATGTTGCGTTTCACCGCTGGCGCGGTTCTCCTATTCGGACTCCTGTGTGCATCGTTCGCACAGCCCGTTCCCGAACAGCCCAAGCCGCAGGAATTCCCGTTTGAACCGGCCAATGCGCTGGTAAAATACGACTGCACCCGCGTGGTCGTACAAGCCGACGGCAAGTCGGACATTCTGCGGCACTATCGTACGGCCGTGCTTACCGACCGGGCTATCCGGGAGTACGCGCAGGACGTCACCGTGTACAATCTTCAGTATGACACGGTGGAAATCATCACGGCGCGTGTGCATCTGCCGTCGGGTCAGATCGTGGACGTCAGTCCGGAGTCCATTAAGGATGTGCCTTTTCCCGCCTTTGACAAATTTTATCTGCAAAATGTGCGAGAGAAGATTATCACTTTCCCCGAACTCATGCAGGGAGCCGAGATCGAAGTGGCTCTGCGGGAGATCACGAGAGAGGTTCCCATGGACGGACATTTCGATTATTACGATTCCTTTGAAGGCGGCGATCCGATCAAGCAGAAGTACGTGGAGATCAACGCTCCCGCTTCGATGAAGTTCAAGTGGAAGACACGCAACGGGGAAATTCCCGGCGTGAAATCCACATCCGGAGACCGTACGAGTTATCTATGGACAATGGAAAACATTCCACAGATCGTTCCCGAACCGGGGATGCCGCCTGTTCCCGAAGTGTTAAAAAGTTTGGTTTTAAGTACGGTTCCCGACTGGCAAACGTGGTCGCACTGGTATGACAGTCTGTCGGCACCGGAAATCACGGCGGATGAAAACGTGCGCACCACCGTAAACGATCTCATTAAGGGCAAGAAAAATACGGAAGAAAAGCTGCAGGCCGTTTTCTATTTCGTTTCGAACGATATCCGCTACGTGGAAACGTCTCTCAGCGGACGCAAGGCGGGCTACAAACCGGAACCCGCGACGGTGACGCTGCGCAATAAATACGGCGTGTGCCGCGATAAAGCGGTGCTGATGGTGACCATGCTGCGCGAAATCGGCATTCCGGCCGACGTCGTTCTGTGCAACGCTGCATGGAAAATTGACAAGGAGATACCGGCCGGATTGTTCAATCACGCCATCGTCGCGGCATATGTGGACGGCCATCGGATTCTGGTGGATCCCACCGTGGAAAAGACAAAGGAATATCTGGCGGCCAACGAACAGGACAAACCGATTCTGGTCTGCAACAAAAAAGGGGAAACACTCGAGTATATCCCCGTCGAACCATCCGATAAAAATCTGTTCGAGATTCGCGCCGACAGTCGGCTGGACGAGAAAGGCCTGTTCAAATCGGTGATCCATATTTCTACGCGCGGCTTTCCCGATCTGATTATGCGCACAGTCTTGCAGAGCATGCCGCCGCAGCGGCGGACGGATCTTTTCAAGCAGTTGGTGCAGAATGTCCATCCGTCCATCAAGCTCGACACGCTCTCGTTTACCGATGCGATGGACTTCTCGCGCAACGTAGGAATTCACGTTGAAATTCATGCCGAGAACTATTCCGTTCCCGCCGGATCGTATCTGCTGTTCAAGGTGCCGGGGCAATCGCAAACGTGGGATTTTCTCACACCGTACTTCCTGAACGGTTCCGAGCTGACCAAACGCCGCTACGATTTGCGGTTGGAGTCCACGTTCGCGGTGCGCGTGGAAGAAAAAGTAACTTTCCCGAAAAGCTACCGCGTGCGCAGTCTGCCGGAAGCGCTCGATACGCGTTTCGGTGATTTCCACATGGCGCGCAAATTCGAGAGCGCGGGCAATACGCTCACGGTCAAACGCATCGTGGATTTTTCCGGTCTGGACGTCCCGCTGTCCGAATACGGCAAGCTGCAGGACATGCTGCGTAAGAACGACAAGATGGCTCGCGGTCAGGTCGTGCTCGTCAAGAGCTAAAGGTTCGCCGCAACCGGTCACTTGAATTCACGGAATCCGAAAGGGAAAATATGCTGCTCTTAATATTTGCCTTGTTTCTCTGCCTGTCCGGCGCGTATGCGCAGCCGAACCTGGACAGCTTAGTCATTAACGCTCCGGGTTTGGACGTCTACCCGCAGGCTTCGGCGGTGATTCTTCTCGATCATTCGATGACCGAATTAAAAAAGGACGGTCAAAGCATCGTTCATCGGGAATTTCTGTGCAAGATTCTCGATGAACGCGCGAAAGATGTATTCGGTGATCAGTCTGTTCGCTTCGATGCGGATCAGGACACGGTGATTATCGAAAGCGCGCGCACGCGATTGCCCGACGGTCAATGGATCGAACCGGAAGCCGACGCTTTCACGCTGACCAGCGCGCCGGAAGTGCAATGGGCTTCCGCCTACTCGCAGCTCAAACAGCGCAATGTGGCTTTTCCCGGTATGGCCGTAGGAGCCGCTCTGCATTTCATGTATCGCATTGAACCGAAGCCCGGAGCCAAGCCGCCGAAGAAACCTCAAGACGGCGGCATCACTCTGTTCGGCGGCTATGAACCGATTCTCGACAAACGCTGCACGGTCATAACGGAAGCGCCGCGACTGATCCGCCACGAAATGCAGAACAGCGACTACAAACCGCTGGTCAGCGAACAAGGCGGACGCATCACGTATATTTGGACGATGCAGAACTGTCCGCAAATCGTTCGCGAACCGAACTCCGTCGGGCTTGCCGATCTCGTGCCGCGTTTAGTATGGACGACTTTTTCCGATTGGGAAGCGCTGGGCTTATATGTGGCGGAATGGTTCTGGGAAAAGGTGGATTCCTCCGCACAGGCTGTGGAAGGTTTTTTGAAAATCACTTCGCCCGACCTGCACGGCAAGCCCGCACTGATGCACACGGCGAACTGGATGCTTTTCAATATCCGTACCGTGCGTTTAGCGTTCGGATCGGTCGGCTATGAACCGAATGCCGCCGACCGCGTGTGGCAGAATAAATACGGCGATCCGCGCGATAAGGCTGTTTTGCTGACGTCACTGCTGCGCGCTTACGGATTCAATCCCGTTCCCGTATTGGTTCAGAACAGTTCGACTCCGTTTTCCAATCTGCCCGTGCTGGAACAATTCCGTCATATTATTTTAGCCGTGCCCACGGAGAGCGATACAATTTGGCTTGATCCCACGGCCGACTTCTACACACCGGGAACTCTGCCGTATAATGCAACGCTGGGAACGGGCTGCATGCTCACGGCGGGCGCGCCTATGCTGCTAAACGTTCCGGCGGGTTCCGCCGATTCACGCGGCGCGAAAACCGAAATTCGCACGACATTGAAACTGGACGGAGAACTCACGGGGAGCGCAGTTTGTGTTCCGCAGGGAGATAGAGCGGCGTCGGCCCGGAGACAATTCAAGGATCAAAAGGCGCAGGAACGGGATATCTATACGCAGACCGTCGCTTCCAGTTTCGGTCAGGGAACGAACGTTAAAGGATTCACGGTGTCCAACGTAGCTGATCTCAATGAACCGGTAGCAGTGCAGCTTGATTTCGAATGTCCCGAATTTGCCGTGAAGCAGGGCGATTTAATGCTGGTGGAATTGCCGGGCATGCCCTTCGATTTCGGTTCGACCGGATTTTATCCCGCTCTGCCTCAGGTTAAGTATCCGGTGCAACTTCCCGGCCGCCGCCGCACGATCTCAGAAGTCACCTTATCCATTCCGCAAGGCTATGCGGTCTCATTTATGCCCTCACCGCTCGTGATTGACAATCCGTTCGTGAATTTCGAACTCACGACCAGTCAGGAACAATCGGTCATACGCTGGACGCAAACCGTGGAGATCAAGGGCGATAAGGTGTCCGTTGCCGATTATCCCGCACTGCGCGATGCCTATGAAGCGCTGGTCATTCCGAAAAACCGGATGGTGATTCTGGAGAAGAAATAGGAAGACTCGAGACCGGAGACTTGAGACTTGAAAGGCGGACAGCCCCCCCTTTCATCCCCCCGCTAAAGCAGGGGGAAGTAACAAGTGGTCATCCTGAACGCAGTGAAGGATCTCAGCCCCCGTGCCATGCCCACTCGCCCGGTCTGAGCAGGTGAGCTGAGATTCTTCAGCCGAAGACGGCCTTCAGAATGACAGATTGCGCTGTGCATAGCCTCGCGAGAGTTGTCTTTCCCCCATTCTATCCGCCTCTTGGCGAGATCTCGTCATAGACGGATGGGGGAAACAAAAAGGGGGTCTCTTCTTTCAGCATTTTCTGATCGCTGCGCGGGGTGCCCTCACCCCTCGCGTTCCTTTCGCCGAGCCGGGGCTCCTGACCCCACCGGAATCTTATCCTTCCCCACTTTGTGGGGGAAGCAAGAAAGGGGAGTTCGCTTTCCGCGTTTAGTGTTTCAGCTTTCAGCGTTTTCTACTTTGCAAAATCCCATGAGCGATTCATATAAACATCTTCGGCACGCGCGGACCGTTCTGATCGGTCTTGTCTTGCTGTGTACCGGTCACCCACTGTTTGCGGACACAACATGGGTTTCCGGAGCAGTGCGCGGGACATGGACGTGGCAAGGCAGTCCGTACATGATTGCGGATTCCGCCTGGGTGAATGCAGCCGATACGTTACTTGTAAGCGGTGGCACAGAAATCGTACTGCCCAATCCCCAGTCTCTCCTCCGCATCAAAGGGGTGTTTAAAGCCGTTGGACAGCTTTCGGATTCCGTTTTCATCACGCTTGCCCATTCGTCAAGCAGTATCCGGGGTCCGCTAACCGGTCGTGCACGCCGGTTTGAATTGAACTTCGCAAATGTTTCAGGGATTGGATTTCTGAATCTGAACGTGGACAGCACGTTTCTTCATTCATCAACAACCGAGATAACGGATGGATGGGACTTTATTTTACGCGGCAATTTCGTGGGAATCCGACATTCCAAAATCTTTTCGCTTAATGTAAATGATGCAATGGCTGAGATACAAAATACGTCTGTGGGAGGTGCTATTGTCGTAATGGACGGCGGTATCCGAGCCGACTCTCTGAGAGCCGGGACAGTTCACGCTGCTTATCTGACTCAAGGCTGTGCTATCACGAACTCGGATATTTATGAGATTTGGGTATCTAACTATAACATCTTCAACGGTATCATGGATTGGCGCCTGTCAAGAATACGGTACTGCCGGATGGAACTATGCAGGTCCATAACGGTAGAACAATGCCAAATCGCCCGATTTGAAATAGAAGACTGCGGTGGAACAATTTCCAAGTGTATTCTTGACAGTTTGTCACTACGATATTCTGCTCCGGGAATAGAACCATTGCTTTCGGTGCGCAACAACACTTTCGTTGATAATGAGTGTTGCTTAGGCTGGAGTCCACGCGTTTTTATCTATCACGATAATAGCTTTTCGGATCGTCGGCAGCTTACTTTGACTAATAATATTTTTTATGCGCGGCGATCTGAAATATCGGTTTTTAAGCCGGTAAATTCATGGAATGACGAAGTATTATTGTCGCCGCCCAGCTATAACATTGTGTATGGAATGTCGGATCCGTGGGGCGGGAGAACGTTGGGTTGGGGCAATCGGAATGTCGATCCGCTGTTCGATCCGAATTCGGAATGGTATAATTTGCTGCCGACTTCGCCAGCGATTAATCGCGGTAATCCTGACTATCAGGATCCGGACAGCACGGTCAGCGATATCGGCGCCGGTTGGTGGGATCACCGTTTTGATCATCCACCGATCATCACGATACCGAATTGGATAGATACTCGCTGGGGAGACTCGCTGACACTGCGAATTACCGCTTGTGACGATCACTTCGTCACGGTATTACCCGCCCCGGATATTCCACAATGGTTCCGTAAGACGGGTAATCTGGATTTCAATAGCGACTTGCTTTTTTCGGGTCGAATCCCATTCGGCGTGAGATCATTTAATATTCCCGCCATAGCGATTGACAATATCGGGCAGCGGGATGAAGAGATCATTCACGTCGAAGTCCATCCCCGCTCCGACTTGCCCGACACGATAAGTGGCACGTTGACTCGGGACTATTCGCCTTATGTAATGCGTCAAGACGTTGTGGTTATGGCCGACGACAGCCTGACGGTAGAGCCGGGAGTTCACGTCCAGGCGGAATCGCAACTCTGTTCACCCACGCTGATTATCCACGGAAATCTAACTGCGCGCGGAACTGAACAGAACAGTATCTGTTTCGAGACACGACCGGGCAATTATTGGAACGGCATCCTTGTTAAGGACAGCACAGGAACACTCGATCTCGGCCACACAACATTTCTGGGGACTGCTCTGTTCGGATTGAGGCTCAACGGATGCGGTCGTGTTGTGATTGACAGTTCGGAATTGAGATGTGTTTTTAGCATGGCTCCAATCCGCTCTGACAGCACTCGCGACAGTTTAATCGTCCGCAATTGCAGCATGCCAAATGGTCCGGCATTACACAAGGTTCGATTTATAATCGAAGGTTGTCTGTTCAGCAACAGTTCGACCCCATGGCCGACAACAATTATTGGAGGAGGCAGCGGCACGATTCGAACCAGCATCTTTCAACCCGATTCTACAGTAACACTTCAAATTGATGATCCCTCAGAAATCATTATTGAGAGATGTATTTTCCAAGGTCAAGGTGAGTATGCTGCGATTCATGCAATTGATTTCTCCGGTTCGCGGTTTACACATAATCGAATTCGTATCTATAATAACATATTTTTCGGTGATACCAATACCGACTTGATTATGTTGGATTCGCAGCTTCCCGGCGATACGATTTTTGCGGAAGTCATCAATAACATATTTATGGGTCCGACTTCAAGCGGCGTCTGGACGTTAATCCGCTCGTTTCATCAGATCGTAATTTCGAATAATTGCTTTTGGCAATGTGCTACACCCGTATTGGATACAATCGGCAACTACTGGCCCGGCATCGGCATACCATCTACCGTGAATGCCAATGGTGACAGTACCGATCCCTATGGCAACATCTTTCTGAATCCTTTGTTTGCTGATAGCATTGAATACTGCTTGTCTGCAGCTTCCCCTTGTATAGATGCGGGTCTGGATATTGGCTTGCCGTTTTTCGGCAGCGCTCCCGACATGGGACGATGTGAATGGATGTCTGGAGCTGTTTTAGGGCGAGAGTTATCGGTCTTCACGCAAAATGCTTCGTTCACGATCTTTCCCAATCCCACCAACGGCCGGTTCATTGTCACCTTACCCCACAGCGACATTCCACGTTCCATTGTCATCTATAACATTCTGGGACAGGCCTTGCTTCAACAAAACGTCCCACCCGGTGATATGAAGTTTGTCTCGCTCGAGTTGCCTTCGTCGTTTTCATCCGGCCAGTATTTTATTCTGGTTAAAGGCGCTTTTTCGCCGATGATAAAACTACTGGTCATCATCAAATAGTCTGCCCTTCCCTCCATTCTATGGGGGGAATACAAGGGGGGTCTCTCTATGCGCCGAGCCGGGTTAAGGTCTTCCGCAACCCGGTCGCAATCCGTTCCGCCTTTATGTTTTAATACCCTCTCTCTTTTCCCCTTCGTCACCTAACTCCAATGCCAATACTATCGAAATCCTGTTGAATGTGATGATTGAACAAATATTCAATTTCTCTTGACAAGCCTCATTTCATACACTATCTTTAGGAATCACTTTCCCCCGACTCATGAACTATTTACAGTGGTTTAGTAAACGAAAGCTTTATAGCATTGAAATCTCTGCCAAACTTCTGCCAAAGTCTGCCATTCTATTAAAAAAATTCGTCATATATCCATAATTATAAACTGGTAACACAGTTCGTTTGGTCAAAAATATTTTCCGCTTGTTGATTCCCGCTCATGTCTTCTAAGAAATTCCAAAGCCTAATGGCAAACTTTCCCATGCGCCCGATTTCGCTGGCTCATGCCGCAGCAACTGCAATCAGTCTGCAGCTCTCCCTTCTGCTCAAACGGCCGATTGTCTGGGGCAGGCCGATTGTACTCATGCTCGAACCGGTCAGCCGCTGCAATCTTCAGTGTCCGCTCTGCCCTATCGGTGCGCGCACGCTCACACGGCCGCTCGGAGAAATGAGTCTGGAAAATTTCACGCAGATCCTCGACAACGTCGGCCCGCAACTGTGGGAATTGGCTCTCTGGAATCAGGGTGAACCCACACTGAATGACAAACTGCCGGAGATGATCCGCGTCGCGCACGACCGCGGAATCTACACGCTGACTTCCACCAACGGCAATCTGCTGCTGCAGCGGAATCTCATTGACCGGCTGATCGAATCCGGACTCGATGAACTGATTTTCTCGCTCGACGGACTCACGCAGGAAACGTACGAAATCTACCGCATCGGCGGCAAACTGAACCTCGTGATCGAAGCGATGCAAACTCTCCGCCGCCGCCGCACGGAGCTGGGCCGCAAGAATCCGCGCATCGTCATGCAATGGCTGCCGATGAAGCACAACGAACACGAAATTCCTCTGCTGCGAAATAAAGCGGCCGAATGGGGAGCGGATAAAATCGAAATCAAAACCGCGCAGATCTACTCCGAAGATCAATTCGGAAAATTTCTGCCCGAGATGGAGACATTGCGGAGATACGAAAAACGCGGACAGAGGTGGGAAACCAAACGGCGGTATCAATCCTGCCGCAGACTGTGGTTTTCCGCGATGATTGACTGGAACGGAACCGTGGTTCCGTGCTGCTTCGATAAGAACGAAGAATTCGTGGTAGGCAATGCTCTGATGGAAGATTTTGGAGAGATCTGGCGGGGAGAAGGTTTCCAGAAATTCCGCAAGCTGCTGCTCGCGAAAGGAAGAGTGTTGGACATCTGCCGGAACTGTACGGAAGGTTTGAAAAGCTGCTATATTTCGCTGAATAAATTGGAAAAATCAGCGGCTCACAAAGGGACTGCCCGCCTCGAAAAAACGCCATTGTAAATCGGTGGCTTTGCTGATTCCGATGCGCGGGCTTGTCCGCACCAAACCGCTTTTTCCATGATAGAGTTTTACGCGTTCGCCGATTTTCGTCCAGTTAAAATCCAGATCAATTCCAAAAGCTTCGCACAATTTACCCGGCCCGCTGCAGAGTTTTCTAAGATCATGAATACCGCGTCGTTTTCGCATGACTTCGATTCCAGAAAGCGGCTCAACCGCCCGAATCAGAATCGCTCCCACATTGTCGCGGTCTGTCGTAAAATTCAGGCAGTAATACATCCCATAAATGAAATACACGTACACGTGGCCGTACGTTTCGAACATGATCTCTGACCGCTCCGTCCGCCGATAACCATGCGAAGCGGGATCGTCCGTGTAGGCTTCCACCTCCACAATCCGGCCGCAAACGCCGTCCACATCGAGAATCTTCCCGATCAATTGCGGAGCAACTTCGAGCGTCGGATGGCTAAAAAACCGCAGTGGGACTAATCTGGGCATTTGCTTCGGTCTTGACAAAATTGCTGAAAATCAGTATACTTAAGTTCCTCAAAAATTTCAAGCCGCTGTAGCTCAGTTGGTAGAGCAGCTGATTCGTAATCAGCAGGTCAACGGTTCAAGTCCGTTCAGCGGCTCCATTCTAAGCCCTGTAAGTTAAATACTTATGGGGCTTCTGTTTTACCAATAATCTGTCCCTAAACTGTCCCCGCGCCATTCTAAGTTCAGCAAACACAGCATGCAATAACTGATCGGCAATCAGCTGTTGCGTGCAATTTCAGCAATTTAAAGGATGCACCAGCCACGGCAATGAGCGTAGAAGTCCAATCATTCCCTGCGCCTCCAGCCTGCCGAAGCCACATGCGAACGTATAGCACTGTCTAACCGCCTATGCTATGAATAATTAATAAAATATCCCAAACAAAAGATACCTTGATCGGCTTCCTCGACTGTTGATAAATTCAAGTCAATTAAGTAGCTTAGAAAAGAATCCCAATGCAGCCGTTGATTCAATCAAGCACGGCATCTGTTGACGAGCGAATCTTCCGCTGTTAGGTGGCAGGGTTCGCTTGTTTTGTATACGAGGGCATTGCGCAGTGCCACCCGAATTACCATCATTGCGAAGATGACGACAGCTTCTGCCTCATCATGTTCCACATCGCTCTGGTAAAAAAATAACGACAACAAACATACCCGATGTCTTTAGGAAGAACCCATGCACAAGACACTTCTTTTGCTTGTCCTTCTGACGGCACCACTGTACGCGGCGACCCGACCCGTTACGACCTTTGCCGATCTCTTGAGCGCCCTCGAACAGGGGCGGATGGTGCGTGCGGTCATTCACTATGGTGAATGTCGGCTTTTCGTGGACGGCAAGGAAGACACGACGGTGGCTGCAGTGGGCGGCATGCCGCTCTGGCCTTACGAGTATTTCCCCGCTCATCTGATGGGCAACCCGAAAGGTTTTCTCGTGAGTTCTGCAACCAATCTGATCTCACACCGCAAGTACGGCCATGTGTACAACTACGTCAAGTTGAAATTGTACGACGATGGCGAGGTGGAACTCACCGCCCGCTATCTGCACCCGAAGAGCTACAAGATTAAAATGGACGAAACGTTCAAGGGACGCCTCTCGACAAAGGAAGGCGAAGGCGGGATCTATCTATTTATTGAGGAATAGAGGTTTGGCCGGAAACCCCTCGGTGAATTGAGTCGTTTTATTGGTTTGGTGTGTAGAATGGGGAACACACCAAAGGGAAACCAACCACTGGCAAGCACACCGCAATACCCAAGGCGTAAAGGTTGATTGGCAATTCACTACCACCGATATCCGGATCAAACGGGAACGGTAATACCCGATATTATTGCGCTGACATGACATTGGAATGGCAACCGGCTGCACAGGAATCGCGGACAAACAGATAAGATCCTTCATCACAAGAGGCGCGATAATGCGAGGAGCACTTCATCACGTCGAAATCTACGTTCATGATCTTCGGTCAGCGCGCGATTTCTGGGGTTGGTTGTTGCCGAAGTTGGGATATAAATTGTACTCTGAATGGGGGCGCGGGTTTGACTACATCTTCGGCGAAACCTATCTGGTCTTTGTACAGACCGAAGAACGGTTCAATCAACCACCGTTTCATCGCTGTCATGCAGGGCTCAACCATTTGGCATTTCACGGCGGGACGAGAGCGGAAGTGGATGCACTGACGGACGAATTGCGGGCTCGTGGGGCGAAGATTCTCTATAAAGATCGCCATCCGTATGCGGGAGGACCGGATCACTACGCGGTGTTTTTCGAGGATCCCATGCGCATGAAAGTGGAAGTGGTGGCTTCTGACTAATCACCCGCATGAAGTATCTACTCTCGTGTCCCTTCATCACCACCATCCACGAGGAAGTCTTTAGAAAACCCATGACTGATGAATCCCGAACGCACTCGAGATCCCTCGCGTGCGGGGTATCATTTGTTCCTGCAACATACCGCCGCGAGTCAATGAACCAGAGGATTACATCCTGACTGCAAACGCTCTCATTCGCGAAGCCAGTCCCTATCTCCGGCAACACGCGCATAATCCTGTGGATTGGTTGCCATGGAGTGATACGGCTTTTCTGACTGCGGAAGCCCGAGACAAACCCGTGTTCCTGTCTATTGGCTATGCGGCTTGCCACTGGTGCCACGTCATGGAACGCGAGTCCTTCGAGGACAGCACGATCGCAGCGTTCCTTAATGAACACTTCGTATGCATCAAGGTGGATCGCGAAGAACGTCCTGATGTTGATCATCATTACATGCAAGCGGTTCAGAGCATGACTGGGCAGGGCGGCTGGCCGCTATCCGTATTTCTGACTCCTGACAGCAAACCTTTTTTCGGGGGAACTTATTGGCCGCCGGTAGCTCGTTGGCAAAGACCGGGCTTTTTCGACATCTTGCGTTCCGTTGCCGATGTCTGGCAGTCTAAACGTGCCGAGCTGGTTTCTATGGCAAGTCAGATACATGAATCATTTTCGGCAAACTTGAGGTTCACCGGCAAAGAGCAGGAGATAGGGCGCGATCTCCTTCGAAACGTTGTCGGGTCCGCCGCCGAGCGATTTGATTCAGACCACGGCGGATTCGGATCTGCACCCAAGTTTCCGCATGCCATGGAGCTTACTTTCTTACTACGTTATTGGGCGCGAAACCGAGATGATCAGGCGCTCTCGATCGTCCTATTCACCCTCGAGAGGATGATGCGAGGTGGAATCTACGATCATTTGGGCGGGGGTTTTCATCGCTATTCGACGGATGCTCAATGGCATATTCCGCATTTCGAGAAGATGCTTTATGATAACGCTCTGCTTGTTCCGGTTTATTTGGACGCTTATCTGATCACACGGAACAACGAGTTTCGCCAAGTTGCTCAGGCAACACTCGACTGGGCGCTGCGCGAAATGGAGATGGAGGAAGGTGGATTCGCCTCATCTTTGGATGCCGATTCCGAAGGCCAAGAAGGGCTTTTCTACCGCTGGACGCCATGTGAAATTATCGAGATTCTCGGCAACAAGCGCGGAGAGCGATTTTGCAGTATCTATGGAGTGACTGGAGAAGACAGTCGTGAGGGCGGGGATTCAGTTCCACATCTGAGTGAGTCGCTGGCGGCAACAGCAGCCCGATACCGTCTCTCCGAGAATGAACTGGCAGAACAGCTGGCCGCCGACCGAGCCTCTCTTTGTATCGCCCGCGAGAAACGAGCACGCCCGGATCGTGACGAAAAGGTGTTAACCGACTGGAACGGTTTTATGATCTCCGCACTTGTTCGCGGATACACCGCACTTGGGGATGAACGTTACTTGTCTGCAGCGCAGCATGCAGCGAATCGGCTAACCAACTGTTTCGAAAGAACAGGGCGCCTTCGGCATAGTTACGTGCGAGAACGTTTCAACGAGACCCAACTTCTGCTTGATTATAGCGCCCTCGGCAATGGTCTCCTTGATCTGTTTATGACGGCTGGAGACACGCGGTGGTTCGATTTATCCGTTCGCCTCGCCCGCACCGTCGACACGCTTTTTTCTGGAGAATCGGATCTCTACGCGATGAGCGCTTCCCCCGTGGCCGGAACCGCCCCATTGGATCCGTATGACAGTGCCGTTCCCTCTGGTATTTCTATGGCCGGAAACTTGTTCGCCAAGCTCTATTGCTTGACAGGGGAGGAGTGGTATCATGCGCGCGCCACGGGGCAAGTTCGGCCACTCGTAGACTCCATGACATGTACACCGGCGGCATTTCCACAGGGGCTGTTGACGGTCGAGCTGCTCCTCGAGCCCCCCGCACAGTTGATATTGATCGAAGATCAGAGCCGTCTTCTGTGGTCCGTCATTCGCGATCGCTACTTGCCCCATGTCCTTATTGTGTGGACTAATTCAGAAAGCTCGCACTCGGCAACAGAGTTGACATCACTTCTTTCAGGTAAAGTATCACTAAACGGCAAACCGACGGCATACCTGTGCCGCGGCTTTACGTGCCACCAACCTGTCACCTCGCCGGATGCCCTTGCAGTCATGATCGATCAATCGTTTGGAAAGCGATCTGCAATACATTGAAGGATGGCGCACCGCGTTTATCACCATTAAAGCGATAACTGATGGAGCATCAAGCACATCAAAACCGATTCGCACTCACGGTGCCGCCACCACCATCATAGCGACAGCTGATAGGGCATCCAGACTCTGCAAGCGATTGTTCCGATCTGATAAGAGAATCTAACAGATAGTAAGGAGGGTCTTCAAATGGACAAGAAAATAAAGCATTTGGAAATGATTCAAAGCATTATTAACCAAATTGCAAACCACTCATTCATGATTCGGGGGTGGAGCTTAACTCTTGTTTCTGTTTTGTTCGCACTTACCGTTAAAGAAGCAAAACCTGAATATATATTGGTCGCGTATATTCCCATACCAATATTCTGGTTACTCGATGGTTTTTTCTTTTCCCAAGAAAGAGCGTTCAGGGCGTTGTACAATCGTGTTCGCGGCCTGAATGAAGAGGAGGTCGACTTCTCAATGAACAAGTCGGACTTCTCCGGAGGAAAAAACTCATGGTTTAGATCAACGTGCTCAAAAACCCTGAGTATCTATTATCTCACACTATCAGCTGCTGTGACGATTGTATTGATTGTTCTGCGCTGATGAACTGATGGTCTGATGCTGGTTTTATCGGTACTATCTCCCATCACCATCACGGCGTCAGCCGATAGGACATTCAGTGCATGAAGGCCTATGAAACTGCAGTCATGGAACGCATGAAAACAAGTCTATTGTGCTGGATTCTCTTTCCGTCGCTGGTTTGGGCGCAGTACCCGATTGGACATCGGAATGTCACATATGTAGATTCGTCACGATCAAACCGGCAAGTGCCCACGGACGTGTATTATCCCGCAACTTCGACAGGTGACAATACGCCTGTAGCCGTGCCACCGGCGGAAGGATTCCCTGTCATCAGTTTTGGACATGGGTTTTTGTTGAACGTGGCAACTTACCAGTATCTTTGGCAAGCGCTAGTCCCTGAGGGCTATG
>Ga0105104_10001389_pt1 | contig 18169 bp, 13 predicted proteins | sample PPLLaktember2015_3_FD_87034 | JGI IMG/M metagenome (GOLD analysis project Ga0105104, IMG submission 87034) | Freshwater sediment microbial communities from Prairie Pothole Lake near Jamestown, North Dakota, USA - PPLs Lake P7 Core (6) Depth... | ecosystem: Environmental > Aquatic > Freshwater >... | reverse complement strand
TATGCCGTTCACCTCAAAGGAGACTGGTTCATCATTTTCCCAGTTGATCGAATATTTCTTTTTTGGCATATCACTCTCCTCTCCGTAAGCGGCATTTTATCAGGTAGTTCCGTACTTTGATAGCCGGATACGTCAGATTGTGGGTCAGGCAAACTGGCTGTTTCCCTCCCGGATCACAATATAAGAGAACTGGCGTCCATACACCTAATAAATCTGCAAGAATTTAACCCTCTCTGTAATAATGTTCTTGCACTATGATTAAAGGGACGAAATGATCCATCACTTTCATGGTGGCATCAACGAGAGAAATTCCATGCGCGCAGCTGTTCGAGGTCGTCCCATCACACTCTTCTTCCTGGCCGTTTTATTCACGGTCATCGTTCTGGGAATCGACTTTGTCGTCACTTTGCGTTTGACCGATCCGCAGCAGAAAATTGTTTACTCAGATGTAGTTTCCCCGGTCTTTGATCTCCTGGCAGCCGCCGTTCTCTTTATCGCTGCGAAGCAATCCGCCGTCCAGTCGAAGCGTCTTGCCATTGCCTGGGGGATGATCGCCCTGTCCGCCCTGGTCTATGCCGCGGGGGATATTGCCTGGAGCATCATCGAATTATATTTGCAGGAAGCGCCATTCCCCTCGATCGCGGACGCATTTTATCTGGCGTACTATCTATTTTTGCTGATCGGTGTGTTTCTGCTGCCCGATCAACCTTCCACGCGTGAAGAAAAGATCAATAACGTGCTGGATGTGGCAATTGTGATGGTGGCAGCCATTCTCGGTTTCTGGAACTTTTTGTTTGGACCGATCGTTTACGCAAATGCCGGTTTATCCCCCCTGGAATTAGCGATCGTGCTGGGATACCCTGTGGGTGATCTTGTACTGATCTGGGCACTCCTTCGAATCATTTACAAGCGTCCTGACCAGCAGAATGAGGTGCCTGCTTTTCTGCTGGCTGGCAGCATTGTCATTACCATTATCTCAGACTGTATTTACAGCTATCAGGTCCTGCTGGACACGTACGTAAGCGGTGGCGTCCTGGATGTTGGGTGGCGAGCGACCATGCTGCTGGCTGGCCTGGCAGGTGTGTCCAGGATCACAGCGCTCCATTCAGTGAAAAGTTCCGTCAAATCTCCACGCTGGTTTGAGATCTTCATCGGCATTGGAAAGAGGCTCGCACCGTATTTTTCCTATTTTTGGCTGATCGGTGCATACCTCCTGCTTATCCAAAGCAGCCTCGTCCCCCTGCCCATGAACTTTTTGTTACTGTCACTTGGCGTTGGCTTGATCATCTGCCTGGTGCTGCTCAGGCAAATCATTATGTTGTTCGAGAATAAAAAGCTGAATACCGAACTCCAGCAGACCATGGGGAAACTCCAGATCCAGGCTGCCGAGTTGGAGAGGGCGAATCAGGAACTACAGAGCGAAGTGGAGGAGCGAATCATCGTGGAGCAGGAATTAACCTATGATTCGCTCCACGATGCGATGACCGGACTGCCAAACCGGGTGTTGTTCCTGGACCGCCTGGGACAGGCAATTGAATATTGCAAACGCCGGACAGAGTCTACGTTTGCGGTTCTCTTCATTGATATCGATCGATTTAAAGTGATCAACGACAGCCTGGGGCACCTGACCGGAGACCAACTGCTCATTTCCGTTGGGAAAAGAATGAGAAGCTGTTTGCGCTCCAGCGATACGGTTTCCAGGTTCGGGGGAGATGAATTTGCAGTCCTGCTGGAGATTACAGGTGACAAAAATTCCGCCCTCGTTGTTGCAGAAAAGCTTCAACAGGCAATCAAGCTGCCTTTCAAGCTGGATGGGCATGAACTGCATATCACCGCCAGCATTGGCATCATTATGAACACGGGCGGGTATGATCTACCGGAGGATGTCCTGCGGGATGCCGACATTGCCATGTATCAGGCAAAAGCATCCGGCAAGGCACGCTTTGAAATTTTCGATATCATGATGCGCTCCCAGGCATTTTCCCGTCTGGAAATGGAGCAGCAGTTACGCACCGCGCTGGAAAGCCGGGAGTTCCAGCTTTATTACCAGCCCATTATCTCCCTGAAGTCCAATCAGCTGGTTAGCTTTGAGGCGCTGATCCGCTGGCAGCATCCAAAACGAGGCTTGTTGTTGCCGGGTGAATTTCTTTCGATTGCAGAGGCCTCCGGCTTAATTCTATCCATCGAGAGTTGGGTGCTGAATGAGGCTTGTGCGCAACTAAAGAGATGGCATGAGAACTATCCTGGCTTCCAACATGTGAGTGTCAATGTGAATGTCTCCAGCCGGCAGTTCTCACAGCCCAATTTCGTCAGAGATGTCATCCGGGCGCTGCACGGAAATGATTTGAAGCCGGAATCTCTAAAGCTGGAGATCACCGAAAATGTTTTAATCAGTAACTATTCGGCAGCCAACGAGGTCTTTAAACAATTGCGGGAGCTGGGGATCCAACTGCAGATCGATGACTTTGGGAGCGGATATTCGAGCCTCGGCTATTTGCAGCATTTCCCGATCAGCGCCGTGAAGATCGACAAATCCTTTATCGACGGGATGGGCAAGGACCGCAAGGGCACCGAATTGATCCGGGCAATCGTGTCCATGACACGCGAACTGGGTATGGAAGCAATTGCCGAGGGGATCGAAACAGATGAGCAGTTGTGTGAATTAAAAAGCCTGTTATGTACCTTTGGTCAGGGTTTTTTCCTGTCAAGACCGCTGGATAAGGAATCGGCAGAAAAAGTGCTGGCAATGGGGGGAAAGTAAGGTGGATGAATGGAGGGAAGAACTTGCGTGAGTATGCGCCCTGCGCCTTCCTCGGCGCAGGATTTACACGTAAATGCCGCCGTGACGGCGGCTTGAGCCTATTTCGCTTGAAGTCTTCAATAGAATTTTCTTTGTCTCTTTGCGCTCTGCGCGGTTCAGACACCTGCCTCCTGACACATTCCTGCCACAAAACCATGATATGCTTTGAGCGATGACACATCGCATTCTCGTTGTAGACGATGAGACGGCGGTCACTGACCTGCTGGCATACAACCTCCGCAAAGCACATTACGAGGTGCTGACCGCGGCGGATGGCCGCACTGCGCTCCGCCTGGCGGGGGAATCCAAGCCCGATCTCATCCTGCTCGACCTGATGATCCCTGAAGTGGATGGACTGGATGTCTGCCGCGAGTTGCGCAAATCCAGCGGTGTACCAATTATCATGATCACTGCCCGCGGGGAAGAGGTCGATCGTGTGGTCGGGCTCGAGATCGGCGCGGACGATTACGTCACCAAGCCGTTCAGCGTGCGCGAATTGATGGCGCGGATCAAAGCCGTGCTGCGCCGCGCCCAGAACGACAGCTCCGAACAGGAGCCGTCCACGGTCCTGCACGGTCCGGGGAATCTCCTCATGGATGTGGAGCGCCGCGCGGTCATGGTGGCGGATACGCCGATCGAATTGACCCGCCTGGAGTTCGACCTGCTCCACCGGCTGCTGATCAACCGCGGGCGTGTGCTGACGCGTGAACGTTTGCTGGAACAAGCCTGGGGGTACGACTACGTCGGCGACACGCGCGCTGTGGACAGTGCTGTCAAACGTCTGCGTGCAAGACTCCGCCAGGCTGCGCCCGAAGCTGATTGCATCGAGTCCGTGCGCGGGCTGGGATACCGGATCGACCAAACACATTCCTAACACAAAGGGCACAAAGGACCACGAAGGAAAAGCCCTTAACCCTTTGTGAACCTTCGTGCCCTTCGTGGTGAGCCTTATGCAAACTATTCGCGCTCGTCTCTCGCTTAATTACCTTCTCGTGCTGGCTCTCGGCATGACGCTGGCGGGCGTCCTCGCCTGGCTGGCGGTCGAGCGGCTGTATCTCAACACCCAGCGTGAAAACCTGCTCGCCCAGGCGCGCCTCATGGCGGCAGCCATGGAGGGCACAACACTCCCGACTGAATATGTCCAGCCTTATTCGCAGACTGTCAATGCGCTGCCCGGGATTCATACACGACTTCTCAGCGAAGGAGGCGCAGTCGTGGTCGTATTGCCGTTTGAGGACACGTTCACACGGTTACCTGCCGTAGAACAGCACGACTCCATCCCCACCTCGGAGCTGATCCGGCGCCCCGAAATTGATGCAGCCCTGAAAGGGACTCCCAGCGCCGCCATCCGACGCGTTCTCGGTAATCAACGTGTGCTTTACGCCGCCGCGCCGATCTACGCAGAGAATGGACAGATCAGCGGCATCGTCTACATTGCCACCCCCCTGCCCGCCGCTGGACTGCCAACGAATATTATTTTGCAATTGATCGGCGCGATTATCGTTGCTGTTCTGCTTGCAATGCTGGCTGGGAGTTTACTGGCGCGCAGGATCGCGCGTCCACTGGAAGGGCTTGCCGAGGCGGCGACCGCCATTTCAAAAGGCGATTTGAAGCAGCGCGTGGAAACTGAAAGCAATATCAAAGAACTTCACAGCCTGAACAACACCTTCAACGACATGGCGGAAAGCCTGCGCCAATCTGACGAAGCCAAGAAGGCGTTCATCGCGGATGTCACGCACGAGCTCCGCACTCCGCTGACCGTCATCAAAGGCACGATCGAAACGCTGGAGGATGGCGCCCTCGACGATGCCGAGGGACGTGGCCCCCTGCTTACCTCCATGCAGCGGGAAACAGAGCGGCTGATCCGGCTGGTGAATGAATTGCTGGTGCTCACGCGTGCCGATGCAGGGTCGCTGCAACTCAACCTGCAAGAGATTAATCTTGCCGAACTTGCCCGAATGCGTTGTGAGGTGTTTACCGGTTTGGCTACACGCCAAGGGATTACACTGAACTGTGCGGCGGATTCACAGTCCGCCTTACTCGTGCAGACTGATCCTGACAGGTTATCGCAAGTCATCGACAACCTGCTGGATAACGCCATCCGTCATTCGCCGGACAATTCAAGCATCACGGTCACGATCAAACCGGCAAACGCTGGGGTGGAATGTTCCGTCAGCGATCAAGGCACAGGCATCCCTGCCAGGCATTTACCCTTCATCTTCGGGCGCTTCTACCGGGTGGATGCTTCGCGATCCCGCAATCGCAAAGACGGCGGGACGGGACTCGGTCTCGCCATCGCGCGGGCGCTGGTCAATGCCCAGGGTGGACACATTTCCGCGCAAAGCGTGGAAGGCGAGGGGACGACCATCACATTTTGGTTGCCTCCCAACTGCCCAGATCCTGACACAAACTTGACTGCGTAGAGGAATATCCTGTAAGGCATACCATCTTGCCTTACCAAGGAGATTCTCATGAAACACATTTCCACCATTGTCAACTCGATCCTGGCAGTTGTATTGATCCTGCTCCTGCTCTCCACAGGCTTGCCAAACTTCGAGGCGCGGGCAGCCGAACAGGAAGCTCCCACCCCAACGACCGAACCAACGCAGGAGCCCAAAGAGACCTGCGATCCGAATCGCAGCATTCAGGTCAGCGGGACCGCGGTGGTCAATATCCTCCCGGACCGGGCGCTCATCCAGCTGGGCGTGCAGTCCAATGGCCGGACGCCGAAGGAGGTCCAGTCCCGAAACGCAGCGACGATCAGCGAGGTGATCAAAGCTCTCAAAGCCCTGGGGATCGAAGCCAAAGATATTTCCACAGACCGATATATCATTCAACCCTTGTACGAAGACTGGGACGACCTGCACATCAAGGGCTACCGCATTTTCAATGTCATCTCGATCACCCTGCGTGACGTAGACAAAGCCAGCGACACGATCGCCGCGGCGTTCCAGGCTGGCGCAAACCAGGTGGTCAACGTCGAGTTTTATACGAGTGAATTACGCAAGTACCGTGACCAGGCGCGTGAGATGGCCATGCAAGCCGCCTCCGAAAAAGCGGATGCGCTTTCCCAGGCTGCGGGAGCGGATACGAGTTGCGTCCTCAACATCAGCGAGAATACGCACTCCTATTTCAATGGCTGGAATTGGTGGTATGGGGGCGGCAACAATCAGAATTTGTGGACCCAGAACGCCGTCCAAAATGTGGCGCCCTCCGGTGGCGCAGCACCTGCGAGTGAGGACAGCCCCGTCAGCGCAGGCCAGATCTCCATTCGGGCAGAAGTGGCTGTCACATTCGCGTTGAAGTGATGGTTGTCATAGCATGCCGTCGTCCTACAAGGGATGGCGGCATGAGCCTCGTTAGTTTCTGGTGCAAAACCGGCGCAGGGAGCACTTTTGCACCAAAAGCTAGTTAGCGATCGGAACGTTTCAAGCTGACTATAAACGTTGTTCCCTGATTTAGAACACTTTTGACCTGGATTGTCCCGCCTAATTCCTCGACAATGGATTTGACAATATACAGCCCAATGCCACTGCCGGGGATTTCAGCAATCGTTACGTTTTTGGCACGATAAAATCGCTCGAAAAGATGAGAGATGGCCTGGTCTGGAATGCCTACACCGCTATCCACAATCTCCACAAGCACTTCACTTTCATTCCCCGTCACAGTGACTTGCACGGTTCCCCCCTGGCGGGAGAACTTGACAGCGTTGTTGATCAAATTGATAAAGACTTGCTGCAGTCCACTGTTATCGCCCATAACCAGCAGAGGTCGTTGTTGAGCAGTCATAACCAGGGATACTTTCCCCTTTGCCGCAATGGGTTTCACAGCCATCATCGATTCTTCCAGCACAGGGATCAGGTCCATCGATCCGATTTCCAACTTCATCATCCCACTTTCAAGCCGGCCCGCGATCAACAAGCGATCAATGAGAATTTTCTGGCGATTCAACTCACTCTTCAGGGTATGCCAGTATTCGTCCAATTCTTCCGATGTGCCGCCCTCCTGGATCAACTCAGTCATAAGGATTGCCGAGGTAAGGGGAGTTCGCAATTCGTGAGAGGCACGGTTGATGAAATCGGATTTCATCTCGTTGAGGCGCGCCTGCTCGGTAATATCGCGAATAACGATCAGGGCTTCATTCAAACTGATGGGATAGAGTCGAGCTTCATAGGCATGATTACTGTAGGGCAGCCTGAATTCATCCACATGGTACGGTGAAGCAAAAGAGTTCTGGTTCATATCCCCGATAATTCTTTTCACAACTTCCGGCGGCCAGACCTGAGAAAACTTTTTCCCTGTGATCAGATCGCGCTGAATATAGAGCGGGTGATTGGAGTTGGCACTGTAATCAAGGATATTCCTGTCAGTATCAATTCTGATCAACAGATCAGGTAAAGCATCGAGGATGATCCGGTTGCGGGTTTCGTTGAGGCGGATAGTCTCCTCATAGCGATTGCGCTGCAGGGCCGACCCGATCAAATTGGCAGCGGTCTGGGCTACATCAAGTTCTGAGGCAGACCAGGAAAGCTTGTTCCCTTCATTGAAAAACCCCAGGAAACCCCATGAGTCGAGATTCCCGTTAATTGGAATGGCAACAAGTGTCGGCTTTGAAAATGAAAGATTTCGACTTTCCGACCCATCAGTTGAAAAATATCCACTGCTCAGATGCAGGAGTTCTGAAATGAACACTTCGATCACAGAGGAGATATTGAATGTACTTTCATCCGATCTTTCCCATTTGTGGCTGACCTGGATCAAGGGAGTCTCGGAAAATGTATTGATCTCGAAAATTGCACAGCAGGAAACATCCATCGCTACCCCCAGCGATTCCAATACCTCGGGAATCTTGATCTCAATGTTTGACGAACGAAGTAATCTGGCGGTTGCATCTCCAATCACGGAAAGGATCTGGGTATGTCGTTTGAGAGCCCTCTCAGCATTTTTTCTTTCAGAGATATCGCGGGCAATGCTTTGAATGTAGGAGGGTCCGCCAGCGTCGTCATACACAACAGATGTGCTCACTTCCACTGGCAGGGTTGTCCCATCTTTGCGCTGCAGAATTCGCTCATACAGGCTGGATTCATCAACGAATAAAGACTCGTGTCCAAGCGAATCATCCTGCGACATGACTTTTCCGACCGGCATTCCAACCAGCTCATCCTCTTCATAGCCGAGCAGCATCAGTGCCTGCTGGTTTGCGGTCAGATAACAAAAATCCAACCCGATGATAAAAACACATTCACTGGTCTGCTCGAACAATGCACGATAGTGCAGGTCCTCGCCCCATCGTTTACTCGGTTTTATAGCGGGCATTTTTGATGCAATCTTATATTTCTGCAAGGGAATGGTTTTTTCATCCATACAAAGTATCTTCGGGCCTGACGTTGGGAAGCACGGCCTGTACGCGGCATCCATGCAAACCATCCAAAATGGTGACGTTCCCACCCAGGCTCGAAAACACTGCCTGAGCTATGAACAACCCAACCCCCAAACCATCGTACTCACGGTTGTCACCCTGGCTAACCTGATAGTAACGTTCAAAGACTTTTTCCTTCAAGTCTTGTGAAACACCGGATCCCTGGTCTTCCACCAGGATCAGGGCGCCACCATCCATGCCTATTTCCAGCGTGAGTTTTACCCTGCCCCTGTCCGGACTGAACTTGAAAGCATTATCCAGAAGGTGCAGCAGTGCTTGAGTGAATTCACGGCGCGGAGCAACGATCTCACCCTGACCCCTTATTTCATGGATAAATTCCAATTCCTTGGTTTTATAGCGTGCCAGCCTCTTTTGCACCGGCAAAAGGATGTGGTTGTTGATATCGATGCGCTGGCGGATACGGTTGAGATCGCCATGGTCGATATTTGTCAGCAAAATGAAATCGGTCACGAGCGATTCAAGGCGATCAACACTGGATAATGCCACGCGCACAAATCGAATCTGCTCTTCCGGGTCTTCGAATCTATTGTTGACCACGAATTCAAGCGGCATGATGATATTGGATAAAGGTGTGCGCATTTCGTGATGGAAGTTTTGAAGAATTTCACGCTTCAGCTTTTCCATATCCTGCTGCGCATGCTCCCGGGCTTCGGCGTGTCCGCGCGCCTGAGCCACTTTCACCCGCCGCAGGACCGCCTCGATGCGGGCAAACAATTCCTCGGTGACAAACGGTTTTGTGATGTAATCATCTGCACCGTCACGAATGCCATTGACGCGATCCTCCACCCCGGAGCGGGCCGTCAGAAAAATAAACGGTATGGATGCCAGAAGTGGATCCTGTCCCATCAATCTGCGCAATTCAAACCCATTGGGAGGCGGCATCATGACATCCGAAAGGATGAGATCAGGCAACGCCTCCTTTGCCTTTTGCATCCCTTCCTGACCATCCGAGGCAGTAACTACCTGATAACCCTGGCGCCTGATCTTTGCCGCCAGCCCAAGAAGCAAAGCCGGCTCATCATCGATGATCAGAATAGTGGAATTGGTATCCATGCTATCCTTCTTGTCCAGGCAGAGAACTCGCATGCAGACTGCGCGTTGTCCCCGACGATTTTCCGGCAATGTTCGGGCTGTTATTTACAAACATGATGTAAATATTTGCCAGTGAAATCAAGTCTCCCGAGTTGAGCACACAACGATCGATACTTTTGCTATTTACAAACGTTCCACTGGTTGAATTCTTGTCGTACAAAACATATTTCCCGTTCTCACAAACAATTTCAGCGTGAAAACGGGAAAGAAACTCCTCATGAAAGACAATATCATTCCCCAGTTGACGTCCAAACGTGGTCACAGTCTTCGTCAAAGGGATGACTTGCTTATTAATGATCAGGAACACGCCCGATTGATATGGGGAAAAATTGGTGGAACGATCATTTTGCTGCATAGAAGAAGTTATACCTGACCCTCTTTGTCAAACAATACGTGTTTTCCCCCATTGCCTTCCTTTTCAAGAACAGAAAACAAAACCGTAAGGACTGTATATCAGATACTACTAACCGCTAAACTGCCAGGAACGCCGAAATTTCAGTGCTAAAAAATGCATTGGGCAATGGATCTCCTGACTGCAAATGGCATTACTACTGCTGATCAGATCTCTTCTTTCTTCCTCCCAAACCCCACAATGGCTGCAACTAGTACGGAAAAACTGATGACAAGCGCAACCACGACCGTGCTGTTCTGCTTGACGAACTTCCCCGCATCCACGGCGGAAACTGTTTGAGTTGCGCTGGGCGTAGCAGTGAGCCCAGCCGTGGGCGTGGAGAGATCCTGTTTTATTGTCTCGAAGGTAGGAGGGGCAGAAGGCGCAGGCTGGGTCGCGCTCTTGACGACCAACAGGGTCCAGCCGGGCACAACGATGTCGGATGTGAGACCGTTCAAGCGCTTGATCTGTTCGATGGTCGTGCCATAGTCGATCGCGATGCTCCACAGGGTTTGCCCATATTTGACCTCGTGGATCACATCGCCGTCCGGGCGGGCGGTACTGCGTACAACAGGGATGGAATATTCCGAGAGAGGTCCCCATTCCGCCCGTTGCGTGGATGAACCTGTGCAGGCAGCCTGGATGGCTGCCGCCTGGGTCAGATGAACGTCCGCACCCCATTGCATTTTTCCGGAAGGGGTTTGCAGGGCAGTAATCACCACCATATACACTTGATCGCTGACCGCCACCGCCGCGCCGATGTGGCTGCGGTGCGGAGAAATCATAGTGTCAAGATGAGGGGGATCGCTCTGCCAGAACGACATGGCCTGCTCGACAGTTTTCGCTGACACCCAGTTTTCGGCGCGATAGCCATCCTGCGAAAGATCCCCCCAAAGAGCAAATCCTCTCATCAACAACATTTGCCCAAGTGTCAGATCGCAGGGGCGGTAATGCCCTGCGGCACCTTCGGTCGCAGCGAGTGCGTTCGCGGTTTGCGCGGCAACATCCATCAGCGCCTGATGGACAGCCAGTACAGATAATCCTTGTGAGACCCGAAAGTCATTGACCGCATTGATGATATCCACAGGATAGATGACAGCGGGCGTCGGTGTGGTTTCTTCCGGTGCTTGCGTGGCAGGTTCTTCGGTAGCCGTCTCATCCTGGAACAGAGGCTGGTTCCCAGTTCCCGCGCGAACAGATGTGGCAGACAGGAACCATGCGAGCAAAAGAAGGCAGATTGTCAGCCGATGTAAACGTGTATGCATGTGAATGTCCCAATAATATGTCGCGGTGAACGCTGAAAAGGTAACAGCGAATAATTGCATTATAGCCCGACCACGCCCAGCCGGCCTGGCCGAATGGCCAGGCGGGTCGTTTATAATAAGAGTATGTTTATAGACCAGGTTGAAATTCATATCCGCTCAGGCAAGGGCGGCGACGGCATGGTGCACTTCCACCGGGAGAAATTTGTCCCGCGCGGCGGACCCGATGGCGGCGACGGCGGCAAGGGCGGCGATGTCATCTTCGAAGTCAAGTCCACGCTGAACACGCTTTCCGCGTTTCATCAGAAACAGAAGTTCAAGGCTGAGGAGGGTGTCAGAGGCGGACCTTCCCAAAGGACGGGACGCAACGGCAAGGACCTCGTGATCTATGTGCCCCCGGGCACAATGCTCTTTGATACGGATACAGGCGAATTGATCGGTGACTTGACGAAGCCGGGCGAAACGTTGACCGTGCTGAAGGGTGGGCGCGGCGGAAGAGGCAACCAGCATTTTGCGACATCTCGCAATCAGGTGCCGCGCACGGGAGAGAAAGGCGAACCGGCGCAGGAGAAACGCCTCAAGCTGGAACTCAAGCTGATCGCCGACATCGGGCTGATCGGCGTCCCGAACGCGGGCAAATCGACGCTGCTCTCGGTGCTGACGAACGCCAATCCGAAGATCGCGCCCTATCCATTTACCACGCTCGAGCCGAATCTGGGCGTGGCGAACATCGATGAGCATACGACCGTCGTGCTGGCGGATATCCCCGGTCTGATCGAAGGCGCGGCACAAGGCGCGGGACTCGGTCACGACTTTTTGCGCCACGTCCAGCGCACGCGCGTCCTGATCCACCTGCTGGATGGCTTGTCCGAGGATCCCATCGCGGATTACAGCCAGATCAATTCCGAGCTGTCGCTCTTCGACCCGAACCTCGCCAGAAAGCCGCGGATCGTGGCGCTCAACAAGATCGACCAGCCCGAAGTCCAGGAAAGACTCGGCGATATTCAGAATAAATTCAAGGAGTTACAGGTCGAGTTAATGACCATTTCGGCCCTGGCACGCACGAACACGCGCGAGCTGTTGATCCAGGCGTATCAGATGCTCCAGGAGACGCCCCTACCGGAAGCCGTCGAGCTGCCGTTGCCGATCTACAAATCCAAGGAAGACCCGCGTGAATTTGCCATCCAACGGGAAGGCGCGCATGAATGGCGCATCTCGGGTCTGGCGATCGAGCGCGCCGCTGCGATGACGTACTGGCAGCATGATGGCTCCGTGCGAAGATTCCAAAAGATCATACAGGCGCTTGGCGTGGATGACGCCCTGCGCAAGGCGGGTGTGCAGGAAGGGGATACAGTTGCGATCGGCAAGTTCGAACTGGAATGGCAGGAAGGAATTCCCCCATACGAAGCGAGTTAACAACATACCGCGCAAACTCCAAACTTGATGTTCAATCCAAGTTTGGGAATGAATGATACAACGGTACATTCATTGCAACAGCAATACGTCAAACAAAGGCAGGAAGCTATGCAGACGCGTGTTTTATCGGTTCTTTTATTGATCGTACTCCTCACAGCCTGTACATCAAATGAACCTACACAAGTTCCCAATCCCGGCTCGACCCAAACCCCTGTCCCTCTCGTCCCGTTCGATCCGGCAACGCCTGGGGTGACAGCGACAGCCAGTGCCACCCAGGGATCCGACCTCTCTTATAAAGTGGCTGCGTTCTACTATCCCTGGTACGGGAACCCAGACACAGATGGCAAATGGATCCATTGGCCCCAGAACAACCACATGCCACCCGATGACATCGGCAGCGATTATTACCCGGTGCTGGGTGCCTATTCTTCGAATGATCCTGCGGTCGTCGAGCAGCATATGAAATGGCTCCGGCAGGCTGGCATTGGGGTGATCATCAGCTCCTGGTGGGGACAAGGCTCCCGGGAGGATCGAACGGTCCCCTTGCTCCTGCAAACGGCGGAGAGTTATGGGATCAAAGTTGCGTTTCACATCGAGCCTTATCACGGGCGCACCGGCGAAAGCCTGGTCAGCGACGTGCAGTATCTTTACCGGCAGTATGGCAGCAGCCCGGCATTTTTCCGTTCCAGCGCGACCAGCCCTTACAGTCCCGAGCCTCGGTCCAAAGGTATGTTTTTCCTGTGGAGCATCGCGGGGCAGGGCGAAGCAAAATATTCCTACTGGCAGCAGGCACTGGACCAGATCCATGCTCTCCCGGAAGGCGGACTGGTGATCGCGCACTCGCTGGAGGCCGGTTGGATCGAAGGCAGCCACTTCGACGGTTTATATAATTACGCCTCCCTTCACCTGGAGGAGAGCGGCTTCGACTGGGCTCGCTCCCTGCCGCCGGGCGCCCTGTACGTGCCCAGTGTTATCCCCGGGTTTTCAGCCAGGCGCATAGCATATGCCGACGACACCTATGTAGAGCGGCGAAATGGAAACACCTATAACGAGCAATGGACAGCCGCGTTGGGGACCGGTATACAACCGGAAATGGTGACGATCACGTCCTTCAACGAGTGGCATGAAGGCAGCATCATCGAACCGTCGCAAGTTGGCGCCAGTGATGGCAAGGGAAATATCTATCCGGACTTTGGTACACTTCCACCCGAAGGATATTTGGACCTGACGCGCAGCTGGATCGACAAATATCTCAACATGAGCTGGACCACCTCCTACCGCGCCCGCATCAAGATCACGACCACCTCCGATTGGACGACGTTGGATGTCGTTGGCGGTGGAGCCTGGATCCGGCCGGAGCGTGTTTCTGTCAGCGAATCAGCCACCACCGCCGGCATGGAGTACGGAGATCGTTTTCTGCTGACGCAATCCCTGGCGGATGCGAACGCTGGCAGGCAGGTGGAAGTGGTCTGGGATGTGCTGCTGACAGGTTTGACACCCGGCCAGGACCTGCTCCTGCAGATCGACCGCGGGAACATTGGTGAAACAGAAGTGACGATCTACAACTATACAGGTCCCGCGCCTGTGGAACTGGGGACATTCGTGTCTGACCAGATGGCCATGGGCCGCAACAGCTTTCCAATCACGATCCCTCTCGACAAACTGGCAGGTCCAGATCTTTAAAATGGAAATATGATGAAAACATCAGGCAATCCCAAACAGCGCGCCCTGGTCATCGGTTTTATTCTGATCGGATTGATCGTTGTCGCCGTTTTTGGCTGGCGGACGGCTCGTGCATTCCGGGAATTTCGCGGACACCGCCCTCCCCCACCTTTTGCGCCTGAGGCTCAAGAGAGCGAAACAGATGTCAGTCTCATCCGCGACTGGATGACGATTCCCTTTATTTCAAAAATGTATCGGGTCCCGCCCCATGCACTTTTTAAAGCATTGGATATCCCCGAACATAAGAACAAGGAAAAAAGCCTGAAGCAACTCAATGACGAATATTACCCGGAAGCGGAAGGATTTGTTCTGGAAACAGTCAAAACCACAATCCTCGTTACGCTCGCAAATCAGCCGCAACAGACACCGACAGCTCCTGCTACATCGGCCGTTCCCTAGTCAAATCCATGTCCGATTTTCTCCTGACACAAGTGATCAATTACGGTGCACCCATTCTGGGGGCGATCGTATTTATTGCCGCACTGGGCGCGCCCCTCCCCGCGACCTTGATCGTGATCGCCGTCGGCGCGTTTTGCAAACAGGGCTTTCTTTCCTGGCATACCACCGGTCTGATCGCCCTGGTGTGTGTGGTCGCGGGCGACAGTTTGAGTTACGCCATGGGCTATTATGCCCGCGAACCCGTTCTGCGCCGCTTTGGCAAGTCGGGGCGCTGGGTAAAGGCTGAAGCAACTTTCAATCGCTGGGGGGGAACGTCCGTGGTCTTGACGCGGTTTTTGATCACGGGCCTGGCGGTGCCGGTCAACCTGCTTGCAGGGACCAGTGCCCTTCCTTTTCGAAAGTTTTTCCTCTACGACCTTTTTGGCGAGGCAGTCTGGGTGTTTGGGTATGGTGGGCTGGGATATCTCTTCGGCGCGCAATGGGAAGCGATCGGCAGTTTGTTGAACAGTTTCAGCGGGTTGACGCTGGGACTGGTGATTCTTGCCGTTGGCATCTGGCTGGGGATAAGAAGATTGAGAAATATTGAAAACAGGAATGGGAACGTCGCTGAGACATAAGTTCCCGGAGACTTTTACCTTTTTGAACGACATTTATTCAAACTACTAAACAAACAGACCTCGGGTATGCTTCCGAGGTCTGTTTGTTTCTGTGCAATCCGGATCGCTATGCCAGAGCCTTCTCTTCGCGGCCCATCACATCCATTACCGCCACAGAGGCGATCTGCACGATCGTATTGACATCGTCACCGGTCTGCAACACATGGACCGGGGCGCCCATGCCGAGCAGGATCGGACCGATCGCTTTGGCTTTCCCGAGTCGAGCCAGCAGCTTATAGGCGATGTTTGCCGATTCCAGCGACGGGAAGACCAGTACATTCGCATCTTTCACCGCGCTGAAGGGATAGCGGTTCTCAATGAGGTCTGCCACGACAGCCGTATCAGCCTGCATCTCTCCATCCACCTTTAGGTCGGGGCGGCGGGACTTCGTCAGTTCGACAGCGCGCCGTACCTTATCCGAAAGAGGATGCGGGGCGGAGCCAAAGTTGGAGAAGGAGAGGAACGCCACCCGCGGGTCGATTTCCAGCCGTTTTGCAAAGTCAGCCGCCAGGCAGGCGATCTCCACCAGGTCTTCCGCAGTCGGCTCGATGTTGACCGTCGCATCCGTAAAGAGGTAGACCTGATCCTCGACGATCATGATGTATACACCGGCTGCCCGCGTGGCTCCCCGGGCGGTATGATGGATTTGCAGGGAAGGTCGGATCACCGCGGGATAATCATAGGTGAGTCCGGAGACAAACGCATCCGCATCACCCATCTTCACCATCAACAAACCAAAGATATTGGGGTCACGCACAAACTTGGCTACATCTGCGACGTTGATGCCCTTGCGCTGACGCAATTCGTAATGAGCCTGTGTATACGCTTCCAGTTTCTCGAATTCGTTGGGGTCAACGATCTGGGGCTTATAGTCGAGCCCGAGATTCTGCAACTGCTCATCGATCACGCTTTTGCGCCCGATCAGCACGGGGGTGGCAATCCCCTCTTCCTTGATCTGATAGGCGGCGCGGATGATCTTGCGCTCCTCCCCTTCGGCAAAGGCAATGCGCTTTGTCCCGCCGGAGGAACGTGCCTTATTCTGGAAGAAGTACCGCACCTGCTCGCCTTTTCCCTGACGGTAAGCAAGCTGTTCACGATATTCATTGATATCGATCGGCTTGCGCGCCACGCCCGTCTCCATCGCCATCCCGGCGACGGCCGGCGCCTCCCACAGCAACACGCGCGGATCGAGCGGCTTCGGGATGATGTAGTCACGCCCGAATTTAATGCTGTCGACGCCATAGGCACGGATGACCGAATCGGGCACATCTTCCTTGGCAAGTGCGGCAAGCGCCTGCGAAGCCGCAAGCTTCATTTCTTCATTGATGGCTTTTGCACGCACGTCCAACGCGCCCCGGAAGATGAACGGGAAGCCCAATACATTATTGATCTGATTTGTGTAGTCTGAGCGCCCCGTGGCGATGATCAGATCCTTACGAGCCTCTTTTGCCAGATCAGGATTGATTTCCGGGTCCGGATTCGCCATCGCAAAGATGATGGGGTCGGATGCCATGGACTTGACCATCTCAGGCGTCATGACATTGGCGACCGAGAGGCCGTAGAACACATCGGCGCCGCGCACTGCATCGGCAAGCGTGCGGCAATCGGTCTCCACCAGGAAGTGTTCTTTGTATTTATTCATGCCCTCCTTGCGGCCTTTGTACACTACGCCTTTGCTGTCGCACAGCATGATATTCTCGCGCTTCACACCCCAACGGATGGCAAGTTCGGCACACGAGATCGCCGAGGCACCTGCACCCGAGATGACAATCCGTACTTCGGCATGCTTCTTGCCCACGATCTCGAGGGCATTCGCCAGTCCTGCCGAGGAGATGATAGCTGTGCCATGCTGGTCGTCGTGAAAGACCGGAATATCGAGCATTTCCTTCAATGTCTCTTCGATGTAGAAGCATTCCGGGGCTTTGATATCTTCAAGGTTGATGCCGCCAAAGGTCGGAGAGATGGCTGCCACAACCCTGATAATTTCGTCAGGATCATGACTGTTCACTTCGATGTCAAAAACGTCCACATCCGCAAATTTTTTGAAGAGCACACCCTTCCCTTCCATCACAGGCTTGCCTGCCAGCGCTCCGCGATCTCCAAGACCTAAAATCGCTGTGCCATTGGAGACCACAGCGACCAGGTTGCCTTTCGAAGTATATTCATATGCCAGCTCGGGATCCTTCTCGATCTCCAATACTGGCACAGCCACGCCAGGTGTGTATGCCAAGCTTAGGTCGCGCTGGGTATCCATAGGCTTGGTCGGGACAACCGCAATCTTACCTGGCTTGCCTTTCAGACGATGGTACTCAAGTGCATCTTCACGCGTAATTTTAGCCATACAGCCTCCTGTTGAAGTTCAGACGTTTTAATTATGGCACAGACTCCGCTATTTTCCCTAGTTGCGTTTGTCATGAATTTGAGGGATTCTCGAGATGCAATAAGTATAGTCATTTTAAGCTCACTTGATCCCACCCTCTGCTGACGGTCGAAGCCATGGCATAGAGGAAATATCATTGCTCAAGACCTACCCCTAAAAAGATTTACTGATTACTTCTGAAAAACACAGTGCCCTGGTAGTTACCAGGGCACTGTGTTTTTCAGTTAATATTGATTCTACGGTTTGCCAGCCACCATATAGGTGCTCATTCCAGTATTGTCATACCAGGTGAACCAGTACTCAGTGCTGAGCTGATCGCCCGGATAGCCCATGACTTCGTTGAAACTCGTACTGTACAACGCCCGCTCGCTGGTGAAGATCGGTATCGCGGTGGGCGTGCCATCGCCCGTGAGGCTGACCACCCGCACCGGTCCCTTGCTCTGCGCGAACCGCGGCAGAACCCGTCCGTTCGCCGGGATGGCGTAGGGAGTGGTGTTCTGTTTGATCCCCCCGATGTAGATATCCACATAGGCGGTCTGGGTCGTGCTGGGATTGCCCACCAGCAGCCAGGTCTTCATGCTGAGATCGTCATACCAGGGATACCAGTACTC
>Ga0105104_10001388_pt1 | contig 18172 bp, 15 predicted proteins | sample PPLLaktember2015_3_FD_87034 | JGI IMG/M metagenome (GOLD analysis project Ga0105104, IMG submission 87034) | Freshwater sediment microbial communities from Prairie Pothole Lake near Jamestown, North Dakota, USA - PPLs Lake P7 Core (6) Depth... | ecosystem: Environmental > Aquatic > Freshwater >... | reverse complement strand
CCATGCCCCATTTTGAAAACGAGGCCCGCTGCGCGTCCTCCACGCCGGAGGCGTGGAAGGGAAGTAGCCGGGGGTTGAGCCGTTTTTCAGGCGATACCCCCGGAACCCGGGCCGCTCCTGGATCCCCACCCTGGAGGGGTGGGAGGGAAGCAGGCCAAACGGGAGCTACCAAAGGTAGCGCTCGTCGTACTCGATTCCGCTCTTCTTCAGGAAGTCGAGATATTCTTCTTTGAACGTCCGTTTCCGATGGTGCTCCCTCTGGTTCTTGATGTACTTCTTGACCGCTTCCCGCAAAGAGGGACTCACAGTCGCGCACCCGTAACCATCCTGCCAGCCAAACTTGGGACTTATTCGTTCATCGTGCAACCAGGCCGATGAGCCGCGCTTGATTTCCCGAACGACGTCAGACAAACAATGAGTCGGTCTCAGGCTGAGCAGAAGATGCATATGTTCGCTGGAGCCGCCGATTGCATCGGATTCGCCGTGAAGATCTCTGATGCACCCGCCCAAGTACCCATTCAGGCGATCAGCCCAGGGCTCCTTGATGAAAGGGTACCGATCTTTGGTGCCGAAAACCAAGTGATAGAGTAAGACGGTATTTGTCGAGCCCATCTCCGAAACCCTCCCCTCCCACCCTTCCAGGGTGGGGGATTGCAGCTGCGATGATACCGGGGGTGTCGCAAAAAACGCTCCACCCCCGGCTACTTCCCTTCCACGCCTCCGGCGTGGAAACGATCCTGGGCGTGAACACCGATCGTGCTGAAAACCTGGCGACCCGTCCATGAAACCGGGGGTGTCGCAAAAAACGCTCCACCCCCGGCTACTTCCCTTCCACGCCTCCGGCGTGGAAACGATCCTGGGCGTGCTCACTGATCGTGCTGAAAACCTGGTGACCCGTCCATGATACCGGACGGTTCGAATTAGACCATGCTGTTTTGGCGATGAGGCAAACGCGGCCAAAATTGTTAGACTTAGAGGAGAATTGCGAGCGTGTCACTGATTTCTTCCTAGGGCAAACTCAGCCGCTCGCCATTCTGCAGGATCCGGTAGGGCACTTCGGCTGCGCGGGCGGCGGCCTCGAACTCGTCGGGCGAGACGGTGTTGAATTCAAACATGTCGTAATGGCAGGGGACGACGAGGCCGGCGTCGATCGCTTTGGCCAGTTGGACGGCCTCCCGGGCGGACAGATTTCCGGCCACTCGGCGCTCGGGACTCCGCCCGTTGATAGGCAGTAGCGCGACATCCACGTGCCATTTCTGCAGGTACTCTTCCATGCCTTCGTAGAGCACTGTGTCGCCTGCATGGTATAGGGTCCACGGTCCTGCGCCGATAGTCAGGCCGATATAGCGGTGGTTTCCCTCCTCGTCGGTTTCGAAATCTTCATGTGCAGCGGGTACCGCGTAGAAAACAAAAGGCCCGATGTCGACCGGCTCGCGGGAGCTGATGGAGATCAGCCTCTCGGGCGGGACGCTCAAGCGCTCGGCGGCAAAACCGCGATTGGCTGCGGACACGATCACATCCAGTGAGGGGTTCGCCGCGAACAGCGGCTTGATGGTCTCGGCATCCAGATGATCGGTATGGTTGTGGCTCGACGTCACAATGTCGACGAAAGTCAGGTCCTCAGGGGCAGTCACACGCTCGGTCATGCGGACGTGCGGCTTGTCCGTTCCCGCATACTTCCTGGTCAGCGAATCCGAAAGGTAGGGATCGACGAGCAGATACGTGCCTTCCCAAGAAATGAGAAAACCGCTCTGACCCAACCACCAGACGTGCAGGCCCTCCGGCTCTTGCCGGACCCGTTCCACGTCAGCCAGGAATCCCGGGCCCTGCAGAAAAGGACTTTTCACAATCCCAGCTCCCTTCGGACCGTATGGACACCGGCCACCAGGTTCTGGAGCTTTTGACGGGCCGCCCAGCGCGCCGTTTGGCTGAGGCCGCAGTCAGGGGCCAAAGACAGGCGGTCGGGAGGCGCGTAGCAGAGGCAGAGACGCACTCGCTCGGCCACATCTTCCGGAGTTTCGACGTAGTAGCTCTTCACGTCGATAATGCCGACCGCTACGCGTTTCACCTTCGCTATGTTCTTGATGACCTCGACCTCGGCAAACTCACGGCTTGCCATTTCCAGGTGGATCTCGTCGACCCTCATGTCCAGGAAATCAGGAAACATAGGGACATAACTCCGTTTGCCGACAGCTCGTCCCTTGTAGTTGCCAAAACAGAGATGGGTCGAGAGAAAGCAACGGCCGGAGACCGATTCGACCGTACGGTTGAAGATGTCCACGAAACGCCTGGTATCCGCCTTGTAGGCGTAGCAGCTCATCGATGGCTCGTCGACGGTGATCTCCTGACACCCGGCGGCGACCAGTGCTTCCAGTTCCGCGCGGACGATCGGGCCGAGCGCTTCCGTCACCGCCCACCGGTCCGGGTAGTGCGAGCCGGGGATCAGGCGTCCGCTCAGGGTGTAGGGGCCGGGCACACTGGCCTTCAGCGTGAAGCCTGGAGGCGCGATTCGCTTGAGCCTCTCAAATTCCGCGACCGCCCCCAGACCTCGGGGCGCTGCCAGGTCCCTCTCGATACGGTACTTCCCTCGCTGGTCGTGCGCCGGCGGTCCGAAAACCCGCCGCACGGGTTCCGGCTGGCCGATTCCGTCCAGGTACCCGTAAAAGGAGAGGTTAAAGTCGAGGCGCGTCTGTTCTCCGTCGGTAATGACATCGAGCCCGGCCGAAGTCTGGTCGTGGACCGCAGCGATGACCGCATCTTCCTGCATCTCGGCAATTTCGTCACTGCCGAAACGGTCAAGGTGCAAGCTCGCGAATTCAAGCCAGGAGGGGAAAGGATAGCTGCCGATGACCGTGGTTCGGAGGGCTGGCTGTGCCTGAACTTGATCCACAGTGCCTCCTTACTCGCCGACTCTTTCCACTATCCGCCCGCCGGCCTTTTCTTTCAGAATCATCTTGGTGGTCCCGTCCGGCATCTTCTCACGCTTAATCAGGAAGTGGTCATCGTCGAATGGTTCGAGCTCCTTCGCCTCCGACGTGTCCGACGTTCCTCGCCACTGGGCCAGCTCGACTGGTTCCCAACGTTTTGCAGCGGCAGAGCGGTAAGCGGCATCCATGATGGAGTTGACGACATATCCGTCGTAGAAACTCTCCATCGGCGGCTTACCCGAGTCGAGCGAATCGAGCATGTCCCTGAACATATCCCGGTAACCGAGGGCACCCGGTTCGTCCCCCACCGGGAACAACCAGCCTTGCTCGCTCTCCGACTTTTCTGCGACGTAGTCGCTCCTTTCGGAGGTCGTGAACGTCTCGAAGCCGGTTCGCAGCCAATGGTTCAGCCAGATGGTGCCTTCTGTCCCGGACACTTCGTCGCGCAGGTCCATGCCTCCGCGAAAGGTCCAGCTCACTTCAAACTGCCCGATCGCACCACCCGCGTAACGGACGAGGCCGACGGCACTGTCCTCGGCGTCAATCGGATGCACCTGAGTGTCGGCCCAGCACATGACCTCTAAAGGGCGGATATCTTTCCCGATGAAGTTCCGACCGATTTCAATGCAGTGGCATCCCATGTCGATGATCGCGCCCCCTCCGGATACTTCTTTGTTCCAGAACCAGTCGCTATGCGGGCCGGGGTGGGTTTCACGGGAACGGGTCCACAGGATCCTTCCCAGCCGCCCCTTGCGTACCGATTCCAAGGCTTTGAGCGTTTTGGGGGTGTAAACGAGGTCTTCGAGGTAACCGTGAAAGACGCCGCGCTTTTCGACGGCATCCAGCATCTGCTTCGCTTCGGCGGCTGTCCGCGCAAGAGGCTTCGTGCAGAGCACTGCCTTTCCGGCCCGGGCGGCCATGGTTGCCGCTTCGGCGTGTTGATCGTTGGGAAGCCCGATGACAACCACGTCGGTCTCCGGGTGGCGGATCGCTTCCTCCAGACTGGTCGTCGACACGGGTACTTCCCACTTGCGCGCAAATTCCCGGGCATGGGCTTCCTGGCGGGAATACACAACGCCGACTCGGTCGCGGCTGCGGTCACCGTGCAAAACCATGGTGTAAAACGTGCCTATCAGGCCGGTGCCGAGCATGGTGATTCGATGCATACGCCCCCCAGAGTCAGAACCAGGAACGATCGCCTTCTTCAGGCAGGTTATTTGAATTGAAGTCCGGTTTCTCGAATTATATCAGAAGGATATAAGCTATTAATTTTGAGGTGCATCGGGTATGAACGCGGCGGCTGCCTACCTGGACTCTGTCGAGAAAATCCTGACACGCATTCGCGAAACACAGATGGAAGCGATCGCGCAGGCCGCCGACATTTGTGCGGAAACGATTGCCAATGACGGCCTGGTTCACCTCTTCGGCACCGGCCATTCCCGGATGTTTCTGGAAGAAATGTACCCCAGGCACGGGAGCTTTCCGGGGTTTCACCCGATTGTAGAGTTGTCCCTGACCTACCATACCCAGGTCGTAGGCGCCAACGGCCAAAGGCAGGCGATGTTCCTGGAACGTACGGAGGGCCTGGGGCATGTCATCATGCGTAACTTTGTCTTCGCTCCGCCGGACAGTTTCATTATCTTTTCGAATAGCGGCGTCAACGAGGTTGTCGTGGAGGTGGCGCTGGAGGCGAAGCAGAGAGGACTACCGCTCATCGCGGTCGTCTCCGTGGAGCACTGCCTTGCTTCGACGCCGAGACACAGTTGCGGGAAGCGGCTGACTGATATCGCCGACCTCGCTATTGACAACTGCACTCCGCCGGGCGACGCACTGGTGAGGATCGAAGGGCTCTCAGACCCGGTTGGCCCGGGATCGACGATCGGAGGTGCGGCGGTAACCAATGCTCTGAAAACGGCTGTGGCCGAACGGCTCACGGCGCTGGGAAAACCTCCACTCGTCCTGACGAGCAGCCTCTTTATCGGAGAGGAGGCGTCGCGCGAACGCTTCGAGGCATCCTACGACGATTACCGGAAGCGCGTACGGCGCGTATATGGAAGGTAAAGCGACAAAGCCCCAGAGTCGACCGACGATGTACTTCATCGGAGTGAAGACCGCCGGCTCCGCCGCCTTGCGCATGTTTCCCCGCTGGGCGCAGGGACTGGGCCTTGAAAATGCGCAACTGGTCGGCCTGGACTTCCCGCTGGATGCCTCCGATCGCCTTTACCGCGAGGCGGTCATGCTTATAAAGGACGACCCTCTCTCGCTCGGCGCGCTGGTGACTTCCCACAAAATCAGGCTCCGGAACGCGGCCGGCGACCTCTTTGACGAATTGACTGAAGACTCACGCCTGGTCCAGGAGGTTTCCTGCATCTACAAATGGGACGGTCGGCTGATAGGCCACGCGACTGATCCAAGCGTCTCCGGGCGAGCTCTCGGGCGACTTTGCGGGACGATTGGCGCGAGCTTACGCGACGGGCAGGCCTTGTGCCTCGGATCTGGAGGCGCGGGGCAGTCCCTGCTCGCTTACTTCCGAACGAAGGCGGAGGATCGGCCGGAACGGTTGTTCGTGGTCGACCGGGATCCGGGGCAGCTGGAAAAGGCACAGGCACTGCTCGACCGGCTGCCCGGCGCCGGCACCTTTCCGGTGGAGTTAGTCCTGACGAAGAGCGCGGAAGAGAACGACGAGATCCTTGCCCGGCTGCCTGCGCACTCGCTTGTCGTGAATGCGACCGGAGTGGGGAAGGATATTCCTGGCTCGCCTCTCACCGGGGCTGCCGTTTTTCCGGATCACGGAATTGCGTGGGAGTTGAACTACCGAGGCGATCTGGAGTTTTTGCGCCAAGCCAGGGAGCAACAGCAGGAACGGCATTTGACTATCGGCGATGGCTGGCAGTATTTCCTGCTCAGCTGGGCCCTGATCGTCGGCATGGTCTTTAACGTCTCGGTGGACGAAAGACGATTCGCGGTCTTGACCGGGGCAAGAGCCTAGGCCGTGTTGCCGCTCGATACGAGCGCCAGGCGCCGGACCATGGAGTGCGGCGTCGCCAGGACTCCTCAGGCCAAGGAAGTAGCACCGGACGAGGTTGCCGTCACCCGTGGGTCCCATCTCCCAGATGGGACGGCATGATCGTGGCGCGTCCAGGAGGTCCCATCTGGAGATGGGACCGGTTGAGTGGCGCGTTTTTTGCGCTGTATCGAAACCCCGCGCCTCTGGAATGCCTGTTGTTGCGTCCACCTCTTTCGGAGTGCGGCGGCCTTGACGCCGCTTTGTTTCGCCGGCCCTGCCGGCGGCCCCAGGAGCATCGAGCGTGCAGAGGCCGCCGGCAAGGCCGGCGAACACAAAGCGGCGTCAAGGCCGCCGCACTCCGAAAGAGACTGACGCAACTACAGGCATTCCAGAGGCGCGGGGTTTCGATACAGCGCAAAAAACGCGCCACTCAACCGCCGCTTGACGTAATCGCTTGCCCCTTCGTCCCTCCGCCCCTTCGCCCCTTCCCCCTCCGCCCCTCCGCCCCTTTGCTTTACGCCTCGTCGTTGTACAATTGAGCTAGCGTGCTTCTTTCGGGCCAGTACTAAATCGACGTTCACAACCATACAATGCAGGTCAGAGACTATTATCGGAACCCGGATGTCGTTTCCCGGCTTACGGAGTTCCTCGGCGGATTCTCGGTCGAAGAGGCGACCTGCGTCGATCTCTCGAGATCGGGATCACCCCCTCTACACCAATCTTCAGCTGAAGACCCCGGCGCGGCTTCAGTACTACCTTGATCAGGGATTTGATGTCGCTCGTTCGCTCTGGGATCGCGAATCGTTGATCGTGGACATCGATATCGAGTATGTGAATTTCGATTTCCCCGCGGAGCCTTACCTGGACGTGAACCGGACGTTCGACCTCCAGCAACCGGTAGCGCTGGCCACCCAAAAAGTGCTCCTGCGGTCCGGGATCTCCCCCTGCACGTCATCGGCGGACGGGGTCATCACTTTATGTGGCGGGTTCCCTGCTGCTGAAACCTGACGGCCTTTCAACCGGCTGCTTCTACCGGACGAGCATATTTGAGGCTCTGGCGCCTATCCGCGAAAGCGGCTTCTCGCTGATCGAGATCTCGTCATCTCCCGGCCACTTCGACTTCCTGAACCCTGATGAGCTGAAGCGGCTTGCCACGCGGCTCCGAGACCTCGAACTGGTGCCTTTTTCGTTTCACGCCCCGCTACGAGAGGAGCTGGACATTACGGCCGCAGACGAAGGACGTCGGCGCCGAGCTGTGGAGCAAATACTGACGGTCGCCGAAGCAGCCGCCGGTCTGCAGGCCGGACACCTGATCGTGCATCCCGGCCCGGATCACCTCCTCTATGACCTTCGCAGGCAGATAGGCCGCCGGCTGAGGGTGCTCTATGCCCACGACAACCACGGCGGACGTGACGATCACCTGCCCCCCGGACAGGGCCGGATCGACTGGGAGCTTCTGTTGAGACGGCTTGCGGAACAGAAGTTTGAGGGACCGTTGATCTTGGAGCTGTCGGGCGACCACTCGAGCACGTTACTGCAAGATGCCCGCTCCGGCCGGGAAGTGCTGGAAAGGATCAAGGGGCAGCTTTCGTAGAAGGGTGGGTTTCGAATCCGGCTGCCGTTTTTGCGGACGGATTCGAGACCCACCCTGCAGCTACGGCCTGAGTGTTGTTCACCCCGTCACAATTCTCTGAATCACCGAATTCAATTCATCCCAAGGGACGTCTTTCGAGATGTATGCGATCGCGCCGGCTTCGCGCATGGCCTGTTCCATGTCTTCTCTCTCATGCATGGAAAGGGCGATGATTCGGCAGTCGGGCATCTCTGACTTAATGGACCGCGTCGCTTCGATACCGTTCATCGTCGGCATCGTGACATCCATCAAGATCACGTCCGGGCGCAGTTTCCGGGCTTCTTCCACCGCCACGGCGCCGTCTCCGGCGGCGCCTACAACCTGGATCCTACTGTTGCTTTCCAGGAGATTCGCGAGCCCTTCGCGCAGGATCTCGTGATCATCCACGATCATGACGCGAATGGGCTGGCCGGCGGAATTGGTACGTTGATGCTCGAGGTCCCCTGGTTGGTCACGAGGAGTGAGTATCCGGGGAGGCACCGTGGTCCCCAGCGGCACCGGGGCTGTCAGACTGACTTCGCACCCGCCGCCCGGCTTGCTGTGAATCTCAACCCCACCACCGAGCAGTTCCAGACGCTCTTGGATATTGAAGAGTCCAAACCCGGTGGGACTTCTGACGATTACCTTGCTCGCATCGAAGCCCGCCCCGTCATCCTTCACGGTCAGGCTCAAGTACCCTTGACTCCTTCGCTGGAGAGTCAGTTCGGCCTGGCGGACACCCGCGTGATTGACCACGTTGAGGAGGAGCTCGCGCGCCGCCTGGAACAAGAACATCTTCATGTCCTCGGTACCCGGTTCACTTCCGGCTTCGGTTCTCAGCTTGACGCTCAGCCCGTGTTCCTCTTCGAGTCTGCGGCAAAGCCACTCCAGCCCTGCTGACAGTCCCCTTTCCTGGAGAATAGGAGGGCTCAGGTCGACAGCCAGCGAACGGGCTTCATCGATTGCCTCGTTGATCAGACCCTCCAGTTGGCGGGTTTTTTCGACCAGTTCGGCTGGCGACTCCGTGTACGGAAGACTCCTGACGCGAAACTTGGCCGCCACGAGCAGTTGTTGGAGATGATCGTGCAGCATCTGGGCCAGGTTCATCCTCGTCCGTTGTTCGGTGTGGCCCAGTTCGTCAACCAGTTGCCGCAACTCGAAGGCGCGCCGTTCGGCAAGATCGGTTCGCTCCGCAACCCGCTGCTCAAGACTCTCGTTCAGCTCACGCAGCGTATCCTCGTGCTGTCGAAAGAGCAGCTCCTTTTCCTTGGTCTCGCTCGCGTCGATAAACAAATGAGCGAGGTGACCGAAACCGACTGGAAAGGCAAAGACTTCGTACCAGCGCCCGGTAACCTCATCATTGCTGTGGAACCTGACAGGTCTTTCGGTGACGCTCGCCTTCTTGAAACGCCCAAGCCATTGATCCTTGAAGCGAGGAACGAGCTCGGTGAGTGTCCGGCCAGCGGCGCCTTCCTGCGACACTCCGATTAGAGCGCTGAACGCCTGGTTCACTTCAAGGTATCGATAGTCGGACGGAATTCCGGAACCGTCCCTGATTACCTCGCAAAGCCCGAACGCCTGATTCATCAGGTTGAGCACGTTGCGGTAACGATCGGCACTCCCCTGTAACAGAGCCTCAGAGTTCTTCCGTTTGGTGATGTCCCGGCGCCAGATGATGAGTGCTTCTTTAGACGGGTAGAGGGTTGTCTCGAACCAGCGCGAATTTTCCGCTTCGCCCGTTTCGTAGACAACCGGCCGTTGACTCTCGACGGCTGAACGGTAGTTGTCTTCGAACTTTGTTGCCATCGCCGCCGGGAACACTTCGCGGAAACTGCGGCCGATCAGTTGGTCAAGGCTCAAGCCGACGAGCCGGGCGACGGGCTCATTTGCATACGTGATGACCCCAGAACGGTCCACGATGATGATCTGGTCACTGACCCGCCGAAAAACCTCGGCGATTTCTGGCCACACGAACGTACCCGATTCCTAAAGAGAGAATGATATTTGCCGAATGAATAAATACCGAGTCTACTATTTAAATGTTAACAAAACCGGGCAGGAATGTCCAAGAGGGGGGCCCCCGGGCGCTGGACCGGCGGTCGCCTGAATCAAAAACGTCTGGCTTTCCACGGCCCCCGGAAGACCGAGGAAAGCCAGACTCAGAACCGGGACTACGACACAAACCGACGACGCCGCAATCCAGTAGCGATGACGAAAACCGGCCGACACATTCCAGAGGAGAGGTTGGACTGCGATCGCGACGACGGACAAAAGTCCGATCTGCCAGAGGGCGTTCAGCAGCCATTCGAACACCATCCGGTCAAGGTCACCTATCGTCATTGGAGTCCTTTTCCTCCTCGATTAGAGACTGCAGCGCGACCAATCTTTCAGGTGTCAGATGACGCGTCTCCACCAGTCCGAGAACGAGGCGCTCGGCATCGCCCCCGAAAAAGCGATCAATCAAGTCGCCCAGAACCGCTCTGTTTACCTGACTCCTGCCAATGAGCGGCCTGTAAACATACGCCTTGCCGCACTTGACCCTCTTCAGACGCTTTTTTCTGACGAGGATATTCAGCATGGTTTGGACGGTGTTGTAGGCCAGAGAACGCGACTCCAGCAACCCGTGGGACTGGACCGCCCGCACACTCCCTTCCCCAAGGTCCCAGAGCACCTTCATGATCTCGAGCTCGAGCGGTGTCAGTTGTTGTGTTGCCTTTGAGGTCACCGTTTCTCCTAAACTGTTAGGACTAACGTACCGCGTCTTTCGAGAGGTGTCAACCTAACAGTTTAGGAGTTGGTGTGGCGCGTGCCAGCCGGCCGTCCGTTAGTCAGGACACGATAGAGCTGGACGCAACTACAATCGCTCCAGCTATTCCACCCCCGCCAGCAGAAAGACCAGCGCTGCGTTCCAGTTGATCGCGTTCTCGTTCGAAGAGTAAGACGCTTGATCGTCGACGTGCATCTTGGCCGGAGGAAGATCCGCAGGCAGTTTTCTCATCGCCTCGTCCTGGCGTCCCCGGTTTGGCCCTCCCGAAAGCAACCCGGGCCACGGCTCGGAGTTGTTGTCCGCCCCGCTCGGACGGTGATGCGGATGTTTGAAGGCATTCTCGCCGACCTGTGTCACCCAGGAGAGCGAAAACGTGTTCCTTCCCAAGAGGTAATGCAGATTGTTGCGGGCGGTTTCCAGGTACTTCGGATTCGGCCGCAGAACCTGGGTTACCAGCAGCTGGAGGCCGTAGTTGGCCGCGACGCTGTTGGAGCCCCAGATGTAATCGCCCGATGTGAGACTGATCCTGTAACCGTTCTGGTTCGAGCGCTCTACGATCTGGTCAGCTGCCTTGACGCTGTCCTCCACGATCGCGCGGGCCGCAACGGCGTCATGCTTCTTCCCGAGGGCATAGGTCCAGAGACCCAGGGGGCCGACCATGGCCCAGGACGGCGGGCCATCCGAGCGGAGTGTGGACCGGAATTCCGAGAAGTGAGCCAGGAAGTATTTGTGGTATGTCTCCTCCCCCGTTGTCCTCCACAGTTCCGCCGAGGCCCAGAGCAGCTCGTCGCCGCAGTTCCGGTCGCCATATCCGCCCGTCTGCACTCCGGCCGGGTTTCGAAAGAGCACGCCGGGGTGCTGCTCGGCCCAGGTCCACGCGCGTTTGGCTGCCTGTGCGCACTGGTGGGCAAACCCGGCGTCAAAGGGCCGATAAACTCGCCCTGCGATCGCCATGACTGCCGCGAAGTCGGCAGTCGCGCAAGTGCTCTTGAACGGGTCGGCGCCGGTGCCGATCACGCAGCTGGGCGCCGTGTCCTGCTCCGGCATGACAAAACCCGAAAATCTCTCGGTTGTCTGCTTGTGCCAGACGCCGCCGTCCTGGTCCTGCATGGACAGCATCCAGTCGAGATTCCATCGGATTTCGTCCAGAAAGTCGGGCGTCTTGTTTCCCGATTCGGGGATGTGCAGGTTGACTTTGCGCAGTTTCGGCTGGAAGAGCTCCCAGGTCCAGAGCAGAGTGCCGGTCGTGATCCCCGAATTCACTATGTATCGGCCGTAATCCCCCGCATCGTGCCAGCCTTTGACCGACGGTGCGGTTCCCGTCTTTCCCGATGACGCGTGATACTCGCCGCGAGTGTGGCACGCCGCGTAGGAATAGCCCGGGAAATCTGGGGCAAGGTCAACTGCCGTGCCGCAGCGTTGTCCGAAGAACGAGCGTGTTGCCAGGTACAGAGCCCGGGAATAGATCCCTTCGCCTATCGTGAAGGTCCAACTCCGCCCGACCCCCGGGACCTCCAGAAAGTACTTGCCCGACTTCTCCAACCTGCTGAAATCGGCCGTCTGGATCGCGTCTCCCGAATCTGCGTCCTGGGCGGCTGCAGTCAAGGTCCCTTTGAACGCGACAGAGCCGTCTCCAGCCTGCTTTACGAGGAACTCCGTTGCGGGTGTCTGCGAAACCACCATAGCCAGCTTGGGCGCCCGAGTCGGATACCCCGCTTGGTTGACCTTAATGTCCATCACCGCCGAATCGGCGGCCAAAATCGAGAGAGTGCACAGGATAATCGCGGTCAGTACTCTGATCATTGCTTCACCTCTGGCTGTCGGTCCGGCAGCTGACGTCGGACACCTGGAAGAGTTCTTATAGCATGGCCGAGCAGTAACGAGAAGAGGCCACCGGGAGCGCAATTTTCTACCCAACCGCAGTTTCGCGTGCCTGATCTTTCTGGCTGAAGCGGAAAAGAAAGAACCGTCACCTGTTGACAGCAAACTCAGTCATGAGCAAGATATAGGGCTGCAACGGCGAGGAGGACTAATGGTGCAGCGGTATCTTCTTGGAAGGTCCCGGTGTGTCTTTCGGACGCTGCCGTGTGCCATGGCGGCATTTGCCCTGGCGCCTGCGGTTCGTGCAGCCAACTTCGAAGTTGTTGTCAATCCCACAGTCGACGTCTCCTCTCTCAAACAGGTTTGGTGACTGATACCGACGAAGGCGACTATCTATTCTTGATAGGAGTTCAGATCAACTCGGGGAGGAAGCACCATGCAGTGGCGTTCAAGCAGCATTGCCAAAAAGCTGTTGCTTTGTTTGAGCGTTATCGGAGTCGGGTATCTGCTCCTGATGACCGCGGTCTTTTTCCATAGCCAAATGTCAAAGACCAAACTCGGGGATCTCTCCCGATTCTGTTTTCCCGTGTCTCAGCAGAGCCAGAAGGCCGTCGCCGCTTTTCAACGGCAGACAAAATCTTACGAGGACGCAGTCAGCCTTGGCGAACTTAACGAAATAATCACGGCCAGGAATCATGCGGAAGCCGTGAGCCAGGCTCTGCAGACCATCATCGCCATGGACACTCTGACTCCGGAGTTCAGGGCTAAGGTCAGGGCTTGCCTTGACCAGTCGGAAAGCTTTGCGGATCAAGCGGACCCCCTCTACAGTGAAATGGCGGCCGGGCAGGGTTATCAGTTAGAGAAAGCGGCGACCCTGGCCGTCCAGACCAACGAGATCAGGGCCAAGCTTGAGGAAATCGACAAGCTGGCTGCCCAAAACCTGCATGAGGCGATCGCGGTCATCGACGAACTGGTGCGGGCTCAGTTCATGTTCAACGGGGCGGCCTTCGCTTGGATCGCCGTGACCCTGATCCTCGTAGTCGGACTCATCAAACGCATCGTCCGGCCGCTCGGCGAGATCACGCTGGTGGCGCACCGGATCGCAGAAGGTGACGTCAACCAGACGATCGATTATCGGTCAGGAGATGAAGTGGGGCGGCTGGCCGACGCTTTTCGGGCCATGCTCGATTACATTCGCGGGGTAGCCAACGCAGCCGAAGCCTTGAGCCGCGGCGACCTTAATCGCCAGATCTCGGCTCGCTCCGAAAGGGACCTGCTTTCCCGGAATTTTGCGCGGGCTACCGACTCCCTGCGGAAACTAATCGGGGAGACAACGCTCCTGACCGACGGAGCCCAGGAGGGAAAACTGGGAAATCGCGCCGACGCTAACAAACTTGAAGGCGCCTTTGCTGAAGTCCTCACCGGGTTCAACCGAACTCTGGACGCGGTTATCGCCCCCATCGACGAGGCCGGGCAGGTGCTGAATCGTATTGCCGCGAAGGATCTGACCGTCCGCATGCTAGGCGACTATCGCGGCGATTTTGCCCGAATCAAGACCGGGTTGAATCAGGCCGCAGAGAACCTGGAACAGAGCCTGCTCCAGGTGACTGTCGGTTCCGAGCAGGTCGTCTCCGCAGCCGGTCAAATAAGCGTCGGCAGCCAGACTCTGGCACAGGGCGCCTCCCGCCAGGCAGGAAGTCTCGAGCAAATATCCGCGAGCCTCCAGGAAACGGCAACCATGGCCAAGGCGAACGCCAGCAACGCTCAGGAGGCGCGGCGCTTCGCCGAGCGGACGCGGCAAGACGCCGAACGGGGCATGGACAGAATGATCCGGATGTCCGAGGCCATGCAGAAAATTAAGGAATCGGCCGACAAGACGATCAAGATTGTGAAGACCATTGACGAAATCGCTTTCCAGACCAATCTCCTCGCGCTGAACGCGGCGATCGAGGCCGCGCGGGCCGGCGACGCCGGCAGAGGCTTTGCAGTGGTGGCTGAAGAAGTGCGCACTCTCGCCAAACGTTCCGCCGAGGCGGCCAAAAACACCTCTACTCTCATTGTGGAGTCGGTCGAAAGCAGCACTAAGGGCGTGGATATCAATCAGGAAGTCCTGGTCAACCTTGAGCTGATTGAGAAGCAGATCCGACAGGTGAGCGAAGTCGTCTCGGAAATCTCCGACGCGTCCGATCAACAGAGCCAGGGTCTCGACCAGATCAGCCAGGCGGTCGACGAGATGAAAGAGATCACTCAACGGGTGGCGGCGAGCGCCGAGGAGTCGGCAAGCGCTGCCCAGGAAATGACGAGCCAGGCCGCCGCCATGCAGGTTATGACCGGGCGCTTCAAGTTGCAGATTTTGAGCCAGGCGGCCCTGGGACCTACGGGGGATGGCAGAGTTTCCCTGCGACTGATCTCGTAACCAGCCCGCGGAAGGGGGTACCGGGTCTATGCTAAAAAAATAGCATCGCAAAGACCGCTCGGGTTATACTAGCCCCGGAGGTAAGGATGTTCAGAATGTCTCGGGGCACTCGTAACACACTCGCCCACTCCTCTCTTACTCGCCGACTGCCGGGCGTCCTTTTTCTTGCACTCATCTGTGTTTGCCCTGGCATGGTCGGCTCCACATCAGCCGAGCGACTTCCGGTCAAAAAGGCGAAGGGCACGCCGGCTTTGGAGCGCCAGAGTCGAGACAACCAACGGCCAAGAACCGGCCGCCCCGGCGCGGAGCTCGAGCTGCTGGGCCGATGGGGCGAGGGGCCTGCCCAGGCAGTGGCAGTGGCAGGCGGCTACGCCTATTTGGGGACGGGCAGCATTCTAAGCGTCTTGGACGTGTCTGATCCACGCGAGCCTCTTCTGCTCGGCCGGACGGAGACCGGCGGACTCGTGCTCCAGATCCTGATCCAAGGCAGCCACGCCTACCTTGCGGCTGGGTCTCAGGGGCTGCGGATCATCGATATTTCCAATCCGGCTGCCCCCAGGCTGGAAGGAGTCTGGACCACTCGCGGGTCGGTCATCAAGCTCGTCCTTTCTGGGAATATCGCTTATCTTGCCGAGTCGGGCCAAGGCGTGCGTGCGATCAATGTTTCGAATCCTGAGGTTCCGTTTGAAGTTGGTTTTTCTCCCAACCCTCAGCACCCCGTCGACATCGAGCGGTATGAGAACTACCTGTACGTGGTCAGCGGCAAGCAGATTACGATCCTGCGGGCCGATCCAGGCGGGAGGCTGGTCGAAACCGGAGTACAGGCGCTCGAAGATTATGTTTTCGACTTGGGGGTGTCCGGGACTCAGTTGATTTCGGCAGACTGGGGTGAGTCACCGGTGTACTCGAGTGCCGAGGGAGGTTTCCACGTCTGGAGCCTGTCGGACCCGACACACCCGTCTCAGGTGGCTGCACTGAATTTCTACTCCTGCAGATCAGTCAAAATACGCGGCCAATACGCCTTCCTTTCTATGGCCGAAGGACTCTGGATCTATGACTTGTCTGACCTCGCTCAACCGAGGTTCGTATGGTCGCCTTTGCCCTTATCCGATGTGGCGGTCGCTGACCTTGCGATCAGTGACCAGGTGGCTTTCGTTGCCGGCGCTTACGACGGCCAGAGCATCCCGTTTCAGACGTCAGCCCTCCACATTCTCGACGTCTCGAACCCCGAGCTGCGGCCGCCGCAGGGTACCGGCTGCTCATGCTTCCATCAGACTTACGACTTCGCGTGGCAGGGGAATTACCTCTACCTGCCGAGCTACAAGAATTATGCAGGAGGACCGAGGAACAACGGGTTGTGCGTGTACGACATCTCGAATCCTGCTTCTCCGGTTCGCGTGGGCTTCCTGCCGACTGATTCGGAGTCTGGACAAGCCAAAAGCGTTGTTGTGGACGGCGGGCTTGCCGTACTGTCGACGGGGCACTCGTCGAAGATCCTCAGCCTGACGTATCCGCCAAACCCGCTGGAAATAGGCAGCGTCTATACAGGGTCATACGCAATGCTTGCGTTAGCGGGAGACTATCTTTACTCGGCAAGTCGAACGGACGGCTTTCGCGTGATCGACATTCCCAGTCGATCTGTGGTTGCACACCTGCCGGACGTCGACGGCGACAGGATAGAGGTGGCTGGAGACAGGGTCTACGTCCAGACGCCCACGAATGAAATCGCGATTGTAAGGATCACCGACCCTAAGTCTCCCGTCCGTGTGGGGCTTGTTCCTTATGAGGCAGGACCCCTCCACGGCTTCGAACTGAGCATGTCCGGGAAGGCTCCGGATCGGTTCGCTGCCGATGGCAACCGCGGCTACATTGCCACTGACACCGGCCTTGTCGTCCTCGACCTGACCGATCCTGCAAACCCGGTAACGATTAAAACCCTCGACCTGCCTTCGTACTGTGTGGCGATCCTCGAGGGCCGGCTTTATGTGGCAACGCTCGCCGGACGCCTCCACATTCTGGATGCAGCGAGTCCGGACTATCGCGAGTTTGCCTCCTACCGTCTCCACTGGGCCCAGCCGCTCTTGAAGATGGACCTGATCGACAGCTATCTTTACCTCCTCGGACCAGACGGAATCTCGGCGGGAATCGATGTATCTGACCTTGACGTCTTTGATTTCGAGTTGAGTCGGTACCCGTTACCCGAACCTTACGAGACTACCGAATTAGCGGTCGACGGTAGAAATGTCTATCTGTCCAAAGGTGCCGGTCTTGCAGTTCTCGATGTCTCCAATCCGGCGGAACCGTCACTAGTCGGCAAGCTGAAATACCCTGAACCAGCCCCGCGACTCGGACGGGCATTCGACCCCAGAGCCTTGCCTTCCGCCTCACTGCTCCTTGGCCAGTACTTGTATGTGGTCAAAGGTGACGGCTTTCGTATTTTCGATGTCTCGAACTCAGCGTCGCCGGTCGAAGCCGGGAGCTTTGATGCCTACGGGGACGCACTGATCCATCAGTTCGCGACCGATGGGCACTATGCTTACCTGGCCGAAAAATGGACGCTGGAGGTGGTCGATGTCTCGGATCCCCTCCACCCGATTTCAGTCGGCCAAATCAGCGACTCGTTGATAGTGCCTGACCCGACATCGCCCCACGCTGACATCAACGCCACTGGCGTGTCGCTCGTCGGGAAGATAGCCTGTTTGTCAGACCCCTTCTATGGCCTGTCTTTTGTGGACGTGTCCGATCCTGCACACCCCGTGCCTTCAGTACTTCCCAGGCTGGAAGGACAGTTTCACGCGACCGCCTCGCGCAGCAACTACCTGTATGTCATCGACTATCGGGGAGGAGAGCTGCGCGTTTTCGACCTGTCCGACCCGACTCAGCTGCGCCTTGCCGGGAGCTGTCCGGCGCCGGCCAAGGTAACGGGAATGGCCGTCTCCGAGACTCGTCTGTACGCTTCCGGCGACGGGAAGGTGCACGTCTTCGATGTCCGAAATTCCGCGTCACCCCGCTGGATCACCAGTTACGCCACGGCGGCACTGCGAACGCTGTAACGGTGCACGAGGATCTTGTCTTCGTCGCGGACGGTCCAGCCGGAGTCTCGATCTATCGGGGTCGGTGACGCTTTAACCCGACCGCGCTACGCTTCTCGAACGAGTCGTCGGCCGACGGGGCAGGCAGACTTCAAGCACAGCACGTCAGCGCGATCGAGGTGTTTGCCGCAGAAGACCAACTCGTGTTCGGGGAGTGCAGGCGAGACGCCCAATGCCATTTACTTTACTTTTTTTCTCCGCGACCCGCTTTTCACAGAGCCGCGCACGACGCGAGAGTGTTGAAAAAGATCGAAGGCCTGAAAGGCCGACAACATAATAGCCCAGGCCGGAGCGTTTTATGCGCAGGCCTGGGTCAGCCAAGCAAGAGCACCAGCCCTGAAGGGGCGTAACAAACTGCACGGTGGAGAGTTATGACGCCCTTTCAGCAGGGGCTGGACCGCCGGACGGGCCGCGAGTCGGCCAATGAAGTGGCAGTCGAAGGGGGCGGCCGCTGGGAGCGCAGGCGTCTCGCCTGCACTGGGGCCGCAGGCGTCCCGCCTGCTCGTGCCGTCTGCACCATCGATTGTGGT
>Ga0105104_10001386_pt1 | contig 18186 bp, 9 predicted proteins | sample PPLLaktember2015_3_FD_87034 | JGI IMG/M metagenome (GOLD analysis project Ga0105104, IMG submission 87034) | Freshwater sediment microbial communities from Prairie Pothole Lake near Jamestown, North Dakota, USA - PPLs Lake P7 Core (6) Depth... | ecosystem: Environmental > Aquatic > Freshwater >... | reverse complement strand
TGAAATTGTGAATGTCTTCCCGGCCAAGCGGGGAGGTCTATTCCACGGCTCACTCTACGAATACCATCGCAACGACAACTTCGACGCGCGCAACTTCTTCGACCCGGTCGGTCGCCCGTTGCCGGAGTACAAACGAAACCAGTTTGGAGCGAGCGTCGGGCTTGGGTTGGGTAATCGATTCCACACCCAGTTCTCGTTTGACGGGCTGAGGATTATTCAAGGTTCCACGCTCCTCTCCCATGTTCCTACCGCCGAAATGAAGCGCGGCGACTTCAGGGGGCTGTCTCAAAACGGAATCATGGTCCAACTTCGGGACCCGATCACCCAAAGTGCGTTTCCCGGCAATCAGATTCCGCAGTCCCGGCTCCACGCCGTTTCCGCCAGGCTCCTGTCTCTCCTGCCAGACCCGAACCGCGCGGACCCGAGCCGCAATTTCGTGAACAGCCAGCCTTTTGTTTCGAATCAGGACACTTTCTCGAGCCGGACGGACTTCGAGTTCAGTGAAGCAAGCAAAGTCAGTCTTGCCTACGAATACATGCGCAACAAAGAGCTGGAAGTGCACGAGCTGCCGGTGTTTGGAGGGCTCGATTCGGAAGGGGACCAGGAGGCAACGCTCTCTTATGACCGAACATTTTCGCCCAACCTGGTTGCCAGCGGCGTGCTGGAGTTCTCCCGTGAAGTTCAACTGATGCTGCCGCGCAATGCCCGGGATCCGGGCCTTCTCGGTTCGCTGGGAATCTCCGGCCTGACCGCGGAAGACCCGTACGAGGAAGGCTATCCGGCCTTTGAGCTTTCCGGCTATCGGTCTTTCGGGGATGAGGGAGTTCCGGACGGCGCTGTTTCCAACCAATTCGAGCTGAGTGCCAATGTCAGCTACGTGAGAGGACGACATCACCTGGAATTGGGTGGGGAGATCGACTGGCGGCAAATCAACGACCACCGTTCTCCAAGCTTGCGCCGGGGCAACTTCAGCTTTACTGGGATTTACACCGGGGACGCCTTCGCGGATTTCTTCCTGGGCTTGGCAGACTCTGCCGCCAAGACCGTCGGTTCTTCGCGACAGGACCTCCGTCGACGGGGATTCGAGTTGTTCCTTGCGGATGACTGGAAGGTCAGCTCCCATCTCACCTTGTCGGGCGGTCTTCTCTATGATTACACCCCACCGCACCGGTCGATGCACTCCAATCTATCGGTCTTCCGCCCGCTGTTATTCGATCCGCCCCTGGACGGAGTGCTCGTCAGTCTCGAGAGCCAGGCACAGTCGGTTGTTACACCCGACCGGAACAATGTCGCGCCCTCGCTCGGGATTGCCATCCGGCCCTTCCAAAGCGATGTGTTCGTGATCCGGGCTGGGTACGAGATGGAGTACGAAAATCCGGAGCCCTCCAGCTTCCTTTCTTACATGGGAAGGAATTATCCCTTTTACTACACGGTGGCTGCGGAGGCCTCCTTGGGCAGTCCGGACCTGAACCTTTCCACGCCTTTCGAGACAGCCGTCCAGACTGAGCTGACCGTGCGCGATATCGAGCCCCGGCTCCGTAACGCGGAGATCCATAGGTGGCTCTTGACGGTCGAAAACCAAATCGCGGATGGATGGGAGGTGTCGGCAACCTACGAAGGGCAAAAAGGGAACGGCATGTTCCGGAGCCTTTTGGCGAACGTCCCGTATCCGGGACCTGGCCCGATCCAGGATCGACGACCAAATCCCGGGTTTGGCAATTTCACCATTTTCACCAACGGCGGCTCTTTTTCCAGCCACGACCTCGAGCTGCGAGCCGAGAAACGCTTGAGCCGGGGCATCTCCTTCACCAGTGGCCTCGACTGGCAGAGGGGCTTCAGTGATGAGATCGATGACGACCCTGCGAACCCTCGCAACCTGCGCGCCGAGCGTGCCTCCTTCGGGGAGCCTTCGCTCGAGTTCTTTCTCAATTACATATACGACCTCCCCTGTTGCCGCGAGCGGACGAGTGGCCCGGGCAGCTCGTGGCTTTTTCGCTTTTTGGACGGGTGGCGGTTAGCTGGAATCACAGCATTTCACTCCGGGTCACCTTTGACGATTCAAATGCCGGGAGACGTCAATAACGACGGACTTGACGCCGATCGTCCGGATCGCATTGGGTCCGGGGAAATCCCAAAATCGCAGCGCACCATCGACCGTTGGTTTGACACTTCGGCCTTCGCGGCGCCCCCCGCTTTGGGATTTGGGAATTCCGGCCGGCATATCCTGCTGGGTCCCGGTTTTCAGAACTGGGATCTGAGCGTCATCAAAGGGACACGCTTTCCGAATGGCCACCGCCTCGAATTTCGGCTGGAGCTGTTCAACGCGTTCAATAAAGTCAATTTCGAAGATCCAGAAACCATTTGGGGAACATCGTCGTTCGGGCAGATTTTTGGCGCCAAGCGCGCCCGGGAAATCGAGATCGCGCTGAAGTATTCGTTCTGAAGCCCCCAGGGCAGTTCACCGCGGCTTGCGCTCGTCTTTGATACCGGCGGCGACGGCGTCCTTTTGGGCCTGAATCAGCCGGTTGTAGATGTCGCGGTGCTGGCGCGCCTTCTCGGCCTGTCCGGCGCGTGAATAGGCAATCGACAACTGCAGGTGCCCCGTCGGGAGTTCAGGCAGCTTAGCAACGACCGCCTCGAGGTCCTTAATGGCCTGTTGGTAGAGTCCCTTGCGGACGGCAATCAGCCCGCTGACCAGTCGCGTTTCCGGCCAATCCGGATCCCGCTTCCCGGCCTGGCTCAGGTAATTGTCTGCTGCGGCATCCTCGCCGCGCTGATAAGCAATGCGCGCGAGCTTCGCATAGCAGGGCGCACATTCCGAATCGTTCTTGATCTCTTCCTTGAACGAGACTTCTGCCTCATCCAGCTGGTTCTTCAGGAACCGGACATCACCCATCTGATAGTGCACCTGCGGATACTTGGGATCGGCTGTCTTCACCTGCTCAAAAGCCTGTTCGGCAGCGTCGAGGATCCCCAGAGAGGAATAGACCAGACCCAGCTTCATCCGGGCATCGACATCGTCTGGGAAGTGCTTGAGATATTCCTCGTACGCCTGCCATGCGAGCCGGGTTTCCTGGATCCGGTGCAGCGCGTCGGCCAGCATCAGCATGTGGTAAGAATCGCGCGGGGGGAAATCCTGCCGATCGGCTGACTGCAGGTATTTCATCGCGTCGGGCTTGCGCCCTTCACTTGCCTCTATCAGCCCGCGCAGGAAGTATAGCTCCCCCAGTCGAGCATCCTTACCGATTGTGTCCGTCTGCTGACGTGCCGCATCGGTAAGCCCGTACTTGATCAAAAGGTACGTCGTCTGAAAACGCAGCTTTTCGTCGCGTGCCATGCTCGGTTCCAGCCGTTCCAGCTGCTTGAGACCCTTCGTCTTCTCTCCGAGGACCAGGTATGAATCCAGCAGTTTGAGCTGGACCTCGGCATTGTCCAGGTAACGGTCGGCGACCGACTCGAGCAGCTGCTGGGCCTCTCGACTTTGGGTGTTCTGCTGGTAGAGAACCAGTCCGAGGTACAGGCTGACGAGCGAATCGCTCGGAGAGAGAGTCCGCGCCTGGCGCAGCTTCTCGACGGCCGTCGTGAGGTCCCCCGCCTGGTAGGCCATCACTGCCTGCCGGGTCAGCTCAGGCGCAGTCTGGGCAAGGATCGGCGTGAGGGTGAGGAAGATCAAAAGCAATGTCAGGAGTCTGGCAGCCGAAACAAAATCGGTGACACGCTCGTAATGCCCTTGCAAGTGACCGTAAATAAAGACTTTTATCTTGGGTCTGGCACCTATTTCCCGCCGGTGCCCCCTCACAGCATTCGACTGACTCAGGAAATAGGTGCCAGACCCAAGATAAAAGTCTTTATTTACGGCCACTTGCGAATGCATTAGGAGCGTGTCACCAATTTTCTTTGACGTCGTGCAGGCGGTTGATCCCGGGCTCCGGCACAACCTGCACCTTTCCGCTCGGCCAGCGGATTTCGAGCCTGCTGATCTTCGCTTCGCCACCTAAGCCGAAGTGAACAACCTTGTCGCTGGCCGAATAAATGCCGTTAGCGGTCGTTACATGCTCGTCCTGGGTGAGGCCGGAGGGCAACACCAGCTTGATGCGGGCTCCGATTCCGTCCCGGTTGGCGCGCGTGCCCTTCAACCTCAGCTGCAGCCAATTCCTCCCGGACGGAGGATTATCCAGAAAATACGGCCGGTCGTTCAAGCGCGCGACGGCGATCTCAATACTGCCGTCACCGTCGAAGTCCCCGGCCGCAACCCCTCTCCAGGCGCCGAGTGTCTGCAAGTCCGGCCCTGCGGCGCTGGAAACATCTTCGACTCTCCCGTTCCCGAGATTTCGGAAAATCAGGCAGGGATCCATATACCGCAGGCGTGGGTTGTATAGCTGTACGTTGTCCACGACGTGTGAGCCGGCTACGAAGATATCCTTCCACCCATCATTATCGAGGTCAACGAACTTGTTGCTCCATCCGCTGTGCTTTTCCGAGTACTTGCCGAGCAACGAAGAGAAGGTGCTGTCGAGGAAAAACCCGGTCTTCGCATTCTGGAAAAGTGAAAAGCACTCACCGGCAAGGTCAGCGTAGAAAATGTCCGGGAAACCGTCATTGTTGAAGTCTTTGAAGTCGCACCCCATCCCGGAGACCATCGTTCCGCTCTCATTCGCGGAAACACCCGCCTCGGTCGCGACCTCTTTGAAAGTGCCGTTTCCCTGGTTGTGGTAGAGGAAGTTGGGGGTTTTGTCGTTGGTGACGAAGATGTCCATGAAGCCGTCATCATCGAAATCGGCGATGGCGACGCCCATCCCTTTGCCCAGACTCCTGCGCATTCCGGCCGGTTCGGAGACGTCGGTGAAGGTTCCGTCGCCGTTGTTCCGGAACAGGGCATTGGGCAGCGGGTCGAAGACATCCGGTGAGCAATAAGTCCGGTAGCCCGCCTTTTTGTCACCGCACCAGGTGTCGGTGTTTTCCTTGAAAGTCCATCGAAAGTAGTACGTGACGAACAGATCCAGTTGCCCGTCGTTGTTATAGTCCAGCCAGGCGGCGCTCGCTTTGAACGGGTGCTCGTTCATGGCGACTCCTGCTTTGCCCGTCACGTCCGTGAAAGAACCGTCTCCGTTGTTGCGGTAAAGAATGTTGTCCCCGAACTGAGTCACGTAGACATCGGGATCGCCATCATTGTCGTAATCCCCCGTCGCAACTCCCTGGGGATACCCCTTCTTGTCGGCCCCGCTCAAGCCCGATTTTTCAGTCACGTCTGTGAAGCGTCCCTGGCCCATGTTCCGGTAAAGACGGTTGTATGAGGCGGGATCCTTCTTCAGGTGATCAGGAGAGGGAGATCCGTTTAGGAACAGGAGATCCAGTTTGCCGTCAACGTCGTAATCCAGGGCGGCCACCGCGCCGCCAAGCGTCTCGAACGGGTATTTCATCTCGGTCGCATAGTTGTTCTGCCTGAAGTCCAGCCCGTTTCCGGGAGCGAAATTGCGCAAGGTGATCCGACCCGGCATAGTCGGAGCGAGTGCCAGTAAAAAAGGGAGAACCAATAAGGAAAACCGCCTTAGAAAGCGCACGATCCTGGAAATCTTATCGTAAAGGCTGTGTCGCGGGCAAAGAGCACCTGCCAAGCCGCGAAACCATCCCGCATCCCCTTGCATCTTTTGTGTCAATGTTCCGTATATCTACCGATCGGTATATAATTCCTGAAGTAGAACGCTCCCCCAGTGAACAGCGATTTCTGGACGCCGCCCTGGAGCTTTTTTCGGAGAAAGGATACGAAGCCACCTCGGTCCGTGAGATCTGCGAACGGGCAGGAATCACCCGTCCTACTCTCTACTATTTCTTCAAGAGCAAGGAAGGGATTTATCGGGCTTTGATTGAGGATGCCGCGGCGGAGTTTCATGAACAGATCGCCCAGGGACTGGAGGCCGAGCAGACTCTGGAAAGGCAATATAAACAAGTAGCGCGCGTTCTTTTCGGAGACGCCCGGTCGCGGGCCAAGCGGTGGCGCTTCATGTTCAGTCTGGTCTGGGCCACACCCAGAATGCCCGTGGTGGACCAGGTCTTTCACACTTCCTACTGTCACGCGCTCAAACTACTCGGTTCGGCGATGGAAAAGGCGGTCGCTCGAAAGGAGATAGCTCCGGGACCCACCCAGATCCGGCTGCTGGTCTTCATGGGTTCGCTGGGAGAAGCCCTGTCCGGGTTTCTGATCACGGGTCAGCCTGAGCTTACAGACCACCTGGCCGATTCACTGGTTGACACGATTATTTACGGCTGGAGGCCGGAGAAATAGTCTATGCGGAGAACCGCTGTTTTACCTGGCCTGTTCGGTACTATCCTGCTTACTTGTCTTACCGCGGCTCAACCGCAGCAAGGAGGGGCGGTCCGAACTTTGAGCCTGGAGCAGGCTTTGCAGCTGGCCGAGGCGCACGCCGAACAGGTGGAAATCGCACGGGCGGGCATTCATCGGGCGGAAGCTGATTACCTGCGGACGCGCAGCCAGCGCCTCCCGCAGCTCAACGCCTCGACGGGATACGATCGGACCCTGCGGTCGGAGTTCCAGGGCGTCTTCGATCAAGCGCCGTCTGGTCCGCCCTGTGCGCCACTCAACATCAACCCGTCTGCCCCCGTGGACCAGCGGGTCGCAGAACTGGAGCGCTTTCTCGACTGTGGAGGAACGAGCGCCAGTTTCGGAGACTTTTCGGATCTTCCCTTTGGGAGGTCCAATATCTACCGGACCATCTTCTCCTTTTCTCAGCTGATCTACTCCGGCGGTCGAATCGGCAGCCAGCTTCGGTTAGCTCGAGCGGCGCGTGAGACGGCTGAAGTCACACTCGATTCCGCCCGTGCGCAAGTGAAGCTGGACACCGTTCAAGGTTACTTTGACGCGCTTTTGAGCGATCAGTTGCTGGCAATTGCTCAGACGGCGCTCCAACAGGCGGAAGACACGCTTGAGCAGGTCCGGGTTGCCCGTTCAGTCGGAGCCCAGCCCGAGTTCGAGTTGTTGCGGGCCCAAGTGGCACGCGACAACCAGCGCCCGGTCGTGATCCGCAGGCAGTCTGACCGGGAGATTGCGTATACCAGGCTCAGGCACCTCCTGGATGTACCGGTCGGGACACAGCTAAACCTCGTCTCCCAGCTCGAGGGTGACAGCCAGGGACTGCCGGCCGAATTCCGGACCGTGGCGGAAGAGGTGGACGTGGATCGTATTGCACGCAATCGGGCGCCGATTCTTCAAGCGGGCCTGTCCGTTCGCATGGAGGAAGCCAACCTGCAGGTAGCCAGATCGCAACGTCTCCCGACGATCTCTCTAAATTCCCTGATGAGCCCGGTCGCGTATCCCGAGACGTTTCCTACTCCCGGGGATTTTCGGATGAACTGGGCGGTCGGAGTCAGTCTTCAGCTGCCGATCCTGGACGGCGGCAGGCTGCAAGCTGACCGGATGGCTGCCCAAGCGGGTGTCGACGAAGCCAGGGCGCGGCTCCACGCGATCAGGGATGATTCCGAACTTGACACCCGGGTCGCTGTTGAACAGCTGCGGGCTGCGCGCGCTACGTGGGACGCGAGCGCCGGGACTGTCGAGCAGGCCCAGCGGGCCTATGAAATAGCGGAGGTCCGGTATCGCGAAGGCATTTCGACGCAGCTTGAGCTCTCCGACTCCCGGCTTCTCCTTGAACAGGCCCGCGTGAATCGGGCTCAGGCGGCCCGGGATCTGCAGGTGGCGCGTGTTCGAGTGGCGCTTTTGCCCAGTCTGCCGCTCCTGTCCGGGCCGTCCGCCATGCAACCTCAGTTTACGGGGATGCAAAGCGTCACCCCTGCTTCGAGCCAGCAACAGTTACCGGCCGGGCAGAGCCAGGGTTTTCCGGCAAATCCCAGCGCGACTAATCCGACAGGTGTGCCGCAATTATGAACAAGAAGATATGTTTGCCCTTGCTTCCCCTGTCCACACTCGTCCTTCTGGCAGGCTGCCAGACGACACAATCGGCGGGACCCGGGGCGCCGCGCCAGGAAGCGGTGATTGTCGGAAAGGAAAACACGGCCCAGGCAGCCGTTGAGGAAATCCTCACTGGACCGTTGATCTCGGGGGCGCTGCAAGCGGAAAAGGAAGCCACGGTTCGCGCTGAAGTAGGAGGCGCGGTGCTCGAAGTCAATGGCGAAGAGGGCCAGTCTGTTCGAAAAGGCACACTCCTGGCGCGCATAGACCCCGGCTCTTTGAATGACGCCGTGTTATCAGCCGAATCGGCAGTCAGCTCGGCAAAGAACGCGCTGGAAGTCGCGGTCCGCGAGGAACAGCGGACGGGCCGACTGGTGGAAGCCGGAGCACTGGCGGAGCGCAACCTGGAAACCGCGCGCAATGCCGTTACCGCCGCGCAGGCCCAGTTGGCCGATGCCCAGGCCCGCTTAATGGCAGCGAGAGAGCAAGTCGGCAAGGCGACCATTCGTGCGCCGATCAACGGCGTGATCGCCCAGCGCCTGGCGAACGCAGGGGATGTGGTAACGCCCGGGACGGTTCTATTCGTCATCATGGACCCGTCGCGATTGGAGCTTCAGGCCTCAGTGCCGGCCCAGGAGCTCCCGTTCCTGCGGATCGGGACCACGGTTGATTTTGAGGTCCGAGGTGCGTCCCGCGAGCATTTCCTCGGGCGGATCGAGCGTATAAGCCCGGTGGCGGACCCGGTGACCCGGCAGGTCTCGATTTTCGTTCAGGTTCCGAACCCTGGCAGGCGCCTCGTCGCCGGCCTGTATGCCGAGGGCCGGGTGGCGACGCAGCGCCGGAGGAGCCTGGTCGTACCCGTTGATGCGGTCGACACCACGGAGCTGAATCCCTGGGTCCTGAAAGTGCAGGACGGAAAGACTGAGCGCGTGGAAGTTCGGCTAGGCGTTGAGGACAGGCGGACGGAGAGGGTGGAGGTCGTGTCGGGCCTCAGCGAGGGAGACCTGCTGCTCGTCGGAGCGGCTCAGCAACTCACTCCCGGCACGCCGGTCAACATTGAAGGAGAATCAGGCCGGGAAGAAGCGCGCGCCGAGTGATTCAGTTATGTTCATTTCCGACTATGCCATTCGTAAACCAGTTGTCACCACGGTCGTGATGCTGGCGCTTGCCATTTTTGGCATCTTCGCCCTGGCGACGCTCGACACGGACGAGTTCCCGGACGTCCAGCCGCCCATCGTGAACCTGGCCATCCCGTACCCGGGGGCCTCCCCGGACGTCGTGGAGCGCGAGGTCGTGGACCGGATGGAGGAGGCGATTGCGGGAATCAGCGGGGTTAAGCGCATCGTCTCCTCGTCGCTTGACAGCTTCGCGACGATCACTGTCGAGTTTCTTTTTGGAAAGGACATAAACCAAGCTACTCAAGAGATCCGTGACAAGATTTCGGAAATCCGTAACGACCTGCCTCCCGAGATGGAGGAGCCGATCCTGACTCGATTCGATCCGGCTGACCTGCCCATCGTATCTCTGAGCCTGACTTCCCAGCGGCTCTCGCCTGCGCAGCTGACGCGACTGGCCGATCCGACGATCACCCGTGAATTGCGGGGCGTGACCGGGGTTGCGGAGGTGAACGTCGTCGGGGGCGTCGAAAGACAACTGGTCGTTGGGCTCAAGCCCGAGGCGCTCAAGAGCGCGGATGTGAGCATCGCCCAGGTGGTGCAAGCGGTTCAATCGCAGAACATCGCTGCGCCGGTCGGCCGGCTCACCGGCCGGCTCGATGAAAGAACGATCCGGCTGCGCGGTCGATTGGAGAGTCCTCACGATTTCGAACAGATCGGGGTCACGCAGAGCCAGGGACGCCTGGTCCGTCTGGGAGACCTGGCGGACATCACCGACGGCACCGAGGAGCCGCGCTCGGCGGCGCTCTTCTCCGGACGTCCCGCTGTCGGAATCGATGTGGTGAAATCCAAAGGCTTCAGCACGACGACTGTGGCAGAAGAGATCCGGGCCCGGGTGGCGGAAATCCAGAAGACGCTGCCGGAGGGCGTCGAGCTGCGCATGGTGCGCGACGCCGGCGTTCGGGTTGAGGACTCGGTCTCCGACGTCCAGAACGCGCTGATTGAAGGGGCCGTTCTCACCGTGCTCGTGGTCTTCTTGTTCCTTAATTCATGGCGTTCCACAATCATTACCGGCCTGGCTCTTCCGGTCTCGGTTCTGGCCGCGTTCATGGCAGTCTGGGCATTCGGTTTCACCCTAAACGTCATGTCCCTGCTCGGGCTGTCGCTGGCCATTGGGATCCTGATCGATGACGCGATAGTCGTGCGCGAGAACATCGTGCGGCACGTCCACATGGGAAAGGACCACTACACCGCATCCCGGGAAGGCACGTCGGAGATCGGTCTGGCCGTGGCCGCTACCACCTTTTCGATCGTTGTTGTCTTCGTCCCGATTGCCTTCATGGGTGGTCTTGCGCAACAGTGGTTTGCCCCGTTCGCGCTTACGATTGCGGCATCCGTCCTCGTTTCTCTTTTCGTCTCTTTTTCCCTGGACCCTATGCTCTCCGCGTACTGGCCGGATCCACACCGCGAGGGGCGCAAGGCGTGGATCACCAGGGTGCTCGACAGGTTTAACCACTGGTTCGAATCTCAGGCGGAAAGGTATAAGCGAGTTGTCGCTTGGGCACTGGATCACCGTCTGGCGGTCATCATCATCGTCGTCGTCACTTTCTTCGGCGCGCTGGCGCTTCCCGCCGTTGGTATCCTCGGCACCGAATTCTTCCCGGTTCAGGACGTTAACGAATTCATCATCAACCTGGAAACGCCGCCAGGCTCTAACCTCGAATACACGCTGATTAAAGCCGAGGAAGTCGGTCGGATGGCCCGGGAAATGCCGGAGGTCGCGTACACCTACACGACCATTGGCGGGCGATCAGGCTCGGTGGACGAAGGCCAGGTCTATGTGCGGCTAAAACCAAAGGCGGAAAGGTCCGTTCGCCAGGAAGTCGTGACGGATGAACTGCGACGTCGGACAGCGCGACTGGTTGGCGTGACGGCTGCGATCGGAACCGGCGGCTTTGATAACGCCAAACGGATCCAACTGCAGCTGCGAGGACCGGAGACACGTGAGCTCGCTTCTTTGGCCGATCGAGTCGCGGACGAGATCAAGAAGGTTCCGGGGGCAGTCGACGTCGGATTATCGACTCGCGGGCAAAAGCCTGAACTAAACATCCAGGTCGACCGAGGCATGGCGGGCAGCCTGGGAATCACTGTCGGGCAGTTGGCGCAGGCACTCAGGCCGGCCTTTGCCGGGATCGATTCCGGTGACTGGGTCGATCCCGAGGGAGAGACTCGGGACGTGGAAGTCCGCCTGGTTCCAGCCGCTCGGGCTAACATGCGCGACATCGAGGGGCTTCCTCTCATGGTTTTCGGTCAGGACGGAGCGGCCGCATCGGTCCCTCTTGCCCAGGTTGCGACGATCAACCAGAGCCTTGGGCCGGCACGGATCGATCACCTGAACCGTGACCGCGTCATTACCGTGGGGGCGAACACTGCCGGCCGCCCGCTGAGCGAGGTGATGAAGGACATCAACCAGACGCTGGCGGGAATAGCACTGCCGACAGGTTACAGAATCACGCAGGGCGGGGAAGTCGAGGATCAGCAGGAAGTCTTCACCCGGATCCTCATGGCGCTTGCGCTGGCCATCATGCTCATGTACCTCGTGCTGGTCGTGCAGTTCGGGTCATTCCTCGATCCGCTCGCGATCCTGGCTTCACTACCGCTTTCGCTGATCGGTGTGATGCTCGGGTTGCTCGTCACCGGGGCGACCTTGAACCTGATGAGCATGATAGGGGTGATCCTGCTGGCGGGCATTGTGGCTAAGAACGCCATACTCCTGATTGATTTCGCGAAGTGGTCTCACGAAGAAGGGATGCCGTTGCGTGAGGCGCTGATCGAGGCAGGCCGCGTTCGCCTGCGGCCGATCCTAATGACAACGTTTGCCTTGATCGCAGGAATGATCCCCGTGGCTCTCGGATTAGGAGAAGGCGCCGACTTCCGTCGTCCCCTGGGGATTGCGGTCATTGGCGGTGTTGTCACCTCGACGTTTTTGACGCTCCTCGTGATACCGACGTTCTATGAGATCCTGGCGGGCGGACGAGACTGGCTACGCTCGCGGCTGCAACGCACGGTCGACCATCCTCATCCTACGACCGAGCCTCAGGCGTAGGAATCAAGGCGGAACAAATCCTGCCTGCGCGCATCTAAGCCTGTGACGGGAGGCAAAGACGACGGCAGTATGTACGATAGTCTGATGATTTGGAGAGTACCGTTAACGTTGATGGTAGGATTTCTCGCCGGCTGGTTCGGTGCGAGAAACGAATTGCGGGTGGTGCGCGGTCCCGACAAATCCAACCGTTCGGGACTGCTCTTGCGCATGCGAACCCTGCAGTATGCTCTGTCTTTTTACCTGATTTTTTCCATCCTCGCCTTTGGCGCCAGCGGCCTGTACGCGGCCCGCTTCTGGCAGGCTCTTACTCCATCCCGAGGAATGTTCGCCTACCTGATGCCTGGCTCAATCCAGACGCTGACGACCGGCGCGATCGTAGCCTGTGCCTCGAGCCTGCGTTTCATCGAGTCCCTCGCTGAGAAGCACAATATTGATCTGTGGTAGATGCGTGCCGGTTGCAAGTTACGGGTTGCAGGTTACGTGTTGCAGTAACCGGTAACCGGCCAGCTACTTCTTCCCCAGAAACCTAATCCGCCCGAGGAACGCCCGATCTTGCAGACCCGTGAAACTCAGAAACTCGGGCGAGTCGATATTGTTGTTCACGGCTGAAGGATTCGGATGATCGGTCAGGTTGTTGAATCCTGCTCGGAAGGCCCACTCGTAATTGGCGAACCTGAATCGCCGTTCCAGGTGGAGATTGATCGAGAAGTAATTGGGGAACCTTTCGGAGTTCGCTTCTCCTACGACTTCCTGGTTCTCGTTAAGCACATTGAATGGAAAACCGGACCGCCATTCCAGCGAGTAGCCTGCCTGAAGCCGCTTGGTTAATGTGGTCCAGCCCCAGGCGAGCACCCGGTGGGGAGTATCCCAGCCAACCGGGCCTTCCCCAGGCGTGCCGTAAACCAGATTGTCGAGGTCGGGGTCGAGCAGATAACTCGACCTCGCCGAAGAACGCGTGTAAGACGCGGAAACCGTGTGACGGGGCGAGGGTGTGCCGGAGACAGCGAGTTTTAGACCCCGGTATCGGTCCTCTCGACGGCTGGTCAGCCGAAAGTGTCGTACCCGATTCGACTCGACCCGTTCTTCCCGACCAGGCTCAAAAGCCCAACCATAAAGGCCGGACTTGCCTAAGACCTGAACATTGAGAACAAGGGAATCACGGAGCTGCCGTTCGATTCCTGCGCTCCAATTCAGAAACTTGGGAACCTGTAAAGTCCCGGGATCGGCCGTGAAGGACGATTCGAGCAGTTTTGGCTCGGTCACCAAAAGATCAAAACGGTGGCCAGACAGTGGCCGGCCGAGCAGGTCCAATCGCACGGCGTCGTGAAACAGCCCGACGCCGGCAGCCAGCTTGCTCTTCTGGTTTAACTGATAGCTTGCAGCCAGCCGAGGCGAGAAGTAAAAATCGGAGAGCATGTTGTCCCAATCAAGCCGCGAGCCGAGCTCGAGGAGAAGCCGTTCAGACACGTTCCAGCGGTCCTGGACGAAGGTCCCGATCTGGTAGTCGCGCAGGGCGAACGGCGCAGCCGGGGTAAATCTCACTTCCCGGGTCAGGCTTCCCGCTGAATCGAAAACCTGTATAGGCCCGCGTGCGCTCGAGGAATGAAACGAGGTCCGGTCGGCTTCGGCCCCCCACTTGAGCTCGTGTCGGCCCCGCCACTGTCGGATAGGTAAAGTCGCGGTGACGGCAAACTGGAACCGCCGGGCGAACGACGCCGAAGAGCGGTAATAATTCCCGCTCGTCCGCTCGAGATGGATCTCATACGGGAATTGTCCCATCGGCCAAAAGTTGTCACGGTTCTGATTCATTCCCAGGGCGGTCTCAAGCAGCAAGCCGTTCCGCCAGTAAGACTGGCTGCGAAGGCCAGCCAGATAAGCGGAGCGACGGTCGTCAACAGTCGTTTCAAGGGGGTCGTAGGGACTGATCCCGGCATGATTGGCTCTGAATTGGTTGAACAACCAGGTGCCGGTCAGGACATGAGAGCGACCGAGGTTGACCTGGCCCTTTGTGAGGCCGCCCAACCGCCAGGTCTGGTTCGTGTCTTCCGCAACCGGGAGCTCCTTTATGATGTCGATCCCGTACTCCCCGTCAAGAGCCTGGTGAAACCAGGCTTTCCCTTTTGCTACCGGCCCTGAGAAGGTCATTCGGGGTGTCCAGTTGTTGAGGTGAAAACCCTTCCGGTTTTGGAAGGAAGGCAAAAAGTCCGTTGCGGAAAACCGGTAGTGGTCGTCGCCGGACGCGGACGTCAGATCAAAGACCCCTCCCGAAGCGTTCCCGTACTCGGTCGAAAAACGGGAAGACTGAAGCTGGATCGATCTCACCGCGTCTGCCGTAATCCGTGTTTCAAACAAGCCGGTGGCAGGGTTGTCGATCTTGAAGCCGTCAAGTCGGAACTGTGTCTGCGAGGAGGCCGACCCGTCCACGTGAATGCGACCCGAGTAGTCTTGAACGGCGCCGGTGATGAGAGGGAGGGCATTGCGGATGTCGCGTGTGGCAGGAAACGGGATATTCAAGATTTCGACATTGGATATGTTCTGCCCCGACGCCGTCTCTCGCGGGTTTATAAGCGCCGGTGACGAAACGACTTCCACCTCTTCGGACAATTCCTGCTGATGGGTCAGGACCATTTCGATCTCCGCCACGATCGAACCGTGGTCTGGCAGGTCGGCTTTCCTGAAGACGGTCGGGTAGAAACCTTTCTTTTCGACCCGGATCCGGAAATCCCCAGCAGGTGCAGCGCTGAATTCGGATCGCCCGAACGCGTCGGTTTCTCCCTGCAGCACCTCGCCTGTTTCAGCGTTCTCGATGGTTAAGAGGGCAGCGGGCACGGGGAGCTTATTCTCATCGACCACCATAACGGTAAGTCCCGTCTGGGCAAGAAGTGAGGCAAAAAGGAAGGGCAACAGCCGTAACAACTCCCGCATGGCAAAACAAGATTATATCGCGAGGGCGCTTCTGAGTGGGCCGGAGCGTTGGACTCGCGTTACTGAGCCGCGCACGCAGTGGAAGGCTGCAGAGCGCTTTTTGCGGAGTAGCCTGGAGCGAAGTAAGCGGGACCACCCAACGTGCCCTTTGCCGTACGTTGGGTGGTCCCGCTTACTTCGCTCCAGGACTCGCTCCGCTTGAAACGCTCCGCGGCCCTCCACTCCGTGCGCGGCTCTGTAACGCGACTCCAGCTCGGTCTATTCCCTCCTCAGTTCCGTCACCGTCCTGTTGCGGGCGGGTCTCAACGGCTGATCAAAAACTGATTTGTAGCCGCCGCCCATGTTGCGGGCGAGCCAGAGCCGGTACTCGAAGTCCTCGGTACGGGATACGAAGCGCGCGTTAATGGGGCTGGTCGCCATAACGACCGCAATTCCCTTGCGTCCTCCCTCCCCGTTGATGGTCAGGATCAGCTCATCGCGAAAGTCACCGCAGATATCTGCCGTCATCAGTACCCGCGCCTCAGGAAACGGATTCGGGGGGAGCCCGTGTTCCGGGACGATACTCGTCCCGCTGCAATTCGCGATAATGCTGCCCTCCGAGCTCAGGAGCAGCTCCCGCGTTTCATCGCCGTCCCATTCAAATGGAATGGAGCCGGCCGGGAAACCCTCCATCAGCGGCTTGCCCGCGCTCGAGTACAGGACCCAGTTCCGGTCATCGTGCCCCGCCCGGTTGCTGGCACATTCCATCCCCGCGGATGACGCCAGAATATCCGCACTCCACCCTGCGTGTCCGTGAGTCCAGCGCAGATCCTCTTCCCGGTTGTGCTTCCACAGGATCTCACCGGATTTTGCGTCAACCATGTAGACCCCGGCGTGCTGGCTGGACTCTACGATGTAAAAAGCCTCGAGCCCGGGTCGGTCGGGCAGGTAATCGTGTACGGAGACGATATCGGGATGTTGCCGGTAGATCGACCAGCGAAGCTTGCCATCCGGATTCAGGCACATGGTTCCCACGAACACTTCCTGCCTGCCGTCTCCGTCCACATCGGCCGCCTCCACCTTGTGTCCGCCGCTTCCGCTCGTCTCGGCAAAGCTCTTGAATTCCCACAGCTTCTTGAGGAACGCATCGTAGGCGATGATGACCTCGTTCTCGTACAGGCCGGTTTGCGTCACCACGGCCGGGTGTTTGCCATCCAGGTAGACAACCGAGAGGTGAACCCGCGTCGAGGATCGTTCGAAGTCCGAGACCATCGCCGGCCACTCGGTCTTGGTCTTCGTTCGGCCGGTCATCCCGTCCAGGATGGCAACGTAGTCCTTTTCTCCAACTTGAAGCCTGGTGATGACCTCCGCTTTCCCGTCATCGTCCATATCCCAAACGTTAAAGGGGACGTTGTTGTGGTTTCCAAAACAGTGATCGTGTTGCGACACGGACACTCGCCAAAGCGAGCGACCGTAGGAAGTGAATGCCTCGAGCTGCACCGGGACGCCGGGATCCTGCGACATCTCGACGTTGCCGTTGTCGAGCCGGATGACACAGTCCAGCTGGCCGTCTCCGTCCAGGTCTCCGAAGATCGGGACCAGGCCGCTGCCCTCTCGCGACAGTGGCAGAAACGTGGTGACGGTCAGTTGCGGCTCAGCCGTGACGGTCGCGCCCCCCCACTCCGACCGGAGCCCCTCGTTGCCTGCATTCGTGACAGGGCGGATATAGTAGTGATAACGGTTTCCGGTCCGCAGCCCGGTATCGAGGAAGGTCGTTGAGGCCCGCACCGGTTCCTCGTTGATGCGAAAGCCAGCATGCGCACGCGAATCCGAGCGGAACACGTTATAACGGGTGTCGGCCGAATCGGAGGCGAGAAGCGCCCAGCTCACCAGGACCGAGCCTTGGCCGAGCGGTTGCGCGACCAGTCGCCGAGTCTCCAGACGCCAGTCAACCGCTTCCGGCGCCCTGACGGGGCGAAAGCCGAGGTCCGGCTGACGACTTCCCGCCGATACGGACACGAAGTAGCCGCAACGGAGGTATTCCGGACCTCTCGCCCAGGATCCGCCGCCCACCGAACCTTCTGTCGTCGACGGTTTCTCGATCCGGTACTTCCAAAGGGTCGTCACGGGATCCGAGTTCACCGTCACCATCTGCCACACGTTGCCTGCCATCCCGAACAGCCCGAAACGATTTGGAGAACCCGAACGGGCAGGCTGGAGGTGGTCAGCCCAGCCCGTGAACAACCGCTTTCCGTCTGGGTCGAAGTTCGCCTTACCGACTGCATCGGCGTCTCCCCAGGGGTGCTTCTTTCCTTCCTCGCCTCCCCTGGCTGCATATTCGAACTCCGCGGAAGTCGGCAGCCGATATTGTCGGCCGTCGCGCTTTGAAAGCCAGTTGAGATAGGCTGCGACGTCCTCCCGGTTCACGAAAATGACCGGGTGATCCTCCTTGCCAAGCGGGATGCGTCCCTTGATCCAGTGCAGCGGCGGCACCGAGCGAGTGGCGTCAACAAATGTCTTGTATTCGCGATTCGTTACGGGATGATCGAGGATCTCAAAAGCCTCCACGCGCACCGGGGCGTGGTCGCCTTCTTTCGTGACGTCACCCTTGCGGAATGCGCCCCCCGCCAGAAGCTTAAATCCTTCGAGCGGGGGGCGTGGGGTCTGCCCCGCCAAGGGGTTGACGAGGATGAGAAGCACCGCACTCATGACCAGACTAGGACAACAGAAACCCGCGTTCATGGAGCCGGATTGTACACGCAAAGCCGGCGAAAAGCGCCGCTCCGTGGCCCGGTTTTCTGATTTCCTGTAATCTTATAAGCTCGGAGCAAAGCCATGGACCTTAGCGATATCCGGAAGAAAATCGATATGATCGATTTCGAAATCCTCAAGCTTCTCAATAGCCGTATGGAATACGGCCTGCGAACCAAGAAGTTCAAACGGAGCGTGACTGACGGGAAGCGTGAAAGCGAAGTCATCGATTACATTCAGAAGCACTCGCAGGGGCTGATCGAGCCTGAGTTCTGCAAGCGTCTGTTTCTCCAGATCATTTCGGAGACGAAGAGGCTGCAGGAAGAGAGCGTGAAGCTGATCGGCTTCCACGGCGAGCATGGCGCGTTTGCGGAAGTAGCCGCCCG
>Ga0105104_10001385_pt1 | contig 18190 bp, 10 predicted proteins | sample PPLLaktember2015_3_FD_87034 | JGI IMG/M metagenome (GOLD analysis project Ga0105104, IMG submission 87034) | Freshwater sediment microbial communities from Prairie Pothole Lake near Jamestown, North Dakota, USA - PPLs Lake P7 Core (6) Depth... | ecosystem: Environmental > Aquatic > Freshwater >... | reverse complement strand
TGCTCAACCTGGCTTGCGCCGAGATGATGGCGCACTATAACCTGCCGCACTGCGGCACCTCGGGCAGCGGAACCGGCTGGGGCATGGACCTGATTGCCGCCGATACCTACTGGATGAACACGCTTACCTTTGCGCTGAAGCGCGGCGGGCTGGCCCCGTTCGTGGGCGACAGCCTGGGGTCGAAAGCGATCTCCCCGACCACGCTCGTGCATGTCCACGAGATCATCGAGCAGGTCCTGCGCTTCGCGGACGGCTTCCAATTGGACGACGCCCAGGCCGCGCTGGACGAGATCGCCAGGATCGGTCCGGGCGGCAGCTTTCTGTCAGCGCCATCTACGTTGAAGAATTATAAGAAAGGCTATTATGTCAGCGGGGTCTACCCGCGCTGGACGATGGAACGCTGGCAATCTGAAGGACAGCCCGCAGCGCGGCAGGTCCTGCGCGAGAAGACTCGCGCGTTGCTGGCCGATTCGCCCGCGCCGGATGACTTTGAGGAGTTGTTGGGAAAGGGAAGTGCCTTTATTCGATCCGTATCATAAAAGGAATAGCCGCTAACTCTAAACTTTTTGACTTATACTTTTGCTAATCCATTCAGCGGGAATAATCCGTATGAAAAAAACTGGACTGCAAATTTTCGTTTCTATCGTCAAGCCATTTCAAGAATTATTGATCTTGGTCTTTTCCGTTTTATTTTTTTTGATCATTACCAAGAGCGCATCCCAAAATTTGCTTCGATCCTTATCCATGCAATTGCGGACAGGGTACGGGGTTATCATTCCATCTACCTGTCTGGTTCTCTATCTTGCATTTCGTCTGAAGGACTGGTCTGGCGGCTTCGTATCTTCAACGTTAACACTCTCGATTTTTGCGCTTGCCTTGGCTGGCGTTTGGGCTTCCGGTCAGACAGAATCCGGGCTTTTGAGTGGTGTCATACCGATGTTTGACTCAGCAACCTATTATGGCGATTCCCTTCGCCTGCTTGCTGGGCAAGAATTCACGGATGGTTCTACGCGAAGGCCTTTTTTTTCAGCCTTTTTTGCTTTTCTCTTGCGGCTCACAAATCATAATTTATTGAGTGCGCTGACCCTGCTTACGTTACTCGTATCCCTTGCATGTTACTTGCTGGCAAGAGAAATCCGGAAAACGCACGGTCCGGTAACTGCTGTGTTTGTGCTTGTTTTCATTTTTATCTACTACCGTTATCATAGCGGGGTCGTGCGGACGGAAAATCTTGGCATTCTGTTTGGCGTGCTGGGGACAGCTCTGGTCTGGCGCGGTATTTCAAAAAGTCACCAACTGTTTGTCCTGGCAGGGATTGCACTGACAAGCCTTGGAATGATCGCGCGAGCCGGCGCTTTTTTTATTCTTCCGCTGCTCATTTTGTGGGCAGCGTTTTTATTTAGGAACAAGAAGATGCTGATCTCATGGCAAGTTTTGGTCGAGGGAATATTTGTTGTGGCTTTGGCGTTCATTGTCAACCAGGTAATGGTGAAAGCATTTGGTACAAGAAATATCATTCCCTTCGGTAACTTTTCCTATTCATTGTATGGGCTGGCTTCAGGCGGGAAATCCTGGGCCTATGTCCAAGAGGTCTATCCTCACGCAGATGAACTCGAAATTTACAAGCTGGCTATGCAACTCATTCTGGATAAACCGGAGCTGTTTTTAAAAGGGATTTTTTACAACTATTCGTTGTTCTTCTCGAACACAAATTATGGGCTGTTTTCATACATGCGCGGAGAAGGGAGGCTGGTCACGATCTTATCGTATTGGGGATTGCTCCTGCTATCCATTGGGGGGCTGTGGAGTGGGCTCCAGCACAGGGAAGATCCTTACGCAGGATTCGTCATGGTATCAACGGCCGGATTGTTGTTATCTGTTTCATTTTTACCCCCGGCAGATGCCTTCCGGCTGCGCGCGTATGCGACGAGTATTGTTATTCTGGCGTTATTGCCATCCATGGGATTAGCTTGGGTTCTGACAAAGTTGAAAATGGATACTCTAAACCTAAAGGTCGTAGATCTGGAAGATGGTAATCTGCTGGCAGGCTTCAGTACCTTTGTTGTCCTCATCGTGATCGCTGGTCCTTTTTTAGCATGGAAAACCGATTCCATTTTGAAATTAGATCGATCGAACTGCACAGGCGGTCTTGTATCCATCGTTGTGCGCTATGATCCGGGCAGTATGGTGCATTTTGTTCCCCGGACTACCCCATTGCTCGATCGTGCTCCCGATTTTCATATCAGTACTTTCCGACATAACTTACATGGGTTCCCAAATTTTCCCTTTATGGACTGGGCCTTAGGAAGTGTAACCTCCCGTCATACCCTGTTTTCCACCCTGGATTATCGTTCTTTTCGCAATGCATTGGTGGTCGCCGAGAGCGATTCTTTGCCATCCCCACCGGTCCTATTAGAGCTTTGTGGCCATTGGGAAGAGAATCCTGATATTGTACGATTTGGCATTTTTTATACAACAACCGTCTATTCCGTCGATCAAAATTAACATCATTAGGACTTGTACGGTTCGCGAAAAGGGACCGAAAATAACTGTGTAACTCCTGATCATTAGAGGATGAAAAATGAAGCCTGATCAATTTGATTTGTCCGGTAAAGTAGCACTCATCACGGGTGCTTCGCGCGGCATCGGCTTTGCCATCGCCAAGACCTTTGCCCTGGCAGGAGCGAAGGTGGTGCTTTCCAGCCGCAAACAGGATGCATTGGACCAGGCCGCGGAACAGATCCGCGCCAAAGGCGGGGAAGCCTTCCCGTTTGCCGCGCACACAGGGGATGGCGAGAGTGTGAAGGAACTTGTCGCGAAAAGCATCACGCACTATGGCGGTGTGGACATCCTGGTCAACAATGCCGCCACCAATCCGCACTTCGGGCCGCTGCTGACTTCCGAAGAGGGGCATTGGGATAAGATCCTGGATGTCAATCTCAAGGGATATTTCCGCATGGTCAGGGAATGCGTGGACAGCATGCGCCAGCGCGGAGGCGGGAAGGTGATCAACGTGGCCTCTATCGCCGGGATGCAACACCAGCAGGGTATGGGCATCTACGGGATCAGCAAGGCCGGCGTCCTGATGCTGACCAAAACCCTGGCAGTCGAGCTGGCCGCGGACAATATTCAGGTCAATGCGCTGGTACCCGGTTTCATCCAGACAAAGTTCAGCCGCGTGCTGTGGGAAACGCCGGAAATCCACCAAAAGATCAGCGCACAAATTCCCCAGGGGCGCATGGGCCAGCCGGAAGAGCTTACCGGCGCAGCTTTATATCTTGCCTCCCCGGCCTCCAGCTTCACCACCGGGACCGTCCTGCTGGTGGATGGCGGCCAGATGGCCGGTGTAGATTTGTTTTGATTCTGGTGGTAAAATCAATCATCAAATTCAAAAGGAAAGGAGGTTCGACAATCAAATGAGCATCATGCGAATTGCGTCCACCAAACGTGTATTGAACGTACCTCCTGCCCAGAAGGTGATAAAGACTCAGCGGAGCGTCCCGTAGGGATAAGTCGTTATTACGTTGCGTAAGTATTAGCCGCAGGTGCGTTCAGCCCTGCGGTTTTTGATTCCGCGGATATAACTTTTGTATGTTGTCTATTCATTCAGGAACCAAATGAACACCAACGATTATCTCGAATTTTTCGACGAACTCGACGACGATGACGCCCTGGACGCGTATTTACAATTCGATGCGCAGCGTCCCAGGCACCCTAAATGCCGCATCTCCAAAAAACTGGAGGCGGAAGAGAACACCTTCATCGACGCGCAGGACGACACCCGCGAGGGCTTCAGCTTCACGTATAAAGCCTCCCGCCACGAAGCGGGCTGGCTGCTCGATTCCCTCGGCGCGTTCTACGAACAGAAATGGATCTCCGACGTGCTGCGCCTGATCAAGGGCGGCAAGGAGGCCTCGGTCTACCTGTGCAGGTCCGGGGTCGCGGTGGATGCGCCGCTGCTGGCGGCCAAAGTTTACCGCCCGCGCCAGTTTCGCAGTCTGAAGAACGACGCGCTCTACCGCGTCGGTCGTGATGAGCTGGACGAGAACGGTCACATCATCACAAACGACGGGTCCCTGCACGCCATCCGCAAGCGGACTTCTTTCGGGGAGAAACTGCGCCACCAGTCCTGGATCGCCTACGAGTACCAGGCCTTGCAGGACCTGCACGGGGCAGGTGCGGACGTCCCAGCGCCCTACGTGATGAGCAACAACGCCATCCTGATGGGCTACATCGGTGACCTGGACATGGCTGCGCCCGCGCTTCAATCCCTGGATCTGGAGCCTGCCGAGGCCAAAACCCTGTTCGACCGCGCCGTGTGGGATATCGACCTGATGCTGGCGCAAGGCCGCATCCACGGCGACCTCTCGGCTTACAACATCCTCTACTGGGACGGCGACATAACGCTGATCGACTTCCCGCAGGTCGTCCCGCCCGATGGAAACCCCGCCGCCTGGACCATCTTCCGCCGCGATGTGGCCCGTATCTGCGAATACTTTGCAGGGCAGGGCATAAAAACGGACCCGCGCAAACTCTCCGCCGAGCTGTGGACGGCGCACGGCCACAAGATCGTCAAGCAGGTGGACCCGCGTAATCTGGACGCCGATAACCCCGCCGACCGCCAGATCTGGGAGAGGCAGCGCTAAGAAAACGTCCCGAAGGTTGGACAAAAGTCGATCGATCTTCATACCAAAGCCTTCGGGACGTTCTTTTGTTTGAGAGCCGTCTGCAATGCAACCGTATCCAAAACACGGTATAACTCCTTAAAATTCACTAACCTGAATCCGAGAGGCTATCTTGCCCTCAATGGGTTATAAGTAACATACCTATTGTATGTTAGGAGTAACAACTATCATGGATAAAAACGTATTAGATCACTTGGCGGATGCGATCCCGTCGTTTTTCAAACGTCCGCAGGTGAAACAGGAAACCATCCCGGTGGGAGAGGGGATCCCCTTCGGCGTAGAACGCGTATCCAACGCGGAACTCGGCATCGGCGGCGCGTACGGGACCTGGGGTGACAGCTACGACAACCAGACCTTGCCGGAACTGGTTGCCTATCGCATGGGTGTCCCGATAAGCGAGAATGAGATGATGAACCTCTCCGAGCTGGGCTTTGTCTCGCGGCACCATATCAAGGACCTGAGCGACGCGGAACATCTCGAACTGGAGATCGAAGTCGGCTCGAAGCTGCTGCGCGAAGCGGCGCTCGCCACCGGCTGGGACCCCAGCGAAGTGGAAGCCGTCCTGATCGGCATGAGTGGACCGGTTGCGGACGATTACATCGAGCAGATTTGCAAACGCGCGGGGGTGCACGAGAGCGCGTTGAAGGTCAGCGTCCACAAGGCCTGCGACGGCTCCGTCGGCGGCCTGCACCTGGCTTTGAACCCCGCCTTGGGGAGTTCAGGGATCAATATCGCCGAAGAGTTGTATGGTAAGAAGGTGTTGGTGGGTGGCATCGAAGGCCTGAGCCGCTTCACCAGCCGCGCCCATGACAAGAACGCGCTGCAATTGTTTGGCAACGGCGCAGGAGTGATTGGCGTCATCCCCGGCGAAACCATGAAGTTCCTGGTCGGCAAGAGTCGCGAAGTCTTCGACGATGAAGGCGTGCTGGCCGTGCACATGTATTACCCGCATTCGCGCCAGACGCTGCTCGAGATCTCGCAGGCCGGGCAGTCGCACATCCGCGTGGCGGGACTGATGCACGAACCCTCGAATGGACAGGCCATCCAGATGGCCGGCCCGATGGGCATGGTCAAGCTCTTTGTGCGCACCGGCGTCCAGGTCGTGACCGATGTCTACCAATCCTACCAGAACCTGATGGAGAAGATGGGCATGCCCGATAAGTCCATCGCGGTCGCCATCGTGCACCACGCCAACTATAAGATCAATAAGCTGAAGGAGAAGCACCTGGCCAACCTGGGCATCAGCTTCCCCATGCCCTGGCTGCTGAGCGACTTCGGCAACGTCAGCGCCGCCTCCAATATGATCGCCTTCCTGCGCCAGCTGCCCAGCCTGAAACCGGGCGACCACATCCTGTTCGACGGCTTCGGCGCTGGCACATATTATGACGTGCTGGCGGTGTCGTTGGGAAGTTAAGTGTGTAATTCTAAGTTTCAGCCCCTAAAGGTTTCCAAAACCTTTAGGGGCTTTATTTTATCTTCACCTTCACTCTAATGAGAAATAATCCGTGGAAGCGCCTTAGCATCCCTAACCCATGCTCTGACCTCCCGGTCGGAAGGAAGCCGTCCTACCAAATTCTTCTCTGCCTTCACAGAGCGTAGCTTTTCCATCAAATTGTCCGCTTTTCGGGCAGCCAGTTCGGCCACTGTATCCACTCCGGATGCTTCCAGCAGGTCGGCATATTCTGCGCCAATCCCTTTTATACGATACAGGTCAGCGTGATTAACCCACTCTAAAATGAGAGAGGCTCTAATTCCCGCTTGTTCAGCCAGGTCCTTGCGTCCATGCGGAGTGGCGCCCCGGGTGAGCAAATCGCGTGGGGAAGTAATACCGCACGCCTTAAGCTTCTTGGCATACTTCGGGCCAATCCCTTCGATATAATCTAACTTCGCGTCGAATTTGGCAGGGTCATAGGCAGTGTCCATTCGCGGGGAAGCCATCTGCGCTTGATTGCTCGCTGCTGTTTCCTGAGGCGAGGCAATGACTTCCTCTCTTACATCCTTCTCTACCTTTTTGGCTTGCACCTTCCAAAAGTGACGGATGTAGTGGATGTTGGGGTCGTTCTGCATGGCGTGCAACATGACCCCCAGGATTTCCTTGGTAAGACGAATTGGCAATACAGCGGTCATTGCCCCTTCTGCTGCTGGCCCTACGGCAGACACCAGTGTCTCTGCAGCCTTTACTGCCTCTTCGACCTTTGTTTTTGCATCGGTCAGCTTAGCTTGTTCGCTGCTGGCAGAAAGCAGGTAGTCCTCGCCTTCCTTGAATGCCTTTTCGGCCTCTTCAGCTTTTTTCTTCGCATCGGCAGTGGAGAGCTCTTTCACTTTCTTCTGGGATTCTCTAAGGCCCAGAGTTTGTTGTATGGCCACTTTGTTGATCTTATCATCCACGTCTTTACGAGCAGCCTCGGTATCGGCGATTGCTTTCGTCAGTTTGCTCAACGCACTGGCCAGGGCTTTGACATTGTCCCATGATGTTGCATCATCTTTCTTGATGCTTTGCGCCAGCGTATCAGCCGTTGTAATCGCCGTCGCCAGGTCGGTAACTTTTGTGGTTACTTCGGTCACTTTCGTATCGACATCCTCGAACGGCTCAGCCAGGACTTTCATTTTCGCAGCGATGCTCTCATCTCCGGTTGACTCTGCTGTGCCCACAAAAGACGCAATAGGAGCGAGGGCAGCCTTGGTTGCTGCAATATCTCCGTCGTCCTTCAGCTTGGCTACGGACTCTTTGGCGGTTGCAATCTTCGCCTGGAGCTTTTCGGCGCCCGCGCCCAAAGCCTCTTTTAATACAGCAACTTTCTCTTTCGTCGCCTTGAACGCCTCACCTCCGGACTCTGTGGCTGTCACCAGCTCACCGGCTGCAACTTCTGCTTTCTTTGCAGCCGTCAGCAGCTCTTCCAGCCTGGCAGTTGTTTCGGTGTAGTTCGTTTTTGACAATCCATCTGCCTGCTTTTTCACGCTAGCAGCCTTGGCGATCACATCATCGCTGTTCTTTTGCAAGGCATCGACTGCGCCCTTGACCGCCTTGATTGAGATAAGCAGTTGGCTTTCCTCAACAGCCTTTTTGGCCTTCCCTGCTGGATCGACCAGAGCTTTGACAGCATCCTGAGCGCTCTTCAGCGCTGCCTGGGTGGGCTTTTCTTCATTGGCCTTTTTCGCCAGTTCGCCTTCCAAGGCTTCGCGCGTGAAAGCTTCCTGCGCGGCAGCCTTTTCCGCCTGTGCAATCAGGCTGCTTTCTCCCTCCGTCAAGGCTTTCAACTGCTTTTCGAGCTCGCTGCCAACCGCCGTGGAGGCCGCTTCTGCGCCGACTATGGCAGTCAGCGCCGCCAATGCCGACTCGCGCGCACTGCCAGCCTCCGTTACTTTGCTGCTCAAAGCCTTGATTTGCTGCCGCAGTGCGCTGACATTATCCAGGCTTTCCGCTTTAGCCGGGTCGAGCTTTGTATTGGCATCTTTGACGGCTTTGGCAGCCTCGCCCAGTGACTCGCTGTTTGCCTGCAGTTCAGCGGCCTCATTGTAGGAATCGAAACGGGGATCGCCCGATATGCTCATCAGTTGCGCGGTGTTGAAGGCCTGTACTACGGTAGAGACCATCTCGCTATCCGCTTTGCCCTGATCGTCAACACCGCAGGCATCGAACAAGTCCGTTGCGCCTCGCGCGCCAATTGCTGACATTCCGGCATGCCATAGCACCTTGGTATGGATGCGCAGCACAGCCTGATCGACCCAGTCTACTAACGTCTGGCCATCGAAGGGGGTGCGCACAGCCAGGCGCGCCAGGTCGGCAGTAGCCAGCGCGTGAATGTTTTGAATCCCCTCCTGGTAAAAGCGCGCGTCGTCCCATACTGTGACATCCTCCAGCTCGGTCAGCGGTTGCCGGCTGGCCCAGTCCGGACGCTCGAAGTACTTGATGATCTGACTGGTATACTTGTGGATGACTATATCGTCTACCCAGGTGGCGAAATTTTTGAGACCCTTCCACATAGCATTGACAAACTCGAGCGGCGCGATGCCTACAAAAAAAGCCAGCAATAGCAGCAAGAATCGGCCTGCTCCAACTACCTCATCGCCAAACAATGTCAGAAACACCATACCGACCAGAAGACCATAGACCAGGCGCATCGACGCGTAAAAATAGGACCGCGGGAATAGGTCATTCGTGACCCAACGATAGGTAAGCATGATGATCATGAACAGCCAGGCGCCCGCAAAGATCATAGTGAATGATGTGAACTGGGCCAGGAGATCGATCAATTGAAAGCTACCCCCGCCCTGCTCGATAAATCTGACCAGCCCATTTGCTCCGTTGGCGAAGATCGTGAAATACCATCCAACCAGGGTCAGGCCCGTCAGAATGAGCAATGGGATCAGGTATTCGCGGCTGTGGAATGTCTGGCGGTTCAGGATTTCTGTGTCTGCTAGGCGATCGATCTCCTGCCTTTCATTTTTTGTTTCCGTTTCGTTTGTCCTCTTCAACCGCTCAACCAGTTTAAATGCTTTCTCATACGCCAATGAAGATTCGCGAAGCACAGTTACATTTACTGGTTTTACTGCGGCCACACTATCTGTTTTCACACTATCAAAATCGCGCGCTCTGTTCGCTCCTTCGATAGTCGGATCTCTGATCAGGCTCGACGCAGTGCGGAACCTGTCCAGGAGGGAAAGATCGCTGAGCAGATCGAGCCGGTCGTTAATGATCTGATCCCGCTTACTTATGATGAAAGAAATGTAGAGTAGCCACGGCATGAGCAGGAATATGATGAACAACAAGGCCACCATCAGCATGGAGGGACCCGGGTCGAACCTGAGCGCCTCTGCGGCAAAATCAAGCGCACGCGCTTTGTCTTGAATTTCATTTAATCGCCAATATCTTGCCCGTTCTGGAGTATCTTCCGGGAAGTCAAGTTGCGCGACTTGTGTTTGAATATCGTCGACCAATATTTGCATTTGCGCCACAGCCTTCAAGATGGTATCCCGGTTCTGGTCTCCAAAGCCACTGTTCAAGCCGGTATCGAAATTCCCATCAGTCAATGCACTGACCCTGAACAAGATCGATTTATCGCCGGGATCTGTCACCGTGCCTACAATTCCCTGCAAATCATCCAATGCTTTTTGTGTGTCCGTAACTGCATTTTCCAAGGTGTTATCGCCAGCGGCAGCGAGGGCATTGGCCATTTTTTTTACTTCTTCGATCTGTGGGAACACCTCCTCATCGATTTGCTTCATAGATTCTTTGGCCTGTTGCTGTATTTGATAGTCGACACCCGCGACTGCGGCAGAAAAGGCCAGCCGCCGGGTGGAGTTTCGAAGCTCTTTGGCTGCAACGCTTATTTCATCCAGTTTGGATGAAACGGCGGGCTCCGTGCTTTGTGACAGTTCCATCGCTCTGGCCTCTTCGACAGCAGTAGCCAGAGCGTTTGCAGCTTGTGAATGCAACTCAAGCAGTTCCGGATCGGCCCAAACGGATGCTTGCAACAGGTCCAATGATGCCTCCAATGCATTCGCCTGTTGCAGAAGCGAACTACGGCATCCCCGCATAAGATCCTGATTCTGGACTTCGTTGATTTGCCGAAGTGTACCCAGGCAATTTCCATCGTAAACCATATCCTCGATGGCTTCATTGATATCGAAGACCAGGTCTGCGTGCATGCCTGAAAACTGCACCCGGGCTTTCAACAGGTTGCTGGGTACGAACCAGGCCACGAACAGGACGACCAGACCGAACACAAACCAGACGAACTTGCGTGGCTGGAAGATATCCTTATAGGCCTGATCATCCTTGACCCCAGCCTGGAGATAGATAACGAAGACCACAAACAGCAAGGCGAGCGGCAGCATAAACCAGTTTTCGGCACCAAACCGCAGCGCAGTATATAATGCTGCCATACCGCTAGAATTTGGCCGTTGTAGCTGGCTGAGGAATGCGGGCGCCAGCAGCCACAAGACGGGCGGTAACATGGTAAATATGTAAGCATACCGTCCGTACCCGCTGGATTTTGTATCACTTTGTCTTGCGTCATTGTCCTGTTGCTGGTTGTCAGGACTAACGGATTCGCGCCACTGCCTGAATAATTCCAGCAAATTGAACAACGCTACCATAAGCGTCAGCGTAGCTGCTAATAAAATCAAAGTCGGATACGCGCGCGTGAATATGATCATCCGATCGCTGGGGATGAACCATGCAATGAACAGAATGACCAGGCCGGATAGGGTCCAGGCAAATTTATGTGGCTGGAAAATAACCCGGTAGACCCGGTCATCCTTGGCCCCTGCTCGGAGATAGAAAACGAAGACCAGGAACAGCAAGGCCAGCGGCCACACGATCCAATTCCAGGTACATAGCGTAGTTGCTAATGCGTCCCAGTATGTTTTAACCACTGTACTACCTTCTGCTAAACTCGCACACATTGGGGTTAGCGTAGGCTTCAAAATCGGGCGCGACAGCAGCCATAAGACTGGCGGCAGCATGGCCAGGGCATAAGCGGCGATTGACCATCCGCGACCTGTCTGCGCTTGTGTTTCCCTCCTCCGCACTTTCATATAAGCCAGGTAACCCAGCCAGATGATGGCCAGCAAGACCTCCAGCGCAACCATCAGCGCTGCCGTAAATGTCAAAATAGCCAGAAATGGGTATGTAGATATAAAGTCGTTCATTTTCCGCTCCTTATTCAACCCCAAAGTAGGCAATCAAGCAAAAACGATGTTATGAAAATGGATCACTTCTGTGTCGCCAGGTTCTGCATCGATCTTACTTCCCAATGCCAGATCCTGGGGCAATCCACCTGTGTCTTGGATCTATGATAGCACGAGATTTTCAACGTTTCAATCATCAATCGACAAAATCAGGACAAATGGGCTCCAGTTCTAGCGGGGCCGCTCTGGGCTGGCTCGGGTCACAGAAACATGGGCACGGTCAAGATTTCACTCTGGGTATACTTCAGGCACAGAAGAGAAATTTCCTTCTGGAGTGTTTCCGTAAATCCAGCACGAGGTATGTCTTGAATCGGCATAATCCACTTGGACGAGCCACCATCCAGGAGCGCCAGAGTAATACCCGATGATCGGAAATCTTTCCCCGGCATTGAAGGCGGTCACATCGATATAACTGGCGCTCGGCCCAACCCGGCAGAAGGAATTGTTGTCGAGATAGAGCGTAGGCACCTGTGGGGGTTGGGTCGGTGAGGGCACACGGGGTGTCGGTGAAGGAGCTCTGCGTGTCGCGGTCGAGCGAGGGGTCGGATAAGGGGTATAAGTCGGCAGAGCTGTCAGGGTTGGGAATGGGGTCAGTGTTGGGAGAGAAGTCTGGGTTGGAAGCGGAGTCTCGGTAGGTAACAGCTTTGCCATCCCTCCGCCGACGAAGAGATATGCTGAAGAAAAACCCACGATCAGGATCAGGGTTCCAACCAAAGCAAACCTTCTACCCCTTCCTCGTTTCGTAGGCACATTTCTTGCAGCTGCGTCGGGTTCCTGTGCGGCAATAACCAGTTGTCCGGCGGAATAATCTTCCGGTGCGGATTCAACAGGCAGGGCAACCTGACCGGTTAAACCTTCGTCCTTAAAGTCGGCTGCGGCAGAAGCAGCTGCAAAGAATTCCTGGGTGGAACGATAACGACCAGCAGGATCTTTAGCGAGCGCTTTCAGTATTATCATTGCCATCGCTTCGGGAATAGCCGGGTTGATAGTACGTGGATCTGGCGGAGGCAGGTGGAGATGCCCGTAGCGGATGCGTTCACTGGCCGTCTGGCCGCTCTGATCCGTTCCGCTCTCGGTACCACGGAAAGGGCGCTGCCCGGTCAGCATCTCGAACAGGATCACTCCCAATGAATAAATATCCGTTGCCGCTGTAACAGATCTTCCCAGGATTTGCTCCGGGGCCATATAGGCAGGTGTTCCAGCTGCCCCGAGGGTCGTGGTCGTGCTTTCGGCATGGCGGGCAACGCCAAAGTCGGTCACATAGATGTTTCCGCCTTGATCGAGCATGATGTTGCCGGGTTTTACATCACAGTGGACGACCCCGTTGGCATGGGCATATCCCAGTGCTGCGCATAATGCCTTGAGATAGGTCAGGGCGCTGACCTTATCCAGAGGTTTTCCTTTTTGCTGGCGCAGGATATCTTGTAGGGAGGGGCCATCGATGAATCGTTCCAGCAGGAAGGCAAAATCCATCGTCTGGTACAGGCCGTAGAACGGCACAATGTTGGGATGCGCTAATTTTTTGAGCGCATTAGCTTCTCGTTTGAACCGTTTGAAGACCGAGGGATCATCCGCCAGTTCGATATGCAAAACCTTCATGGCGAGGGGGACATTGCGTTTGAGATCCCAGACGCGATAAACGACTCCCATCCCGCCCGAGGCCACGAAGGCATCAACGCGGAATTGTTCGAGCAAAACCTTACCAATAATATTGCTGCTCATACGGTTAAACCTTTTTGGAAAGCTTTGGGGAGCGCTTTTTTGTTGAAGATGTCGTCTTGCGTTTTGGTTTGGACTCGAGCAGCTTTACGACAAAATCCGTTTGACCGATTTGAATGATGTCATTCTCCTCCAGGGGCGTTGCCTTGCGTATCTTCCTCCCATTCACGAAGGTCCCATTAGAGGAACCAAAATCCCAGAGGAAGAACTGCTCGCCTTCCATAGTGAACTTCGCATGGGAGCCGGATACTTTCGAATCATCCAGGATAATATCGCCCTCTCTACGTCCAATCACTGTTCCGTGACGGACGGGGTAGAAGCGGCCGCGGCGCGGTCCTTCTTTGACCCATAGCATGCACAAGGTGGTCCTGCTAGCGACAGCTAACTCAGTCATATCCTCATCCGCGGAGCGGCCCAGTTGTGTCTCTTCCTCCTCATCATAGTCCAGGATTTTATGTCGAGACTTGGTGACATCCATAGGCGCCTCGTTCAATTCAATTTCGCCTTGAAGCGGGGCCGGCGAGGTTCCGGAGCCGTATCCTGCTCCCAGGTCAGTGGGCAGATCGTCATCGCTGAGCGGCGCAGGGGCCGATGGCCGCCATTGGTCGTCTTTCGTATGCGGGGGCGGGTAGGGGCAAGTCTTACCATCGTAGGGACCATGGACAGGGCAAAATCCTTGATGGGTCATTGTGTTTCTCCTTTACAACAATAAAATAACTCCGAAAATTAGCGCCGGGTGGTGACAAAATGCAAGACGGTATCGTCCCCGAACCGGATCTCGTCGTCCGGTTCGAGCAACTCCGGCTCCCGTATGATGTGGCCGTTGACGCGGGTATGATTCTTTGTTCCCAGGTCGATCAAGCGGAAGCGACCATCCTGCTCCATGATCTTCGCGTGCTGCCGGCCGACTGTCGCATCGCCGCTCAGATAGATATCGTTCTGGGAGGAACGACCGATCGTAGTCTCATGTTGGCAGAGTTGATGGCTGATACTGCCGTTCCCTGCAACCAGCCAGGCCTGTACTTTACGTTTGGTGATGGGCGCTGGCATCGACGGCGCGTCGGGTGGAGCAATGTACTGGGCAGAGGGAGCCTGGGGCGAAGATATATAAATGGGTTGCATCACCGGCGGGGCTGAAACGGCCTGTAGGCGCTCGCACTCGGGGCATTGTCCGAGCGCGGCAGCGTACGGTGCATGACCATTCGGGCAACCTGCCAACCCGCGATAAGCAATAGCGTAGCCAAGCGCACATACGGCGGGCAAGATGCCACCCAGTACGCCCAGATAGAAGATTGGTTCACTGAACGGAGTCAGGGGAGAATTTTGCATGGATTCCAGGTCGGTGACCGTAAAGCGATAAAGTATGGCAGGTAACAAGAAGGCAGCGCTGACGATGGCCCCAATCCGCCAACCGATGGCCGGTAGACGGCGACTTCCGCTATCGTAGAGCAGCCAGACCACTGAAGCCAGCGCTAACAATAGAAAGATGAACCATCCCCCCAGGTTGTTCAGTCCGTAATAGAACCATAAAAAGAATGTATTTGTGGTAGGCATCCTTACCTCCGTGGGAGACCTGTTAACGGCCAACCCACCCAGACAGACAGATACATGTCAAGGCGATGTGATCACTGTACCGTTCTGTCCTGTGCATGTTTTGATCAAGACGTTCGGGATGATGACAACCCAGCCAGGCAGGATCTTAGAGCGGTCGCTTAGATTACACCCGCTCGTGGTTGACCCTGGATCACATACGATTTCGTCATAATGGTTGCTGCCGATCCCGAAATTGTCGGCGACTTTCGAGAGATAGTCTCCTTGCTGGAGCGTGTATTTGCACCCGGCGCGAGAAGTCTCATCCGTTGCGGCAGGAGCTTCGAGGGTCGGAGTGGTCGATTCAGTGGTTGCGGGCAGGGCTGTGTTTGTGAATGTCGGAGTACCTGTGGCGGGGAGCGTTGCTGTCAACGATGGCTGAATCGTTTCCGTTGCCAGGGCCAGGATGGGAGAATCGGTTTCACCCATATGGATCGAAGCGATCGCGGTCGGCGTTGCAATTTGCCGCGCTGAAATCAACCCCAGGATCCCAAATCCGGTAACACCGGCCAGGAGTAATAACCCCGCACCCAGTGCTGTCCAGCGGATCCAGCCTCGGCCAGGTGAAGTCTGCTGCTGTGGAACGCTGCGGATCCCCGGTTCGGTCTCCAGCGATTCCCAATCGGGCGGCAGCGGGCGCTGCGGGATTGGTAGAGCCGGTTGCGCCAGTACCGTCTCTGGTTGGATGGACACCCAGATGACCGAGACGTTATCGCCGCCGCCTCGTAAATTGGCGTATTGGATCAGTCGTTGGGTGATCTCTTCCGGGGTGCCCTCGCTGGTGAGTTCACCGATCTTCTCGCGCTGTGCGTAACGGGTCAGGCCGTCGCTGCATAGCAGGATGCAATCTCCGCTCTGGAGCGGCATCGCTGGATATACATCAACCCGCACTTCGGGTTCTCCTCCGATACTGCGCGTGAGCCGGTTTTTGATCAAAGAATTCTGGGCCTCGCTCTGCGCCATCGCCCCCGATGCGACCAGCTCGCCCACCATGCTGTGGTCACGCGTGATCTGTGTGACATCTCCGCCACGGACTAAGTAAGCACGGCTATCACCGACGTTGGCGACCGTTAGTTTATTGCCCCGCACCACCGCCGCCACCATCGTGGTGGCCATGCGGATAACTTTCTCGTTCTGCGTGGCATAGGTATAGATTTCTCCATTGACAAGCTCCATGGCTCGCCGCAGCCGTTCACCTGGCTCAAGATCGGGGTGCTGGTAATACTCATACATCACCTTCTCGGCTGCATATTGGCTGGCGCGCTCGCCTCTTGACTCACCTCCAACCCCATCTGCTACGATATAGAGACACCCGCTGGTCTGCAGTTCCTGGGGATCAGGCGGTTCGAAAGTAGCAACAAAGTCCTCATTGTTGCGACGTGACCGGCCGCGGTCGGAAAGGCTGGACGACAGGATATTCGCCAAGGTTATCTGCTCACTGTTGCTCGAAGCGCAGGAGCGTTTCGCCGAGCAAAATCATGTCGCCGTTCCGAAGAACATGTTGGTGCACGATTGGTTCATTATTGATAATGACGGGATTATTCAAATTGAGCGCATAGATCACGTATTGCCCGTTTTCAAAGCGAATAACGGCATGCTTTCTGGACGCATTCAGCCCTTTCAGTTGAAGGTCGTTCTCGTCACTTTTTCGTCCCAAACGGAATTCGTTTTCGCCCAAGGACCAGGAATGGTTCGGGGTCAGGCCGTCTACCTCTCTCAGCGAGGCTTGCCCAAGTTTCAGAGCAACCGGCCTGGGCATGCCCATTTGTCTTCTGCGCCTCACGGCCAGCGGCAGTGTTACGCCAACAATGACCAATAACAAGACTAAGGCAATCGTCCAACCGTAGGAACGGACGGCCACATTGACAGTGATCTCATCTGTAGCAGTGAACAAGCCGTCCGCGTCAGATGCGGTCACGGTAATGATGTGTCTTCCGGCAGGCGCCATGGCCAGGTTCCACTTGACTTCATAGGGAGCGGCAGTCAAAGGGTTCCCGACCGGTTGGCCGTCGACAGCGAATTCGACCCTTCCGAGCGGGATGTCAGGCAGCGAGGTTACCTGGGCTTCGATCAGAGCCGAGCCGCTCAGGATTTCCTCTGCCGAAGGGCTGGTGATATGCACACGGAGCGGAGCTTGAACGTCCAGAGAGAGGCTGGCTGTTCCGGTGTTGCCGGCAATATCCGTCAGAATAAAACTGAACCTGTGTTCTCCTGGCGGGATTTCCTTTTCGGTCTGCGTTGTATCCCAGCGATATTCAAATGGCGCAGACTGGACGCTTGCGAACGGTTTATCATCCACGACGATATCGAGTTGCTTGAGAGGCGTCTCCCAATCTGTCACCGGTTGGAAGGTTTCGATGCCGCCCACAATATGGCCTTCCTGATAGCCTGGGATGCTGACCTCTATCTGTGACCTGCGCGCCGTGTAGAAGCGCTTCGCCTGCAGTTGTGTCCCTTGGTAAGTCGCCGTGACCAGCAGCTCGTGTTGTTTTTCATCGGCGGGAAATGCCGAAAGAAAGCGGAGCAGGTATTGTTCTCTGAGAAGTTGCAGCGTGGCGCTAAAGGAGGCTTGCAATTGGGAGGCATCGGGCTGGAATTGCGCCACGCCACCGGTCAGCTTTGCCAGCCGGGTGAGCTCATCCTGGTTGACATTGTTGCCGAAGCCAAGCGGGTAAATGGGAGTCCCCCAGGTCTCGGCCTGGTCTATCGCCTGGTCGAAATCGAACAGACCCTTGCCCGTATCCTTGCCGTCTGTGACCAGGACAATGATGCGGCGTTGAGAGAATCCTTTCAGGAGGTTCACGCCTTCGATGACCGCATCGTACATCGTCGTTTGGTTGCCCTCCGGCTTCAATCCCTCAAGTGAAGCTCTGACGGCATTCTTATCGCTCGTCAGCGCTTGAACGGTGACAGGCGCATCGGCAAACGTGATGACCGCGACCTGGTCTTGAGAAGCGAGTTGATCGGTGAACGTTCTGGCTGCTTCCGAAGCTTTATCCAGGGGGGAAGGCGGGCTGCCAGATCCCATGCTGCCGCTGACGTCCAAAAGCAGGACAATTGCCAGCGGTTGTTCGCTGTTTTCAGTCTGGCTGGTCTCGACTTGCTTCACCGTCTGGCCGTCCTCGGACACGGTAAAACTTTCAGCGCTGAGGCTGCGAACCGGCTGGCCCTGGGTATCTGAGATGGAGACGAATGCCTCTACCACAGGAAACGCATCGTCCTTGATGTAGTCGATGCTGATGCGCAAGGGGGCTTGTGCGACAGCATGCGCAGCGCTGGAGAACATGGCGAGGGCCATGACGACAGCAACCAGAGCTCGTGCGCTGCATGCAGACCCCATATGGACAACTTCCTTTTCTAGGCTTCTTATTCCGTTCCGAACCGGTGGCGGAACTCACTTGCGACGGCATCGCCCGCCGCCTCGACCAGTTTGCCGACAATCGGGTTGACCACCATGCCTGTGACTGCGCCCGCTACGCCGGGCAGGTTTTTCACAAACCAGT
>Ga0105104_10001383_pt1 | contig 18195 bp, 12 predicted proteins | sample PPLLaktember2015_3_FD_87034 | JGI IMG/M metagenome (GOLD analysis project Ga0105104, IMG submission 87034) | Freshwater sediment microbial communities from Prairie Pothole Lake near Jamestown, North Dakota, USA - PPLs Lake P7 Core (6) Depth... | ecosystem: Environmental > Aquatic > Freshwater >... | reverse complement strand
GGTGGTGAAGCTCGAGCAGAACTACCGCAGCGACGGGAACATCCTCGACGCGGCCAACGCGGTCATCGCCCAGAACCCGCGCCGGATGCCCAAGCGGTTATGGACGGAAAGACCGAAGGGCGAGCAGCTGCACCTCCTCATCTCCCGGGACGAGCGGGAGGAGGCGCACGAGGTCGCCCGGCGGATCCATGCGCTCCACCGGGAAGACTTCGTCTCCTACGACCAGATCGCCGTCTTCTTCCGGGTGAACGCCCAGAGCCGGGTGCTGGAGGAGGCGATGCGCCTGGCGCGGGTCCCCTACACCCTGGTGAGCGGCCGGAGCTTCTACGAGCGCGCGGAGATCAGGGACGCCGCCTCGTACCTGCGGCTCATGGCGAACCCGCGCTCGGACGCCGACCTCCTCCGGGTGATCAACGTCCCGGCCCGCGCCATCGGCGACACCACGCAGGAGCGGCTCAGCGCCTGGGGGGCGGACCAGGGCCTGTCGCTCTGGGAGGCGCTGGACCAGGTGGAGTCCATCCCCACGCTCCAGCCCACCGCCCAGAAGCGCCTCCGCGGCTTCCGCGCGCTGCTGGAGCCGCTGGTGCAGTTCGCGGTCGAGGCACCCTCGGCCGCGGCGGCGCTGGAGCGGATGCTCCAGGAGACCCGGCTGGTCGAGTCGCTGGTGGAGGCCGGCGACGACGAGTCGCTCGGCCGCGCCGAGAACCTCCGCGAGTTCGTGGGCGCCGCGCAGGAGTTCGACCTCCAGCGAGCAGCCCGTCCCCCGCCCGGTCCCGAGGCGCTCGAGGCCGAGGCGCCGCCGCTCCAGGCATTCCTGGAGCAGATCAGCCTGGTGGCCGAGGCCGATGCCGAGGCCGGCGAGGGCCGGGTCTCGCTGATGACCCTCCACGCGGCGAAGGGCCTCGAGTTCGACGCGGTGTTCCTCCCCGGGTTGGAGGACGGCGTCTTCCCGCACCAGCGCGCGCTCGACGAGTTCGGCGACGACGAGGAGATGGGCGAGGAGCGACGCCTCTGCTACGTCGGCTTCACCCGGGCGCGGAAGCGGCTGCTGCTCTCGCTGGCCCAGGCGCGGTCCCTCTTCGGCGAGCTGCGCTTCAACCCACCCTCGCGCTTCCTCCGCGAGGTGCCGAAGGAGCTGTTCGACTTCCAGCCCGAGCTGCGCGCTCCGCCTCCGGAGCCGTCGTACGGCCGGGCCGAGCGCCGGCCTCGCTACGACGACACGGGGCCGCGCATCGACCGGAGCTATGCCCAGGACGCGGCGTACATGGAGGACGGCTCGGTCGTCGGCATGCGAGTCCGCCACGCCCAGTTCGGCGAGGGCGAGGTGATGGCCTGCGACGGTTCGGGCCCGAACGCCAAGCTCACGGTGCGGTTCCGGACGGTGGGGCTGAAGAGGGTCATCGCCCGGTTCCTGCAGCCCGCGTGACCCTCCGGTCCGCCCTCGCTTCCCGAGGACGGCGGCGTCGGCGAAGGCAGCGGCAATTCCAATGCGAATGGAAGCTCCATCCGCGTTCCCTGGGTTGTTCCCCAGGTTGTCGAGGCGTAGGTGACCCGATGCACCGCACGGACGTGGACGCCGCGCCGGTGCGGATCGGCGGGGGAGCCATGAATCCATCCTTGTGCGAAGTGTCGAGGGCGCGCCTGGGCAGGTGCCGGCGAACTCTCGTTGTGTGCGGATCCTTCTGCATCGTGGCAGGTGCCGGGGCATGCGCTGGGAAAGGGCGGCCTGCCGGGGTCGAGTCCGCAGAACCTGCCGGTGCGTCGGCATCCTGGGCGATGCCGACGGCAACGATGCGCTGGAACGAATACGCCTGTGAGCTGATTGCCCGCAATCAGGTCGGCCAGCAGCGATCGGCACGGGTGCTGGCGTATCTCAACCTTGCCATCAACAACGCCATCCGGGCGGCCGCCCAGCAGGGCCGCAAACCGGATGGTGCGGCGGCCGGGGCTGCGGCGACGGTTCTGGCCTACGCCTACCCGAACAACGCGTCAGCGATCGAGGCGCGGCTTGCTGGCGAGACGGCCGCGCTGGGAGCCGGTGCGACGCGCGACGAGTTCTCGTCAGCCGTCCAGGTCGGGCAGACAGCGGGTGCAGACGTCGTTGCAGTGGCGAAGACCGATCGATTCGATCTGGCGTGGACCGGCACCGTGCCCCCGGGGCGGGACAAGTGGGTGAGCAGCTCCCAACCCCCGATCTTCCCGCGACTCGGCGAGATGCGCCCGTTCTTCCTGAACAGCGCTGCTGAGTTTCGACCCCCGCCGCCGCCCTCGTTGGACTCGCCGGAGTTCAAGGCGGCGCTCGCGGAGGTGCGGTCGATCTCGGACCATCGCACGACCGAGCAACTGCGCATCGCCCAGTTCTGGGAGCAAACCTCCGGCTCGTATTCTGCAGGCGTCTGGAACGACGTTGCACGCAAGGCCATTGCCGCACACCGCCTGGGCGACGCAGACGCAGCCCGGGTCCTCGCGCAGGCGCACATGGCCGTCATCGATGCCTTCATCGTCTGTCACGACGGCAAGTACACCTACTGGCTGCCGCGGCCGGCGCAGGTCGATCCCGAAATCCGGCTTGCGATCGGATTGCCCAACCATCCGTCGTACCCGGGCAATCACGGCTGCGTGTCGACTGCATTCGGAACCGTCCTCGACGCTGCGTTCCCCGACGAGAACGGTCGCTACGCGGCGATGGCGCGCCAGGCGGCGGAGTCGCGGATCTATGCAGGAATCCATTACCGCTTCGACAACGATGCGGGGATGGACATTGGTCGGAAAGTCGCTGCGCGGGCGCTCGCGGTTCTGCCCCCAGACAAGCCGTATCTGCCCGCGCAGAAGTGATCTCACAGTCGTCGGCGACGGCAGCGGCACGCCTGAAGTCTTGTTTCAGTACGCGAAGTTCACGGAGTGCTTCCGCCCGGGTGGGGCTGAAGCGGGTCATCGCCCGGTTCCTCCAGCCGGCGTGACCCTCATCGGTGGCGCGCCTCCCCCGGGCGTCACCGGGGTGCCGGGGATCGAGCCTGGACGCGCCGTGCTCAGCCGGGGTCCGGCGCGTTCCTGCCGCTCCAGAGCGCGGCCTCGTGATGGAACAGCTCGATGAGGAAATCCATCGTCGCGCGGACCCGAGCCACGCGGACCAGATCCGGGTGGACCACCAGCATGATGTCGCGCTCGCCGATGACCTCCGGGGTGATGCGAAGGAGCCCGCTCTCCTGCGCCGCTGCGAAGCAGGGCAGGGGAGCGATCCCGATCCCCTCCACCGCGGCCCGGGCCACCCCCACGATGCTGTTCCCGCGCATCACCACCACCGGCGGGGGCTTGAGCGAGCGCAGCCACTGCTCGCCCTCGACCATCGCGAGGAGGTCGGCGTAGCCGATGAGCTCGTGCCCACTGACGTCGTTCACCGAGGCCAGCGGGCCCTTCCGCGCGAGGTACGACGGGGAGGCATAGAGCGACCAGCCGGCCTTCCCCGGCTTGCGGACGATGAGGTCCTGGTCCGGGACGGCCGCGAAGCGCACCGCGATGTCGGCCTCCCCGCGGCGGATGTCGAGCGGGCGGTTGTCGCTGATGAGCTCGATCACCAGCTCGGGGTGTCGGCTCCGCAGCTCCCGGAGCCGATGCATGAAGTAGCTGTTCCCGGACTCGGGGATGGTGAGCCGGACGGTGCCTGCCACCCGGCCGTCGAGCCCGGTGACGCAGCGCTCGATGGAGGAGATCTGCTCCGCGATGTCCTCGACGATCGGCAGCATGTTCTTGCCCGCCGTGGTGAGGACCAGGCCTGCGGGACCGCGGGCGAAGAGGCGCGTGCCCAGGTCCTCCTCCAGCGCCCCCAGCCGCCGGCTCACCGTGGTGTGCTCCACCGAAAGCTCGCGCGCCGCCTTCGCGAGGGACCCGGACCGGGCGATGGCCAGGAAGTACCTGAGATCATTCCAGTCCATGGGCCCCTGCAGATTCGCACAACCCCTGTGCATCTACGAGGGTTCCGGGCCTCGAGCCCCACCCGTATAAGACGCCCTCACCGACAAGCGGCCGCGCCGGCGGGATGGTCCCGACCTGGCCGATGTGAGCGATGGGGGATGCGGCTCCGCCCCCGCGCAGGAGACGTGCGTCATGGCCTCGAAGACTCCAGTCATTGCAGTGGTGGGCGCCACCGGGGCGCAGGGCGGCGGACTCGTCCGTGCCATTCTCCAGGACCCGGAGCGGCGCTTCACGCTCCGCGCGATCACCCGCAAGCCGGACTCGGACAAGGCACGCGCGCTCGCCGCGCAGGGCGCCGAGGTCGTGGCCGGCGACGCCGACGATCCCGCCAGTCTCGACCGGGCGTTCGCCGGGGCCACGGGCGCGTTCTGCATCACCAACTTCTGGGAGCACTTCTCGGCCGAGAAGGAGATTGCCCAGGCGCGCAACATGGCCCAGGCCGCGGCGCGCGCGGACGTGCGGCACGTGATCTGGTCCACCCTCGAGGATACGCGCCTCCGGGTCCCGCTCTCGGACGACCGGATGCCGACGCTTCAGGGGAAGTACAAGGTTCCCCACTTCGACGGGAAGGGCGAGGCGGACGCGCTCTTCGCCGAGGCGAAGGTGCCGACCACGCTGCTCGTCACCTCGTTCTACTGGGACAACTTCATCTATTTCGGCGCGGGCCCGAAGAAGGACGCCTCGGGCCACCTGGTGCTCGCGCTGCCGCTGGGCAACATGAAGCTCCCCGGCATCGCGGCCGAGGACATCGGTCACTGCGCCTTCGGCGTCTTTCTCCGTGGCCAGGAGATGATCGGTCGCACGGTCGGCATCGCCGGCGAGCACCTAACCGGCACCCAGATGGCGGCGGAGCTCTCCACGGCGCTGGGCCAGCCGGTGCGCTACCACGCCTTGGACTTCGACGCCTACCGGAAGCTCGGCTTCCCCGGAGCGGACGATCTCGGAAACATGTTCCAGTACAAGCACGACTTCGAGCGCGAGTTCCGCGCCGCCCGACCCATCGACCAGGCCCGTGCGCTGTACCCGGGACTCCAGACCTTCCGGCAGTGGCTCGCGCGCCACGCGAAGCAGATTCCCCTGAGCTGAGCTGACCCGTGCGCCAGGACCGCATCACAGGGCGCCACCCCGCGCGGGTGGACGCCGGGGTTAGGGGTCTGCCCGCAGGTCGCCGGGATGGACGTCTCGCGCGGAGCCTGGCCGTCGTGCTCGCGCTGCTCGTGCTCGTGGGCGCGCGGCCGGCGCCGGGCAAGCCGCAGCGGGAAGCACCTCCTCGGCTCGCCGATACCGGGCTCTATGTGGATCCCGGCGCACGGACGCTCACCCCGGGCATCCGGACCTGGACGCCCCAGTACCCGCTCTGGACCGACGGGGCGACGAAGCGCCGGTGGATCCTCCTTCCGCCAGGGCGGTCCGTCGATGCGTCCGATCCGGATGCCTGGATCTTCCCCGTCGGGACCCGGCTGTGGAAGGAGTTCTCCTTCGACGGCCGGCGAGTCGAGACCCGGTACATGGAGCGCGGCGCCGACGGCTCCTGGCTCTACGCCACCTATCGCTGGACCGCCGACGGGTCGGAGGCGGTGCTCGCGCCGGCCACCGGCGTCCCGGCCGCGGTCCGCCTCGCCGGCGGCTCGGCGCACGACCTCCCGTCCACGGGAGATTGCGAGGCCTGTCACGCCGCCGGCCGGACTCCGGTGCTCGGCTTCTCCGCGCTGCAGCTCTCACCGGACCGCGATCCGCTCGCTCCCCACCGCGAGGAGCCCTCTGCCGACGCGGTGGATCTCGTATCCGCCGTGCGCACGGCGATGGTGCGCCGCCTCCCCCGTGCGCTGCTGGAGAAGCCGCCGCGGATCGAGGCCTCGAGCGACCTCGCCCGCGCCGCGCTCGGGTACCTCCACGGGAACTGCAGCAGCTGCCACGACCTCCGGGGCGAGCTCGCCTCGGTCGGGCTCGACCTGGTCCAGCGAGTGGTCCCCCGGGAGGGCACTGGTCCCGGCTCCACCGCGGTCGCCGTGCCCAGCCGCTGGCAGCCCGCCGGCGCGCCGGAGCCGCTGCTCCGGATCACCCCCCGCCAGCCCGAACGAAGCGCGCTGCTGCACCGGCTGTCGAGCCGTGCGCCGGCCGACCAGATGCCGCCCATCGGCACCCACCTCGTCGACGACTCGGCGGTGCAGCTGGTCCGCAGCTGGATCGCCACGCTCGAATCCTCGACCCGCGTCTCGGCTCCCCTCGTCGAGCGCTGACCCGAACCCCCCTCACCTCCCCCCCGGAAGGAGAGCCTCATGAAGCGCCTCGTCGTCGCCGTGTCCACCCTCGCCGCCCTCACCGCCTCTGCCGCAGCACCCGGCAAGCCGGACCCGAAGCAGATCGCCCGCGGGAAGTACCTGGTGACGATCGGCGGCTGCAACGACTGCCACACGCCATGGAAGAAGACCCCGGAGGGGGTGGCGTGGGACATGGACCGGATGCTCTCCGGACATCCGGACACCCTGCCCATGCCCGCGGCTCCGCTGAACGCCGAGCCGTGGGGCCTCGCCTTCGGGAACACCATGACCGCGTTCTCCGGACCGTGGGGCACCTCGTTCTCGCGCAACCTCACCCCGGACCCCGAGACGGGGCTCGGCGCGTGGACCGAGAGGGACTTCATCGCCACCATCCGGAACGGGCGGCACCTCGGCCGCGGCCGGCCGCTGCTCCCGCCGATGCCGTGGTTCAACTACCGCGAGGCCACGGACGACGACCTCAGGGCGATCTTCGCCTACCTCCGCTCCATCCCGGCGGTGAAGAACCGCGTGCCCGACCCGCGCCCTCCGGCGGCCGCACCCGCCACCGCGTCCGCCGAGACCCGCTGAGCCGCGCCGCCCGCGGCAGGTGGGACAGCACAGTTGCTCCGCCTCGGCGGCGCACAGGTGCAACGCGCGGAGCTCGCCGCATCCAGGCCGCGAGGGGTCGGAAGGGAAGCAATGAGCGAGCGTATGTACGTGGGCGGCTGCTTCTGTGGCGCCATCGAGCTGCGCATCGAGGGAGAGCCTGCAGCGATGGGCTTCTGTCACTGCATCTCCTGCCGGCAGTGGTCGGCCAGCCCGGTGAACGCCTTCACCCTCTGGCAGCCGATGGCGGTGACCATCGTCCGGGGCGCCATGCTGATCGGCACCTTCGCCAGGAGCGAGCGTGCGGTCCGCAAGTGGTGCACCCGATGCGGCGGACACCTGTTCACCGAGCACCCGCGGTGGGGCCTGGTGAACGTCCACGCAGCGGTCCTTCCCGGGTTCCCCTTCGACCCGCAGTTCCACATGAACTACGGCGAGCACGCGGTCCGGATCCCCGACGGGCTTCCGAAGATGAAGGACCTTCCCGCGCCCATGTGGGAGGCACGGGCGTGACGATGCCGGAGTGACCCGCTCGACGGACTCCGGCAACTCGGTTGCAAGACGTCTTCCCTTCCGGGCCCGCCGGGGAACAGACTCGGCCCCGGCATGGGTGCCGCAGCGGCGATCGCCGTCCTCCCCTTCGACAATCCCTCGGGCGACGCCGAGCAGGGTTACCTCGCCCGGGGCTTCGTCGAGGAGCTGGTCACCGAGCTGGCGCGGTTTCCCACCCTGGAGGTCATCCACCACCACACCTCGCAGGCGCTCGGCGGCGCCGCTCCGGCCGACCTGGGGGCGGCGTACCATCTCCGGGGAAGCGTACGCCGGCTGGGGGAACGGCTCCGGATTCACGCCCAGCTGGTCCAGACGGAGGGTGGGCGACAGATCTGGGCCGAGCGCTTCGACGTGCCGGCCGACGGGCTCCTCGCCGTGCAGGACGAGATCGTGGCCCGGGTGGCCACCGCGCTCCGGGCGGAGATCGATGCCGCCCGGCTCCAGGGCGCCCGACGGAAGCCGCTCTCCAGTCTCGACGTGTACGACTGCTGGCTCCGGGGGATGGACCACCTCCGACGCGGGACCCTGGAGGATGACGAGAGGGCGCGAGCCTTCTTCGAGCGCGCTCTGGCCCTCGATCCGCACTCGGCTCGCGCTCATGCCGGCCTGTCACTCTCCCACTTCAACGAGTGGAGCTGTCAGCTGTGGGAGCGCTGGGAGGAGAAGGAGCAGCGCGCGTTCGAGCACGCCTCGCGCGCCGCGGCACTCGACGACCGCGACGCGCTGATCCAGATCATCCTGGGTCGGGTTCTCCTCTACCGGCGCCGCTGGGACGAGGGGGCGAGGCACGTGGAGCGCGCCCTCGAGCTGACCCCGAGCGACGCCGACGTGCTCGCCAACGCCGCCCTTTGCCGCGCCTACCTGGGCGACCCCGCCGCCGGCGCCCTCCTCGCCGAGAGGGCGTCGCGTCTGAACCCGCGCTACCCCGAGTGGTACCTACCGTGTGCCGCCGTCCCCCTCTTCCTTCTCGGAAGGGATGCCGAGGCCGTTGCCCTTCTCTCCCGAAGTCCCCGGGCATTCGTGGACGCCTCGGCGTTCCTCGCTGCTGCCCACGGGCTGCTCGGAAATCGCGAGGAAGCAACGCGCTTTCTCGACGTGTTCCTCGCCGAGCTGGTGGAGAAGATCACCTTCGGCCGGACGCCCGAGCCGGGAGAGCCCCTCCGCTGGGTGCTCCAGGTCAATCCCTTTCGCCGTGAGGAGGACGCGGCGCGGTTCGCCCGGGGACTTGCAGCCGCCGGCCTGTCGTCGGACCCCGACGAGCGCCGGGCGCGGCCCGTGCCCGCTGCCTCTCGATCCTCCTTCCGCCGCGCAGACGATGGGTGGATGCTGACCTTCGAAGGCACGGCCGTGCAGCTCTCCGACTCCAAGGGGCTCCGGGATCTGGCCCAGCTGCTGTCCCAGCCCTCCGAGGCGATTCACTGTCTCGAGCTCGCCGGACGCTCGGCCGAGCCCACGGCGGATGCTCCGGTGCTGGACGACCGCGCCCGGAGGGAGATCGGCGCCCGGGTCCGCAGCCTCCAGGACACCATCGACCAGGCCGAGGCGGAGCACGACCCGGGTCGGGCCGAGGCCGCGCGGGAGGAGCTGGAGCAGATCGTGGGCCTCCTCTCCGGAGCGCTGGGCCTGGGTGGCAGATCCCGCCGGCTGGGAAGCGCTGCCGAGCGCGCCCGCAGCGCCGTGACCTGGCGAATCCGCAACGCGATCCGGAAGATCGCCGGCGTCCACCCTCCGCTGGGCCGGCACCTCGACAACTCGATCCGTACCGGAACCTACTGCACGTACGTTCCGGAGAGATCCGTCGACTGGGAGGTCTGAGTGCCTCGGAGCCTCACGATGTGAGGCCCGGGACCTCACGCCTCCTTCGCGTGAACCCTTCACCGACCGGAGTGCAGTCATGAAGTCCAGCTGGATGACCGAGCGCGGGGAGCCGGTGTCGTGCGGCGACGCCGCCGCCCTCGCGCTCTACGAGCAAGCGCTCACCCAGTACCAGAGCTACCGCGGCGACCCGATCGCCACCATCGAGAAGGCCCTGGCCTCTGCGCCGGACTTCGTGCTCGGCCACGCGCTGAGGGCGATGGTGCTCTTCAGCTTCACCGAGCGGCGCTTCATCGAGCAGGCACGGGTGAGCGTCACTACTGCCGAGGCGCTGCTTCCCCGGGCCAACCCACGGGAACGGGCGCTGGTCGCCGCGGCGCGGGCCCTGGTCGACGGAGACTGGATCGCGGCCGGCGCGGCGCTCGATCGGGTGCTGGTCGACCACCCGCGCGACATCCTCGCCATCCAGACCGGGCACCTCGTGGACTTCTTCCGGGGCGACACGGTCAACCTCCGGAATCGCATCGTCCGGGTGCTCCCCCACTGGAGCGCGGGCGTGCCGGGCTACTCCTACCTCCTCGGGATGTACGCGTTCGGGCTGGAGGAGTGCAATCAGTACGCCGAGGCGGAAGAGACCGCGCGACGCGCGCTGCAGCTCGAGGCGAAGGACGCCTGGGCAGTCCACGCCGGGGTGCACGTGATGGAGATGCAGGGCCGCATCGACGAGGGGATCGACTGGCTGGTCTCCCGCGAGAAGGACTGGGCGCCGGAGAACACCTTCGCCTTCCACAACTGGTGGCATCTCACGCTGTTCCACCTCGACCGGGAGCGCTACGCCGACGCGCTCGCGGTCTACGACGCCCGGATCCACCGCGAGCCTCCGGATCCCGCGCTCCAGCTGCTCGACGCCACCGCGCTGCTGTGGCGCCTCCACCTCGACGGGGTGGACCTCGGGGGCAGGGCGGGGCCGGTCGCGGACAACTGGGCGAAGCGGCTGGAGACCGAGCGCGGCTTCTACGTCTTCAACGACATGCACGCGATGATGGCCTTCGCCCTGGCCCGGCGGGACGCGGAGGCGGAACAGCTCCTCTCCGACCTCGACTGGACGGTGGAGCAGGGGCCTCCGACCAACCGGAGCATGACCCGGGACGTGGGCCGGGCCATCTGCCGTGGGATCCGCGCCTTCGGCCAGGAACGCTACGGAGAGGCCATCGCCGAGCTCCAGCCGGTGCGCGACATCGCCTCCCGCTTCGGCGGCAGCCACGCCCAGAGGGACGTGCTGACCCTCACCCTCATCGAGGCGGCGATCCGCGGCGCACAGCCGGCGCTCGCGCGGCACTACCTGGCCGAGCGACTGGTGCTGAAGCCAGACAGCACTTGGGCACGGAGGCTCCAGGCCCGGGCGGGAGGGTTACGTCATGCGCGCGCCTGAGCCTCGCCGGGTGACCCTCCCCTCCGGCCTCGGCCTGGAGGTCGTCGAGGCTGGACGGGGACCGGCGGTCCTCTTCCTCCACGGCCTCACCGACTCCTGGCGCTCGTTCGAGCCCATCCTCCCGCTGCTTCCCAGGGATCTGCGCGTGGTCGTGCCCAGCCAGCGCGGCCACGGCGGGTCCGACAAGCCTCCTGGCGGGTACGCCACCGAGCAGCTCGCCGCTGACGCAGCCGCGCTCCTCGATGTCCTCGAAGTCGAACGGGCCACGGTGGTCGGCCACTCGATGGGAAGTCAGGTCGCCCAGGCCCTCGCTGCCGCGGAACCCGAGCGAGTCGAGCGCCTCGTCCTCGTCGGCTCGGCGACCTCCTTCGACACGCCGGACCTGCGGAAGTTCGCCCGGGCCCTGGACGAGCTCCGGGATCCGGTCCCGACCGAGGTCGCCCGGGACTTCCAGGTGAGCACGATCCACAAGCCCATCCCCGATGAGCTCCTCGCCAGCTTCGTCCGCGAGAGCTTGAAGGTCCCGGCCCACGTCTGGCAGCAGGCCATGAGAGGCGTGCTCCAGTTCCGCTCCGGGTCCCTCGTCTCGCGCCTCGGCATGCCGACCCTCGTCGTCTGGGGCGATCACGACGCCATCGTCTCCCGGAGCGAGCAGGAGCGGCTCCGGCAGGGGATCGGGAGCTCGACCCTTCGCGTCTTCGACGACACGGGGCACGCCGTGCACTGGGAGCGGCCGGAACGGTTCGCCGACGAGCTCGTGGCCTTCCTCAGGGAGAGGGGTCCAGGAGTCCGCGGAGGAACGCCCGCGCCTCGGTGACGTTGCGGACGCGGAGCTCCGCCCGGCTCGCCGCCGGACCGACGTGGATGGAGATCGAGCCGGGCGGCACCGCGGCGAAGAGGTCCTCGTCGGTCCGGTCGTCCCCGATGGCGGCCACCAGCGTCCCCGGAGGAGAGTGCGCCACCACCGCTGCCACCACCTTGCCCTTGTTCACGCCCTGGGGGCGGATCTCCACCACGTGGTCGCCGGTGAGCACCTCGGCCGGCGCGTTGGAGAGCAGCGTCGCCAGGTGGAGCAGGAGGTCTCCGGCCTGCGCGGCGCCGAACTCCGGGTCCGCTGCGCGGTAGTGCCAGGCGAGGCCGGCGGTCTTCTCCTCCACCAGCGCCCCCGGCGTCCGGGCGGCGTACTCCTCGAGGATGGCCCTGACCTGGGGAAGCCAGCTGCTCGGGTCGATGACCGCCCCGTTCCACCGCTCGCCCGGCATTCGCGACCAGTAGCCGTGCTCGGCGTGGAGCCCGACGGAGAGGTGCCCGAGCCACCGCTCCAGGGTGTCGCGCCGTCGCCCGCTCACCACGTGCACCACGTAGCGGCGGGACAGCGCGTCGAGCAGGGGGATCAACCCGACATCGGGCACCGCCAGGTCCGGGTTGGGAGCGAACTCGACCAGCGTCCCGTCGTAGTCGAGGAGCAGCGTCGCCGACGGCGCGCTGCGGATCCGCGCCTGGGCCGCGGCGAGCGCCGAGGGGGGTGAGGGGCGGAGCGCGTGCGGCGGTTCGAGGTTCGAGCCCAGCCGGTCGAGGAACTCGCGGGCCCAGCGGTGCACGTCGTAGGTCTCCACTCGCGTACGCAGGGCCGTCATCCGGATGTGCCGCTCCTCGGGCGGCATCTGGAGCGCCCGCCACAGCGCCTCGGCGGTCCCCTCCAGGTCGTAGGGATTGACCAGGAGCGCCTCGGCGAGCTCGGCCGCGGCGCCGGTGAACTCGGAGAGGACCAGCACCCCGTCCCCATCGGTGCGGGCGGCGACGAACTCCTTGGCGACGAGGTTCATCCCGTCCCGGATGGGAGTGACCACCAGCACGTCGGCGGCGCGGTACAGCGCCGTGACCTCCCGGGGGGAGAGGCCGCGGGCCAGGTACCGAACCGGGGACCAGTTGGGGGTCGCGAAGCGTCCGTTGATGCGTCCCACCAGCGCGTCCACGGTCTCCCGCACGCCCTGGTAGGCGCCCACCCCCGTGCGTGAAGGCACCGCCACCTGGACCAGCCGCACGTGCTCGCAGAGCTCGGGATGGCGGAGCAGCAGCTGCTCATAGGCGAGCAGCCGGCGGGGGATGCCCTTGGTGTAGTCGAGCCGGTCGATGCCGACCAGCAGCCGCTCCGAGCCGGAGCGGAGGGTGTGAAACTCCTCCACCACCCCCGGGTCGCCGGCCAGCTCCTGCCAGCTTGCGGCGTCCACGCCCATCGGAAAGACGCCCAGCCGCACCTCGCGCCCGCGCCACGGGATGCGGTCCACGTCGGTCCAGGCCCCGGTGGTCCGCAGCACCGACGAGGAGAAGTGCCGGACATAGGCCGCGGTGTGGAAGCCGATCAGGTCTGCGCCGAGCAGGCCCTCGAGGATCTGCTCCCGCTGGGGAAGGGTGCGGAAGGTCTCCGAGGAGGGAAAGGGAATGTGGAGGAAGAAGCCGATGCGAGCCTCGGGGAGACGGGCGCGGATCAGCGCCGGCACGCGCATCAGCTGGTAGTCCTGGACCCAGACGAGATCCCCGGGGCGGTGGTGCGCCACGACGGCCTCGGCGAAGCGCCGGTTCACCCGCTCGTAGTCGGCGAACCCCTCGATCTCCAGCGGCAGCTCGCTGGCGAAGTAGTGGAACAGCGGCCAGAGCACCCCGTTGCAGTACGATTCGTAGTACCGGTGCACCTCCTCCGGGGTGAGGTTGACAGGAATCGTCCGCATCGCCTCGAGCTGCGCGTCGAGCGCCGCCCGGTCCTTCTCCGGGAGCGGGTCCACCAGCCCCGGCCAGCCGATCCACAGCCCCCCGGAACGCTCGTGCGGACCGCTGAGCCCGGTGGCCACCCCGCCGACGCTCGGCTGCACCTCCACCCCGTCCGCGTCCGCGCGGACCGTCACCGGAAGCCGGTTGGACACGATGAGGACGCGGGCCACTCGCTCGGGTTGTAGCGGCAGATGGGGACACCGGCACAGAACCGCTCGGCAAGTGCGCAGTTTGGAACGAGAGGATGCGCCCGGGTGGGGGACCGGTTACAGCGGCCGGCCATGGACTGGGCTCCCTGGGAGCTGTTCGACGCGGCGACGTTCTCCACCTACCTGGCCGCCGCGGCCGCGCTGGTGGTCGCCCCTGGACCCGGCCAGGCGCTGGTGATGGCGCGAACGCTCCAGGGCGGGGCGCGCGCCGGGCTGCTCACCAGCGTCGGGCTGAACCTGGGGACGGTGGTGCACACCGCGGCCGCCGCGCTCGGGCTCTCGGCGCTGCTCCTGGCCTCGGCGACGGCCTTCACCGTCGTGAAGCTGGTCGGGGCGGTGTACCTGCTCGTGCTCGGGATCCGGATGATCGCCGGGACCCTCGGCGGACGCCCGGTGACCGCGCCCGACCAGCCGGTCCCGGAATCGTCGGGCCTGCCCAGCTCGCGGCTCCTCGCCCACGGCGTGATCACCGGCGTTCTGAATCCGAAGGTGGCGGTGTTCTTCCTCGCCTTCCTGCCGCAGTTCGTCCATCCGGAGCGGGGCGGGGTCTTCGTCCAGTTCGCGGTGCTGGGGCTGGTGCTGGCCACGCTCGGGGTGATCGGCGATTCGATCGTCGCGCTCGTCGCCGCGCGCACCGGCCGGAGGATGGCCGCCGGGGCGTGGCGGGAGCGCGTCACCGGCGGCGTGCTGGTCGCCCTCGGCGTCAGGCTGGCGCTGGTCCACCGATGAGAGTCCGCGGCGAGCGTTCGCTCACGGCGCGACGGTCACCGGCATCAGGTTGTCCTCGGGGATGCGGTCGATCAGCTCGTTGAGCGGATCGACGCCCGCCCGCGCGGGAACCCCCTCCGTCACCAGGGTGATGGTCGAGTGGGATCCACCGAGTTGCCGCGGCTCGAGCACCAGCGCCTCACCCCTCGCGTCCAGCACCCCCACGGGGATCCAGTCGTGCAGGGGGACCTCGTGCTCCACCCCCAGCGCGTCGGCCTGCGTCTTGCGCGTGTCCAGCTCCAGGGTGACGTCGTACTTGCCGTCGGCGCGCTTGCTCGCCTTCGCCGACGTCACCCGGTTCTCGTAGAGGGTGATCTGCTCGAACTGGTCGGTCAGGTAGTACTGGAATTGCTCCGGAGTGTGGCGGCGGAGAGCGGCGAGCAGCACCCGCGAGGTCGGGTAGGGCGGTCCCTTGTTGCCGTAGCCCTCCACCACCTCCCGGAGCGCCCGGTTCACCGCGTCCTCGCCGATGAGGTCCTGGAGCGCGTACATCACCAGGCTTCCCTTGGAATAGTGGATGTAGCCCTGGTCCTCGACGCGCAGGAGCGGCAGCTCCTTCTTCTTCTCTCCGCTGCGTCCCGAGAGGTACCGGTCCAGCTCGTAACGCAGGAACCGGCGCATGACCCGAGGCCCATAGGCCTGCTTCATCACCATCAGCGCCGAGTACTGGGCGAGGGTCTCCACCAGCACCGTCATCCCCTGTGAGTCCGCGCTGAGGACCTGATGCCCCCACCAGTGGTGTGCCACCTCGTGCGCCGTCACGTAGAGCGGGTAGTCGATCGCGTCGGGCCGGCCCTTCTCCACCTGGGCGATGAAGCCGATGGACTCGGAGAAGGGGATGGTGCTGGAGAACGACTCGGCGAAGGTGGCGTAGCCGGGGAACTCGACGATGCGCAGCACCGGGTGCTGGTACGGTCCGAAGGCGCGGGTGAAGTAGGCGAGCGAGTCCTTCATCCCCTTGCGCATGCTCGGGAGGTCGTAGGTGTGGTCCGGGTGATGGACGATCTCCAGGGCCACGTCGTTCCACCGATCGTGCTCCACCACGTACCGAGCCGAGAGGAACGCCAGGTAGTGGAAGATCGGCCGCCGCTCGACGAAGTGGAAATAGCGTCGGCCGTTCTCGGTCCACTCCCGCTCGAGCGTCCCCGGGGAGACGACCCGCTGATCGGCGCTGGTGCTCACCGTGGCCTCGAACTGGATGCGGTCAGCGTCGTGGGCGATGTAGTTGGTGGCCGGCGCCGCCGGGTCGTCCAGGTCGAGCGCCCGCTCCCGGGGCCCGAGCCCGTGCTTGCGGCGGGTCTCGTCGTCGGCCAGCTCCTGCTGCCGGAAGTAGCCCAGGCCCGGGAGGTAGTCCCCGTTGAGGAAGGTGCCGTTCTGCACGACGCGGGTGTCGCTGCCGTCGTTCTCGAACCCGGGATTGAGGTAGCTGACGCGGAAGGCGAGCTCGGTGCTGGCCCCGGGCGCGAGCGGCTGCCGGAGCCGGAAGGCGTGCACGCCGGTCTCGCCGTCGGAGATCAGCGTCTCCTGGCCACCCGGGAAATGGACGCCGCGGACGGTGGCCCGCGGGCTCAGGCGAACCACGATCTGCTCGAGAGGCTCGTCGGTGCGGTTGACGAGCGTGTCCACCCCGTCGATCTCCACCCGCCGCTCGGCGGGGAAGATGTCGACCCGGGTCTTCACCGCGGTGATCTTCGGTTGGGGAAGCGCGCCGAAGCGCTCCTTGTACCGCTTCTCGTACTGGGCCTGGGCCTCGTCGCGTGAGAAGCGAGTGCGGTACGGGTTCCGGACGTTGGTGTTCCAGAAGATGAAGGCCCCGGCGCAGACGGCGACGGCCAGCGCCGCCCCGAACAGCGCTCCGGAGCGCCGGTCCAGCCGCGCCCGGGCCTCGCGCCACCGCTCGCGGAAGGTCTGCGGGGTCCCCCGGACCCAGAAGAGGTGGGCCACCACCGCCAGGGCCAGCGCCACCGCCACCCAGTAGAGCTCGAACCAGAAGAGTGGGGCGACGAAGTGGCCGTACCCGTTCATGTCCGAATACGGGTGCGCAGGCACGGTCGCGTAGCGGAGGAGGTGGTGCTCCACTCCCATGACCGGGAAGAGCAGCGAGAGCGCGAGGAACACCACCATCGCGAAGTGGCCGACGTACTTCTGGTCGACGAGCACGTGCACCAGCACTGCCAGCGCGCAGAGGCAGGCGAAGAGCACGAAGGAGATGCCGTAGAGCGAGCGCAGGTAGAGCCCGAGCTCGAAGTGGAAGTACCCCTTCGCCGCCTGGATGGTCACTCCTGCGCCAACGACCACCGCCAGCAGGATGGCCACGATGCCCAGGAGCGCGGTGAGCTTGGAGGACATCACCGCCCAGCGCGGGGTGGGAAGCGCGTCGTAGATCTGCGCCATCCCGGCGTCACGCTCGCGCCAGACCAGCTCGCCAGCGTAGAGGGTGAGCACCATCAGGATGAAGATGGCGAAGGAGCCGGCCACCACGGTGATGACCTGCCGGGTCACCGGATAGGTGGGGGTCCCGTAAAGCTTGCCGATGGCCGGTGCGGTGGAGGCGATGAACAGCACCCCCGCCAGGAGGATGACCCCGAAGAAGACGCTCTTGATCGTCTCGCGCAGCTGGAGCCCGACCAGCCCGGCGAACACGCCACGGGAGGCGCGGGAGGAGAAGTCCAGCCGGGCGCGGGGGACTGCCACCGGGGTGCGGTCCTCGGGGGGGACCTCCGGGGCGGCGCGGGCCGCGGGAGCCACGGGCGCGGAGAAGGAGAAGCGCCGGTAGGTGAAGCCGAAGATCGCGACGGCGAGGGCGGTCCAGAGCAGCCGGTTCCAGAGGAAGTCGCCCTGGAGCCCCAGGAGCCGGGTGTTCTTCTCGGCGATGGACCAGTAGTGGGTCACGCTGTCGATGGCCATGAGCCCGAACGGGTCCACCAGCGCGGCCACGGTCCTTCGCTCGACGTCGCCGGTCAGGTTGACGCCGATGAAGTAGCCCAGCAGCGCCACCACCGCGCCCACGTAGACCGGGAGCATGCGCCGGGTGAGCACCGCCAGGGCGAAGAAGACCGAAGCCATCAACACGAGATCCGGGAGGACCACCAGGAGGTACGGGACGGCATAGGCCGCGAACCGCTGCGGGCCCACCCGCGCGGCGGGCATCCAGGGAAGCTTCGTCGCCACGAAGGCGCCGAGTCCGATGGCCAGGGACAGGAGGACGAGCACCCCGAGCGCGCCGAGGAATCGCCCGCCCAGGTACTGGGCGCGGGTGATGGGCCGGGTGAACAGCAGCGGGGTGACGTTGGCGTCGACGTCCTGGTGGGTGGCGCGACCGGCGATGGCGGCGTTGATCACCACCGTGAAGCTGGCGATCAGGGTCATCAGCATCGCCAGTGACCAGGGCGAGTTGATGTCCACCTTTCCGCCGGTGCCGAAGTCCACCGCGGCGTTGGGGATGGCGCCGCCCGCGGCGAGGATGAAGAACGCGGCCAGGACCAGGAACACCGCGAAGTAGACGTAGGTGGAGATGCGGTGCAGCCGCTGCCGTACCTCGAAGCCGGCGATGGCCAGGAGCATCGTCATGCCGCCCGCGACTGCAGGTCCGCCCCGCGCCGGACGGCGAAGTAGACGTCCTCCAGCTCGGGCTCGGCCGGCGCGAATCCGGCTCCCGGGGTCGCGTCGGCCAGCACCCGGACTCGCGTCCTTCCGGCGACCAGACGGGTGGAGACCAGGGCCAGCGACTCGGAGACCTTCGCCACCTCGGCCTTCTCCACCGTGCGCTCCCAGAGCCGGCCCCGGAGCCCGGCCACGGCCTCGGCGGGCT
>Ga0105104_10001382_pt1 | contig 18198 bp, 14 predicted proteins | sample PPLLaktember2015_3_FD_87034 | JGI IMG/M metagenome (GOLD analysis project Ga0105104, IMG submission 87034) | Freshwater sediment microbial communities from Prairie Pothole Lake near Jamestown, North Dakota, USA - PPLs Lake P7 Core (6) Depth... | ecosystem: Environmental > Aquatic > Freshwater >... | reverse complement strand
CGGTTCCTCCTCGCTCCAGCCGCCGTCCTCGGCGGCGGTGTCTTGCGAGAAGGCATCGTGCGCCGGTAAGTGCAGCGGCGGCGTATAGAGCCTGCTGCTGCAAAAGGTGGCGCGAAGAGCGGTTTTCATCAAGATCTGACCAGGTATCAAACTTAAAGCCTTTTTGAAGGGATCTACATGGTCGAAACGGCAACCCAAAGCATTATTACTGGTGTGATGATGGGAGTAATTTATGCGTTGATTGCGCTTGGACTCTCCATAGTCTTCGGCGTGATGAACGTGGTTAATTTTGCCCACGGTGAGTTCGTCATGCTTGCCATGTACTTGTCCTACATCGTCGGGTCGGCCCTGGCCTGGGATGCAGTGCTTACACCGTTCATCACTGTGCCGCTTCTGTTCCTCTTCGGGCTGATCACCTACTACATGCTGATCGACCGGACGCTGCGCCAGATGTACGTAGTCCAGCTGGCCGTGACGGTCGGTCTCCAGATCTTGATGCGATCGGTGGCGTTGATCGTTTTCAAGGCTCAGCCGCGGGCTCTTCAGTACTCCTTTGTCCAGGGCAGCATCGAGATCGGCGGGTTTACCATCCTGACTTCCCGCCTGATGGCCGCCGTGGTCAGCTTGATTTGTATCGCCGCGATCGCCTACTTCCTGAACAAAACCTGGTCCGGGGCTGCCATGCGCGCCGCTTCGGATGACCTGGACGCCGCTTCCCTGATGGGTGTCAATTACCACCGGACTTACGGCCTCACCTTTGCCATCGGCTCGGCCATCACCGCCATCGCGGGAGGGTTGTTGATGAGCTTCCAGCAAACGGATCCGGTCGGAGGGGTGCGGTATGGTTTGCTGAGCTGGTGTGTCCTGGCCCTGGCAGGCCTGGGTTCGCTGCCAGGCTTGATAGTTGCCGGCATCATCGTCGGTATCGCCGAAACCCTGGCGATTTCCTTTATCGACCCCCGGGCACGGCTGCTGGCACCGTACCTGATCTTTATCCTGGTTCTGTGGTTAAAGCCGCGCGGGCTCTTTGGGAGGAAATAGTGGACCCCAAACGCTTTCTCAACGAACGGTCCTGGATCTGGCTGGCGCTGCTGCTGGTGGCTGTCCTGGTCCCCGTCGTATTCCGGTCCAACCAATACGCGATGGTGCTGGTCACCACCGTTTTGCTTTACGCTGTCCTGGCGGCTGCCTGGAACATTATCGGAGGCATGGCGGGACAGCTGGATCTGGCGCTTGGCGCGTATCTCGGCCTGGGGGCGTTTACCACCGGTACGCTGTTGATCAAATGGAACATCACCCCTTGGGTGGGCATGCTGGTCGGCGGGGTTCTTGCGACTGGATTCGCATTTCTAATCGGTTTCCCGTTGTTTGGGTTCAAGATTAAAGAGGTGTGGTACGCATTATCGTCCTCTGCCATGGTGGAGGTAATGCGGGTACTCTTCCTGATGTGGGACGGGGTTGGAGGTCCTACGGAGGTGTATATGCCGACCGTCATCTCTCCACTCTATTCACTGCGTTTTAATACCTATATCCCCTATTATTTCATCATCCTGGTCATGCTCATCGGGGTGATCATCCTGAACTACCGCATTCGGAATTCAAAGCTGGGTTACTCGCTCCTGGCGTTGGGCGAAGATGAGGATGCGGTGGAAGTGCTGGGTGTGGACTCGCGCGCCTCAAAACTGCGGGCGTTATTGATCTATGCTTTCATCGTCGGGGTGGTCGGCGGACTGTATGCCTGCATTTATGGTTTCCTCCACCCATCGTTCTTCAGCACCGCCATGAGCACCGAGATCGCCATCCTGGGGATCGTCGGCGGCATGGGGATCACCTACGGGCCGCTCCTGGCGGCGATAGTGCTGGTCAGCCTGAAAGAATACCTGCGTTCGGAGCTGGGAGGCGGGTTGGAAGGGCTGTACCTGGTTGTCTACGCCTTGTTCCTGATCGTGGTGGCGTTGTATCAGCCGCGCGGGATTGCTCCGCTGGTGGAGAGAGCCTACCAGAAGATCAAGTCGTTGTTTGGAGTGCGGGCCGATGTTAAAAGTCAATAACCTGACCAAAAAGTTTGGCGACCTGGTAGCGGTCAACAATGTCACCATGGAGATTTGTCCCGGGGAGATCCTTGGGCTGATCGGTCCAAATGGGGCCGGGAAGACTACCCTGTTCAATGCCATCAGCGGCTTGTACCCGCCGGATGGCGGCCGCGTGGTTTTTAAGGGGGTCAATGTGACCGGCTGGCTGCCGCACAAGATTTGCCGGATGGGGATGTCACGCACCTTCCAGGTCACCCGTGCCTTCACACATATGTCGGTAGAAGAGGCTGTACGGGTGGGGGCGTATAACCGCTGCAGTGAAAAAACGGTCAGCGCCCGGGTGAACGAGGTGGTCGGGATCTGCGACCTGGGCGATCAGCGGAAACGGGTATGCGGGGACCTGGGCCTGGCGTCGCTGCGCCGGGTGGAACTGGCGCGTGCCTTGGCAACCGGCCCCGAACTGCTGCTGCTGGATGAAGCCGGGGCAGGCTTGAACAACACCGAACTGGCAGGCTTCATGAATTTGCTGCGCCGGCTAAACCAGGAGTACCACATCACCCTCTGCGTCGTCGAGCACGTCATGCAGATGGTCATGGGGATCTGCCACCGTATCGTCGTGCTGGATTCGGGTGAGCTGATCGCCAGCGGGACCCCTGCGGAAGTGAGCTCCAATCCAACCGTTATTCAAGCCTACCTTGGAAAGCGAGCCATCCCATGCTAGAGATCACCAACCTCCACTCCGGATACGGTAAAGTCCCGATCCTCGATTCCGTGAGCATCCTGGTGTGCGAGCATGAAATGGTGGCGCTGCTTGGCCCTAATGGAGCCGGGAAAAGCACCTTGCTGAAGACGATTTCCGGGCTCGTGCGTCCGACCGGTGGGAACATTACCTTCTGCAAACAAAATATTACCGGGATGCCGCCAGACCAGGTTATCCGACAGGGGATATCCTATGTCCCAGAGGGCGGCCGGCCGTTCCCGAATATGACCGTCCAGGACAACCTGAAGATGGGCGCTTACACCTGCCGCCACCATCTCAAGGATGGTATTCTGGACGAGATTTATGAGCTGTTCCCGGTGCTGAAGCGGCGGCAGTCCCAATATGCCCGCACGTTGAGCGGGGGCGAACGGCAGATGCTGGCGATCGCGCGTGGCCTGGTCTCCCGGCCTAAGCTGCTGATCCTGGACGAGCCCTCCCTGGGTGTGGCTCCCAAGCTGGTAGACGAGATTTACGAGAAGATCCGGGCCCTGAAAGCCACCGGATTGACCGTCCTGCTGGTCGAGCAGAATACCGCGTATGCATTGGAACTGGCGGATCGCGGGTATGTCCTGGAGAACGGGAAAATCGTGCTGGCCGGGGCGAGCCAGGAATTGGTCGACAGCGACCACGTCCGCCGGGCGTATATGGGTATTTAGGCACAATCCAAAAAAGTGTTTTGTGTGGTGGTTTGGGGCGGCGAAGCCGCCCCAAACCACCACACAAACCCATTTATCGGATGGTGTATACGGAGAATTCCATGGAAGACACGTACGCTGATCGCGTCAAAGACATCCCATTGTACCGACCGGGCAAACCGCCGCTGACTTTCTTCGACAGCGACTATATGGCTGAATTGGAAAAGACCTGGCGGCGTAATTGGGGGAGCCAGTCCAGCTATGCCCGCCTGCGGGCGGTCATCGTCCACCGTCCTGGCCCCGAGGCGGCGTGGGGTGGGGTAGACCCGGATTTTTTCAACCTCCCGACCGGACTCCCCAATCTGGCTCGCATGCAAGCCCAGCCCGACGAGTTCGTCCGCGTGCTGCGGGAGAACGGGGTGGAAGTCATTCCACTCGACGCCCCTCAGCCGGTCCTGGGGACGTATGGCATCCCGCTGCGCAGCGCCACATATACCCACGAGACCCTGATGGTCAAGGGTGGAGCGATCATCTGCCGCTGCGCCCCGGCATACAAGCGCGGCCTGGAGTACTACCAACTGCGCACCCTGGGCGCGATGGGCTGCCCGATCCTTTACACCGTGCGTGGCAAGGGTTTCTTTGAATCCAGCAACGCCGTTTGGCTGGATAAAAAGAGCCTGCCGTTGGCGATCAGCCAACGGTCGAATGCAGAGGGGGTCGACCAGGTCGCCAGCGTCCTGCATGAATTCGGGGTGGAAGACACCCATGTCGTCCACCTGCCGGGCCCGCTCAATACCCGCAGGGCTCAAACCGGGAATGGCGGTGGTGCGTTCCACCTGGATATGGTCTTTGGCGTCGCCGGACCGAAGCTGGGTGTGATATATCCGCCGGGGGTGGGGTACGAATTTATCGATTATCTGCTGCACAAGAAGTCGTTTGACCTGATCGAGATCCCCGAAGAGGAGGTCAACGGCTGCCCTTCAAACCTGCTCGTGCTTGAACCGGGCAAACTGATCATCCCTGCCGGAAACCCCTGCGTCACCGAAGAGCTGCGTAAGCGCGGCATCCAGGTGATCGAAGTTGACCTGAGCGAGTTCACCAACGGCGGCGGTGGTCCAACCTGCATGACCATGCCGTTGATCCGCGACGAGGAAGAATGAATGTGGCAAATCGTACCTGACCGGGCTGAGCGATGATGGCGAACAGGCAAATTTCACTTCCCTATGGTAAGGAGCATGTCTCATTCTGCCTGCCGGCGAGCAGCCTGGCTGGTATCTACGCCCCCAGGCAAGTCCCAGGGTGTGCAGATCCGGCCACCGAGATCCAGGACGCGCTGGACCAACCTCTGGACACTCCCCGGGTTGAGGACATCGTCCACCCCTCCGACCGGGTGGTCGTGGTCATCGACGATTACACACGACCCACACCGGTGTCTTTGATCCTGCCCGCCCTGGTCGACCGGCTGCAGCGAGCCGGTGCGGCCGACTCCCAGATCACTTTATTGGTGGCGACGGGAACCCACCGCCCATGTACGCCCGATGAGCTGCGCCGGAAGTTGGGAGAAGAGCTGTACCTTCGCTTTCACCTGGAGCAGCATGACTGCGAAGACGTGAGCAGCCAGGTTTTCCTGGGGGTGACCAGCCGCGGGACGCCGGTGTGGGTCAACCGCCTGGTGGTGGAAGCAGACAGGGTGTTTGGCATCGGGCACATCGATCCAAGTGATTACGCCGGGTATGCCGGTGGGCACAAGCTGATCGTCCCTGGGGTGGCGGCTAGAGAAACCGTGGATACCAACCACAGCCTGGCCACCCTGAGCTTCCGGCGCCAGGGTGAAATCGAGGTGGCCTGCCGCCGCGATCTGGAAGAAGCGGCCGGGTTCGTCCGGACAGACCTGTTCATAAATACGGTACTGAACCAGGAAGGTCAGATGATCCGGGTCTTTGCAGGAACGCCCGGCAGCGTCTACCTCACCGGGGTAGGGATCTCGCGCCAGGTCTACGAGGTTTCCTGCCCCGATGATCTGGATATCGCCATCGCTTCAGCATTCCCTTACGACATGGACTATTATCAGGCGATCCGGGCAATCGAATGCGGCGACCGGGCCGTCCGTCCAGGGGGGAGTATCCTGCTGGTGGCACCCTGTCCGGATGGGATCGGCAGTGATGTGCTCTATCGACTGCTCTCGGAACCAGAAGCGGCTCCCGATCATTTCTTGCGGAATATCGCCCGCCGGGATGGGAAAGTGACGTACAATGTATTGGGTTATTATCTAAGCCGGATCCGGTCGGAGAAACACCTCTTTGCCTTCATCGGGGGGATTCCAGGCCGCGATCTGGAAGCGATGGGGATATCACCTGTAGATGATCTTCAAAAAGGGGTGAACAAACTATTGGAGCAGTATGGACCTGCGGCGCGTGCAGCCGTCTTCCCAATGGGGTCGGCTACTGTGCCGCGGCAGTGTTAGAACAGCATGGGAGGACAAAAAATGGACAACGAGGTTCACCGGATTCCTGCGAGCCGTTTGAAAGACCTGTGCTTGCAGGTTTTTTCGCGCATGGGGATGACAGATGAAGATGGCCGCCTCACCGCCGAAGTGCTTCTCTCGGCGGATCTGCGCGGGATCGACAGCCATGGAGTAGCCCGCCTCGGCTTTTACGTCAACGGCATGCGGAATGGCGTCATGCTGCCGAGAGGGGAGGCCCTGGTGGTCACCGAAACCCCCTCGACCGCCCTGATCGATGCGGGCGGAGGCATGGGCGTGCCGGTCTCGGTGCGGGCCATGCGCATGGCCATCGAGAAAGCCCGGCAGGTCGGGATGGGTTGGGTGAACGTGCGGAACTCCAACCACTACGGGATCGCCGGGTATTACGCCATGATGGCATTGGAGCATGACTTTATCGGCATCAGCATGACCAATTCGGCGGTCTTTGTGGTGCCTACCTTCGGGCGCGATTCAATGCTGGGTACCAATCCGATCGCTCTGGCTGCTCCGGCATTGCACGAACGTCCATTCGTATTGGATATGGCCACCAGTGTGGTTCCCTTCGGGAAGCTGGAAACCTACAACCGGCTGGGGAAATCTCTCCCACCGGGATGGGCGATCGATGAAAACGGCAATCCTACCTCCGACCCGGCCACGGTGATCGAACATGCTCGTGCGGGATCGTTCCGGGGTGGCCTGGCCCCGCTGGGAGGCACCGGCGAGGAAAACGGCGGCCATAAGGGCTACGGTTTGGTCTTGCTCGTGGATATCCTGTGCGGTGTACTTCCAGGGGCGCTTTACGCCAACCTGATGTATCCTAAAACCGAAGAAGGGCACCCGCTGCCTTCTGGGATCGGCCATACCTTTGCTGCCCTGCGGATTGACGCTATCCGGCCGGTCGATGAGTTCAAGGCCTCCATGGATGACCTGCAGCGCAGGCTGAAAGATGCGCCGAAGGCGGAAGGTCAGGACCGCATCTACATCCACGGCGAGAAGGAGTTCGAAGAAGCCGAGCGTCGTATGCGGGATGGGATACCGTTGAATCCCAAGGTTTACACCGACTTGAAAAAGATTGCTTCGGAGCTCGACGTGCCTTTTGATTGACATGCTGCGGCGAATGCCGTATAATTATATTAATTATAGAACCATGTTCCATATAGTGGAACAGCAGGCCGGGGGTGGGGATTTCCCGGCACACGCCGTGTTACAGGTACAAAATATCCCTCGAAAAAGGGTTCGTTTTCTGGATCCCTTCCGAAGCTGGAATGCCACAGGAGCTGACCCAATTCCATGACCCAAACAACCATCAAGTTCACGCGCGGTGTACCGCCTCCAGAATGCTTCCCGACCGGTCAGCTGGCAGAATGCGCCCAGACCGTCCTGCTCAAATCATACGATGTGGCGCTGCAGTACGGCTCGGCAGGCGGCTTCCCGCCCTTGCGCCATTGGATCGCCCAGACGGAGGGCGTCGCAGAAGATCGGGTGGTCCTTGCCCAGGGTTCCCTACAGCTTCAGGACACCCTGGCGCGCATCCTGCTCAGGCCCGGTGATGTGGTGTATGTGGAAGCGCCCACGTACGATCGTACGCTGACGGTGATGCGGCGCGCCGGCGCCCAGGTGGTCGGCTTTGCCCTCGGCCCCGACGGGCTGGATCTCGACGAGCTCACCCGCCGGCTGCTTGGGGGCGAACGCCCGGTCCTGTTCTACGTCATCCCGGATTTTCAAAATCCCAGTGGAATTGTCCTCTCCTATGAGAAGCGGCAGCAGCTGGTCGCCCTGGCGGAGCAGTACGGTTTCTGGCTCGTCGAGGATACACCTTACCGCCGCTTGCGCTACGGAGGGGAGGATATCCCCCGCTTGTTTGATCTGGCGCCCGAGCGGGTAGCTCATATGTCCTCATTCAGCAAGCTGGTTGCTCCTGGATTGAGGGTGGGATACGTGATTGCCCCGAAACCGCTGGCAGGTCCGCTGGTGAAATTCTCCGAAGATACCTACATCAATCCCAGCTATTTCAATCAAGCCATCATCCACGAATTTATCCAATGCGGCTGGTTGGAGGCCAATCTGGTGAAGTTGAAACAGCTGTATGCTCCCCGGTTGGCAGCCATGCTGGAGGCTGTCGAACAGCACATGCAGGGATTAGCCGATTGGAACAAGCCTCAGGGCGGGTTCTTTGTGGGGATGACCCTGCGGCGAGAAGTCGAGGCTGCCCACCTGCTTGCGGACGCCAAAGAAGCGGGGCTGCTGTTAAGCGATGGCCGCGGCTTCTTCGCCGACGGAAACGGCGACCGGTTTGTCCGGCTCCCGTTCTGTGCCGTAACGCCGGAGGAAATCAAAGAAGGTGTTCGCCGCCTGGCGTCGGTCACGGTGAATATGCCGGCGCTTTCGTTATCCAGATCATCACGATAGGAGAAGCCCTCATGTTTCAATTCAAAGGCAGCGATATCCTGCATGGTTCTCAGTTTTCTCGTCCGGACCTGGAATGCTTGATGGACGTGGCGGACGATTTCAGGAAGCGGGTCGAAGATCACCAGGTCATGGATTTGTTGAGAGGCACCGTGATGGCTGCGCTGTTCTTCGAGCCGAGCACCCGTACCCGCCTCTCTTTCGAGACTGCCATGCAGAGGTTGGGGGGCAGTGTGGTAGGTTTTTCCTCCGCCGAATCGACCTCCGTAGCCAAGGGGGAAACCCTGTCCGACACTATCCGTACGGTCGACCAGTACGTCGACCTGATCGCCATGCGACACCCGGCGATTGGATCGGCTGCCGAAGCCGCCGGGGTCGCCCAGGCGCCGGTGATCAACGGGGGTGATGGGGCCGGGCAGCATCCCACCCAGGCTATGCTCGATTTGTTCACCGTGCGGCAGGAGCTCGGAAAAACGGATGGGATCACCCTGGCCTTGTGCGGAGATTTGAAGAACGGCCGCACCGTCCATTCTGGGGTGGAGATCTACAAGCATTTCGGCATCCGGTTAATTTTCGTCGCTCCGGAGGCGCTCATGATGCCCGCGGAGGTGACGGACCGGCTGCGGGTACAAGGGGTTGAATTCGAAGAGACAACCGACCTGGAGGCTGCCGTCCGCAAGGCGGATGCCCTGTACATGACCCGCATCCAGAAAGAGCGCTTCTCCGACCTGGCCGAGTACGAACGGCTCAAAGGCGCCTTTATCCTGACCCGCGAGATGGTCGAATCCCTCAACCCTCGCCTGGTTACCCTGCACCCGCTGCCGCGGGTAAATGAGATTGCCACGGATGTCGACAGCATGGCTGGGGCTGCCTACTTCCGCCAGGCCAGAAACGGCGTCTTTGTCCGCATGGCGTTGATCGCTCTGGTGATGGGGAAAGTGTAACGAGAATGGGAGAGGATCGATGAATAAAGACGCATTTAGAGTCGTCGGTAAGGTGACGCCCCGCAAGGATGGCATCGCCCGCGTGACGGGAGCGGAGATTTATACCACCGACGTGGCCCTGCCGCGTATGCTGTATGCGCGTACTGTAGCCAGCCCTTATGCCCATGCCCGCATTAAAAGCATCGACACCCGTGCGGCCGAAGCGATGGGCGCAGTGGTAATCACCTTCAAGGACATTCCTTCGGTCCGCTACAACGAACGCATAATCACCGTCCCCTGGGCGCTGCACAAGGACCGCTACATCCTGGCCGAAAAGGTGCGGCGGATGGGAGAAGCCGTGGCAGCGGTGGCGGCGGAGACCGAGGAACTGGCAGAAAAGGCTGCTCGAGCCGTCGTTGTCGATTATGAGCCGCTGCCGGTGGTCCTGGATCCCCACGCCGCTTTGAAACCGGGAGCTCCGCAGCTTTACGAAACGGTGATGTACGGGGAGAAAGAAATCCCGGTGGTAAACAACATCGCCTGTACCCGCGAGGTCTCCGAAGGTGACGTAGACAAAGCCTTTGCCGAAGCGGATGTGATCGTCGAGGGCAGATTCAATACTACTAAGATCTACCACGCTCAGATGGAGACCAAAGCCGTGGTGTGCCAGCCGGAACCCAACGGCGGCCTGACGGTGTGGGCAACGGCCCAATCCATCCACAACGTGCGCATCGTGCTGGGGCAGATTTTCGGCATACCCCTCAGCAAGATCAACGTCAAACGCGTGACCGTCGGGGGATCTTTCGGATCCAGCATCCAGATGAATACAGTGGTCCCGATCTGCGCGGCGCTGGCGCTCAAAGCACGCCTGCCGGTGAAGCTAACCCTGCCTCGGGAAGAGGATATGCACGACCACACCCGCTACCCGCTGGATACCCACATCCAGATCTCTGCCAGGAAGGATGGCACCTTGACGGGTGTCAAGATGGAGGTGGTTGCCGATATTGGTGCGCACATCCTGCAGGGGTATTCCTACCTTGGCGTTTGCATCGGATGGCTGGTCTCGCTCTACCGGCTGCCCAATATCCGTTATAAAGGGGTGGCTGTCTACACCAATAAAGCGCCCTCCTGCGCCATGCAGGGCTATGGAAATCCCCAGGTTACATTTGCGGCGGAGACGCTGATTGAGGAACTGGCAGAAAAGTTGAACATCGATCCGGTGGAGATCCGCCTGAAAAACTACGTCGGGTTGGGGGATACCTTCTGGGGGCAGGGACCGCTGGTGCGCTCGATCGTCCAAAGCGATGGGGTGCCGCAGCTCCTGCGTAAAGGGGCGGAACTGATCGGTTGGGAAAACCGTCCCAAAAACGGTTCCCAGAGCGGCAGGTTCCGGCGGGGTATTGGAATGTCGCGCGGTTTCCATACTTCCAGCGCCGGCGCTCCACAGCCCGGGGATGTGATCGATTACTCGGGCGCGCTGGTGAAAATCAACCAGGACGGCTCGGTGGATATCGTCTCGGCGGTGATGGATCACGGCGGTGGAACGCTGGAGGCTATGGCCAAGCTGGTGGCGGAAACGCTGTGCGTGCCTCTGGATAAAGTCAACCTGGCGCCTGGGGAGACCTGCTCGACAGTTTATGACGTCACTACACATGCCACCCGGGGCGTCTATGCCGGATGCGGTGCGGCAGTGCGCGTAGCCGAGAAGGTGCGCCAGGAGCTGAAAGAAACCGCCGCTCGTTATCTGAATGTGATGCCGGAATCCATTGAATTGACCATGGATGAGCAGATCGGGCAGGGGGTGTTGTACGTGCCTTCCATCCCTGCCAAGCGCATGACCATCCAGGAGATTGCCACGCGCTGCTGGACGGAAAGCTGGAAGACGATCGCTGCCGTCGACAGCTACCGCCCGGTCAACTGCCCGCCTGCCTATGTCAGCATCTTCCTCGAGATCGAGGTCGATACGTGGACCGGGATTGTGCGTACGGTTAAGGCTGTCATGGGCGGCGACTGCGGGACGGTGGTCAACCCGGATATGGCCCGCGGCCAGCTGGAAGGCGGCCTATCGCGTGGGATGGGGTTTGCTCTGCTGGAGCAGAACGATTGGATGGACGACGGTCAGCTGTCCTCGAAGGGATATTGGATCGACGGCAAAACTCCCGGCAGCATGGAAAGCCCGCTGGCTGAGAACCTGATCACCTATTTTGCCGATTCGTACGAACCCAATGGTCCGATGGGCGCCAAGGGTCTGGGGGAAGCTTCGTCGAACCCTGTAGCGGCTGCCTACGCCTGCGCCATCTACAATGCCACCGGTTTGCGGTTTTATGAGCTCCCCATTACTCCCGAAAAGATCCTGGCGGGGTTGAGAGAGCAGCAGAAACAAGCGCAGGCGGTAGGCCAGGAGGTGGAAAAATGACCGAGCACCCTCATCTCAACAAGAACCATATGACCAACACCCACATCCTGGTCAACGATTTCGCTTACTTCGAGCCCGCCACCGTCGAAGAGGCCATCGAACTGCTGCTTCAAGTTGAGACCGGAGCATATCTGATTGCGGGTGGGACCCAGCTGCTCATCCAGATGAAGATGGAGCGGGATGCGCCGCAGGCCTTGATCAGTTTGAACAAGATCCCTGGCCTGGATGACATCTATCTCAACGACCAGGGTGAGCTGGAGATCGGCGCTTGCGCCGGTATCCACACGCTGCGTCACCATCCGCTCGTCCGGGCGGATTACCTGGCACTGTCGCAGGCATGCGAATCTTTCGGCAGCTCCCAGATCGAGATTATGGCGACCCTCGGCGGCAACCTGTGCACAGCCTCACCGGCCTCCGATACAGTTCCAGCCTTGCTGGTTTTCGACGCCGAGCTGGTCATCGTTGGCCCGCAGGGCGAACGCCGCCTGCCCGCAGCTGCCTTTACCCATGGCCCGGGCAGGGTGGACCTGCGTAAAGGGGAGATCTTAACGAAGATCATCCTACCAACGCCTCCCAAAGATTCGACGAGCGCCTTTCATAAAATGGTCCGCGTGGTTGCCGATCTGGCGAAAGCCAGCATGGCAATCATGCTGACCAAGGATGGAGACCGGATCAGTGAATGCCGCCTCGCCTACGGTTCGGTGGCCCCGGTGGTCCTGCGGCTGCCTGAAGTAGAAAACATGCTGCGGGGACAGCTGGTCACCGATGACCTGTTGGCGATGGCTGGCCGAAAAGCAGGCGAGTCCATCTCGCCAATCGACGACATCCGGTCAACCGCCTGGTACCGCCGGCAGGTCGTCGATGTGATGACACAGGATGCGGTCCGCCTGCTTTGGGAATCCGGTCCTGGCAAGGCGAATGGCAGCATGGCAGAAGGAATCACCTCTCACCCGAACGGGAACGAACCCCTGTCCTCGAATGGGAAAGGCACCCATTTGCATTTACAACGCGGTGAGCGGAGAGCAGTTGAATTGACCGTGAACGGAGTCCACCGGCGGCTGGAGGTTGCTCCCCACGACCTGCTGCTCAACGTGCTGCGCGATCAGCTGCACCTGACCGGGACCAAGTACGGCTGCGGGATTGGAGAATGTTCGGCCTGTACCGTTCACGTGGACGGGAAACCGGCCCTCTCCTGCTTGATGCTGGCAGTCTCCGCTCATGGAAAAGAAGTGGTCACCATCGAAGGCCTGCAGAAGCCCAACGGCGAGCTCGACCCGATCCAGGAAGCCTTTATCGAGGAGGGAGCATACCAGTGCGGCTACTGCACGCCCGGGATTGTGATGACGGTGAAGGGACTGCTGAAGGAAACGAGCCGTCCCAGCGAAGCGGACCTGCGCGACTACCTCAAGGGAAACCGCTGCCGCTGCACCGGCTATACCAGTATCGTGCGGGCTGTCATGGCCTCGCTCGAAAAAACCCAAACCGGCGAGCCGATGTGAGCCGATACGGAGGAGATGATGCTGGCTGAATTCGATCTTCTGATGCCTGCCACACTCGACGAGGCTTTGAGTGCCCTGGCAGAAAACGGCCCGGGAACAGCCTTGCTGGCTGGCGGCACCAACCTGGTGGTTGATATGCGCAGCGGGCGGCACCGGCCCAGGGTGGTGATCAACCTCGACAGGTTGGAGGAACTGCGCGGCATCCGCTGTCAGGATGGCTATGTGACCATCGGCAGCGGGGTGACGGTTGGAGAGCTCCTGGAAAATCGGGACATCCACCAGTATGCGCATGCTTTATGCCAGTCTGCCCTGCTTTTTGCTAACCCGTTAATCCGCAACCGGGCGACGGTGGGCGGTAACCTGGCGGATGCCTCGCCTGCCGCCGATACCGTGCCTCCCCTGATGATCATGGATGGGGAGGTGCAGCTTGCCAGCCGGGATGGGGGGTTCCACTGGGTACCCCTGGATTCGTTTATCACCGGGGTCCGGAAAACTATTCGCCGTCCGGACGAGGTGATTACCTCCATCCGGTTCCCTGTTCCGCCGGCAGGCAGCGACACGGCGTACTACAAGCTTGGCCTGCGCAAGGCCGATGCGATCTCGGTCGTCAGCGCGGCAGTCCGGATCGACAGGACAGAGGACGGCACGGTTGGCCGGGTGCGCATTGCCCTGGGATCCGTGGCGCCGCGGCCGATGCGAGCGTACGCGGGCGAGCAAGCCCTGCTTGGGAAACGTTTGGATCCAGAATCAATCGGTGAAGCGGCGCGTCTGGCCTCGGAGGCCGTTTCCCCGATCTCCGATCTGCGCGGCTCGGCCAATTACCGGCGCCAGATGGCCTGTGTGCTGGTCAGCCGCCTGCTCCACCAGATCAGCAGCCGGACTGCCGGGCAACCCAACGAGGAGTGAGGCCATGGAAATGAAGCTGATTACCCTGAAGGTGAACGGCCGCAAGCACCAGCTGGCCTTACCACCCAACATCACATTGCTGCGCGTGCTGCGCGAGCATTTGAACTATGTGGACGTTAAGAATGGCTGTGAGAAGGGCGACTGTGGAGCCTGTACGGTGCTGGTCAACGGCAAAGCGGTCAACAGCTGCCTGATGCTGGCCTGGCAGGCCGACGGAGCCGATATTCTCACCGATACCGGCCTGGGCACGAGCCAGAACCCGCACCCAATCCAATCGGCATTTGCCGAAGCTGGCGCAGCCCAATGCGGGTACTGCACCCCGGGAATGATCATGGCTGCCAAAGCCCTATTGGACGTAAATCCACATCCGAATGAAGCCGTGATTCGTGAAGCCATTTCCGGGAACCTGTGCCGCTGCACCGGGTATGGGCAGATCGTGCGGGCCATACAGATGGCTGCCGACCGGATGGAGGCTGAAAAGGCAGCACCCGGAGGTGAGGCATGAAGATCCAGGCAAAACCGCTCCCGCCTGTCCAGCTTCCTGAACTCCGCCAGGTGGGCAAACCGGTCCGCAGGGTGGATGCCATGGGGAAAGCCGTAGGCACGACCCGCTACGCCGCGGATATGTTTATGCCCAACATGCTGCATACCAAAGTATTCCGCAGCCGGGTGCCGTTCGCTCGCATCCGCCATCTGGACGTGAGCAAAGCAGCTTCCTTGCCCGGCGTGGTCTGCGTGTTGACAGCAGCTGACCTGCCCACGTCGGTCCTGGTCACGGATATGCCCGGTCAGACGGGCCAGCAGCGGCGCAAGGGCTCCGACGCCCACGTGCTGGCGAGCGATGTCGTCCGGTTTGTAGGCGATCCAATTGCTCTGGTTGCGGCCGAGACGCTGGCGATCGCCGAACAGGCATTGGAGTTAATCGAAATCGATTATGAAGAGCTTCCGGCCGTTTTCGACCCGCTGGAGGCGATGAAACCGGGAGCCCCGGTCATTGCTGCGCCGGATAACATCGTTGCCCGCTGGAAGATGCGCAAGGGATGCACCAAGACGGGGATGGAAGCCGCTGACCTGATCGTGGAAAACACGTTCAACGTGCCGTTTGTCGACCACGCCTATTTGGAACCCGAAGCCGGGCTGGCCTGGCTTGACGACCGGGATGTGCTGAATATCCGGGTGTGCACTCAGGTGGTGGAGCATTTCCGCAGCATCGCCCTGGCGTTGGGGATCCCGCACAACAAACTTCACATCCAGGGGACGATGGTTGGGGGCGGCTTCGGCGGGAAGGAAGACATCACGGTCGAGATCTTCATCGGGCTGCTGGCGCTCAAAACCCGCCGCCCAGTCCTGATGGAATATACCCGTGAGGAATCCATCCAGGCGCATTCCAAGCGCCATCCCTTCGTCATTACCCACCGCACCGGCGTCACCTACGACGGCCGGATTACGGCGGCCGAAATCAAGATGGTGGCCAACTCCGGGGCATACGTCTACCTGAGCCCATACGTCCTGCTTTACGCAACCGGAGCTGCCACCGGTCCCTATCGCATCGACAACGTATTGATTGAAAGCGTTGCCGTGGCAACCAACAATCCTTTCACCAGCGCCTTCCGGGGATTTGGCGTGCCGCAGGCGGCGGCGGCCCATGAGCAGCAGATGGATGAGATTGCCAAACGCCTTAACATGGACCCATATGAGCTGCGGGTGAAAAATTTTCTCAAGACGGGGGATTACTCCGCCAACCAGAAAATCACCACAGCTGCCTGGCTGGAGGAGACCGCCTCACGCGTGGTCGAGGCATTGGGTGATAAGACTCCCGCCCAGGGACCCATCAAGGTTGGTCAGGGTTTCGCATCCTACATGCAAAGCTACGGACGCATCACCTGGTTCCACGACACCTCCCAGGCCTGGGTGGGTCTTGAGATGGATGGAACCGTGGTTGTGCGCAGCGGCATCCCCGATTTGGGCGCCGGGCAAATCTCGGCGGTGTGCCAGATCGCCAGCGAAGTGCTGGGGGTGCCGATGGAAAATGTGGTGGTCTACAATACCGACTCCGCCCTCACCCCTCTCTCGGGAACTACGACCGCTACCCGCCAGCTTTATATGTCGGGGAACGCCGTCTACATGGCTGCCAACACGGTGCGCGGGGTGCTGCTGGACCGCGCCTCGAAGCATTTCGAGGAACCGGTCGAGAACCTGGACATTGCCAACAGCTGTGTTTTTGTCAAATCAGAGTCGGACCAGTGGATTTCCCTGCCAGAGCTGGCAGCCAAATGCGCCGCCGAAGGCATGCACCTTGCGAACCTGGCCTTGTTTAAAGCGCCGTTCACCTCTCCCATCGACCCGGAAACCGGCCAGGGACAGATCTGGCCCGATTTTACCTTTGGAGCGCATGGGGTGGAGGTAGCCGTCGACACCGAGACCGGGGAGATTACGCTGCTGAAGAGTGTGGCCTGCCACGATGTAGGCCGGGCTGTGAATCCGGCCGCGGTGGAAGGGCAGATCGAAGGCGGCGCGGTCCAGGGCCTGGGGTATGCCCTGATGGAGGACGTCATCGTCGAAAACGGGATCATCAAGACTCCCTCGTTGTCGGAATACCTGATCCCAACCGCGGTGGACGTGCCCAAGACCAAAGTGATTATCCTGGAATCCGGAACCGGGCTGGGGCCATTTGGCGCCAAGGGGATCGGGGAGCCGTCTCTCACCCCGGCAGCGCCGGCTGTCGCGAATGCGGTGGCCAACGCCATCGGGGCGCGCATCTACAGCCTGCCGCTAACCCCCGAAAAGGTTCTGGAAGCCGTGGCTCGAGCCAAGGATCCACAAGATAATGCGACGCAATAAGCCATAGAAAAACACCGCAGAGGCGCCGAGTACGCCGAGTTTTTCTTTACATACTCTGCGCTCTCTGCGACTCTGCGGTGTCCGTTGTCACTGGGTGAAAGAGATGATGTTGAGGTTGCAAAGATGAACTCTCCTGAAGATGGTGCGAATCAGAAAGGCTTTGATCTGATCCTGGCTGGCGGGGTGGTTATCACCGGTGAAGGGATGCGCCGGGCCGACGTGGGGGTGACCGGTGAAACCGTGGCGGCTGTTGGCCCTGACCTGAAGCAGGATGGATGCAGGCAGGTCATCGACGTTACCGGGAAGTACGTCTTCCCAGGGATCATCGACGTTCACGTGCACCCGGTATACCTGGACGATGTGGAAGCCTGTTCGCAGGTGGCTGCTTATGGCGGTACGACGACGCTGATCCACTTTTCCTATGCCCGAAAAGGGGAGAGCCTGCTGGAAAAAGTCTCTGAAATGCTCGAAGACGCCAGCCGGCGCTCACGCCTGGACTTCGGTCTGCACGGGGGTATGTTCGACGCCCCCATCCAGGTACCGGAAATCCCCCGGGTAATGCAGTTGGGCGTCCGCACGTACAAATTCTTCCTGACCTACCTGAAACAGGGATGGTATACCGACGACTACCAGCTGATCAAAGCCATGGATATTCTTGCCAGCCTGGGTGGGATGGCGATGGTCCATGCCGAGAACGGCGGCGGTATCGATTACCTGGAAGACAAGTACCTGAAGGGTCCAAACGCATCGGCACGCCTCTTCAACACCTCCCGCCCGGCAGCCTTCGAAGAGGAAGCCATCTTCCGCTCGATCTGCCTGGCAGAAGTCACCGGGTGCCCGCTGTACATCCCGCACGTCACCTCCAGCCGGGCACTGCGGCCGATCCGCCAGGCCCAGGCGGAAGGGAAACCCGTATATGGGGAAACCTGCCCTCAATATCTCAGCCTGACAGAAAAGATCATCGAAGAGCGCGGCGCGTTGGCCAAAATCGGGCCGCCCATCCGCAGCCAGGCCGATCAGGACGCTTTGTGGGAGGGCTTGCGAGACGGCACCCTCCAGGTGGTGGCTTCGGATCACGCGCCGAAGGCAAAAGATCCGCACGGCGATTTCCTCGTCCAGGGGTTCGGTGCGCCGCAGATCGAAACCCTGCTGACCGTCACGTACGACAAAGGGGTTAATGAAGGCCGCATCAGCGCCGTACGGTTGGCGCAGGTGCTGTGCGAGAACCCGGCCCATATATTCGGCCTTTATCCGAAGAAGGGGACGGTTGCAGCAGGTTCGGACGCCGATCTGGTGG
>Ga0105104_10001381_pt1 | contig 18207 bp, 22 predicted proteins | sample PPLLaktember2015_3_FD_87034 | JGI IMG/M metagenome (GOLD analysis project Ga0105104, IMG submission 87034) | Freshwater sediment microbial communities from Prairie Pothole Lake near Jamestown, North Dakota, USA - PPLs Lake P7 Core (6) Depth... | ecosystem: Environmental > Aquatic > Freshwater >... | reverse complement strand
TGATCCCGAGCTCTGCTCCAAAGCCAAACTCATGACCATCGGTGAAACGGGTCGACGCATTGACGAAGACCGCTGCCGAATCGACTTCATTGAGAAAGCGGCGTGCCTTCTGATAATTCGTGGTGATGATGCTTTCCGAGAGCTTCGAGCTGTGCCGCGCGATGTGGTCTAAGGCATCGTCGAGACTGCCAACGACTTTTACCGACAAGATCAGATCGAGGTACTCGGTGTCCCAATCCTCCTCGCTCGCAACAAGGGCCCATGGCACGACGCGAAGGGTCTCTGGACAACCACGCACCTCAACGCCAGCGGCCTTGAGTTGATCACAAAAGAGGGGTAGGAAGCTGAGGGCCACATCACGGTGCACGAGCAGAGTCTCCATGGCATTACACACACTGGGACGCTGGACTTTGGCATTGAACGCCACTACAGCGGCCATGGCAAGATCGGCATCAGCATCGATATACGTATGGCACAGCCCTTTGTCGTGTTTGATGACCGGAATGCGGGAGTGTTCAACAACCGTGCGAATGAACTCTTCGCCCCCGCGGGCGACCACCAGATCCACGTGTTTATCCCTCTTCAGAAGCTCGAAAATGGCGCGCCGGTCTGTGATCGGGATCATCTGCAGGGCATCATCCGGTATCCCAGCTGCCACAGCGGCTTTTGACAACAACTCGCTCAGCGCCAGATTGGATTGGATCGCTTCGGAGCCGCCACGCAGGATCACAGCATTCCCTGACTTCAGGCAGAGACCGGCGGCATCGGCGGTCACATTCGGGCGGGATTCATAGATAAAGGCGATGACACCGAGTGGTATCCGCATCATGCCGATTTCAAGCCCATTCGGCCGACGCCACATGTGCGTCACCTCACCAATTGGGTCCGATAAGGCAGCGATCTCCCGCAATCCACGCGCCATGCCGCTGATACGCTGAGGGGTGAGGGACAATCGATCGACCATGGCCGAGGAGAGACCATGGTCTCTCGCGCGTTCGACATCACGGGCATTCAGTGCCGTGAGGGCAGCTTCTTCCGCTTCGAGCATTGCTGCCATCCGCATCAAGGCATCATTCTTGATACCGCTAGGCAGTCTTGCCAGCTGACGCGCTGCTGACTGTGCTCGCTCTACGATGCGCTGCACTAGCTCTGTGATCTCATCAACCGGCCCAGTCCCCATGATGACGCGTCCCCCATCGTCTAAGCCCGTACATACAGGAAATATCCCCCGACACTTCGAAGCGGCTGACATGGAGCAGCGGAGAACACAGCTGTCTAACCATTCTCCTGCCAAATCACCAAATTGTCTCGATGAATGACCTCGTCGCAATATTTGTGTCCGAGCATACTCTCGATTTTTGAACTGTGGAGTCCTTTGATCAACCGCACATCGCGTCCAGGATAATTGACCAGCCCACGGGCGAATTCATTGCCAGCCGGATCGCAACAGCGCACCAGATCGCCAAACTCGAATTCGCCCTCAACGTTGAGAATGCCCGAGGGCAACAGGCTCCTCCCCCTAGACAGAATGGCCGCTTTTGCCCCATTATCAACGTGGAGAGCTCCGCGGGGACGGAGGGTGGTGACGATCCAGCGCTTGCGACCCCTCCAGAGGCGTCCCTCAGGATGGCAGAGCGTGCCCACCGATTCACCGGCCAGTATCGCCGCGACGATCCCTGGCCGAAACCCATTCGCGATAATAGTCGGGATGCCGCTCGCAGCCAGCTTCTTGGCCGCCTGGAGCTTGGTGAGCATGCCGCCACGCGCGACGGCATGATGCGGCAGACCCCCCATCGCTTCAACGGCTGGCGTAATGCGCGGGATTTCTGCAATGAACTCGGCCGTCGGGTCGAGGCGTGGATCAGCGGTGTAAAGTCCCTCGATGTCGGTGAGGATGATCAAGAGATCAGCCTGCACCAAATCTGCTACCATCGCAGATAATGAATCGTTATCGCCCAGTTTGATTTCTTCAACCGAAACGGTATCGTTCTCATTGATGATGGGAACCGTCGCCAAGCGGATGAGGGTGAGAAGGGTATTGCGAGCATTCAGATAGCGTGCACGGTGCCGCAAGTCCTCGTGGGTAAGCAACACCTGCGCGACACGCTGCTGGTGTTGTGTGAAGGCACGCTCATAGGCCCAAATGAGGTGACTTTGCCCAACCGCCGCCGCAGCTTGCTTTTGAGGAATGGTTCGTGGCAGGTCTTTGAGTTTGAGTGCCTTAATACCCGCCGCCACCGCACCCGACGAAACAACAAAGACCTCCTTGCCCGCACGCGCCAGATCGGAGATCTGCTCGACCAGGTCGCTAATGACCTCAAAGTCAAGCCCCTCCCCCTTTGAGGTAAGCACCCGACTACCAATCTTCACGACAATGCGCTTGACACCGGCTACAAGGTCCTTTCGCGAGACGGATTTGATTGGATTACACTCCTTACGGGGACTAGTGCTCTATCGATTTCATCCAAAAGAGTGCCGATGCCTTCACCCGTCACGGCAGAAATGGCGAGGACCCGCAGGCCGAGCGCGGCAATTGCTGGCTGAAAGCGTTCCCAGCACTGCTTCGCTGCAGGGACATCCATCTTCGTTGCCACAACTACTTGCGGCTTTTCTGCCAATCCGGACGCGTAGGCCAGAAGTTCGTGGTTGACTGTGTCAAAGCTGAGCAGAGGGTCGTCCTCCCCAGAGGACGTCATATCCACCAGATGAATCAGCAACCGCGTCCGTTCAATGTGACGCAAAAATTGGTGCCCGAGCCCCTTCCCTTCATGGGCCCCTTCGATGACCCCTGGGATATCGGCCACGACACAGGAGCCTTCATCCCTGAGGCGCACAATGCCCAGTTGTGGGACAAGAGTGGTAAATGGATATGGCGCGATTTTCGGGTGTGCCGCCGAGATGCGTGCCAGGAGGGTAGATTTCCCAGCATTGGGCAAGCCCATCAGGCCGACATCGGCCAGGAGTTTGAGCTCCAGGGTTAACCACCGCGTCTCACCCGGTCCTCCCGGCTCTGCGTAGCGTGGAGCTTGCCTCGTCGGGGATTTAAAGCGAGCATTCCCACGTCCCCCACGACCCCCGTAAGCTGCAATAAAATGTTGTTCAGGGGTGACAAGATCCGCGACCACAGCCCCTAAATCCATCAAACGAACCACCGTTCCAAGCGGTACACGTACAATGCAATCGCTGCCATCGCGACCTTTCTGATCACTTCCCCGACCGTGCTCTCCACGCTCTGCCGTGTAGCGCCGTTTGTAGCGAAAATCCAGCAAGGTGCTGAGGTTGCGATCGGCCTTTAGGACGATATCACCCCCTTTGCCACCATCTCCTCCGTCAGGACCGCCTTTCGGCACGAACTTTTCCCGTCGGAAGCTGATGCAACCGCGCCCTCCATCACCGGCCCCGACAAAGATTTTTGCTTCATCGATGAACATTAGAAGCTCGAGGCACCTTCCTGCGCCAGGGGTTCGATGCGAATCGATCTGTGCCCGCCGCGTCCGTTAGTGAAGTGTACAATGCCATCGATCTTAGCATACAAAGTATAATCACGTCCAAGGCCCACGTGCAGCCCCGGTTTGAATATCGTGCCGCGTTGACGGACCAGGATGCTTCCCGCCGTCACAAACTGGCCACCGAAGCGCTTGACGCCTAGCCGCTTGCCGATACTATCGCGTCCATTCCCCGAGCTGCCACCTGCCTTTTTATGCGCCATGCTGCTTCCTCCGTGCACTCGTTAGGGCTAATCGCTCGCAGCACCAGTGACGATTTCGCTCACACGAAGGAGAGTCTGCCACTGACGATGGCCCTGCCTTTTCTGGTAACCCTTGCGTCGCTTGTGCTTATAGATAACAATCTTGGGGCCGCGCCCCTGCCGAACAATGGTACCCACCACGCGAGCCTGGCCAAGCTGCGGCTGTCCGACGGTGACCTGGTTTCCTTCACCGATCATCAGCACCGAGGCGATCTCAACCCGATCTCCGGCGGCGCCATCGAGTTTTTCAATCGTAATCAAGTCCCCCTGTGAGACGCGGTACTGTTTCCCCCCGGTCTGGATGACAGCGAACATACGGCTCCCACCTCTTCATCTCGTGATTGGTGTCCCCAAAGGATTTCTCAGTGATGCAAATATAGCAAAAGATGGGCCAGAAGTCAATTTGCCGCGACTAGAGCAGACACCCCTGCCGCACTCTGGCGATCAAGGATCGCCAATCCGGGTCGGCAGAAACAACCAGACGATCATCGATCATGGCCAATAGGGATCAATCCCTGCTCCTCTCATCGCGGCTACGCACATACCACGCCACCCCGAAGGCCAGCAGCACCATACCGATCAGAGCCACCGTTCCCGCCAGCGGTTCCCCTCCAAACATGCCCGTGACGACAATGACGGGCAGCAGGATCGCCAGGATAACAACTGCGGCAATGGCGATCCAGGTCAACACTTTTTTGCTGGTCTGCATCACAGAAGGCTCACGACTCTGTCGTTCCGTGGGCATCGTCTACTGAACGACTTGGCGCAGCACTTCAACGGCCCGCTCGATCCCTTCTTTTGAGACGTCGAGGTGTGTCACAGCACGGATGCTGTTGGGGCCAGTGCCGAGCATGAGAACCCCTGCGGTTTTGAGCCGCTCAAGCAGAGTCGACACGGTGAGTCCAGGCTGGCGGACGTCAAAGTAGAGGATATTGGTCGCGACCGCATTGACATCGATGTCGAGACCATCGATGTCGGCGATCCCTCGTGCCAGTCGCTTAGCGTTTAGATGATCTTCGGCCAGCCGTTCGACGTTGTGCTCAAGGGCATAGATCCCTGCTGCTGCCAGGATCCCAGCTTGCCGCATCCCGCCGCCGAATTGCTTGCGAAAGCGGTGGGCCTTGGTGATAAACTCCGTCGAGCCGATGACCAGGGAACCCACGGGCGCCCCCAGTCCCTTTGAAAGGCACAACGTGCACGAGTCAAAATACTGGGCGTAATCCTTGGGTGTCAGTCCTGTGGCCACACATGCGTTCATGAGTCGTGCCCCGTCGAGGTGTAATGGCACGCTGACGGAACGAGCGAATTCGCGGATGGCACGGATATTCTCCAATGGCCAGATACTACCACCGCCACGATTGTGGGTGTTTTCCAAGCAGATGAGGGCGGTAGGGGCATGATGCACATTGGGGGTGCGCATCACTGGTCTGATCTGCTCGACGTCCATAACGCCATGTTGACCATCGATCAGATTGACCTGCACGCCAGCCAGCGCCGCTAAGGCACCTGCCTCGGAGTTGAAGGGGTGTGAGGTACGCTCCATGATGATCTCATCGCCATGATGCGTTTGCGCACGGATGGCAATTTGATTCGCCATGGTGCCCGACGCCACATATAAAGCCGCTTCTTTGCCATACAGCGCCGCCACCATCTCTTCGAGACGATTTACCGACGGGTCTTCATGGAAGACATCATCCCCCACCTCGGCCTCGGCCATCGCCTGGCGCATACCCGGCGAGGGCTTGGTAACGGTATCACTGCGCAGATCCACGAGTTCCGGCATTAGTTGACCCCCTTCTCACGGCATCTGGGAACGATGATTCGTGATCATGCCCTTTTAGAAGCGATGCGGTCGCCATCGACCGGTTTCAATCGGGCCACTCCCCCCGAAAGACCTCCACGGCTGGACCAGTCATATACACATGCTCGTCATCGGCCCATTCGATTTCGAGGTCGCCCCCAAGCAGGTGGACAGTCACGCAACGATCGGTCTTGCCGTTGAGAACTGACGCCACCGTGGCGGCACAGGCCCCCGTACCGCAGGCCAGCGTTTCCCCAGAGCCGCGCTCCCACGTGCGCTGGCGGATCTCCCGCTGATTGAGCCGTTCGATCCATTCCACATTCATGCGCTGAGGAAACTGCGGATGGTGTTCCAGGAGCGGGCCGTAGTGGGACACCGCGAACTGCGCCACATCATCGACGTAAATGACGCAGTGGGGATTTCCCATAGACACGCACGTCACCACAAACTCCCGATCTCCCGCGGTGAGCTTCTCCCCGAGCACTCGATGACCTTCACCACGCATGGGAATATCTTGCCGACGCAGCCGTGGCATGCCCATGTTCACCCTCACCTTTTCCACAGCGCCGTTGGCCGTCGTAATCAGTTGCAGGGACAGTACTCCCGCCAGCGTCTCGACGGTGATCTCCGGTTTCCGGCTGATTCCTGATTCATAGACATACTTCGCCAGGCAGCGGATGCCATTCCCGCACATTTGCGCTTCGCTGCCGTCGGCATTATACATGCGCATACGGACATCCGCCCTCTCCGAGGGCATCATCAGAATCAGCCCATCCCCTCCAACCCCAAAGTGGCGATCGCTGATCTGGACCGCCAACTTCTCCGGCTCAGACACCGTTTTTCGAAAGCAGTCGACGTACACATAATCATTGCCGATACCGTGCATCTTTATGAACCGCATGGCCTCCCTCGTCACCGTTGGGCATTCCAGTCCAAAACCATTTGCGTGAGCAAGCGCACGCCCACGCCGGTGCCGCCCTTCGGCTTATAGGGCTGATCGCGATCGGCCCAAGCGGTGCCGGCGATGTCCAGATGCACCCAGGGATAGCCATCGACGAATTTGACCAGGAACGCGGCGCCAGCGATCGTTCCGGCTGCGCGGCCCATCCCGACGTTCTTGACATCTGCGATGTCGCTCTTGACATGTTCCAGATACTCGTCCCACAGCGGCAGCTGCCAGACGCGCTCACCTGTGCGCATCCCAGCCTGACGCAGGCGGTCCATCAGCGCTTCGCCCTGGGCGTTACCCATCATACCAATGGCCTCGTGACCAAGCGCCACCACACAGGCGCCAGTCAGCGTCGCCAGATCGACACAGGCAACGGGTTTATAGCGCGCCGCATAGGCCAGGGCATCACCAAGGATGAGTCGGCCTTCGGCATCGGTATTGATGATTTCGGCGGTCTTGCCATTCATCGCCCGATGCACGTCGCCCGGCTTGGTGGCCTTGCCGCTGGGAAGGTTTTCCGTGGCCGGAATGAGCCCGATGACATTCTGCGGTATCTTCAATAGGGCAGTGGCGCGTAGCGCGCCCATCACCGCTGCTCCGCCGGACATATCATACTTCATGCGCTCCATACCATCGGCGGGTTTGATCGAGATGCCGCCGCTATCAAAGGTAATTCCTTTACCGACGAACACAAGATTACCCTGTCCGCGCTTGCCGCCGCGGTGCTCCAGGATAATGAACTTGGGCGGTTCCTCACTGCCTTGGGCCACCCCTAATAACAGGCCCATGCCGAGTTTTTCGATATCTTTGCGATCGAGGACCTCGCATTTCAGGTGACAGTCTTTGGCCATCTGGTGAGCCTGCTCGGCCAGGATGGTGGGGGTCATCTCATTGGACGGGTGATTGATCAACGAGCGTGCAAAATTGGCCGACTCCCCGAGAATGCGCCCGACCTCCGCCCCTTGCCGGACCGCTTTCGCCTGTTCTCGATTGTTGGCGATGAGCGTTACACTGGTCACCTCTCGGCGGTCGTTCTCCTCAGTTTTGAACTTGTCAAACCGATACAGCGCCAGAATCATGCCCTCAGCCACTGCCTGAGCTGCCTCAGACAGTCCGATGGGCGCCTGTTCGGAACTCTCAAGGGTGACAGCAAGGGTGCTGGCCCCCAGACCCCTGGCGTAATGCACCGCACTCCCGGCCGCTTGCCGCAATCCTTCAAGCGTCAATTTCGCGGGTTTTCCCAGGCCGATGAGTACCACCTTATTGGCCTTCAGCCGTCCTTGTGTATGCAAGATCGACTGTTGTTTGGGTTTCCCAGTGAATTCCCCTTCCTGTCGCAGCGCCGTGATCGCGCCATCCAGGGCCTTGTCAATCATGGCCGCGGGGCCCTGCGGTGCGGCATCACCCTCGTACAACATCAGAACCATTGCATCAACAGACTCTTTGTCGATTCCCCCCGCCTTAACTGCCACCTCCATGCCAGTCCTCCTCTAGCCAATGCAACAGCGTCGTGTCACTCCAGGCTAAGAATGCGACCTCAATATCGTTACGCCCCGAAACCAATCAGCGACCATCGCAGCTCATGCCCTGCTGAGCCCTATTGGCGCAGCAACATATCACCTGGGATAACGATTTGCAAATGTCCATGGTATGCGGCCTCAGGACGTTTCGTTCAGACCACCGGCCCTGGCTGCCTGTCGGCGTTTGGACGGTTTTGGCGCTGGCGCAGGCTCTTTAGGGGGTTCTTGCGGCACCAGGGCGAGCTGTTGCCCAGAGCTGCGACTTCGTGTTGTAGGCTCCATAGGAGCGATAGGAGCGCTGGACCTGGAGACATCAGTGTCGTTGCCACCCCGTTTCCGCCGTTTGCGACCCGTTGACGCATCGAGAGGTAGGCTATCGACCTCAACAACCGGCACCGGTTGACTGCCAACCTTCACCACAGCAGGTTTCCCGCCGCGTGAAGGCTCTTCGTCCAACAGGGCACGAAAGAGCCCTCCAAGCTTGTTGTCCGTAGTCTCGATCTGAATGCTGTATGGCTGCGCGCGCGAATGCAACGCGAAGGCCACCGCGACCTTACCACGATCGCGATGTTCAATACACTCGACGAGATATTCCCCATCGGCAATCAACTCGCGAATCACTTGGGCCACCACCACCAATCCCATGAGGCTCTCCCTTTATTTGATCCCCATCAATTTAAAAAGTTGAAGGCTCGATCTTCAAACGCGACTTTCCCCTGCACAGGGTCTCAACGCCATGAGTCATTGCCGACGATCCGGAAAACTCACCTGGCCGCAGGCGACCCTCTACTGGACAGGTGACTGGGGAGCGCCTGAATCGGAGGGAAGTGGTTGCCCTGTGGAGACCCGAGGCGTCATGTCCTCTTCCGCATCGTGTGCTGGCAAGACAGGCTGCTCCTCGTCATATCCACAGGCAGGGCAGACTAACCCCTCGCAGCAAAAGTATGGGACGGTCAAGCCACATGCAGGGCATGCTGTCGTTGCCATGAGTCATCCTCCTTCCCCTGGGATAGACTCAACCTCATCTATGCTTTTATCGGCTTGTAAGTCTTCACGGCTTCCATGCTGCACGTGGACAATCGCGTGTCGTGACGACTGTCCAGACTACCATTAGACGACATGCTGGTCAGTTCCAGCGTCAGTTCCAACTCAATCTTAGCCTACCAAAAGCGTATCGAACGTGCCCTTCCCTGTCAAGCACGAGAGCGAGAGTGAAATTCGTTTGTGTTTGGAGAGGAGGGGCGATACACTGGCGTCATCGACCCGCACCTTAAGCCAGTGCCTCCGCTATGCCTGAGGCCCGGCGCTGTGAGCAACGGCAGAAGTCTGGCCTCGGCCATCCCTAACGCCAACCATCGGGGGGACCGTTTGATGGAACAACCTCACCCTGCTCCACATCGTCCGTTGATTATGGGCACTCAGCAAGCCGTCTCTACCGGCCATTACCTCGCCACGGTTGTCGCCATGCGCATCCTCGACCGGGGCGGAAATGCCGTCGATGCTGGGGTTGCCGCCGGTCTCTGCTTGGGTGTGCTGTATCCTGACATGGTCAGCGTCGCCGGGGTGGCCCCGATCATTTTTTATCACGCTGACCGCCAGGAGGTCACCACCATCAGTGGCTTGGGACGCTGGCCCCGTCGCGCCAGCGCTGAATATTTCCAGGAGCACTGTGGCGGTAAAATCCCCCATGGCCTCCTCCGCACCGTGATTCCTGCGGCCCCAGATGCCTGGATTACCGCCCTCGACAGGTACGGCACGATGTGCTTCGCCGACATCGCGGAAGGCGCAATTGCCTTATGTGAGAATGGCTATCCGGCGCATCGCTTGATGTGTGAGATCATCTCCGAGCATGCCAGTGAATACGCCGAGTGGGACAGTTCTACCGCCATCTTTCTCGCACGAGGGCGACCGCCACACGAGGGCGAAAGGTTCTATCAAAAAGACCTCGGTCGCACGCTCCGGCTGCTGGTGGCTGCCGAACATGCGCGGCGCTTTGCCGGGCGGACGGCGGCGCTGAATGCCGCCCGTGAAGAGTTTTATCAAGGGCAAATCGCCGACACCCTGATACGCTATCACGAGACTCATGGAGGGTTGTTGACGCGTCAAGATTTGGCCGAATTTCGGGTACAGGTCGAACCTCCCGTGTCCACACGATTCCATGGCTATGAGGTGTATGCCTGCGGTCCATGGGGTCAAGGCCCTGTCCTGCCCCAGGTACTGAATCTGTTGGAAGGCGTTGACCTGGCTTCCATGGCACATAATAGCCCCGAGTATCTTCATCTCCTTGTCGAAGCCCTTAAGTTGGTCTATGCCGATCGCGAGCGCTATTATGGGGATCCGGAATTTGTCGACGTTCCGATCGACGGGCTGCTCTCCAAAGCCTATGCCAAGGAGCGCGCGCAGCAGATCGACTCTGAAAAGGCCCACCCTGAGATGCCCCCCTACGGCAATCCCTGGAGCTATAGCCACCAACCACGCGGCTGGCAGACGACCCACAAGTCATCTCATACCGTGGTCGACGAGGGTCCTGAGTCCCTCGACACCAGCTATCTTTGCGTCGTCGATCGCTATGGCAACGTCTTCTCCGCCACCCCGAGTGACGGGTCTTCAAGTTCCCCGGTCATTCCGGGGCTCGGCTTCGTGGCCTCTTCGCGAGGGTCGCAATCCTGGGCTGATCCCGGCCATGCGAGCTCGGTTCAGCCCTGGAAGCGCCCGCGGCTGACCCCGAATCCGGCGCTGGTCCTCAAGGATGGCAAACCCTTTATGGCCCTTGGAACGCCAGGTGGTGATGTCCAGTGCCAGGCGATGCTGCAAGCCTTCTTGAACATCGTCTGCTTCGGGTTCGATCCGCAGCAGGCGGTGGAAGCGCCACGTGTGGCCTCAGCGAGCTTCCCGAACTCCTTCGAACCACATGCCTACCACCCCGGCCGCTTGAATGTAGAGACGAGTATTCCCGCGGCAGCGCGGGCGGTCTTGGAACGCAAGGGGCACAAACTGCACCTATGGCCGGAGCGCGAGTGGCGGGCTGGGGCGGTATGTGCCATCGTCATCAATGCCGACACAGGGGTGTTGAAGGCCGCAGCCGACCCGCGCCGGATGAACTATGCCTTAGCCTGGTGAGAGGAGAGGGAGACGGCGGTGGGTCTGCGCATCGAAGAGCAGGAGGCCAGCCGGATCAAAGCGCAGACCCACCGCCTCACCGATGGTGATGGGTGTTTCATACGGAACCCTGGCGGTGACGACCTCAGGCGTGAGGTTGATATAGACGATTTTCATGCGATCGGCGATACGGGGCTCGAAATGGCTTACTCGCCCCCGCACCGCACCGCTGTCGCTCAGAGATGTCAAATACACGTGCTCGGGGCGGACACCGAGACGTAGCTCTTGCCCGGGCTCCAGGGAATGCCGGTGACCACTAAGGGCGACTTTCAGCTGGCCCTCTCCGACTAACTGCTGCCTGTCCGCGCCGTAGCGACAGGCTAGCAGACTGATGGGTGGATCCCCCAGAAATCCCGCCACAAAGCTATCATGCGGATCGGCATACATCTCCCGGTAGGTTCCTACTTGCACAATCTTCCCCTCACGCATCACGGCGATCCGATCACCCATGGCGGTCGCTTCCTGTTGATCGTGGGTGACAAACACGGTGGTCACAGAGAAAATTGCCAATAGTTTCTTCACCTCGCGTCGGCTGCGCTCACGCAAGTGGGCATCGAGATTCGAGAAGGGCTCATCGAGTAAGAAAACCGTTGGCTCCCGGCTGAGACAGCGTCCAACCGCCACCCGTTGCTGCTCACCGCCCGAGAGGTGACGCGGAAAGCGACCGAGCAGAGCACCGACATCAAGCCTTAGGAGCTCTGCTGTCTGTCTGACCTTGGCGTTGATCTCCTGTGCCTGCCGCCGTCGCAAGCGCCAGAAGAACCCCATGTTGTCCTCCACAGCCATGTGAGGGTACAGGGCATAATTCTGAAACACCATGCCGACGCGGCGGTCGCGCGGCGATCGACCATTCACCGGCTGTCCATCGAAGAAAAGATCCCCGGATTTGGGTTGGACCAGTCCAGCAATCACACGCAAGAGCGTCGATTTCCCACATCCTGATGGCCCAACCACGCTCAATGTCTCTCCGTGCAAGATCGTCAGGGACAGATCATCCAGGATGATAGCACCCGCAGGTTTGGCCGGCCCTGGAGGAGAGTTACGTGGCCCGCTAGGAGGACGAATGCTGGTCCTCTGTTCCCTGAAGCGCAGTTGGGGCGCATGGAGGGTCATATCCGCACGAGTTTGATAATGCAGGGGATCAAAACGGGTCGTCACATGGTTCAGACGCACCATGACCATAATCCAAAGCTCCCGACCGCGTTCCGCAGGTCGCAGACCTAGACGCCAGATAAGAGACACCCCCTGTGCATGACATATAGATGAACTACAATCACAGCCGACTGGCCTGTGAGAGCTCACCGAGTCCAGCACACGAGGTATGTAATCGCCGTACACGGGGTTGTTCGAATGGTCTTGGAACCGTGTGCTCCGACAGCAAGCATACGGAGGAGAAAGCCTGCTGTCAAATCCTCACTCTAGGGCGGTGCGATGCTTATTTTTCGGTGCAAAACCTGCTACAATCGGCTCCAACGCTTGTCAATCACGAGAGCGGTCTTCATGTCCGAGCGGCTATCGGGCGATTGAGCTCTCTTACACGCATCGATGGACGTATCGTGGACCGCATATCACCTGTCCATCAGGAACTCCTCGAAGGTCGAGAGCAGTCAGTACCATGCAGAGACCAGTATGCTGGTGGTGTCAATACCTCGCGGTGCTGCGTCGTTACCGTCGAGAGGAGCGTGATCGATGAAATTCGGGTTTTTCTTTCAGTTGCCCTGTGCTCCGTGGCAGTCCGACCAGGAGCGCTATAGCGATACGCTAGCCCAGATCAAGCATGGCGAGCATGTTGGCTTCGATACGGCCTGGCTGGCGGAGTTGCACTTTTTCCCCGAATTCTCGGTCATGTCCTCTCCCTTGATCGTTGCTGCCGCGGCTACGCAGCACACGCAGCGGATCCGGCTGGGAATGGCCGTCAGTCTGTTGCCCCTCAACAATCCGATTCGCAGCGCCGAGGATGGTGCGACGGTGGACATCCTGAGCCATGGGCGCTTGGTGTTCGGCGTGGGACGTGGCACCAATCCGTTGCATTATAGAGGATTCAATATTCCGATGGAAGAGAGCCGAGATCGGTTCACTGAGGCTCTCGAGATCGTCACACAGGCCTGGACCAATGACCGCGTGCGTTATGAAGGCAAATATTACCGGATCAAGGATGTGGCGGTACACCCCAAACCGATGGAGAAACCTCATCCTCCCATCCGTATCGCGACCAACAGCTCCGATACCTTTCCTCTGGCGGGGCGGTTAGGTTATCCGATGTTCAGTAGCCTCGTGGTGGTGCCGTTGCCGTGCTTTAGACAGGATATCGCGGTCTATTGGCAGACGTTTGAGGAGGCAGGACACACGCGCACGGGGGAGGAGGTCGCCCTGCTGTTTCCCCTCTACGTGGCTGAAACCGAGGCGGAAGCCCAGACGGTGCCGCGCCAGAGCATCATGCACTATTTCGACGTCCTCAGCCGGCGTATGGTGGCGGGCGACGCGGATTTGGACGCAGCCACGCGAGAACGGAACAAGGAAATGCATGCACGTTTGCAACACTTGACCTTCGAAGAGGTGCGTGAGAACGTGGCCAGCATTGGTACGCCAGCGCACTGCATCGAGCGTATTTACTGGCTCCAGCATGAGTTCCACCTCAGTGAATTGATCTGTTGGTTTAATCCGGGGGGATTGATGCCATATCAGACGGTACTCGCCTCGATGAGTCGCTTTGTGGCTCATATCATGCCGAATCTCCGATGAGCCTGTCTTTCGCAGGGTCTAGAGGGAATGACGATGCCAGTCATCAATCATCAAGAGATTCCAGAGATCGAGATGCGGCCGGGAATTCGTGGTCAGTTCCTGGCGGGTACGGAGTATGGAGCACGTACAGTGTGTCTGCTCGTCAATACGGTAGCCCCCGGTGCTACCGCACCACTCCACAAACACACCGTCGAGGAGACGATGTTGGTCCTAGAGGGGACGGTATGGGTGCGCATAGGCGACGAGCGCTACACGGTTGGCCCACAACATACCGTTATCATACCCGCTGGGACAGCCCATGCCTGGGGCAATTCCGGCCCTGATGTGGCCAAGCTGTTGTGGGCTTTCGGTGGGCCCTATAATGTACCCCAAAAACTAGACAGGCTATTAAGATAGAATGCTGTGTCAAGGTGCGAGGGCTGAGGAGAGAGGAAATGCCGACACAGCGGAAACGTTATAGCGCTGAATTCAAAGCCCGTGTTGCGTTGGAAGCTCTCAAAGGGCACAAGACCGTCAATGAGTTCGCGAGTACCTACGGGGTGCATCCCACACAGATCACGCACTGGAAACATCAGCTCGAAAAGGAGGTTCTCCACATGTTCTCGGCACGACGGGCAAAGGGGGCGCAGGAACACGAAGCCCTACAAGCCTAGTTGTATCAACAAATCGGGCAACTCAAGGTGGAGTGAGACGGGTTGAAAAAAAGTTGGCGTGGTCAACTGACGCCAAACGCCACGTAATTGAGCCCGATCATCCTCGGCTCAGTGTTGCCCGGCAGTGCGACCTCTGAGGGCTATCACGGTCCAGTTTTTACTATACGCTACATGGGGAGAGTCGTGAGAACCTGCATGTAATGCGCTTACTGGATGAACAGTACACGAGGACCCCCTTTTATGGGGTGCGGCGGATGACGGCCTGGCGGCAGTCACAGGGGTACGGCGTGAACCACAAACGGGTGGCGCGACTGATGCACACGATGGGACTGGAGACGCTGTATACCAAACCCCGCACCAGCCAGCCCCAGCCAGGCCATCGGGTGTATCCCTACGTGCTACGGGGGGTGCCGATCACACGCGTCAATCAGGTCTGGAGTACGGACATTACGTATATCCGACTGCAGGGCGGCTTTGTCTATTTGGTCGCCATCCTGGATTGGTTCAGTCGCTACGTGTTGTCCTGGGCGGTGTCCAATACCATGGATGGGCGCTTTTGTCTCGACGCCCTGGAGCAGGCGTTGTGGAGGGCGAAACCTGAGGTGTTTAATAGTGACCAAGGGGCTCAGTTCACCAGCATGGACTTTACGAGTCGCTTGGAGGTCGCGGGTGTACGGATTAGCATGGACGGGCGTGGTCGGGCGCTGGACAACGTTTTTGTCGAGCGTCTGTGGCGGACAGTCAAATATGAGGAAGTCTATTTAAAGGATTACGAAACGCCCAGGGAGGCGACGCTGGGGTTAGAGCAGTGCTTGGTGTTTTACAATGGGCAGCGTCTACATCAGGCGCTGGATTACCAGACACCGGCAGCGGTGTACTTCGGTTCGTAGGCATAGCAGCCTATCTTAATTTTCGCCTCAAATTGTCTTGACAATGGGGTACACCTCACCCGACCCATTCCAGGATGCGACATACCTTGAGGGCGCGCCTCCTGCCTATTCGACCCTTGACCCTGGCAAGATATGAGACAATGTGCAGAAACTCCTCGTCAGTCGTCGTTTCCGGCCCCTTATCTCCTACTACACGCTAGACTGGGCGTCATTGCTGGGCAGTGGCAGCAGCGATCATTAGACTTTATTAAGATTTAGAGTGTATCATGCCTCACGACCAATCATCGAGTGTCGGAGGTGCCTATGCCAAGCTACGAGGATGTGACCCAACGTGCCGGGAGTTTACGGGCGATGACGGGGTTAACCGAGCAGGAATTCACCGCGCTGCTGCCCCATTTCGAGCACGCGTGTGCAGCCTATCTGCAGGACCGCACCATCGATGGGCAACCCCGCACGAGCCGTCGTTACACTACCTATGACAATTGTCCTTTACCTACGATAGCCGACAAACAGCTCTTCATTCTGGCGTATGTGAAACAGAACCTCATTCAGGAAGTGCAAGGATAACTCTTTGGGATGTCCCAATCGAATGCGAATAAGTGAATTCATCTCCTCCATGCCGTGTTGAATCAGGCATGAGCACATCAAGAGCTGCTCCCCGCTCGAAACGCTGATGATTGAGCGGTGATGCTCGCAGCCAAACGGACGGAGGGTGTCCCTCTGTCCCCCCTTTTTGGCATGATAGCACGGAGCGACCGATCCATCGCCCGACCGATCCAGAGGACCAGCAGGAATACTACCGCGGCAAGAAGAAGTGTCACACGATCAAAAACCTGCTTGTAATCGATGAAACCTGTCATATTTGCTTCTTAAGCAATACCTGTGAAGGCAAGGGGGCATGATAAAAGCCTCGCGGATCTCGCAGGCTATACGTTCCCCCCGGGGAGTGGGCTCTATCAAGATATGGGGTTCCAGGGATTTACGCTCAATGGAATGACGATTGCCCAACCCAAGAAAAAACCTCGGGGAGGTGAACTCACGCCACCTGAGAAAGCGGCCAATCGTTCTATTTCGCCCATCAGAATTCGTATCGAACACGCGATCGGTGGGGTGAAACGCTATCGGTTGGTGAAAGACAAGATCCGCCTCTTGAAGGACGGGATTCGCGACTCCATAATGGAGACGTGCTGTGGACTGCATAACTTTCGCCTCCAGTACCGACCGTGGAACTATGCTACCTAAGAAATATTGAAAGAGTCTAATCAACCCACAGCATCAAGAGACGCATATTAACTTGGGCATGATTGCAGAGCTGGAGGGGAATTTTGCCGAGGCCCAGCAACATTTTCTCACGGCGGCGAGCCTCAACGGCAGCTCTGCATATGCCCATTTCTGTCTGGCTCTACTATACGAACGCATGGACCTCTTCGATGAGGCTATCGTCGCCTATCATACTGCGCTCAATCGCGATCCACACTACCTCAAAGCTCTTTTCAATGTGGCAAGGTTGTACCATACGCAGGGAGATCATGACCAAGCCATTCGTTATTTCAAGATGGTGCTGGAACTTGATCCGAAGCATGCACAAGCATACAATAATCTGGGGCTTATTCACGAAGAGATGGGACAATGGTCCGAAGCCGTTATGACCTTTCAAAAATCCGCTGAACTCGACATGTTCCTCCCCGAAGCGCACTTCAATCTTGTCCGGGCCCTCTATTACCAGCACAGGGGTGATCTCGGGCCAGAACTCGTGCAACCCCTCATTGAACGGTTGCAAATGGTCTTGTGCTTTACCCCTGATGACGCGACGGGCCAACTAATTCACCAAAGAATTGAAACCTTTCGAGATTTTCTTGCCTCCACATTGTAGTACTTGCTCCCCACGTGTCCCGCCGATCTATTTTCACACATAAAGTTTCCGTCCTTCCAGCACTCATAGTGTTTTGGGCGGTGCGCATCCTTGTCCCGCTATACGCCTCCGGCGATTTGAGCGGTTCCTCTGGGGATGAAACTCTTGCTGCTGAATCGCCCCGCTCGATCCGCTTTCCAGGTCGCCCCGCTCCACTAGCTATTCTCCAGTCCCTGTTCCTGACACGCATCGAATGCGACTGGCAAGCCGTCGCCCCAACCGTATTTTCGGCGTGAGAGGGCAGCGATAGCTTGCCATTCTTGGCGATCTCGGGCATCATCAAGAATGCGTCCACGAGCCCGAAAACAATGCCGTGCGATTTGCATCCTCACGTCTGGATTGGCTTGAATATTGCGTACCCATTGCGCCTTCAGTCCATGCTCGGCAAGAAGGTATAGGCGCTCCTCGTAACTGACAAACCAGATTTCGATGGTGCGGGGCTTCCCAGTCTTGCGGCCCACAGTGGTCAAATACAACACGTTTTCATGCCGTAATGCGTCGAACTCGGGTATAGGCATTCGATCGCTCCATGTCTTTCGCGTTCAGACTGACTTGTCCCTGGTCATTGTCTGGTAAGGCGGGATGATGAGGATACTATGCGTCATCTAGGACCCAGGGGCAAAGAGGGCCGCTGTTCGGAGATCGTATGATCGGATGAACACCAAGGTGACACCAGGCGACAACAGCAAATCTATACATCTCGAAGGAACTTGAGCGTAACCGTTTTGAGTCAAGTCAAGCGACACGCTTCAATCGTACAATGGGCCGGTATGTCGGCTGGCTCGCGTAGAGGCGCACTCGCTCCTGGCCGGCACGGAACCGCCAGTAGTCAC
>Ga0105104_10001380_pt1 | contig 18207 bp, 15 predicted proteins | sample PPLLaktember2015_3_FD_87034 | JGI IMG/M metagenome (GOLD analysis project Ga0105104, IMG submission 87034) | Freshwater sediment microbial communities from Prairie Pothole Lake near Jamestown, North Dakota, USA - PPLs Lake P7 Core (6) Depth... | ecosystem: Environmental > Aquatic > Freshwater >... | reverse complement strand
TCGGCCAACCCCTCCCTGAAGGGCGGGGCTTTTCTGGTTCCCTTCCCTTCAGGGGAGGGTTAGCGCAGTCCCTGCGCTAGTCCCTGCGTTAGTCCCTGGTGTACTGTCCAGGGAGTGCTCTATTCAGGGGGTGTAGTTGCCAGGGAGGAGAGGTGGATCAGATCGAGGAGTCTCGCCCCCTGGCCCACCCTGCAGGCAGCCACCCATCCCCGGGCCCATCCCAGCCGCGGGGGGATAAATCCCCCCGCTAGTCTTGCAAAGCCGGCTTCGCCGGCTCAACCCGATTCCCAGGCCTTTCTAGCCGGCGCAGCCCGGCTTCGCAATCGTAGAGGGTGGCTTCAGCCGCCCTCGACCCTCGACCCGCTACCCCCTCGCGCATCCTGCACCCATAGCGCGATTTCCCGAGCGGCTTCCTCGACCGATAAATGCGTGGTGTCGATGACCCTGACCTTCCAGCGCGGGTCTCCCCGCTGCCAGGAGTTCCAGCGGTCCCACTGCATCGCCAGATCGCCACCCTTTTGGATGACATCCGGACGCCACTGGGGATCGACAGCGTGCATTCGCTGCCAGGCAGCCCAGCAAAGCATTTCCATAGAAGCGTTCTGGTCATGACCGTCCCGGCTGCGGATCCGATCGATTCGTACAACATCCGCACAGTCCAACAAACACATGGCAAAAGCTTCGATGGACGGGAATGAAGGACAGGCGAGCGCTTCACCATACTGCGCATGCCCGGCTATGAGAGTATGTTTGCCTTCCTGTTGATGGATCAGGGCCCGCCGGATCCAATATTCCGCCGTACGCTGTCTCCAGGCCGTATCCGCATCCACCGGAACGCCCACCGAGTCAAATTCATACACCATAACATCTTGCAAAAGCAGGCGCAGAACTGGCAGAACCGCGCTTTTTCCCGACCCGCTTGCCCCACTCATGAAAAAGAGCACAGCCATCCACTCCTTTCCACCCATCCGAATCAAATGCTTTAGCTGGCACCTGACCGCTGAGCTTAATTACCCACTTCCCACCGTCCACAACCCACTATCTTAACTCCTCCGGCAGCTCGATATCCGGCTTGAACTGCAGGCTGCACGTATTGGTCAGATCCATCTGTTCGATCATCCAACCTTTATTCGTGTGTACAAAATAGAAGCATGCCTTGATGCTCTGCGGGACCGGCTTCACCTCGATCAGCTTCTTTTTGTTATTCCTGGCGCAGGTCAGTGTGTACTGGTGCTCGGGGTGCAGCGTAGCTTTTAGCGCCACATGGTTCACATCGAAGATCCGCTCGAATGTCTCGCGCTCGAACGCGCTCTCATCGAAGCGCTCCAGCGTCCCGCCCGTAAAGATATCATTGAACACCAGCTCCGGGTTTCCATCCGGACCCGTGCAGCGCATCAGGTCCGCTGCCTGGCGCGGCATAGGGTCCGAGACCAGCACCGCGTTCGGTGAAAACCCATCCGACAGCGCGGTAGATTTTCCGGAAGGGAAGGCATTCTGCAGAATCTCGCCGGTTTTCCCGGCCAATTCGTACAGCTGCGTGCCTTCTGCACCCAGCCAGAAAATCGAACTCTGCGCCCGGGCCTCGGCGGTCGCCAGCTGGTTGTTCATCGCGGCGACCTCTGTGGCTGAGACTGCCGCCGCCTGGGTGGCATATTTGGCCTCGGAAGTCTGCCTGGCGAATTCGACCGCCTCTTCCAGACCACCGTTGACCGCAAAGCACCAGGATGCCACCCGCCCCGTCGATTTCAATGGCGTCCCAGACACGAGGCAGTATACCCCGCGTTCCAAAGGCTGCACCGGTTGGATCTCATACACACCATCCAGGCGCTTTTTCAAATTGAATTCCACCCGCCGTTCGTGACTCCGGTCGACCAGCGCCAGTTGGTCCTTTTCCAATTCGCGGTTCCACAGCAGCACCAGCGGGGATGAGCAGCTGGTATCCAATATCTCGGATGAAGTGTCCAGGTTAAAGCTCCCCCATTGGACGTTGATCTCGCGAGTTTGCTCGCCCTCGCGTAGAAAAGCTCCTTGATGCGGAAGCCCGAGCCCGGCACAACTTTGTAGAAAGACAGCCAGGATAAGAAACGCAGCCAAAAGGAAAAGTGGTTTGGTCTTCATCCTTGTGGTACCCCCATGTTTGGTTGGATAGGTTGTTATGGCGCTGTGGAAATTGGGTGGTGCAGCTTGAATCCCCCCATCGGATTTTCGCATCAGCCTCAATCTTATTATAACCAGAAGCCGGTGAAATAAGTTAAATCCTTATGCGAAATTAACCAAACTTTTAGATCGACTCCAGGATCTGAAAGATAGGATAATAATTGTGGAGAAATAAACATGGATAAGCAAAAAATCCAACAAATCCTGCACGAAATTGCCGCGCGCGCTTTCCCCCGCCGCCCAGACCGCTGGCCTGTCATGCGCCTGGTCTGGATTGGCGTGGCTCTGCTGGCAATTTTTGCCGCCGGCGCCGGTGTCTACGCCGCCGCGCCGGTCATCACCCGCCTGCTCGGGATGGACGAGCGGGTCAAAGATTCCGGAAGCTCCCCACCCGGTTATCCGCTCGATCTTAGCCAGACCGCCGGTCCGGTCACCGTCACAGTTGAATGGGCTTACGCGGACCCCGACCGCATCCTGGTCGGTTATATCCTGCGCAGCTCCGACGGCCGGCGCTACGAACCCTCCGCAGTACTCACCGGCCCGGACGGGGCGGTCTATGGATCCCAGGGGGAGTATGAGGCGGCCGGCCAATCCGATCTCCTGCAACTGACCCTGCCAGCGGGAGAAGGCTCCTACATCGGCGCCTTCCCACAGTGTCTGCCGGACGGGCAGGCTCCGGACGAAAAAAGCGCACCCCATTGTTATCCAATCCGCGAGAACGCAGTGACTTCCTACGGAGGTCCCCAAACCCTGAGACTGCATCTGACCATCCACGCCTCCGAGTTGATTCAGTCGCCCTCCTCAACCACCCCACCGGCCTCCGGCGACAGCCCATCTCAACCTCAAACCCAGAGCGCCGGGGCTCAACCGGTCACCCCCCGACCCGCCATCGGTCCCTTCACCTTCGACTTTAACCTGCCGCTTACCCCTTCCCAGCCATAGGCCTACCCAGCAGAGACACCCGGCCGAAGATTTCGGAAAACACCGGGCGTCTTAACCACAGGCACCTTAGGGCGGCCAAAGGTGACCTATACTGACCAAAGAGATGAAAAAAACTGGATCGTGGCAAAGCCTCCATGCCAGGCGCCGCGAGCTTTCCCGGTATTGAAGAAATCACCGGGTAGCCAGATAGGCAGCGAACGAATCACGAATTGACAAATCACGAATCGACGAATTACGAATTGACGCCTCACGAATCGACGAATTACGAATCGACGAATTACGCCTCACGAATCGACGATTTATGCTCCCCTACAACCAATCCTCCGGCCTGCAGTGCGCTTTGAGCTCCTGGAGAAGCCTGTCCCTCCCGCGGTGCAGCCGGACCTTCACCACACCGGGGTTCAGCCCCAGGATCTCGGCGATCTCCTGGATGGTGAATTCCTCCAGGCTGTTGAGGGCCACAATCACCCGATAATTCTCCGGAAGCTTTTCGATGAAAGCGCAGTAACAGGCAAACCTTTCGATGTGGTGGAGCTGCTGTTCGATAGATGGCGATTCTTCCCCGGTCCACACATCCTGGTCCCCGACCACGAGCTCATCCAGGCCAGGCCCGGCTGCCAGCCCATCCGGCGCGGCTCGCTGGAAAGCCGGGCTGCGCAGCCGGTTCAGGGCGGTGTTGGTTGCAATCCGGTAGATCCATGTTGAGATCCGCGATTCTCCCCGAAAGGTATCCAGGGCCTGGCTGATCTTGATAAAGACCTCCTGAGTCAGGTCTTCTGCATCGTACTCGCCCACCATATGGGTCAGATAGCGCAGGATTTTGGGGCGAAATTCAGCGTGGATCTTCTCGAAATCCAAAACTTCGTCGCTCATCGGTTGGCCTCATATTCATTGTAGGCCGGAACACCGGGCGGGTCAATCCGCCCGCGCGACATCAATCAGGTCTGGTGCGTCCCAGCAGCGGCGCCAGGAATACCACCACCCCGATGACGATCAGCAGCAGGGCAAACGACAGATCACCCGGCAGCCCCAGCAGCCAGCGAGCCAGGTCGAGCCCCCCCCACGCCAGCGCAATCACCCCGAGAGTGGTGGTCGATTCTCTGGCCGGGATGCCTTTCAGCGCCCGCAGCGCGTTGATCCCCAGGAAGATCAATCCCGTGCCGATGGCCCCCATGCCTATGGTCATTGGCTCGACAAGGATCACAATACCCCACCAGACAAACAACGCTCCCCACCCCAGGGCAGCGAACCTGTGGTTTAGTGTCTCAGCAAATTCTATATCCATCGTGCAGCTTCTCCTTTCATGGGTCATTGGGAGAACCGTCCGCGAATAAAACCCGAATTCTCGAATGGCTTCCTTTCTTCTACCCATATAGACAAGAATCCGCCCGGAAAAGATACGCGTTAAACACAAAACCGCAAGGAAATCCTCTTGCGGTTCTATGCATCCTGGAAATTCTGTTGGTCTGCTCATTCCGTATGCGAAACCCAAGGTCAGGCGCAACCGGATTGAGTTTTTTCTTTGCGTTCCTTTGCGTATTAGCGTTAAAGTTTTCCCCCATCATCCAAGAAAAATCCGCGCAATTTATGAAATTCGCGGATGATCAAACGCACCTGTCCAAGACCTGGTTCTTATTCGGTTTACTGTTTTTTTCGATAAATAAAGGCCACCAGGAACAGGCCGCCCGCGGCTAACCCGAGCGATAAGAACCAGACGACCGGGTTTGTGACAATGCTGCTAGCTGCGGCCGTCGTGACGGTCGGCTGGAGGCTTGCCTGGGTGGGCGCCAGGGTAGCGGTGGGTGTGGGCGGCGCGACCGTGGCTGTCGCCGTAGCCGTCGGTGGGCCGGGGGTGGGAGTCACCGTGGCAGGCGGGGTTACTTGCAAGAGCAGCTTCTGCTCCGGCATCAGGATAGAAGAAGTATTCAGCCCGTTCCAGGTCATCAGATCGGTCAGCGCCACTCCGTAAAGACCCGCGATCCACGACAGGGATTCACCACTTTTGACGGCGTGATAATACTTGCCGTCGCTGGCCGGGGTCAGTTTTTCGATGGGGGTCAGCGGGCGCGGGGTCGGGCTGGGGGTCACCGCACTGGGGGTGATGATCAATTTCTGGCCGATTTGCAGCGGCCATTCCACCTGGATCCCATTTAAAGACAGGATCGTCTCTACCTTCGTCCCATAAGCCTGAGCAATGGTGGTGAGCGTCTGGTACGACTGGACCGTGTGGACGACCTTCCCGTCCGCATCCGGAGTGCTGACCTGGATCATCCCTACCGGCGTGGGCGTGGCATAGCCTTCCGTGTTTTTACCCGGGATAAACAGCTTCTGCCCGATCTGCAGTTTCGTATTCTGCGAGATGTTGTTCCAGGTTTCGATATCTTTGATGGTGATCTTATAGGCGATCGCGATCGCCCAGAACGACTGGCCTGCTTCGACCACGTGATAAATTTTTCCATCCGCGTCCGGGGTGGCGATCTTTACCGGGATAATGATTTGCGGGACCCCGGGATTAGCCACGCTCGGAGGGCTCCCGCTCGAGCCGCCCGAAGATGTATAGTCTCCGCACGATTTTCCCGAAACGTAGGCGGCCTGTAAAACGTAATAGGTCAGCCCGTTGGACGATTTGGCCACACCCGCGCCCACGTTGCAGTAGTTCCCATTGGTCGCCGGGAGCATGTGGGCTTCGTCCGCCCAGACCACCATAATCTCATCGATCGCGTAGTCGCTGCCCACCGCAAAATTTTCAGTGGCCCAAACCTTCGCCCCGCCCCCGTAACCGGCCCCGGACACCCGCCCAGAAACATTCCCGATGTGCGAGGACATCTGGTTCGCCGCCATGATCTCGGCTGTCGACTGGGCCACCGCGTTGAGGATCCCATCTTCCACCAGCGCCGGGTGCCCGAGCGATGTCCGCAGCTGGTTCATTGCCAGGATCAGGTCAAATGCCGTGACCTCGGCGGATGGCGCGGATTTGACGGCGGGGGCTTGGTTGGCCAATACGCTGGCCGGTGGGCTAAGGTAACCCGCCAGCAGTGCAAGGAAAAGCAAGCATCGGATGATCATTTTTGTCTGCACACTGCAATTATAAATGATGTTTTGTTACTGAATATCTTCGTGTTCTTCGTCTCTTTGTGGTAAAAGTTTTTTCCTCTCCTCTATCTCGAAACCCCTCTTCCACAACTGCTCCAGTAACTCCTCGGGCGAAGGATACCATTGTCCCCACTTACGCGAGATATGCTCGGTCCACGAATAATTCTCGTAGGTAAATGTCTCCTCACGCTCCACTTCCAGCTGGATCTTGGCCTTCTGCCGCTTATAATAGCCCTGCTCCAGGTATCCTTCATCCATCACTTTCATCGCCTGCGCCACCTGCTCGTCACTAAACTCCGGATACTCGTCTTCCATCAACGTAAACCACAGCGGATAGCGCGGGCGGGGCGGGCAGTCCTCGTCCGGATAGCCCATCACCAGCCCCACCAGCGGCATTACCCGTTTGGGCAGCTTGAACTGCTTCGCAATCTTATCCGCCCGGAAAGGCGCCGCCCCCAGGAAGCACGAACCCAACCCCAGGCTCTCCGCCGCGATGACCATGTTCTCCGCCATGTAGGCCGCGTCCTGGATCCCAAATACCAGCATCGACAGATCGTTGGTCACTACCTTCCAACCGCGAAGCGCCATAAAACGCTCCAGCTTGTACAGATCCGCGCAGATGATAAACCACAGCGGCGCCCCAAACGGCGCCTTCCTCTTGCGCGACAGAAGCACGCTGTACAACTGCGAAGCAAACGGCGCCTGCTGCCCCGCCCGTACGATCGCCTCCACCACCTCGTCGGGCGGCTGCTCGGCTTTATACTTGCGCACCGACCGCCGCCTGAGCATCGTATCAATGACCGGGTTATCCATGCTGAGATTCCTCATTAATTGGAAATATCTTTGAATAATCTTTCCTGTCATTGTACGCCCGTCCCTTCAATCTATCAACCATCCACCTACCCAGGGGTCAGGGCTTCCTTAAAGTCGGATATCTGCATGGCAAATGGTTTCTCCCTTATCCCCTCTCTCTTTGGGAGAGGGTAGGGTGAGGGCTCTTTCCGCGACTTCAAGAAAGCCCTGCAACAAAGAGATACCGGGTGTTTCCGAAAACACCCGGCGTCTGGAATATTGTCAGCAAACGTTTAACAATCTACATATTATCCACCCAAATTGCCATTTTCCCCCCAATCGTGTATAAACGTATATGAGTATCATTCTTTTATCTGTAGAGAGGGGATATGACAGATCTTGCCCAAACTGCTCCATCACTCAGACCCGGGGTCGTCGTCCACGAAGATGGCGCCGTCTCCTTTGGCCTGTATGCGCCTTTCAAACAAACCGTCCACCTGATCGGTGATTTCAACGGCTGGGACCTGGATGCCGCTCCGATGACCTTCCAACCCGACGGCTTATGGACGGCCCGCGTCCAGCTCGAGCCGGGCCTGTACGGCTACCAGTTCCTCATCGACCGCGGCCTGCCGGGTGAAGTAACCATTGCCGACCCCTATTCCACCCGCCTGCGCTGGGTAGAAGGCCGCGACCAGCCCCACAGCCTGGTCGAAGTCGGCGCCGCGCCCTATGTGTGGGGCGACCAGGAATTCCGCATCAAACCGCTCAACGAGCTGCTCATCTACGAGCTCCACGTGGGCGACTTCAGCCCCGAAGGCACCTTCAAAGGGGTCACCGCACGCCTCGACTACATCCGCGACCTGGGCGTCAATGCTATCGAGCTGATGCCGGTCCAGGAGTTCCCCGGCGACCGCTCCTGGGGGTACAACCCTGCCTATTATTTCTGTCCCGAGAGCACCTATGGCACAGTCAAAGATCTCAAGGAGCTGGTCGACCAGGCCCACCAGCGCGGCATCGGCATCCTGCTCGACATGGTCTTCAACCACACCGACGCCAGCAACCCGCTCACCCGCCTCTACGCCTACCAGGATAACCCCTATTATGGCGAGGATGGCAACCCCTGGGGGTTTCCCGATATCGATCATTGGAATGACGCCACCAAACACCTGATCCACGACATCCAGGCCTACTGGCTGGACGCCTTCCACGTGGATGGGTTCCGTTACGACAACGCTGAGGGGATCGGCTACGATTTTATGAGCGGCATCCAGTACATCGCCTGGGATGCCCGCGAGACCAAACACCACGCCTATCTGATCGCCGAGAACATCCCCGACCCGGTCCCCATGGTGCTCTACACCGATATCGATGCTTCCTGGCACGAATCATTCCAGCGCGTGGCCCGCGCGCAGCTCCGCGAGGGTGAGTTCGAAGGCGTCCATTACGGCGACATGCATGCCCTGCTCGCCAAGATGGATTTCAGGGTCGACGGTTATACCGATAACGCCCAGGCCGTTAATTACCTGGAGAGCCACGACCAGCAGCGCCTGGCCTACGAGATTCGCACCAACCCGGCCCTGGATATCGACGAAGCCGTGGCCGCCAAATCCAAACTGGGCGCCCTGCTCCTCTTTACCGCCGCCGGCGTCCCCATGCTGTATGCCGGTCAGGAGCTTGGGACCGGCTCACCCAGGACCATCGACCAGAACAGGCTCGACTGGGACCGCCTGAATGCCCCCATCTGGGAAGGGCTGCGCCGCTGGTACGTTAGCCTGGCCTATCTGCGCGCCCAGAACCGCGCCCTGCGGCTCAACAACTTCGAGCCCCTGCTGGTCGACCCCGGCCGCAAGCTGCTCGCCTTCAAACGTTGGGATGACGGCGGCAATCAGATTGTCGTCGCGCTGAACTTTGCCCCCTACCAGCAGTTCGCCGAGCTCGATTTCCCCCGCGGCGGCCGCTGGCACGAATGGACCTACGATTATGACGAAGACCTCGGCGGCAGCTCTCGCCATACCGTCGAGCTGCCCCCCTCTGGCGGTAAAGTCTGGGTCGCCTCCTGATAAAAACACCCTCGAATATACACCAATCACTTTCCACTCCCCACTATTCGTACCGAAGCGCCTCCACCGGCTGCAAGCTCGCCGCGCGGTTGGCCGGGTACAGCCCAAAGAACAAACCAATCGCCGTCGAGAATGCCGTCGCCAGCAGGATCGTATCCAATCCAACCGCCGGGTTGATCGGTGTCCCGCTCGCCGAGGCCACCTGCCCGACCACGAACGAGATCAACCACCCCAGACCGATCCCCACGACCCCGCCCAACAGGCTGAGCACGGCCGACTCGCTCAGGAACTGCACCAGGATATCCTCCTTACGCGCCCCCAGCGCCTTGCGCAGCCCGATCTCACGCGTCCGTTCGGTGACCGAGACCAGCATGATATTCATGATCCCGATCCCACCCACCAGCAGCGAGATGGCGGCGATCCCACCCAGGAAGATGGTAAACACACCGGTGATCGTCTGGGCCGTTGCCAGGAAATCTTGCTGCGAATAGATGCTGAAATCATCCGCGTTCAGTCCCGTGTTGTGGCGGCTGCGTAAAATTGTCGCGATCTCTTCCTGTGCCTGAGCGGTTGCCTCGGCGCTGACCGATTGGGTGTAGATCATATCCACCTGGTTGCGGGTCTCCCGGTGGATCAACCGCGTCTGGGCCGTGGTAATCGGCACCAGAATGCGGTCATCTTGATTTCCAAAGCCCGAACCCCCTTTCGACTTCAACACCCCAATCACCCGGAAAGGCTGCCCGTTTACCCGCAGGGTTTCACCCACCACACCGAATTCGCTTCCAAACAGGTTGGTCGCCGTATCAGGCCCGATTACTGCCACGGAGGCCCGCCCAAGCATATGATCCTGGTTGATGAATTCTCCTTCGGTCAGGGTCTCGTTCATCACCCCCGCATAGACGGGTGTCACCCCAGATACCGTGACACTCGATTTTTCGCTTCCTACCGCTGCGTCCACGTTACCCTGTAAAATCGGCGCTACCGCTGCCAGCGAAGGCGCGTTGAGCGAATCTGACAGCGCATCCGCGTCGGCCATTGTCAGCGGTTTGGGGTTGCGCACATCCTCCGAGCGTGTCTGCATGACAAACAGCAGGTTGGTCCCGATCCCTTCGATCGACCCGGTAACCGAATTCTGCGCGCCCTGGCCTATCGACAGCATGGCGATTACCGCCGCCACCCCGATGACGATCCCCAGGATGGTCAAACCGGAGCGCAGCTTGTTCGCGCTCAGGCTTTCGAGCGCTTCGATCAGTGCTTGTACGGCATTCATGCCTCTTCTACCTTTCCATCCTGGAGCCGGATGGTCCGCTGCGCCTGGGCGGCGATCAGCGGGTCGTGCGTGACCAGGATCAGCGTCATCCCGCGCTCCCGGTTGATCTTGAGCAGCAGCGCCATGATCTCTTTACCAGACTTGCTGTCCAGGTTCCCGGTCGGTTCGTCCGCCATCAAGATAGCCGGATCGTTGACCAGGGCTCTGGCAATCGCCACCCGCTGCTGCTGCCCGCCGGAGAGCTCCTGCGGGCGGTGATGGATGCGATCCCCCAGCCCCACCACCTCCAGCGCCTGGCGAGCTTTCTCTGCCCGCCCGCGCATCAACCCCGCGTAGCGCATCGGCAGCTCCACGTTGGCCTGCGCCGTATGCCTGGAGAGCAGGTGGAAGCTCTGGAACACGAACCCGATCTTGTGGTTGCGTACGGTTGCCAGCTGGTTTTCCTTGAGCGCCGAAACCCTTTCTCCATCCAGAAAATACTCGCCGCTGCTGGGTTGGTCCAAACACCCGATCATGTTCATCAGCGTCGATTTTCCCGAACCGCTGGGCCCCATGATCGCCACTACCTCACCCCGCGCGATCTTTATCGATACCCCTTGCAGGGCGTGCACTTCAACTTCACCCATTTTGTAGACCTTGGTCAGGTCCTGAGTCTCGATCACCCAATCGCTCACGGCTGACTCCTGGCGCCAAACATCATCCCGCCCGGTCCAGGCAAGGTCTGCCCGGAGCCGATCATCAGTGTATCGCCTTCTTTCAAGTCACCGCTGACTACCTCGCTGGATTGTTCTGAGGTTGCCCCAAGCTGGATCTCCACCTGCTGCCGGACTCCGTTGCGCAGCACCCACACCACGCGTTTCCCATCCACCGTGCTGACCGCCCGGTTGGGCACCAGCAGCACGCCGCTGTCGCGCTTCACCACGATGTTGACCCCCGCGGTCATTCCCGGTTTCACAGACTCATCCGCGTCGGTCAGTTCCAGCGTAACCGTAAAATTCACCGCGCCCTGGTTGTCCTCGCCGACCATGGCTACATCCGTAACCTGGCCGTGATACTCCTTGCCCTGGATCGCGTCGAATACCAGGCTTGCTGCCTGCCCCGCCTGCACCCGGTTGATGTCCACTTCCGACACCTGCACATCCACGTACAGATGCGACAGGTCGTCCAGACGGAAGGCTGGCGAGCCCGGGGAGACCAGATCGCCTGGCTTGACCTCCACGACGGTCACGCTGCCATTAAACGGCGCGCTGACCTTGCTCTGCTTGAGCGTGGCTTTGATGGCCGCGATCCTGGCCTCCGCGGACTGGATATCGTCCGGGTCGGGTCCATTCTTCAAGCGCTCCCACTCGCGCCGCGCATCTTCCAGCTGGGCCTCAGCCAATGCCAGGTCGGCATCCTTTTCGGTATATTCCTGATCTCCAGCATGGCCTTTGTACCAGTTCAGGTTGACCAGGGCTTTGTCGCGTTCTTTCTTGGCATTGGCCAGGTTGGCCAGGGCGTTGGCGCGCGCCACGTCGGTTTCGAGCGCGCCGCTGACGCGGTTGAATGCGCCCTCGGCATCATCCACCTTGGCCTGCGCCAGGTAATAGTTGGCCTCGGCAGATTGGATGGTCTCCGTGCTGGCGCGTGGGCCGTCCAACCGGTCGCGCGCTTTCTTAGCGTCATCGTAGGCTTTCTGCGCGACGACCAGCGCCTGCTGTGCCTGCGCCTGCTGCACCGCTGAATCCTTCAGGTTTTCCATCGCACGCCTGGCCTCTACCAGGTCGGATTCCGCCAGGATCAGGTTTTGTGACAGCGAGCTGCGTGCCAGCCCGGCCAGTACCTCGCCCGTCTTGACCACCTGTCCCACACTTACATTGACCTTATCGATCCTCCCGCTGGTTTCCCAGTTCACCAGCGCCGATTGGCCCGCCCGCACCGTGCCGGTCGCGCCCACCGTGGCGGTCAGATCTCCGCGTGTCACGCTGGCTGTTTGCAGGTTGCTTTGTGCCGCTGTCTGTGCTTTTGCTTGCCGCGAGATCACGAAGAAACCCCCGCCGACAATGATCACGATCCCAATAATGACAACCCAAATTCTTTTCATATCCCTATCTCCTGTGTTGCGTTTACTTCGCGTTCGTGTCCGGTCGTTCGGATACCGGCGAAAATCGGGTTCTCGTAGCATATTGTTTATCCCAAATTCCGAATCCTTTTGTTTCCGGTCCACTTCCCAAGAACTATACCAACCATCCCCCTCCCCTTGTAGTGGAGCCTATCAGGTCCGCCTATGACCCCCATCACTCCTTCTCATGACACCCGTCATACCCGCTGGTGAGACGCATCATCCCATTCTTGGGCGGGTTTATGCTATGATTGCAATCGTGAAAACCTCCATCCTCGAACCGGGGATCTACCAAATCTTACGCTGGTCGGTCGGGCTGCGCCTCTTTATCCTCTTGCCCTCCGTCCTGGGCGCCCTCACGGTCGGGCCGCACGACTTGCCCGAAAGACGGCTGTTCCCCCTTGGCTGGTTGGGGTTGGTTGAGGTTTTGATCCTGGTTGGGTATGTCTTTTGGCCGCCCATCCAGCGCCGCCTCGGGCGTTTCTTTCTCCCCATCGCCATTATCCTGCTTACCACCGGGCCGCTCATCCAGCAGTACCTCATCCTACTCAACCCGTCTTCCCGGGTGGTCTCGCTGGCCGGCGCCTGGCAGCTCGTCCCGCTCCTCTTTATCCCCCTGATCCTGACGGCCGCCCAGTACCGCATGCGTGCCGTATGGGTATATTGTCTCGCCACATATTTTATCGATCTTGCCTGGATCATCCTGACCCCCGCCGGCCCGGACCGCAGCCTCATCCCGCTGGTTAGCGTCCCCATGGTCCGCACTTTCTCCTTCCTGCTGGTCGGCTATATGATCGTGCGCCTGATGGCCTCGCAGCGCCAGCAGCGCCAGGCTCTAACCCAGGCCAACCAGCAGCTCACCCATTACGCGGCCGCTCTCGAACAGCTCACCACCAGCCGCGAGCGCAACCGCATGGCCCGCGAGCTGCACGACACCCTGGCCCATTCTCTGAGCGGGCTGGCCGTCCAGCTGGAAGCCGTCAAGTCCATCTGGGAGGATGACCCATCCGGCGCCCGCGTCATGCTCGACCAGTCCCTCGCGGCCACCCGCTCGGGTCTCACCGAAACTCGCCGCGCCCTGCAGGCCCTGCGCGCCACCCCCCTGGAGGATCTCGGTCTGGCCCTGGCCGTCAGCGCCCTGGCCGATTCCATCACTCGCCGCACCGGGGTGGAGCTGGATCTCCAGATCGCCTCTGACCTTCCCGGCCTTTCCCCCGATGTCGAGCAGACCGTCTACCGCGTGGCCCAGGAAGCCCTCGAGAACGTGGCTCGCCACGCGGGCGCTACCCGCGTCCAGCTCTGCCTGGCTTCTGGCCCCAATGGAGCGGTCGACCTGACCGTCTCGGACAACGGCCGCGGCTTCGACCCCGCCCAGCCGGATCTGGATGATAAATTTGGCCTGAGCGGTATGCGCGAGCGCGCCCGCGTGCTGGGCGGCAGCCTCGCCATCGACACCCATCTGGGACAGGGCACCACCATCCGGCTGGTGTGTGGAGGCAGCCAGGCATGATCCGCCTTCTGATTTGCGACGACCAGGAAGTTGTCACCGAAGGGCTGCAGGCTATCCTCAGGTCTGTGGTGGACATCGAAGTCACCGGTGTGGCCCACGATGGTTCCGAAGCCCTCGAAAAGCTGGCCCAATCCCCGGTCGACCTGGTCCTGATGGACCTCAAGATGCCGGTGATGAACGGGATCCAGGCCACCGAACGCATCCGCCGCGACTACCCACAGGTCAAGGTGCTCGTCCTCACCACCTATGACGCCGACGAATGGGTCTTCGATGCTATCCGCAGCGGCGCCTCCGGTTATTTGCTGAAGGACACCCCCCGAGAGGAGCTGGTGGCTGCCATTAAGGGCACGGTCAGTGGAAGGACCCACATTGACCCCAACGTGGCCGGCAAACTGCTCACCCACATTACCCACCCCGCCCCCACTTCAGCCGACACTGCCCTGGTCAAATCCCTCAGCGACCGCGAGCTGGACGTCCTGCGTCTTATGGCCCGCGGCCTGGCCAACGCCGATATCGCCGCCCACCTCTTCCTCTCCGAAGGCACCGTGCGCAACTACGTCAGCGCCATCCTCACCAAGCTGGACGTCTCCGACCGCACCCAGGCCGCCGTGATCGCCCTGAGATACGGCCTGGTGGATCTGAATCAGTTGTGAGGAAGAGTCGACAGTCCCGAGTCTACAGTTTAGAGTAAAAGCTGTCAGCCATTAGCCGCCTACCTGACACCGGGTGTCTGCTCTACGACACCCGGTGTCTAATAACCCGCCCCATTTCCCGTTCTCTCCTTCTTTTGCTACAATAGAGATCACGAGTTTTCCCATGGCATAGATTTCCAAAGAGGAAACCCGCATGCACGAAATCCCCTTATTGATCAATATCACCATGGCCCTGATTGTGGCCTTTTTCGGCGGAATCATTGCCCGGCGGGTTGGTCTTCCGACCATTGTCGGCTATCTTCTGGCCGGGATTGTCATCGGGCCCTTTACCCCTGGTTTTGTCGGCGACGTCGAGACGATCCAGCAGCTGGCCGAGTTAGGCGTCATCTTCCTGATGTTTGGCGTCGGCCTTCATTTTTCTTTCCAGGACCTCTGGAAGGTGAAAGACGCGGCCATCCCCGGCGCTCTGATCCGGACCCTGCTTGCAACCCTGCTCGGTTTTGGGTTGAGCCAATTATGGGGTTGGACGCCTTCCGCCGGTATCGTCCTGGGTTTGTCAATTTCTATCGCCTCCACGGTCGTGCTTTTACGCGGGTTGATGGACCATAACCTATTGAACACCCCCCACGGTCAGGTTGCCGTCGGCTGGCTGGTTATGGAGGATATCCTCTCCGTCTTGATCCTGGTGTTGATGCCGGCGTTTACCACACAGGGGGGATCTTTCGACTGGCAAAGACTGGCCGTCACCCTGCTGAAAGCCGTCGCGTTCGGCCTGATCATGTCCTTCGTGGGGGCCCGGTTCATCCCCTGGCTGCTGGAACGCATCGCCCATACCCGCTCGCGGGAATTGTTCATCCTGGCCATCCTGGCCATTACCCTCGGCGTGGCCTTAGGCGCCGCCCAGTTATTCGGCGTCTCGCTGGCTCTCGGTGCTTTCGTGGCCGGCGCCATCGTCAGCCAGTCTCATTTGAGCCACCAGGTGGGTGCGGAAGTCCTCCCCTTCCGAGAAGCGTTTGCCGTGTTGTTCTTTGTTTCGATCGGCATGCTGGTCAACCCGGTCTTTTTATGGCAAAATGTCGGCCACGTGGTTTCCCTGACCTTTCTGATCGTTGTGGGTAAAGCGGTTCTCACCCTCCTCATGGGGCTTTTACTCCCTCGGCCCGCGCGAACATTTCTGATCGTTGCCGTGGGCACGAACCAAATTGGCGAGTTTTCCTTTATCCTCGGCCAGGGTGGGTTGGCCTTGAACATGCTCGATCTAAACCAGTATTCGCTCATCCTGGCCGGAGCCCTGCTCTCCATCACCCTCAACCCGCTCATGTACCGACTGCTGCCCGGGCTGGAGAAAGTCCTCCAGCGTGTGCCCGCCTTCTGGAACCGCCTGGACCTGCAGAACGCTTCCCCGCCCATCGACGTGGAGCATTTGGAGCATCACGCGGTGATTATCGGGAGTGGACGGGTGGGTAAACACCTGGTGGACGTGCTCATTTCCTTGAATATCCCCACCCTGGTAATCGAATCAGACCCTGAACAGGTCGAAGCGCTCAACAAACAGAACATCGCCTGCCTGTATGGGGACGCTGCCAATTCCGAGGTAATCACGCATGCCGGTCTCGACCGCGCCCGCGCGCTGGTGATCACGGTTCCCGAGGAAGCCAATGCCGCGTTGATCGTTTCGGCGGCCCGCGACCTGAACCCCGATTTGCCGATCGTCGTGCGCGCCGCGACGGAAGAGGGCGTCCATCATCTCGCAAAGCTGGGCGCCGCTCACATCGTCCACCCCGAACTGGAAGGCGGTCTGGAAATGGTCCTCCACACCCTTCTGGAGTTGAGATTCCCGCTGCGCGAAGTGCACGACTACGTAGAGGCCGTCCGTAAGGACCGCTACAACATGAGCATCAGCTCAGAGGATGAATACCGCAGCTTGCGCAGGCTGCTGCGCGCATATGACACTATCGGGATTACCTGGATGACTCTCTCCGAAAAAAGCACCTTGATCGGCAAGTCGCTATTCGACGCAGACATCCGCTCGCGTACCGGTGCTTCCGTAGTTGCCATCCTCCGCAGCGAAAAGTTGATTGCAAACCCCAAATCGATGACCGTCTTTGAAAAAGGCGACCGTCTCGGCCTCATCGGTGAAGATGATCAAATCGAGTCGGTCGGTAAATTGATCAATGCCATAGAGAGCTTACCATAGACGGTTCAGAGTCAAAGCCCTCAGCGGTCAGCCTTCATCCATTATGAATTCTTCCAACTTCTCCACCGCCTCCTTCATATTCCTCCTCCCAAACCCCACCCGGAAGTGGTTCTCCGCGTCGTCGAACAGCGGCCCTGGCAGGAGCAGCACTCCCTTTTCGCGCACCAGCCGGTCGCAGAAATCCTCGATCCCTCCCTTGAGCAGCTTTGGAAAACCGATCGATCCCGCTTGCGGCAGCACCCAGGAGAACCGGTCGGCGCGCCGAGCGAAAAACTCATCCAGGATCTCCAGGTTCCCGCGGATGATCTCCAGGTTCCTCCCCGCGATCCGCTCGCGGTGGCGCAGAGCCAGATCGGCCAGGAATTCGCTCGGAGCGCTGTTGCAGATCGTGGTGTAATCCTTGAGCGCCGCCATGCGCGCGTAGATCGTCCGGTTGCGCGTCGCCACCCACCCGATCCGCAGCCCCGCCAGCCCGTAGGTCTTGGACATCACCCCCAGCGAAACCGCGGACGGATTGGCATCGCAGGCAGCCGGCAGCCGCTCCGCAGGGTTGTGCTCCGACTCGCGGTACACTTCGTCAAAGAACAGCAGGATGCCTCGCTCCTGGCAGATCTGGTTCAAACGCTCGAAATCCGCCCGCCCCATCAGGAACCCGGTCGGGTTATGCGGTGAATTGACCACCAGCACGCGTGTGTTTGGGCGCAGCAGATCGCGTTCCAGCTCGTCCAGGTCCAGCACCCAGCCGTTCTCCTCGCGCGCCCTCCATAAAGTCACCTCGCAGCCCAGCCCGCGCGGGATCTCGGCCAGCGACTGGTAGCACGGCCAGTGGATCACCGCGTGGTCGCCCGCCTCCAGCGCCGCTTGCATAAAGAGCAGGATGGCCTCCTCCGCCCCGCTGTGCACCAGCACCTGGTCCGGCTCGATTTTGGCATAGATCCGGCAAATCTCCCCGCGCAGCCAGGGAGCGCCGGGAGACTCGGTATACCCGAGCCAGTGCCGCTCGAAGCGCTCCCTGGCATCTGGCTCAAGCGCCAGCAGGTCTCCCACCGCCAGCGACTCGCAGTCGGAGCTGCACAGCAGGTACTCCACGGCGAACTCATACTTCGCGAAATAGCGTTCCAACTTGAACGGCGGTAATTTCATCTTACCTCCTTGGGTTAAGAGTTTAGAGTTCTGAGTTTAGAGTTTAGAGTAAAGCTGTCAACGGTCAGCGGTCAGCACGGATCCCCAACAGCTTGTTTTACCTCATTGCCTGCCCTTACTGAGTTTATGCGTAGTCCCTGCGAAGTCCCTGCTCTAGTCCCTGCTCTCGTCCCTGGTGTTCTATCCAGGGAGTGCACTATCCAGGGAGTGTTCTATCCAGGTGACGTACTGCCCAAGGGATCGCCTCGTCGCCTCATTGCCTCAGTGCCCAGTCCCCTCATCCCCTCAT
>Ga0105104_10001379_pt1 | contig 18207 bp, 8 predicted proteins | sample PPLLaktember2015_3_FD_87034 | JGI IMG/M metagenome (GOLD analysis project Ga0105104, IMG submission 87034) | Freshwater sediment microbial communities from Prairie Pothole Lake near Jamestown, North Dakota, USA - PPLs Lake P7 Core (6) Depth... | ecosystem: Environmental > Aquatic > Freshwater >... | reverse complement strand
TCTTGAGAAGGAGTCCAGTGCTTTTTGATTTATTTTAAAAATAATGGCAAGGTATATTGATTATAGAAAGATATTTTATATATTTAGCCAGTTCTTAGTGGCATTCTTGACTGTCCCCTTTTTTCTTCCATAATTGTGGAAAGTTATGCCACATTCCCACATTTGAGGAATGGTATGCCTTTTTTCTTGTATAACGCGCAATATTACTGGAATGGCACGCAACCTCATTTGATACAACTACTGCATTCGACATTTTCCCGGGCCGATGTTGTGATAGGATAGTATTGTCACTTTTCCGGGCGAATCCTTAAGGAGGTAATCATGGAGCGTTTTTTTTAGTGACATTCTTGACTGTCCCCTTTTTGTGATCCCACCACTAAGCCCACTTTCACAATACAGCCCCCCGGATTTCACAAAAAGAATTCATACCGCCCGGTTGTTTTTCTTGACTTTTAAATTCGATTTCACTATAATGGAAAAAAAGCAAGAAAAGTCACCCTTAAAAAACTCTTTAAACAGCTCTCTTATTTTTATCTCCCGTTGGACGGCGTTTTTTTTACCCGGTTGTTTCCCTCATTGGGGTGAACATCGGAATAACCCCCATGAAAAACCTTTAACAATGAACAAAAATTAAAATAAAGGACTTAAATATGATGAACAGTAAAAGTAATAGCAATAGCCATAGCCATAGTAACAGCGAAAGCAGCAAGAATAAAGATAGCGCGGGTTATACCGGCATGGAAATAGCCGTCATCGGTATGGACTGCCGCTTCCCCGGCGTTAAAAACATCGAGGAATACTGGCATATCCTGGAAAACGGCATCGAAACCATCTCCTTTTATACAGATGAAGAATTGATCGCCGACGGCGTCGACCCCCGCACCCTAAAAGACCCCAATTACGTGAAAGCCGGCGCGAGACTCGCAGATGTCGAGTATTTCGATGCCTCGTTTTTCGGCTATACCCCGTCCGAAGGCCAAATCATGGACCCCCAGATGCGCATTTTCCACGAGTGCGTGTGGCATACGATGGAAGATGCGGGGTACGACCCCCTCGATTACCATGGAGCCATCGGCATGTACGCCGGCGGACGGGAGAACCTGAATTGGACCTTAAAAACCATGCTGGTCCCCAACGACGGCAGCCTGGATGCCATGAGCTTATCGGTTTTATCATCGAAAGAACACCTGGGCATCCGTATGTCGTATATGTTTAATTTGAAAGGACCCAGCTATACGTTTTTTACGGCGTGTTCCACCTCGTTGGTGGGCGTTCACCTGGCATGCCAGGCTATTTTAAGCGGCGAATGCGACATGGCATTGACTGGCGGTATTACCGCACCCACCGCCGGCAAACATGGATATACTTACGAACCCGGCATGGTCCATACTTCCGACGGCCATACCCGGACTTTCGACGCCCAGGCCGAAGGCATGGTGGATTCGTGCGGCGTGGGTGTGGTTCTCCTCAAACCCCTGGAAGATGCGATCCGGGACCGCGACCACATCTACGCGGTGGTGAAAGGAACGGGGATCAACAACGACGGGAACCGCAAAATCGGGTACACAGCCCCCAGCATCCTAGGCCAGGAAACCCTCCTGCGCGAAGTCTATAAACTGGCGGAGGTGGACCCGGAAAGCATCACGATGGTGGAATGCCACGGCACCGCCACACCCCTGGGAGACCCGATCGAAGTGGAAGCCCTCCGCCGCGTCCTGGATTCCCCACGGAAAAATTACTGCGCCCTGGGCTCGGTGAAAACCAACTTCGGACACGCAGACTGCGCCGCCGGCGTCGCCGGTTTCATTAAAGCCGCACTCGCCCTCTATCACAAAACCATACCGCCTTCGCTGAATTTTAAAACGCCAAACCCGAAAATCGACTTTTTAAACAGCCCCTTCTATGTGAATACCGAGGCCAAAAAATGGGTCAACGACGAATACCCGCTGCGCGCCGGGGTGACTGCCCTGGGCCTGGGGGGAACCAACGCCCATGTGATCTTAGAAGAAGCACCCGCGATTTCGGAATTGCCCGCTACCCCGGCACTCCGGGAATACAAACTCCTCACGCTCTCGGCCAAAACAGCCACAGCCCTGGATAAAACCGTTGAAAACCTGCGGCTTTTCCTGGAAAAATACCCGGATACAGACATCGCAGACGTGGCCTATACACTCCAGGTGGGCCGGCGCGCGTTCGCCTGCCGGCGTACCTTTGCTTGCCCCGATACGGCCGACGCGGTCCGCGTTCTTACAAATCCCGCCGCTGCCCCGGTTCAACCCTCCTGGGCCTCCGAAAAAGAAAAACCCATCGTTTTCATGTTCTCCGGCCAGGGCACCCAATACGTCAACATGGGCCTGGACCTCTATAAAAAAGAAAAATCCTTCCGCGACGATATCGAGAACGGTTTCAAAGAACTTTACGGCTTGATCCGCGAAGACCTTAAATATATTCTCTACCCGGGAACCGACGCGCAATTGAAAGAAGCGGAAGAAAAAATCCACCGCATCTACTATACGCAGCCGGTCAAGTTCATCTACGAGACTTCCATGGCGCGTTTATTAATGCGCTGGGGCCTGGTTCCCCATGCCATGGTGGGCCACAGCTTCGGCGAATACGTGGCAGCTTACCTCTCCGGTGTGTTTACCCTGGAAGACGCTTTAAAACTCGTGATGATCCGGGGCGAATTGCTGGAAAAAGCCCAACCGGGTTTCATGACCAGCGTATCTTTACCCCAGGAAGAATTGATCCCGCTGCTGAATCCGACTTTATCCCTGGCTGCGGTCAACACCGACGACCTGTGCCTGGTTTCCGGTGCAGAAAGCGCGGTGGAAGCGTTTGAAAAAGTCCTGGAACAAAAAAACATCGAATTCCTCCGGCTCCGGGTCTCCCGCGCCGGCCACTCGCCTTTGATGGAACCTATCCTGGATGAGTTCCGCCAACGTCTCGGGTCCATCGCTTTCCAGGAACCGAAAATCCTATTTATTTCGGGGATTACGGGTACCTGGATCACGAAGGAAGAAGCCCTCAGCCCCGTATATTGGACGCGCCACCTGCGCGAACCGATCCTCTTCGCCCACGCCCTGAAAACCCTCTTTAAAACACCGAACTCCATATTCGTGGAAGTGGGTGCAGGAACAGGCCTGACCAATTTCGTCAACCGCTACAAGGAGACTCACCCGGATATCCTCACGGTCAACATGGTCCGGCATTATAAAGATACGGTCACCGACGACCTCTTCCTCCTCAACCGGGTGGGACAATTCTGGGCCTACGGGAGGAAAATCGATTGGAACGTATTCTACGGGGAGGAAAAACGGCGCAGGCTTTCGATCCCGCGTTACCCGTTCGAAAGGCAATACTACTGGATCGATCTGGACCCCTTCAAAGCTGCGATGGAAATGTTCTCAGGCAAAGGACCGGGCCGGAAAGGAGATATTAAAGATTGGTTCTATACGCCTTCCTGGAAAGCGGTACCGGCTGCGGCACGGGAACACGATGAGGAGGGGGATAAAATCAACCGGCCCTGGATGATCTTCATGGACCGGGAGAAACGGGGGGAAATGATCCTCGATGAATTGGAAAAAATGGGAAAAACCATGATCGTGGTGGAACAGGGAGAAAAATTCACGGGACACACGGCCAACCGCTATTCCATCAACCCGACAGACCTGGGTCATTACATGGAAATGTTTAAGAGTTTGAAAAGTGCCGACAAAATACCCTCCACCATCATCCACCTCTGGAACCTGGGCCACATCCCCGCGGGCATGAGCCGCATCCAATGGAATAACTATATCCAGGATATGGGTTTTTACACGCTTTTAAATATCGCCGCGGCGTTCGGTCGCCTCGATATCGGCTCCGATCTGAAGGTTGAAGTGGTCACCGACGGGCTCCAGGGGATCGCGGGCCAACCGGTTCTATACCCTGAAAAAGCCACGGTGATGGGACCGGTTAAAAATATTCCACAGGAGTACCCGAATTTCCGATGCCGCACCATGGATATCGTACTGCCGGAACGGGGCACAGCCGATGAAACGTTGGTTCTTCGTCAATTAATAAACGAATTCCTTTCCCCGCAAACCTCCGAGCAGATCATCGCTTTCCGCGGTCGCCAGCGGCTCGTTCAACACTATGTCCCGGTATCCATCGACAAACCGGCGACGCCGCGTTCTTGTTTCAAACATAACGGGGTTTACCTCATTGTGGGCGGTCTCGGCGGTGTGGGTCTCACGCTCGCTACTTTCCTCGCCCGCGAATTTAAAGCGCGGTTGATCCTCACCTCCCGCTCGGGTCTTCCTCCCAAAACGGAATGGAACGGCATCACACACGAAAAAACGCTTCAAAAAATCGATAAAATTCGCGCTATGGAAGAACTGGGAGCACAGGTTCTCATTTCCGCGGTGGATACGACGGATGAAACGGCCATGAAAGAGGTGATCGGGAACGCCAAAGAGCGATTCGGAGCGATCAACGGGGTCATCCACTGCGGTTACGTAGCGGATGGAACCATCATCGACCAACGCACGCGGGAGACTTCGGAAACGGTTTTCGCGCCCAAGATCAAAGGTACGATGGTTTTAGATACGATCTTTGAAAAAGAGCCCACGCTGGATTTCTTCGTGTTCTGCTCGTCCCTCGCTTCCATTTTCGGCCCCCTCGGCCAGGTGGCTTATACCTCCGCCAACGCGTTTGAAGACGCTTACGCCTTTTACCGCATGGAGAAAAACCGCGGTTATACGATGTCCATCAACTGGAGCGGTTGGGCGGAAGTGGGAGGCGCTGCGGAGTCCGCCAAACAATTCGCGGAAAAACTGGGCAGAAACGCAGACCAAATGATGGAAGGGGCCATAGTCCCGGATGAAGGGATCGACGCCTTTGCCCGCGTCATGGGGATCGATACCCCGCAAATTCTCGTCTCCCCCAGCGACGTATCGTTTTTAACCAGTCACTTGAACACCGCGGCCACTTCTGTGGGTTTCCAGGAATCCCTGGCGGAAGTGGAAGAAAAGAAAACCTTTCTCCAGCGACCCCATTTAAGCACCGATTTCGTCGCGCCCCGCAAGAAAACCGAAGAAGCCATTGCATCGATCTGGCAAAACCTCTTCGGTTATGAAACCATCGGGATCAACGATAACTTCTTCGAGTTGGGCGGCGACTCCTTGAAAGCCATGACCGTGGCTTCCCGCATTCAAAAAGAGATGAGCATCAAAATCCCGGTGGCGGTATTCTTCAGCTCCCCCACCATCGAAGAACTCGCCCAATATCTCAACGAACCCGGCAAAAAAGAAGCTTCCACCGCCCTGAAAACCATCCCTATTGCGCCGGCAAAAGAATTTTATCCCACCTCTTCCGCGCAGCGCCGCATGTTTATCCTCCATCATATGGAAGTCAATAGCACCGGCTACAATGTCCCCAGCGTCATGGTTTCCGAAGAACGACTCGATAAAACCAAGCTCGAAAACGCGTTCCGCCGATTGGTTCAACGCCATGAGAGCTTTCGCACGTCATTCCACCTCGTGGACGATCAACCCATGCAGAAAATCCACACCGGTATCGATTTCGAGGTTCAATATTTCGAAACCAAACCCGAAGAGGTGTTGGCCTTCTCCCAATCCCTCATTACCCCGTTTGACCTCGGTACAGCCCCGCTGCTTCGCGTCGCTTTAATTCACCTCCTCATGGAAGAAAATAAAGATGTTCTATTTATGGATTGCCACCATATCGTGACCGATGGGACTTCCGGTAATGTCTTTATGAGGGAATTAACCGAGCTGTACGCGGGGAAGGAACTTCCACCCGTCACACTCCAATACAAGGACTATGCCCAATGGCAATATGATCGCTTCGAGTCCGGCGAATTGGCCGAAGTCGAGGGATACTGGGTGAACCACTTTAAAGAACCCGTCATCCCGTTGAACCTGCCCACGGATTTTCCCCGTCCGCCGGTCCAGGATTTCGAAGGCAAATCCACCTGGTTCGATCTCGATAGCGCCGTTACGCAGCAGCTCCGGGCGCTGGCCCGCCAAACCGAAGCCACCATGTTTATGCTCATGATGGCGGCTTATACGATCCTGTTGCATAAATACACGGGGCAAGACGATATTGTTATCGGCACTCCAACCGCCGGGAGACCCCATGCCGACCTCGAACAAATGATCGGTATGTTTGCCAATACCCTCGCTGTCCGCACCCGGCCCACATCCTCCAAAATTTTCGCCGATTATGTCAAGGAGATCAAGAAAACCTCCCTCGATGCGTTCAAATACCAGGAGTATCCGTTCGAGGAATTGATCGACCGCATTAATTACCGCCGTGATCCCAGTCGAAGTCCGCTTTTCGATACCATGCTGGTTTTCAACCGTATGCAGAATCCCCAACCCGGTGCAGGAACCGGTGCCGATCATGGTCCTTCTTTTACCACGTTCGGTGCGGAAAAAGAGAAAACGCCTTACGATATTCTTTTCCAGGCCACCGAAATGGACGACTCCATCAATTGCTTGGTTCAATATTCCACTACTCTTTTTAAACCGGAAACCATCCACCGCCTCTCGCTTCACTTCCGTTTGATTCTACAGCAGGTCATTGAAAATCCCGGTGTCTCATTGGCGGATATCGGTATTGTTACGGAGGAAGAGCGGCAGCAATTGTTGGAAAGTTCCAGGGCTGCGCAGCAAGATGATAATTATGATTTTTAATTTATAAATTGTCATCACCCCGGGTGGGCAGCCCCTTTTTTTCTCCCCTTCTCCCTTCATATTTTTTTCCTCTTTACAGTTACACCGAATTGATATACACTATAGAATTTCAAACCCTTTTATAAAACGAGGAAAAATCAATGATAATGACTGGGAAACGAGTATATGAAAATATCCTGGATGTCGTAGGCAATACCCCCCTGGTGAAACTGAACCGGATCACCGACAGCATCCGAAACGACATCGAAATCTATGCGAAACTGGAATTCCTAAACCCGATGGGAAGTATCAAAGACCGCGTAGCCAAATATATGATCGAAAAAGCAGAAAAAGAAGGCCGCATAAAAGGCGGCGAACTGATCATCGAAAATTCTTCCGGCAACACCGCCCTGGGCCTGGCACTGGTCGCCCTCCAAAAAGGTTACCGCCTGAAAGTAGTGGTTCGCGACTCCCTGAGTAAAGAAAAAATGGACCAACTCAAAGCCCTGGGAGTCGAAATCCATAAAGTCGACAGCACCCTACCACCGGGATCCCCGGAGAGCTACAATAAAATCACCCCGCGTATTGTGGCCCAAACCCCCGATTGCTACTTCCCGGACCAACACAATAACCGCGAAAATAACGAAACCCACTACATGACCACAGGCCCGGAAATTTGGGAACAAATGGAAGGAAAAATCGATTACTTTGTCGCCGGCGTGGGCACAGGCGGAACCATCAGCGGCACCGGACGCTTTCTAAAAGAAAAAGACCCGCATATCAAAATCATCGGATTGGACCCGGTAGGCTCTATTTTTTACAACTATTTCCATACAAAAAAAGTAACCGAATCCGGCCGATACCTGATCGAAGGACTGGGCGACGAATTCCTCATCAACTGCGTGGAATTCGATATCATGGACGATATGTACCAGGTGCCGGATAAAGAATCTTTCCATCATGCCCGGGAATTGGTTAAACGGGAAGGAATCATGGGAGGCGGTTCCAGCGGCGCAGCCCTGTGGGGAGTTCTCAAACTGGCCCGGTCCCTGGATAAACCCGCCAGAATCGTTACATTGTTCCCGGACGGCGCTTCCCGCTACCTCAGCACTATTTTTAACGACCACTGGATGAAATCCAAAGACCTATTATAATATATTATAATAAAAAACGTTTTAAGAAAGTCCCGGTCCGACGGAGGCACCGATGACGAAAAATCGTAAAAAGATCATGCCGCGCGCAGCGTGGGTCTTCATCGCCCTCGCCTTGTGGGCAGCAGTCCTGGTTTTTTTCTTTTTCTTCCTCCCCCGTACACCCGGCAAAAAATTCGCCCGGATCCTGTCTAAACTGGATATCGAAAAACCCAATGTTCTCCTATTCACCCTGGACACCACACGAGCGGACCGGTTGGGATGTTACGGGTACAAAGAAGCCCAAACACCCGTCCTGGACCGTTTAGCCGCAGAAGGGGCCATGTTTGATTATTGTATCTCCTGTGCTCCCTTGACCCTTCCTTCCCACTGTTCCATAATGACCGGGCTTTACCCCACGTATCACGGCGTACGTGTGAACGGCAATACCGCCTTATCCGATGTTCATCAAACCCTGGCGGAATCTTTCGCCGGCCATGGATACCAATGCGGCGCGTTTATCGCTGCCTTTGTCCTGGACGGACGCTGGGGCCTTAAACAGGGTTTCCATCGATATGACGATTCTTTTGAACTTCACAAATATAAACAACTGGACCTGGGCCAGGTTCAACGCCCCGGCAACCAGGTTGTGGATGCGGCTTTGGCCTGGATGGACCAACAAAAAGGGCAATCCTTTTTCACGTGGGTTCACCTGTACGACCCCCATACCCCTTACAATCCCCCGGAACCGTATCTCTCTCAATTCAACTCACGCGGCATGTCCGGCCTTTATGACGGCGAGATCGCGTTTATGGATGAACAGGTGGGCCGCTGCCTGGGATGGCTGGAACAACACGGCCTGGCCAACAATACCATCGTGTGTATTATCGCCGACCACGGCGAAGGTTTGGGCGAGCACGGGGAATTAACCCACGGCTACTTTATTTATGATTATGCGGTTCGCGTACCCTTAATAATTAAAGTTCCTTCCCCGGGATTTCGCAATTTACGTATTTCTTCCCAGGTGCGAACCATCGATTTATTTCCCACCCTCCTCGAAATGACAGGTATCCCCATACCCCGCGAGACCCAGGGTCAAACCCTGCTGCCTCTATTCTTTCAAACCGAAAACTCTCCCGGCCTCCCCGCTTACAGCGAATCCATGAGCCCCAACCTCCAATACGGATGGAGTTCCCTTCATTCTCTCCGCACCAATACTTATAAATACATCGAAGCCCCGAAACCCGAATTGTACGACCTCGATGAAGACCCGGGGGAAAATAATAATGTCCATTACCGCTTCCCCCGCGTGGTGAAACAATACAAGAAAGATTTAAAGCACCTGATGGAAAAAACGGGACACGGCGCACCGAAACCGGAAACCGCTAACCTGGACCAGGATACCTTGCGCCGGCTGGCAACGTTGGGTTATATCGGGGCACCGGTGGCGGGGAAAAAAGGCGCGAAACTGGCGGACCCGAAAGATAAAGTGGAAGTTTTTAACGATGTGTCGGCTGCCGCAGAATTGGCGGGTGTTGAAAAATATAAAGAAGCGGTTGAATTATTGGAATCGGTCCTGCGTTTGGACCCCCATATCCACCAGGCCAAACTCCTACTGTCTACAAGCTACGTGGAATTGGGACAAAAAGAAAAAGCCAAAATCCAATTGGACGGTATCCTAAAAGACGACCCCAACAACATCCAGGCCCTCATCAGTATGGGAAATATCCTGGTGGAAGAAGGAAAAAACCAGGATGTGATCTCCCTGGCGAAAAAAACCCTCTCTGTCGATAACCGGAATACGCAGGCCTATATGCTGATCGGGGAAGTGTATATGAATGAAAAAAATCATCGACAGGCCCTGGAACCACTCCGCAAAGCGGTGGAGATTCAACCGAAATTAACGCGCAATAACCTGAACCTGGCCGTTTGCCTGGTGGGTTTGAAACAATTCGGGGAAGCGGAGACCATCCTTAAATCCATCGTCGAAAAATACACGAATTACCCCCTGGCCCATTATCACCTGGGGCTGCTTTACGAGGAAAAAAATTTACTCGATAACGCCCGCTCCGAATATGAAAAAGAGATTTCCAACTACGGGATATGTTACCAGGCTCGGTTTAACCTGGGGAAACTGCTGTTTAAATCCGGGGATCGAAAAGGGTATATCGAACAAATGAGGGAGATCGTGCGCATCGCCCCGAAACTACCGGAAGGCCACCTCTTCCTGGCCCGCGGTTTGCTCTTCGAACCGGTGAACCTCCAGGAAATCCAAACCCTGGTAGAACAAGGAATCTCTTTGGCTAAAACCCCTGACCTCCAGGCGCTGGGGTATTTTTTATTGGCCGATATTTATTCGCGGAAAAATCAACCGGCGAAGGTCAAACAAGCCCTGGAAAAAGCAACTTTTTATAAATCACAGCAAAAGCAAAATTAGGAGATAAACATGAAACATCGAATCCATTTTTTTATTTCAACCCTCATCGTTGTGTCGACGGCCGGTTGTTTCCTAAATATTATAAATAGTCCCTGCTATGGGCAATATAGAGAATACTATATTTTCGGGGAAATCGTGGATAACGATAAAACCCCCCTGCCGGAGGTCGAAATATCGCTCCGGGACACCGGGACCAGCCGGAGTTATAATTTTTCCACGGAACAAGATGGAAAATTCAAATTCGCCGGCCTCCCACACGGCCTCTATAATGTTACCCTGACAAAAAAAGGATACAAAACCATGACCGTGCAGTGGGACTTCAGGACCCCACAAGACCGCATCCAGAAAGTAGACCTCAAAACCATCGTCATGATTTCCGAAACCCAATTGAAAGAAATCGAGATAAATAAGGAACTATCGACGATTTTTGATGAAGCCAAAGAAAAAATCCAGGGAAACGATATAGACGGAGCCCTGGTAAACCTGGATAAAATCCTGGCAGAAAAACCCGATGAAGCCAATTCCCTCTACCTCAAAGGTATCTGTTTTTTAGCTAAGAAAAAGTTTGCCGAAGCGGCCGAGATTTTTTCCAAAGTCACGGTTTTAACCCCGTCGTTCGTGGGCGCCCATTATCAATTGGGGGTTTGCTGCCAACAAGAGAAAAAATTCGAAAAAGCCCTGGAATGCTATAAAAAAGCCCTGGAACTGGACCCCACTAATATCGTGAGTTTATCCAATACCGGTATTATTTATTATGAATTGAAAAAAATCCCGGAAGCCATCTCTTACCTGGAAAAAGCACTGCAATCGAGACACGATGACGCAGAAATCCTGGAACTGGTGGGGCTCTGTTATCTTCAAAAAGAGAACTTCCCTAAAGCGATGGAATACCTGGAAAAAGCCAAAGCCGCGTGTACAAATCCCGCGAAAATCGAGGAACTGAGCGAGTTGATCCAGGGTTTAAAAGAAATTAAATAAATATAAATAAATGTGGAGACGCAAAATAATGTAGAGACGCAAAATCTTGCGTCTCTACGGGCGTTTATAGGAAGAAATGATTTTCGAGGATATTCCTCCACGGCTGGTGAAAGAAGCTTCGATAGTCATTTCGAAAGGATTTATCACGCTTACCAGGTGATTCAAAATCAATTGAGCCAGGTTTTCATAGAAAATACCCGTGTTCCGGTATTGTAAGAAATAGTATTTTAGCGATTTCAGTTCTACGATCCATTGGTCCGGGAGGTATCTGATGGTGACGGTGCCGAAATCCGGGAGGCCTGTTTTCGGGCATAGGGAAGTGAATTCCGGGTTGATTATTTCCACCCGGGTGTTTTTATTTGGGTTTTCATAAGGGATAGGGTCTAAAACATCGGTTGAAATCCGGCCGGCGTCCTGTCGCGTATCGGTTAAAAATTTTTCGATTTTTGCAAAGTGAGGAGGGACGGTTTGAGCCGGTTTCGCCGTATTCCCAGCAGTCGAGGTTTTTTTTTTTGTATTTGCCTGTGTTTTCGTCATTATTATTCAGAGCTCCTTTTACCGGTATAAATATACCGCGAAATGATTTTTTAGTCAAAGGGGGCAGCAATTTTAATTTTAAAAAAGTATATTTTAGTCGTAAAGGGGGGCTGCAGCCGGTTTCCGAATTCCTTCCATTATCCGTTGATCGTGAATCGTGAATCGTGAATCGTCGATCGTCGCCGTCGGCCCTTCGTTGTATTATATAAACGTTCTCCATAAACGTTATCTAATATAAGTTCGATTTTTTTACTTAATGAAAAAGCAAACCTGGAAACGAGAACCCGTGCACCCGTGAACCGATTATTATCTTTTCTCGATTCATCAATCATCAATCATCAATCATCATTCATCATTCAAAGACACCGACACGCTCCCTATATCCAAAATTAGAGCTGCTGGAAAAATATGAAGTGTGAAGGGGGAAAGATTATCGATGATTCCGCAATCCCCCAATGTGCATTCCCTCGTCCACCATGTCCACTAAATCCACAATTTACAATGGATAATACAGCCCCCTTGAGAAGAAAGAATCTGAAAATAAGCAGTGGGATCAAGCCTTGCATGATAACACCGCTATAATGCAAAGCTTGACCCCGTTATGCTTTAAGGTAAGGTAAACTCAAAACTTCCACCCCATGGAGAGGAGGAACTGCCTTCCCATTCCCAGGGCCCCCTTGTATGCCCATAAACTGCTCATCGCTGTAGGATAAAGAATCTCACGATTTAATATATTGGAACAATGAAGATTGATATAAATCCCCTTTTTAATTATACCTTCAAACCTCACATTAATATCGACTACACCATAAGAACGAATCTCATCGGCGATGCGGCGCTGAAGATCATTGTTCCAACCGGCTTTCATTTTACCCACGAAACGCCCGGTCAAACCGATTGAACTTTTTTCAGTCGGTTCATAAGACAATTTCAAGTAACCGAGAAACTTCGGGGCATAACCCGGTGGAATATCGGCGAAACCCTCTTTTTTATTCCTGGAAACCTGGTAAGTTCCACTCATTTCCATCTTGAGTTTTCGACGGGATTCGATGTTTAAACCCATTTCGATTCCCGTGTTTTTTTGCTTCCCGGCATTAGCGGGAATGATGACAGCCATACCCGTATTCACATCGATCATATTCAAACTATAAATGAACTTGTCCAGGTTATTGTGAAATAAACCCAGGTTGATGTTAACACGGCGCACAGGAGACATCGAATAGTTGAATTCGAAGGTTTCGATTTCGGCAGGCACTAATACTTTCAATGAAGGATATTTGACCACGTCCGAATTATAACCGATCGGGGGTTGCTTGATCGCTTGCCCATAAAGGAATTTAAATGCATTCCGGGAATTGGGTTGAAAAATAACGGCTAAACGCGGGACAAATTTTGTATTCCCGGGAAAATCACCGGGTTTATACCCATATGACGAAATTCCCACGCCATCCGCATGGGTAATTCGATATTTTCCTACTTTCTCTACCCGGAAACCTGCGATTAATTTTAATTTTGAAGAAATAGAACAGCGCCCCTGTGCAAAAATCGAATCGATATGGATGGTTTCTTTCTTGGGTATCCGGGTTTCGGCATCCGGTAACTCCTCGCTTAACATCGGCAAATCATAGCTGTTGTAAGCGGTTAGAACAGCCCGGCGATTTACACCCACGGTAAAATCGATATGGCGGGATACATTATAATATGTATTCAACGAAAGGTTATACGCATCCGTAAAAATCATACCGGTTCCATAAGCGTCTTTTTCAAGGAACTCCCAGTCATGATAATTCTTATAATAATTGAAGTCGAAGCGCGCATTCAACGAAAACGATCCCGAAATTTTCTTTTTATACCCGAACGAAGCATTAAATGCTGCCACATCGATTCGCTGCTCCATCCCGTTGGAAGGAATACTGCCGGTAATTTCTTTCACTGTCCTGGCTGCGCCCAGGTCTGCGTAAAAACCTTTATAACCGGCATAAAGGTTGAAATATTCCCGGTGATCTTCCAATCGCCCTTTTGTACGGCTGCCGGGAAGCAATCCCGTTCCCAAAGCTTCGGGGTCGCCGATGAGTTTATTATAAGGGCTATCGAGACCCTCGGTTCCTTTCACCGAAGCATTGAAAACCAATTTAAAGTCTTCTTTTTCACGGGCTAACCTGGCAAAAAAAGAAGATGCGGAGTTTGAACCGAAGCCGGCCGCTATTTGACGTGACGGTTGATCCAGGCCGATATCGTGGGTAATGATATCGATGGCACCCAGGAACGCCCGGTTCCCATAAATCACGGACATCGGCCCGCGAAATACTTCAACCCTGTCGATCGCTTCTATGGGCAATGCGATTATAGTCGACGGATCCGAATCGGTCCAATCCTCCTGCTGCGGAATACCATTAACCATCACCGCCATACCGCTCAAAGAACCCGTGGAAAAAATTCCCCGTACTCCATAATTAAGGGGGCTTGCCCAATAATACATATCGATGGGATACAGTCCCGGGATGCCCTGGAGAATATCTTCCAGGGAAGTATACCCGTGTCTTTCTATCTCGTTTCGCGTGATAACCACGACGCTGCCGGGGATTTTCCTGATTCGATCCGACTTTTTAACGACAGTTGTTATTTTTATTTTTAATAAATCTTCCAGGGCAATATTGTCCATATACCGGGTATTTTCGAAAACTTCGGCTGTTGTCGCAGTCGCTTGCCGGGTGAAAGAAATTAAAATAATCGACAAGCTTATGATTAATGTATTGATATATTTTCTTTTCCTGCTCATATTCACTCCTGGTAATCCATTTTTATATGCATTATCGATACCAATTATTTTTGAAAATACTATTTTGACGATAATAAAGGGATTCCAGGTATCGATCGTTTTTTTTTTTTGAAAAGAATGGAAAAAAAAGGAACAGGTGTTGGAGTTTTTCCAATGTGAAAAATTACAACCTCCCCCCATTTTGAGTTGGGATCGGGCATTATATGACAACAAAGTTTCAATCCATGATTTGACAATGCTTTACACCATGGCTCAAATGTTTTTAAGGAAATTTTTTAATGGTATTGAATTTCTTTTTTTTTTTCTCTATAATAAATTTTCAGTAGTTTTTTAATTCAGGAGATACCCATGAAGCTAAATAATATTCTTAAGTTACGGTTTAAATTGCGACTTCCTGTCATCTTCCAGATTATATTGCTGGCCGCTTTCGTCTATTTTTATTTCAGCGTGAACGCCCTCTTGAAAGAAGAGAGCTCAGACAAAGTATTGGTCTCGCAATTGGGTCAAAAAGTTCGGACCATGTACTGGGGCCTCAACGAGTATTTAACCGGGAAAATCACACACGAGCAATTGGATGCAAAATACGTGGAAATACTCAAATTAGTGAATGAAACCGACGCCATCACCGATGAAGCAAAACTCAAAGAACTCAAAGGCCTGGATGCTGAAATCAATAAAATCGACACCATCTTAAAAGAAAACCTCGATATCGAAAAACAAATCGACCAATTGACCACTCTCTCTATCCAACAATCCAATGATTTTATTTCCGGGGTCAGCCGGAAACTATTGGATAAAAAACTTCGGAGCACGGTTTCCGACATTGAACGATCGATCATCGAGAGTGCCAAGCTGAATACTAACGCCAATTACCAGATTAAAGTCCTGTTTCGCGATGTCAAGGTGGATCCCAAGAAGGAACAAGAATTAATCGGGTTACTTGAGCAAATTATAAAGAATGCGGAACTTGCTGTAAAAAGTTTAGCGGGTACTCCATATGCCGACTTACCCAAAAAAGCCGGGGAAGCCAACATCAAAATAAAAGAGCTGGTTATCAAATGCGTCAACAATTTGAAATCCGTCGAAAAATCAAAAGATACGATAATAAATACCTATGAAGGCGTTTTCGTCTATTTCAATCAAACCGAAGAAGACCGGAGATCTGAAACCGATAAAATCTTTCGGGATACATTTTATGTCCTGTTTTTTGTTTTCGCTGCCGTCACGCTTTTCATCATTATCCTGGGCTACACGTTGACAAGATCCATACTGAAGCCCCTGGATGGAATGATCGACAGGGCGCGCGAATTGGCCGAAGGGGAAGTGGATATGACCCGGCGCCTGGATATTTATTCCAACGATGAAATGGGTGAGCTCTCTTCATGGTTTAACAAGTTCCTGGAACGATTGAACCAATTGATTATGAAAGTTAAAAACAGCTCCGATGAAGTGACCCACGCTGCCGACGAAATTGTCGACGGTGGCTCGAACCTGGCCGCACGTACCAATGAACAAGCCGCATCGATTACCGAAACGTCCGCTACTATGGAGCATTTTACCAATACAGTCCGGCAAAATACCGAATACTCCGTCGAAGCCGATATGATGCTGACGGAATTTAATACCGAAATACAGCAGAAAGGCAGCTTGATCCAAAACGTCACCAGCACCATGACTGAAATTTATGACTCCAGTAAAGAAATCGACAATATCATTAAAGTAATCAACGATATCAGCTTCCAGACCAACCTCCTTGCCCTTAATGCCGCGGTAGAAGCCGCACGTGCCGGGGAAGCCGGCAGGGGGTTTGCCGTTGTCGCCTCCGAAGTCCGCAACCTCGCCCAAAAAACAGCGGAATCTTCAAAATCCATCCAGGAAATCGTCCTCAGGAACGTCGAATCCACTCAAAAAGGAATGGAACTGGTTAAAGACACTTCCGAATTCTTTACCGAAATCATCAGCGTAATGGGCGACATCGTTAAAAAAATCGCCAATATCACCAGCGTCTCTCGCGGTCAAAGCGCCGGCATCGAACAAATCAACCTCGCTATCGAACAAATGGAAAAACTCAGCACTCATAACGCCCAAATGGTTGAACAATTCACCTCTATCGGTAAAAAAGTCAAATCCAATTCCGCTGAATTACAAGAATTGGTGGGACACTTTAATACTGCCGATACTACCGCTGCACCATCCGGGAAAAAAGAACGGAAACCCACCGCTAAAAAAGAACCCCTTAAAAAAGAACCTCCCAAAAAAGAAATAAAAAAAGAAGACTCGAAAAAGAAAAAAGAAGAAAAGAAACCCGAACCTTCTAAACCTGAACCGGAGAAAAAAGACCAAAACAAGAAATGCGGGCCTCCCTCCGATAACAAACCCAAATCTTCACCTTCTCAACCCGTAGATGACTTTTTCGCCGATACCGATACCGAGGGTTTTGAAGAATTTTAAATTCCCACTTACACAAAAGCAGCCTTTTACTTGAGATGTCGTGCTGGGTGTCTAAATTTAAAACTTTTAATGCCTGAAATTTTTAATCGTCTCTTCCAGGCTCGGTTTGAGAATTTCCATCCCTTCTTCCGGCGTAGAAAAAAAGTGGAGCAACTTTAAATCATTCGCTGCGATTAAACCACATTGAACCAGTTTTTCAAAATTAAACAGCTCTTTCCAGAAAACCGGGTCATAGAGTAGAATCGGTATATTGTATTTCTGGATTTTTTTCGTTTGGACCAGTGTGAGGGTTTCAAATAGCTCATCCATAGTTCCAAACCCCCCGGGGAAAACCACCAGTGCTTTCGCATGGTAAAGAAACCACAATTTGCGCATAAAGAAGTAGTGGAATTCAAAGTTTAAATGTGGGGTGATGAAGTCGTTGGGAATTTGTTCGAAAGGAAGGGAGATATTCAAGCCGATGGATTGAGCATTGGCTCGATGAGCGCCGCGGTTCGCAGCTTCCATAATTCCAGGCCCGCCGCCGGTACAGATATAAAAGCCGTCGCCTTTTTTTTCCAATTCTTTCGACCAGGACGCCAATTGAAAAGCAAACTCCTCGGCAGCCTTAAAATATCGGGACATGTTAAGAGGGTCGTCCGGGTTATCCGGTTTGACCCTGGCAGAACCGAAAAAAACGACGGTATGTTTAATGTTTGCTTCATCGAAACGCTTTTTAGGTTCCAGGTATTCTGCCAAGATACGCATGGTTCTCCCGTCGCTGGAATTTAAAAATTTCGAATTTCTATAGGCTTTAGGTGCTCGCTCCATATTTTATCCTCACATCGATCGATTTATTTTAGAACAATAACATGAGGGATTATACATTAATTTAATGCAAATGTACAGGCGCAGCGCACCGAGTCTCTACATACCCGCTCCCTTTCACCCTTCACATTTCCCCCTTGTCGGCGGCATTTTAAATGCAAATGGGTATCACATTTTAAAAACGATGTTTTTATACAGTAATTGTCATTTTGGAATCGCGGGGGCTGTAGTCGGTTTCCGAATTCCTTCCATTATCCGTTGATCGTGAATCGTGAATCGTCGATCGTCGATCGTCGATTGTCGGCCCTTCGTTGTATTATATAAACGTTCTCCATAAACGTTATCTAATATAAGTTCGATTTTTTTACTTAATGAAAAAGCAAACCTGGAAACGAGAACCCGTGCACCCGT
>Ga0105104_10001378_pt1 | contig 18220 bp, 9 predicted proteins | sample PPLLaktember2015_3_FD_87034 | JGI IMG/M metagenome (GOLD analysis project Ga0105104, IMG submission 87034) | Freshwater sediment microbial communities from Prairie Pothole Lake near Jamestown, North Dakota, USA - PPLs Lake P7 Core (6) Depth... | ecosystem: Environmental > Aquatic > Freshwater >... | reverse complement strand
ATCTGGTTATCGCTGCGGCCGGAAATCTGAACCACGAGGAGGTGGTGGAGTTATCGAAACGCTATATCTCTCATAACGGGAAAGCCCGGGGCGGGAAAATCACCCGCACACATTCTGTTTTTGAAAATCCGAGTGCGGCATTGAGCGAATATTATAAACCGATTCAGCAGGCGCACATTTGTTTAGGAACGATAGGGTTTCATGTGCATGATGAACGGCGATTCTCCATGCAGGTGCTGAACACTCTGCTGGGAGACGGCATGAGCTCGAGATTATTTCAAAATATCCGGGAAAAGTATGGATTTGCCTACGCCGTCTACAGTTTTAATAATATGATGGAGGAAACGGGTGCCGCCGGGGTGTATATCGGCACCGATAACTCGCATGTGCAGCGATGTATAGATCTCGTCTGGAAAGAATTAAAATCTTTACGGACGCAGGGGATTACGAAAGAGGAACTTGCACGTACGAAGGAGCAGTTAAAGGGAAGTATGATGCTGGGGATGGAAAACATCCCCAACAGAATGATTCGGTTGGGAAGTTCTGAACTCTATTTTGGAGAACTGATATCGCTCGACACCATTATTCATAAGATCGATGCCGTCAGCCGCGATGAGGTTCAGGCAACCGCACAGGATTTGTTCAAAGAGGAACGGTTCGCAACAGTCATCTTCCATCCCAATGGAAATCATGAAACGACAACCAAATAAAGCACGAACAACGGATTAAATATTTGTATGAAGCCATCCGAACTCATTATTGAAAAATCGGCGGTTTCCATTTCTCAACGAGGAAGGGAAATGCCGGGATCTCCCATTCGGAAACTTGCAGCACTCGCAGAAGGCCGAAAGAAATCAGGGATTCACGTTTATCATCTGAATATCGGTCAGCCGGATTTGCCTACGGCACCGAAAGTATTGGATGTCATTCATTCGTATGCTGAAAAGACCATTGCGTACGCGCCATCGAACGGTTTACCGCGTCCATTAACCGCCTGGAAACGCTATCTCGACCATTGCGGAATCCATTTTGATGAGCACGAACTCATCATTACCACCGGCGGTTCAGAAGCAATCATCTTCGCGATCTGCGCCGTGTGCGATACCGACAGTGAAGTCATCGTGTTTGAACCGACCTATGCGAATTATATCGGTTTCGCCGGTATCGCCCATGTGAAGGTCCGGGCAATTCCGACATCCATTGAAAACGGATTCCATCTGCCGCCGGAAGCTGAAATTGAACGCTTCATCACCGATCGTACGCGGGCAATTCTTTTTTGCAATCCGGCCAACCCGACGGGAACGATTTACTCGAAGGAGGAATTGCAGCGCCTGGTCAATCTTGCTCAAAAGCATGGACTCTTTCTCCTTTCAGATGATGCATACCGTGAATTTGCGTACGATGCACATGTCGTCAGCATAGAGGATTTTCCGGAAGTGCGGGATCGTACGATTCTACTGGACAGCTGTTCCAAGAGATTCAACGTGTGCGGTGTACGAATTGGCCTGTTAGCAAGTCATAACCAGGATGTCATTGCTACGGTTCTCAAATTTGGTCAGGCGCGGCTTTCGGTTGCAACCATAGAACAATTGGCCATGGTACCGCTCCTGGAGGATCCGGAGACCTATACAAAACCGCTGGTCGAAGAATTCAGGAAACGACGGGATGCGGTCTGTGAAGGATTAAAATCCATCCCCGGTGTTACGTATTATAAGCCGGAGGGAGCATTCTATATCACGATCGGCCTGCCGGTAAAGGATTCGGAACATTTTTCCAAATGGCTCATAGAAGAATATGAGGACCATCAAGAAACGATCCTCCTGGCACCGGCACAGGGATTTTATGCAACACGCGGCAAGGGAATGAATGAAGTCCGTTTAGCGTTTATGTTGAAGATTGATGATCTCAAACGGTCTCTCGTCATACTCAAGAATGCACTTGAGGTGTACCGGGATAAATTTATGAAATAAAGAGATAGACAGGTCAATGATAAAGATAACTGTCGATGGCAGGGAATTAGAAGTAGATCCAACACTGACGATCATTCAAGCCGCGGCTCAGAACGGCATTGAAATTCCTCATTTTTGCTGGCATCCCAAGCTCACGGTTTCGGGCAACTGCAGGATGTGTTTAGTGGAAATTGAAAAAATGCCGAAACTCGTCATCTCCTGTGCAACGCAGGTCGCCGATGGTATGGTCATCAAGACAAAGAGCGAAAAAGTTGTCAAAGCACGCAATGCCGTCATGGAGTTCCTGCTGATTAATCATCCATTGGACTGCCCGATTTGCGATGAAGCAGGAGAGTGTAAGTTACAGGATTACACCTATAAATACAGTACTGGTTACAGCAGATTCCAGGAAGACAAAGTTCATAAACCCAAAAGAATCGAACTGGGACCCAACATCATTCTCGATGTTGAACGCTGCATCCTGTGCTCGCGATGCATCAGATTTTCCGAGGAGATCGCCCATCAAAAGGTACTGACATTTACTGAACGGGGCACCCATGTCGTTCTGACAACGTTCCCCGGCACTCAACTGGATAATCCCTACGCCATGAATGTTGTTGATATATGCCCCGTGGGAGCATTGACCAACCGCGATTTCCGATTTAAGGCACGGGTCTGGGAGATGTCTTCGACGGAAAGTATCTGTATCGGCTGCGCCCGCGGATGCAATACAAACGTCTGGGTGCGTAATAATGAAATCCTGCGCCTCACTCCGAGAGATAACGAAGAAGTGAATTCTTCCTGGATGTGTGACGAAGGCAGGGTTCATTCGTTCAAGTTTGTGTCAAGCGAAAATCGACTCAATGGTCCGATGATCAGAAAAGACGGCATATTGGTCGACGTCGGCTGGGATGAAGCGATATCAAAAGTGGTTTCGGAATTACATACGTATCGAAAGCACGAAATCGCCGGTATCAGTTCGCCCTATAGTACGAATGAAGACAATTATATTTTTGCACGGTTTTTTAAGGAGGTTATCGGGAGTAAAAGTTTCGGCTTCTTACCGCATACCATACCTGGAGCGGACGACGATTTACTGATCCGGGCCGATAAGACTCCCAACAGTCTTGGTGCATCACTCCTTCGAATTCCAGGGGAGAATGAGAGCAGCGGCATTGATCATATATTAAAGGGAATATCAAGCGGTACCATCAAGGTGCTCTATGTACTTGAAGATAATATTGCCGCGGATCCTCGAATTGCAGAAATACTCACCAACCTTGAAATGCTCATTGTTCATTCATCGACCAAGAATGAAACGACCATCCGGGCCGACGTGGTTCTCTCCGCATCAACGTTTGCAGAAAAGTATGGGACCTACACGAATTTCACGGGATATGTGCAGCGAGTACGGCCTGCGGTTGCGATGATCGAACAGGAACGTGCCCCGGATGGGATGGCGATGAGCCGGTGGGATAAATTTGCGGCGCGGAATGACTCCTGGGGGAAAGGAAACAAACGCGATGCGCGTTCGTCATGGAGAATACTCGCAGCCATCGCCTCTGCCATGGGCGTGAAAATGAAATATGCATCTTCCGAAGAAGTATTTAAAGAACTGGTCGAACGTGTCCCGGCATTTAAAGGATTATCGTACTCAAAAATCGGGACTCATGGCGCACCCATTAAAAAAGAATTTATTAAAGTGAGTAAGCCGTAAACGTCTCAATTGAACTCAAAGAGAATTTGATGGATCTCATCTCGCTCATAATACTTCTCGCTAAAATTTTAATCATCATGTTTGGCGTGCTGGTTCTCGGCGCTGCGATGGCCGTTCTTGCGGAACGAAGGGTCAGTGCGTTTATTCAGGAGCGCCTCGGCCCTAACCGTGTCGGTCCGGGTGGAATCATTCAACCATTTGCCGACGTGGTCAAACTGGTGATGAAAGAAGACATTGTTCCGGTGCAGGCAAACCGGTTTATCCATGATATGGCGCCCATCATTTCGATCAGTGTCGCGCTCAGTACATTTGCCATTATTCCTTTCGGCAACTCCATTGAATTATTCGGGCGGCAGATAAAACTCATCATTGCGGATGTCGATATCGGCATTTTATATCTTCTTGCGCTGACGTCCATCGGAGTGTACGGCGTCAGCCTTGCAGGCTGGTCGTCGAATAATAAATATTCCCTGCTGGGCGGACTCCGTTCTTCGGCTCAATTGATCAGCTATGAATTATCCATGGGACTGTCGCTCATCGGCGTGTTGATGATTTCCAGCACGCTGCGGCTGGACCGCATTGTTCTTCTTCAGACGGAATATTTTTGGGGCATTATTCCGAAATGGAATATTTTTCTTCAGCCTCTCGGGTTCATCACTTTTGTCATTGCTGCATTTGCTGAGACGAACCGTCTGCCCTTCGATTTGCCTGAAGCAGAACCGGAATTAGTCGGCGGTTATCACACGGAATATACCGGAATGAAGTTCGGTCTCTTTTTCCTCGCCGAATACGCGAATGTTATCGCATCGAGCGCGGTCACGGTGACGCTGTTCCTGGGCGGGTGGCATCTGCCGTACGTTGATCAATTAGGCATATCGCCGTTTATCTTAAGCCTGTTGCAAATTCTGACGTTCCTGGTGAAAGTGATTCTGCTTGTTTTATTTTTTATTGTCGTGCGGTGGACGATCCCGCGTTTTCGCTATGATCAGTTGATGCATATCGGATGGAAAGTGATGCTGCCCGTGGCCATTGCGAATTTTTTAATCACCGGTCTGATTATGTTATTCCGTTAGCCGGCAAGCGAGCACCCCATGAAGACGTACGGTCCGATCATTAGAAAAAAAGACTTAACCCTGCTCCAGAAATCATATATTCCGGAAATCCTGAAAGGATTGCGGATGACGATCGGGCAGATGTTCAAGCCGACGTTTACATCTCAATTCCCCGAAGAGCGATTCAAACCGGAACCGTCATTCCGCGGCAGGCCGGTCCTGGTGACGGAACAGGGAGTGGAACGATGCGTGGCATGCGGACTTTGTGCGCGTGTTTGTCCTTCTCTGGCCATAGAAGTTCAGGCGGGCGAAACGGAACTGATGAAAGAACGGTATCCGGTCAAATTCGAAATCAATATGCTGCGTTGTATCTTCTGCGGTTTCTGCGAAGAGGTTTGCCCTGAAGAAGCTATTATCATGAGTAATGATTATCTGCTGGTATTTTCGAGCCAGGAAGAAGCGCTGTTTGGAAAAGAGAGGCTGCTCAAATCGACCGAGGAGCTGAAAGAGCGGCTGGAGTTTTTAAGAAATCACAGATAAACGATGCCAGAGCTACCCTGGTACTGTCACAAGGATTGAAACAGATCGACACCTCATCCAGGTCGAGATCTCGTAAGACATACTACCGATCAATTATCAGAGGGAGACCACTACCATGTTTTCCCAAATTTTTAGTGCCGCGACATTTGGAGTCGATGCATACCTCGTGAACGTTGAAACCCATCTTGATCTTGGATCTCCTAAATTTTTCATGGTGGGATTACCCGATAATGCGGTGAAAGAAAGTATCCACCGCGTTACGGCAGCAATCAAAAACTCCGATTTCACCTTCCCGATCCGAAAAATGACGGTCAACCTGGCACCGGCGGATGTGAAGAAGGAGGGATCGTCCTACGATTTGCCGGTCGCGCTGGGCATTCTGACTGCATCGGGACAGCTCAAATCCGAAGTGCTTGATAAATTTGTCGTGATCGGTGAATTGGCACTCGATGGAACATTGCGCCCGGTGCACGGGGCACTGGTTATCGCGTTGGAAGCACGGTCACAAGGGAAACGGGGCGTCCTGCTGCCTGAAGAAAATGCGAGAGAAGCGGCAATGGTGGAAGGAATCGAAATATATCCGATGCTCAGCCTGCGCGAATCAATTGAGTTCTTTGCCGGAGAGCATCGGCTGCTCCAGCCGTTTCACGTCGATATGCGCGAAGTGTTTTCGCAGGACCAGCATTATTCGGTTGACTTTGCCGATGTGAAGGGGCAGGAAAGTGTGAAACGCGCAATGGAGGTGGCCGCAGCCGGTGGCCATAACATTCTGCTGATTGGACCGCCTGGTTCGGGCAAGACGATGCTTGCAAAACGACTGCCGACTATTCTTCCGCCCATGACCTTTGATGAAGCGCTGGAGACCACGAAGATCCATTCGGTGGCCGGAATGCTTCCATCGCATTCCGGTCTCGTTTCCGTTCGTCCATTCAGATCACCGCATCATACCATTTCGGATGCCGCCCTCGTCGGAGGCGGGACCATTCCGCGGCCGGGAGAAATCTCTCTTGCGCATCATGGCGTATTATTTTTGGATGAACTCCCTGAATTTGCGAGAAGCGTTCTGGAAGTGATGCGCCAGCCGCTGGAAGACAGCCATGTAACGATCAGCAGGTCAAAATTATCGGTGGATTTTCCGGCAAATTTCATGCTCGTCTGCGCCATGAATCCATGCCCCTGCGGCAACAATGGAAATCCTGCCGCCGAATGCACATGCACGCCCGTGCAGATTCAGAAATATGTCGGTAAGATCTCCGGTCCGCTCCTGGACCGTATTGACATCCATGTGGAAGTGCCCGCGGTAAAATACAATGAACTCGCATCAAAACGCGCTGGAGAAAACTCGAACACTATTCGTCAGAGAGTTATTCAGGCACGTTCAACCCAGGCGGAGAGATTTAAAACGCGCAAAGGACTGTTTAGCAACGCAGATATGGATTCAAAGGAAATAAAAGAATTCTGTCAAATTGATCAAGCCGGAGCTGACCTGTTGAAAATGGCGATGAGCCGTCTGGGACTCTCGGCCCGCGCGTACGACCGCATACTCAAAGTCTCACGCACTATTGCAGATCTCAACGGCAGTGTGGATATCCATGCGGAACACCTGAGCGAAGCAATCCAGTACCGGAGCCTCGATAGAAGTTTTTACAATATATAGAAGATTCATTCTGCCCGTTCAGGATATTTTACCTAAACGGACATAGGCAATGAAGGAATCAAGGAATAAAGGAAAAACGAGGCGAAGGCTCACCTGACAAGTCAAGGGAAATATTTCCTGACTGTTGGTTTTCTAAATCTTGAGTTGATATAAATTTGTAAATCGATTTCCAGACTACTCTTTCCTATTTTTTGACCCCCACCTTTTATTCTTCAGTCTCCGGAATCTGTAAATCGAGAACGGCGTGGGAACAAATTCTCACCTTTCTTGGTTACTATCAGTGGTCTCCAATCGGAACACAACATGGTTTTGGATGTGAAATATCTGAAAAACAAAATAATTACAAAGGGAATGACAACCCTATTTATTTTCACTGCTCCTATGCTAGCAGGAAACATGTTATCAGTCGTTCGCAAATCATCAAGCATCCTTGAAGTTCAATTTCAAAACACCGATCTTGTCGACGGATTGCAGTTTAGTCTCCGTTCGTCTTCCGATATTGCCTTATCAACACCTGGTCGCGGTGATCGAGTCCTCGAACCCTCTTGGATAGTGGAATCCTATAAACCGAATGATTCGACGGTGAATGTTCTGATATTAAATCTGCAGCAAGAATGGCTCGAGAGCGGTTCCGGTTCGCTTATACGGTTATCCTATGGTTCCCGCGAAACTGCAAAAGAAAGTTATGTCACGCCTGCCGGTGTCATTGTTGTAACTCCGCAATGCGATAGTCTCAATGTTACCGTTGACGGACTTCGTTGGTCGGATCACCCTATAACGACAGAGGCAATTGACAACAATCGTTCGTTCATCCTGGAGCAAAATTATCCGAACCCCTTTAATCCATCTACCGTTATTCAATATCAGCTTTCAGCAGTCAGTGATGTGAGGCTGAGTGTGTATGATATGCTCGGCCGCGAAGTGACAACACTTGTGAATGGAACGAAAGAACCCGGATATTACAATACGACATTCGACGGTTCGAAACTTTCTAGTGGCATTTACTTTGCCCGAATCGCGGTACAGTCGGAGGATGGTGGTAAGCAAATCGTGCAGATCAGGAAAATGTTGTTAACAAAGTAATTATCGATAGTGCGTTAAAATTTCAATCGCAGATCGGATACTATCATTCGCAAAAAAAGAGATGTGATATGGGTTTGCTGATTATCCGCACTGTGCTCGGGGTGTTGCTCATTATCCTCTCAGCAACAAGCATACAGGCGCAAAGCATCAAGGTAACCCTCTTAGGTACAGGCACGCCGAAACTGAGTTTCGAACGCTTCGGTCCCAGCACGTTGGTCGAAGCAGGAACAGAAAAACTGCTTTTTGATTGCGGCCGGGGCTCAACTCTGCGGATGCAGCAACTCGGCCTCCGGCCGCGAGATGTGACCTCCATGTTTCTTACCCATCTCCATTCCGATCACATCGTGGGAATTCCTGATCAGTGGTTAACAGGCTGGCAGGGTGAACGAACTGAACCATTTCGTATCTGGGGGCCAACGGGGACAAAAGAGATGATGCACAATCTGGAGAAAGCGTACCAGGTCGATATCCATTTCCGAATTGATTACGGGAATCGCGACTCGAAGGGAGGGACGGTTCTCGCCGAAGATATTACCGAAGGCGTCGTATACGAAAAAGATGGTGTGAAAGTCACGGCATTCTTGGTAGACCATGGCCCGGTCGTTAAACCGGCGTTGGGTTACCGGATTGATTATCAAGGTCGGTCTGTGGCAATCTCCGGCGATACACGGTTTTGTGAGAATCTCATTAAATTTTCTAAAGGAGTAGACCTGCTTGTCCATGAAGTGGTTGCGGCAAAAGAGGAACTTATAAATAAGTCAGAGGCGGTTCGAAGGATCATTGCATATCACACAACTCCGGAAGAAGCCGGCAGAGTCTTTGACCGCGTGAAACCCAAACTTGCCGTGTACTCGCACATCGCTTTGCCAAGCACCCCTGCAATCGATGAAGTAACTGAGCAGGATCTCATAACTCGCACGCGAAAAACCTACGCCGGCCCACTTGAAGTTGGGGAAGATTTGATGACCATTGAAGTAGGAGACAAGATTGAGGTTCGCCGGTTCACATCCCCATCGCATGAGTAATCGCCACAAAGATGAAAACATCCGAGATAGCAAACCAACGTTCTGTGAATAAACTGATTACGACATCATCATTGAGAACTTAAATTATGAACAACACCCAGCACCCCCGCCGAAAATTTCTCCAAATAGGAGCTCTTGCTGCTCTTTTGGGAAGCCTGCCAAAAATCAGTTTTGCTGAATTCTCCACTGTTAACGCCAAAGGAATTATGGTACGTGAAGAAGAAGGAATACATATTTTAACAAGGCGCAAAGTGCCCATCACCGTAAAAATTTCCAAAGCAAAGGATGGCGTGGATGCTATCTCATTTTGTACTGAAGAAATGATTCCCGGACGCAAAATGCGTGTTCATAAACATCTCTATCATGATGAACTTATTTTTATTCATAAAGGAGAAGGGACGCTTACCTTGGATGAACAGGCCATTGAAGTAAGAACAGGAACCGTCGCATTTGTCCCCAGGGACACGTGGCATGGACTGGACAATACCGGCATAGAGAATCTAGTGATGGTTTTTCAATATTCGCCCGCAGGATTTGAACAATATTTTATAGAAAACGGTACACCAGTGGGAATGAGGGCTAAAGAAAGAACTAAAGAAGAATATGCAATAACGGAGAAAAAATACGGGATGGTTTATAAATAACGGATACTCGTACAAATCTTTTTACACAAACTGCATCGACCTCATCAACTGGCATCTCTTAACATGTTGCAATGGAGCTCCCCTGAAAAGGAATGTCGCTTACGTCCTCAATCAAACTGTATTCTCAAGTTGTGAGGGAGATCCGCCAAAAGATAAATCACGGCTGACAAGCGGTTTCCCGGACATGAATGTTAGGAAACCCACTGGAATATAAAACGTCGTTTTACACTGCCGTTTGGTGAGATTATCTAATAATGGCAGATTACACTCAATGAAGGTGTTCACAACAGAATTAATTACCATGAATTTTTTCTTCCACTTGACTTTTCCAGCGGAAAAAAGTAATATTCTGGCGTTATAAGTCCAGAAATCAAACTCCTTCCTCCTTCAGACTCCAGGTCACACTTATAACATGCGCTGTCGAGGCGGCGCAATGACGCTGTTTTTCATCTCAGGCAGTAATGAAAGACACAAATCCCGTCAATCTTAGTTATACATATCTCGATAATCTGAGTCTTTAATTGTTCAGCGAGGCGGCCCTTTATGGGAACGGCTTGGTGGAATACTCTGTTTAAATACCTATGCGACAGGAGGCGAGAATGAAATATTCTGTACATTTTATTACGGTATGCCTGTTTTTATTCCATAGCCAACAAGGCATAGCGCAATCTATTATCAATACACGCACACAAACACCCTACGCGACGATTCAGACCGCTGTGAATGGAGCTGGTTCCGGTGATACGCTTACTGTGGCTGCCGGAACATATACCCTATCTGGAAGATTAACGGTTAACAAAAGCATCAGTCTAATAGGTCAGGACGAAGCAACGACGATTATTGATGCAAGCGCTAACGGGACCGATTATGGAATTCTCATTTCCGCTTCAAATGTCACTTTAACTAATTTCACAATTAAACCTCCATTAGGACCCGGTGTGCTTGGTACATCGAACGGAGGCGGATATGCCATCCATGTATCGAATACTCCATCGATTTTAAGTAATGTGACCATCACTCATATTACCGTGAAAAACGGTAATCGGTCAGGAATCGATATCAATGGCGTTGATCATGCAGTCATCAGTTATGTAACAACCCAAAATGCGGCGTACGGGAACGGAATGAATATCACGGGGGTCCATGGAGCGAATATCTCGCAAGTCACCACCGGCGGAAATGCATGGGGCGGCATCGCGGTGTATGTTTCAATTCCTTCACAGGCAAATCGCGGTTCAGACAACATTATCATCGATGCGACGACATGCAGCATACCGGAAGGGAATAAGGTTTACGCACAGAATGAATCGGGATTACTCAATACCAACGTCACCGTAGCTGGATATGATTACATCACAAAAAACTCCAGTGTGGCCTTGAGCGGATATACATGGTACCAGGACAACGTCGCCAATGCGGTTGCTTATTCAACTATCATCAATGCATCATCTCCGGGTTCCACTATCAGCCAGTTATCAAGCGGGACGTTCTATGTTGGGAGCGGAATGAGCATTCAATCTGCGATCAATTCAGCAAGTGAAGGAGGAACCGTTCAGGTCTTAGCAGGCACATATAACAGCGGCTCAACGATCAGCATTTCAAAAGGAATCTCGCTGCTTGGGCCTAATTTCAATATCAGTCCAAATACTGGAGTGCGGCTTCCAGAGGGAATATTAGCGGGGCAGGGAAGTCCAACGATAAGAGTAAGTACGATATCCCCGGTCACAATTAAAGGCTTCAAATTTACTACTTCTCCTTCGTCCCCCGTATTTCCTCCGGTGGACTCCTATACCGCCGGCAATAACATCGTCGTAGAGAAAAATATCGTTGACTCAACAGCCGGGTTTTATTTCAATTCTCCCTCTCTCTTTTCATTTAGTGATAACTTGTTGACGAATTTACGCAGTGATGAAGGATTGTTGATTGCTGGAAATTACAACGGGTTAACCGGTACCTCTGTGACTATCGATGGAAATACATGGACGAATATTAGTGTATCATCTTGCATGAATTTGAGCAGCGTCAGCGGTTCCGTGACATCAAATAATTTTATAAATGTTGCGTACTATGCTCTGTTATTGGCAAATAGTTCGGGCAACTTTACTTTTTCAAATAACTCTATCGATGGTGTCTCTACTCCCGACCCGCAAATAGCGTCAGGGTGGGGGGCAGGGGTACGGTTTTATACATTAACAAACGCGGGACCAATTACAGTCACCAATAATACATTTAGTAATTGTTTCAGCGGTATTGTAACCCGGATCAATGAAAGTATTGCAGGGTTCACGCTCAATATCCATGACAATATTTTTTCAAATAATACGGCCCACATCAGACATTTAAGCAGCGGCAACCTGGATGTTTCTCACAATACGTATGACGGCAAACTTCCTTCGGCGATGACTCAGAGCGAACTATTTTCTCTTGAAGATAAAATCGTCCACAGGATTGACGACAGTAATTTTGGCTTTGCAGTCGTCAAATCTCATGAGGTTTTTGTTACCACGAACAGTTACACGCCGTCATGGAGTGCTCTTCCATACACCGGAACTTTGACTCCGAGTATTCAGAGAGGTATCACTGCCGCAGGAATAGGGGATACGGTCAATGTTGCAGCGGGGACATATAATGAATCATTGACGATCGCCAAGTCGATGATCCTTCAAGGCGATCCGACCGGATCACGGCCATTGATTGAATTGCCCGACGGCACTGCAGGCACGGTGACGATTACTGCAAACAATGTGACGATTCAAGGGCTGCAAATAAATAAAAATGATCAAACTTCTGATGCCGGGCTGATATCGGTGCCTCGAGGCGGAACCTTTCCAAATTATACGATTGCCTATTCGGACATTACACTGAATAATCTCGTTTTCACGAAAGGCCGACGTGCCGCGTACATCACGGGGCAAAATGTCACCATTGAAAACAGTACATTCAGCGGCCAGCTCAGGGATGCACTATACTTTGATGCGGTTTCCGGCACAACCACCATCGCGACGAATCAGTTTAGCGGCGCAACCGGATCAAAAAAAGCCATCCTCATCGAAGGCTTTACTGGAATCCCCATAAGCAGCGGCACCGTCACGATATCCGGAAACACGCTCAACGGCAAGGACAACTTTTTCGTCTATAATTCCTGGGGCGATCCCGCAGGTAAAAAAATCACTCTCAATCTCACAAACAATAAAATCATAAGTTCCAGCAACAACGGTATTGCGATCTATGATCCCCGCCAGGATGGTCCGTTTGATCCGTCAAACTTCGCCAAGATCACCTCCATGACGGTTACGGGAAATGATGTATCAGGGGTCGCGTCAGGAAAATTCGGTGTTGTTGGTATTACCGATGCAAATTACCCTGTGGCAGTCAATGCCTCGGACAACTGGTGGGGGACCGCGGTGATTTCGACGATACAATCGAAATTATCCGGAGTCGTTACGGTCTCGCCATACTACGTCAATTCCACAATGTCAATCCTCAGCAATGTTCTATCGGCGTCCGTGTTCGTTGATGCCGCATTTTCCGATGGCAACTCCGCCGGCCATATTTTCGGCTACGATGCATTCAGCAAAATTCAGGACGGAATTGGCGCTGTTGCCACCGGTGGTGATGTCCATGTCGCAGCAGGAATATATGATGAAACCATCAATATCAATAAATGGATTACGCTGGTCGGCGCCGGAACGGGCAATACGGGAACAATACTAAAAAACAGCGCCGCACAAGGAGATTTTGTCAAACTGCCTCTGGTCGCCGGCGTCACCTATGGCGGATATAGACCCAATGTCATTATAAGTGCATCAGGGGTGAACAGTAATAAACCTCTGCTGCTCAAAGACCTGCAGATTGAACCGGGGCCGAATGATGGATATCCGCGGCCGGCCATCATGCTACAACCGGGACCCGCCGGGGGAGGATATGTCGCGTCGTATTCGTATGTGGAGCTCGACAACATACGCGCCATGGGCGATGTAAGCGGTGATACACCAGGTCAAGCAGATCCTCATGTTCTTCCCGTGTCTTCCAACACCCGCGGAATCACCATCGATGGCAGTACGAGCCTATTGCACAGTGCAATAAAGAATTGTGAATTCAGTGATATGACGTACGGAATGATATTTTATAATAATGCTTCCAATCCCTCGACCGTAGAAGATATAGAAATAAGCAATACAACGTTTGCCCGCAATTCCGTAAAAGGTTTTTACGCAGAAAAACTTTCTGATGCGACCTTTACTGATGTGGCAGTGACCAATAACGGAAATATTAATCATTCGCCTTATTATTGGGCGTGGAATAATGCCGGCATCGATATCACACTGCAATACGGCGTATATAGGAATCTCGTATTCAATAATCTCACCGTAAACGGAAATGGAATTGGCTCCTACGCAGGCGCAGGACTTACGGTGAAAGCTCGCGGAACAGGAAACGACGATCCCGCGCTCCATGCGACATTGAACGGGGTCACGGTGAATGGAGGAACATTTTCCGGCAATACGGTTGGCATCCGATTTGGCGAAGTGAACAATCCCTCCGCTCCGATGTATTGGAATCCGCCGGCACAATCACTGCTTAATAGTTCACCCACAAACGTCACGGTGAACAACGCAGCTATTTTTTCCAATCGACAATTGGGCATCTCGAATTTATTATCGGGTATTCCAATCGCGGCAGAAGGAAACTGGTGGGGCTCCGCAAGCGGCCCGCAGAATACTGAAACAAATCCTTCCGGACATGGTGATACCTTGAACAGCAATGTCGATTATGCCCCCTGGTGGGACAGGGATTATAACGGCGTTGCACATCCATGGGCTTGGAGTACAAATGGTGATTTACTGAGTGCGATCAACACCGTCAGCCATGGTGATACGCTTAATTTCCTCGGAAGTAATCCCGGAAAACTTAACATTTCGAAAAACGTTATCGTGAATTTTGCCTCTCCGCCGGTAATTGATTCGGTCAATGTCACCGATGGTGATCTCGTTTTGTCTTCAACCATAACCGTTTCCGGCAACCTGAATCTTTCCAACGGAAATATCATCACGAAGGACAGCAATAAAATAGTCTTCGATACAAGCGCTGTCATCCCGACGGAAACACAACATGGGGCAATCATCGGTACCGTCGAAGTCGTTCCAAGAAATGTCGGGACTGGTTCTTTAAATTTGTTGGGCCTTTCTATCGGATCTGGAAACGACAATCTCGAAAAAGTCGGTGTGACACGAAAATCCGGTGATGACGCTGCGGTGACGATCTCGGATAACGCAGGCATTGCGACGACCTGGACCATCGAGGCGGATCATCAACCTTCGAGTGGAAGAGAAGTGGTGTTTAGCTGGCTGCCTGATTTCGACAATCATGTCGATACCACACGAGTCGTTGTCTATCGAAACAGCGGTTCAGGGTGGAGGCAATTCGCAGGACCATTCAGTGTGAGCGGCATTCCGCGGCAGGTGACGGTGAATGCAACCGGTTTTTCAAGCTGGACTCTCGGGAGTGTCAGCAGCACCCCTCTTGTCCCGCGATTAAATATAAATACCAGAACCATAACGCTTCCCACTGTGAAATTAGGTCAATGGAAAGACACAGTGATTGCCATAAGCAATAACGGCACTGATACGTTAAAGATCACGAGCATCTCGAGCACCAAAAATTATTTCAGCGTCCGCCCGACACTCTTCATCGTGCCACCCGGTGAAACGAGGAATGATACGATCCGGTTTGTTTCGGATTCCATTGGAGTGAGGAATGCAGTGATCACCTTCGTGAATAACGCTGCAACAAGCCCGGATGTGATTTCAGTAACCGGGGTCGGTTCCGGTACACCAATATTGGCATTACATTCAAGAAGTATTACGTTTCCATCGATGAACATCGGCCAATGGGTGGACACCGTCTTAACGATATCCAATACGGGCAATGATACATTGAAGATCACAAGCATCACGAGTACCAGGAGTAATGTCAGTTTTCGTCCAACAGCCCTCACCATCGCACCGCACGAAACAAAGAATGATACCATGAGATTTGTATCGGATCTCTATGGAGCCAGGAACGCTCTCATCAACATTATCAGCAATGCCGCCACCAATCCTGATGTGATAACCGTTGATGGATTCGGAATTGGAACGCCCATATTAGCAGTAAATCCAAGAAGTATCACTTTTCCAGCCGTGAGAATAGGTCAATGGAAGGACACGGTCATAACAATGACGAATACGGGCAATGATATATTGGATATCACAAATATCACAAGCACGCGAAATTATTTCAGTATTCGTCCGACCATTCTCTCAATCCTTCCCGGCGAAACATCGAATGACACTATCCGGTTTATGCCTGATTCCATAGGACTCAGGACTGCATCCTTCAGCATCGTGACCAATGCTTCTGCGAGTTACGATATGATCTTCACGACAGGGTTCAGCATCGGAACGCCAGGATTAACGCTTAATTCACGAAGCCTGAATTTCCCGGCCATGAACATAGGTCAATGGACGGATACGGTAGTGACGGTAACGAATACCGGCTCTGATACACTCAAGATCTCAAATGTCACAAGCAGTAAAAATTATTTCAATATTCGCCTGACGGATTTGATAGTACCTCCCGGCGAAACGAGGTATGATACGATCCGTTTTATGCCAGATTCAATTGGATCCCGGAGCGCCCTGATCAGTTTCGTCAGCAATGCTGCAACCAGTCCCGATACCATCGTCGTAACAGGATATGGGCTCGGAACGTCAGGATTAGTTTTGAATCCAAGAAGTATATCTTTCCCAGCCGTGAACATAGGACAATGGAGAGATACAGTTGTAACGATAACGAATAATGGTAATGATACGTTAAAGATCACAAGCATCACAAGCACAAAAAATTATTTCAGCGTCCGTCCGGCACTTTTAATCGTGCCACCCGGTGAAATAAGGAATGATACGCTCCGGTTTGTGCCGGATTCCATTGGAGTCAGGACTTCATTGATCAGGTTCGTGAGTAATGCTGCAACAAGTCCCGATACGATCGCTGTCACTGGGTTAGGACTCGGAACTCCAACATTGGCTTTGAACCCGAGAAGCATAACTTTTCCCGCAGTAAAAATTTCTCAGTGGAAGGACACCGTAGTCGCGGTAACGAATACAGGCAACGATACACTCAAGATCACGGGCATTACGAGCACCAGGAGCTATTTCAGCATTCGTCCGACGCTCCTGACGGTGCCGCCCGGCGGAACGAGGAACGATACTCTCCGGTTTATACCGGATTCCATTGGATTCAGAAATGATCTCTTCATCTTCGTAAGCAATGCTGCCGCAGGTCCCGATACGATCGCCGTGACCGGATTTGGTATCGGAACACCAACATTGGTTTTGAATACAAGAAGCATAACTTTTCCAGTCGTTAAAATAGGACAATGGAGAGACACGGTGGTGACGATAAGGAATTCCGGCACCGATACACTGAAGATCACAAGCATCACCAGCACCAGGAGCTATTTCAATATTCATCCGACAGTTTTAATAATTTCGCCCGGTGGAATAAAGAATGATACGATCCGATTTACGTCGGATTCAACCGGAATCAGGAAAGCGTTTATTCATTTCGTGAGCAATGCGGATACCAGTCCTGATACGGTCACGGTGAATGGAAATGGTACCACCACCGGGATTGCACAGATCGGACCGGAGATACCGGAATCGTTTGAATTGTTCCAGAATTATCCCAATCCCTTTAATCCCACAACAACGATAAAATTTAAATTACCGGGTCCAGGGACACGCTATGTGGTATCCTTGCGGGTGTATGATATCCTGGGAAGGATGGTGGCAGTACTTCTTTCTGATGAATTACCGGCAGGCAGTTATGTACAACAATGGAATGCTCAGAATTTATCAAGTGGAATATATTTTTATCGATTGGATGCGCACAATATTCATGATGAACAGACAGGTTCATTTATGAAAACGAAGGAACTCGTGTTAATAAAGTAACCGGAACAGACAGATAAAAACGAACGACCGTGAAGTGACGGACTGCCGGCGCGAAATAGAGTGAAATTATAAATCGCTTTTGTGTAGAGAAAACGGCAATGAGTCGCCGGGCTGTAAACTCTAAGGATCCCGAATTGTTGCAAACCTCGACGGCCGAGCGGACATCCAACCGGATCAGCTGAACGATGAAGTTCATCAGAGATGTCTTGATAGAAGTGTTCAGGCAGTCTCATACACTCCGAATTCAAAAATAAATCTCCTGAGAAAGCGGCCGCTGCCGCTTTTTCTATTTCGGAAATACGAGGACCGCGTTGTAACTGCTTCGTCGTTTTTGTATATTTCATTATAAGAATTTTATGCGCATTGGAACTCTCGATATCACCAGGCCATTACTGCTGGCTCCTATGGAAGACGTGACGGATCAGGCATTCCGCATTATCTGCAAGCGTCTTGGGGCCGATATGGTTTTTACTGAATTTGTCAACTCGGAAGGACTCGTACGCAATTCGTTAAAGACGAAAATGAAAATGAGTTTTCGTGATGAAGAACGTCCGTT
>Ga0105104_10001374_pt1 | contig 18238 bp, 16 predicted proteins | sample PPLLaktember2015_3_FD_87034 | JGI IMG/M metagenome (GOLD analysis project Ga0105104, IMG submission 87034) | Freshwater sediment microbial communities from Prairie Pothole Lake near Jamestown, North Dakota, USA - PPLs Lake P7 Core (6) Depth... | ecosystem: Environmental > Aquatic > Freshwater >... | reverse complement strand
TCAGGTGGCTGGCAGCGCGTTATTGATGATCCAAGTCTGCCGGGCAAAAAAACCGCGGTCAAAAACCTGACCCTGTGCAGTGGGCGTATTTATATTGATCTTGTTACCAGCGAACTGCGCAAGGAAAATCCGGATGATGCCATTGTGCGGGTCGAGCAGATATATCCATTTCCTAAAGAAGAGTTAGCAGAAATAATAACGGAATACCGAAATCTTGAACGGCTGATCTGGGTACAGGAGGAGCCATTGAATATGGGCGCATGGAATTCTGTCCGTCCCCATTTGCACGAGCTGAAGGAAGACAGATTGACATTGCATTATGTGGGCAGACCAGAAAGTTCCAGCCCAGCAGAAGGTTCTACAACATTGTATCGAATCAATCAGCAGTCGCTGATCGAGCAAGCGTTTGATTTTGATAAGCAGGCACAGACATCCAGTGTGGTCAAGGAGAGAGGTTGATAAGTTTTTGTCATTCTGAGCCGAAGGCGAAGAATCCCCCGCGGATTGCGCCAGTTGGCGCAATCCGCGGGGAGACCCTTCGCTACGCTCAGGGTGACATAATTCGGTGAAGGAGAGGTTAAGATGGCGATAGAAATAACGGTCCCTGAATTGGGAGAATCGGTGCTAGAAGCGACGGTCTCCCGCTGGCTGAAGAAGGAAGGTGACTTCGTCGATGTGGGCGATGTGCTCGTCGAGTTGGAAACAGATAAAGTGAATTTGGAGGTCGGCGCGAAAGGTTCCGGGGTATTGCAAAAGATCGCAGCATCTGAGGGTGCAGATGTAAAAGTCGGAGACGTGTTGGGTACCATCGATGAGAAAGCAGTGGAACAGAAAGCAGAAACTGAAAAGGCAGAACAGGTCGCCAGCCCAGCGGGTGGCAGAACAGCACAGAAGACAGAATCTGAAGTTGCTGAGACAAAACAGTCCGAACCTCAAACGAAAAGAGAAGAAGCGTCAGGAAGAAATGGTCAAGAGCTGGAACGCGAAGCGGCCCAGATCAGTCCTGTCGCGGCGCGTTTGGCGCGTGATAAAAATGTGGATATCAGCAAGATCACGGGGACGGGCAGCGAAGGACGTGTGACCAAAGCAGATGTGGAGTCATACCTTCAGGGGCAGGAAACAGCACAGGGAATCGAAAAGCAACTACCGGCTGAGAGAGAACGCAGTGTACAGTCGGTTACTGTTACGCCCTCAGATCGCCAGGAAGAACGAACACGCATGTCTCGCCGTCGTCGCACCATCGCTCAACGTTTGTTGGAAGCCTCACAAACAACTGCCATGCTGACAACATTCAATGAAATTGATATGAGTGCTGTGATGGATATCCGCAAACGACACGGTGAGGAATTTCAAAAGCGGAATGGGATCAAGCTAGGGTTCATGTCTTTCTTTGTCAAAGCTTCGATCAGCGCGCTAAAGGCATTTCCCCAGGTCAACGCGCAGATAGATGGCGAAGAAATTGTATTCAAGCATTATTTCGATATCGGCATGGCAATCGGTTCTTCCGAAGGCTTGGTTGTCCCCGTAATTCGGGATGCGGACAAGTTATCCTTTGCAGAGATCGAACAGGAAATAAAGGATTTTGTTGAGAAGACCGAACAGGGCAAACTGTCGGTGGATGATCTGCGTGGCGGCACATTTACGATTACGAATGGCGGCGTCTTTGGTTCCCTGCTCAGCACACCGATTCTGAATCCACCGCAGGTTGGCATTCTGGGTTTACACAAAATAGAGGAACGACCCATTGCGCTGAATGGACAAGTCGTTATTCGACCGATGATGTACGTGGCGTTGAGCTACGACCATCGTATTGTAGATGGACGTGAGGCAGTGCAATTCCTGGTACATATCAAACAAGTGATTGAAGACCCTGCCTGGATGCTGGTGGGAGGATAGTCGAATAGTTTAGCAGTTGGATGGTTCAGTAGTTTGGTCGTTGAATAGTCGCGCGGCCGCCGACCAAGCGGCTATGTGACTAACCGACCAGCAAACTACGCGTCCATGGGCGCGCGGTCGCGAGTCCAATTCGTCAATCCGCCTGCGAGAATTACTTCGATCATACGCGGGAATAAGTTATGCGTCACCACCAGGGTAAGCTTTTTCCGTGGGATATTCATTATGAGAGTCCGGTCATTCACACTCCCTGCCAACTGCTCCCGCACATTCTCCATCACAATGACATCACCAAGTTCCAGGCGGTCGTATAAGACCGGATCCGCGAAGATCACCGGTAGGATTCCAAAGTTGACCAGGTTCATGCGATGGATGCGGGCAAATCCTTTTGCGATCACCATCCGCAAGCCAAGATATCTTGGAGCAATGGCTGCATGTTCCCGGCTTGAACCTTGACCATAATTTTCACCTGCGACGATGGCATGACTCCCGGGCGGCGTGCGTTTGAGGGCGCGCCTGTCATAGGATGGGTCGATGTTTTCAAAAACGAACTCACTGATCTTTGGAATGTTACTGCGATACGGCAATACACGTGCACCTGCCGGCATGATCTCATCTGTGGAAATATTATCGCCCACCTTCAATAGAACTGGCATTTCCAAACGGTCGGGCAGCAGATCCAGCGGCGGCAGGAAATGGATGTTAGGCCCCTTCACCAGTTCAACACGGATCGCCTCTTCTTCAGGAAGAGGCGGGATCAACATTTCCTTATTGAGAATACGCTTCTTCGGAATTTTCAGTTTCGGGTAAGGTATTCCCAATTGGCGGGGATCTGTGATGACACCTGTCAAGGCAGAGGCGGCTGCCGTTTCAGGGCTGCACAAATAGACTTGATCTTCTATTGTTCCCGAACGGCCGGGAAAATTACGCGGCACCGTCCGCAAACTGATCTTTCCGCTGGCAGGCGCCTGACCCATTCCGATGCAACCATTGCAACCTGCCTGGTGTAAACGAGCACCGGCATGGATAAGGTGACTCATCTCGCCCGCTTCGATCAATTCCTCGAGCAACTGGCGGGACGTTGGATTGATATCGAACGAGAGATTATTTGGGACCCGGCGACCCTTTACCATCTGCGCAACGATCGCGAAATCACGATAACCTGGATTCGCCGATGAACCGATGTATGCCTGATAGATTTCCATTCCAGCCACTTCGCGGACCGGTACAACAGCATCGGCGCTGCTGGGTTTAGCGATCAATGGCTCGAGCGTTGATAGATCGATTTCATCATTGCGGTCAAATTCTGCATCGGGATCAGCGACCAGCTCGATCCAATCCCCGCCCCGATCCTGCTCCCGTAAAAATTCGTGGACAGCTACATCTGAAGGGAACACCGTGGAGGTCGCGCCGAGTTCCGCCCCCATGTTGGCGATAACGTGGCGATCCATCGGAGATAATTCTTTTAACCCGGGACCGTAATACTCGATAATGTGTCCCAACCCACCCTTCACCGTATGGCGGCGAAGCATTTCCAAAATGATGTCTTTTGCACTGACCCAGTCTGGCAGCTTGCCGATGAGTTTCACGCCCCAGACCTTTGGCATGGTGAGATAGAAAGGATGCCCAGCCATTGCCATCGCGACATCCAATCCTCCCGCGCCGATCGCCAGCATGCCGAGCGAACCCGCCGCAGGCGTATGACTGTCCGAACCAAGTAATGTTTTGCCGGGCTTGCCGAAATGCTGCATATGGACCGGATGGCTGACTCCATTCCCCGGACGGCTGAACCAGATGCCGAAGCGCTGACAGGCGCTTTGCAGGAAAAGGTGATCGTCCGCATTCTTGAAATCGGCCTGGATCAGGTTGTGGTCTACATATTGAACGGAGACCTCTGTCTTCACGCGTCTCAATCCCATCGCTTCCAGTTCCAGCATCACAAGAGTACCGGTCGCATCCTGAGTTAAGCTTTGATCAATGCGAATACCGATCATCTCCCCAGGGATCATTTCTCCCTCAAGGAGATGACTCTGAATTAATTTTTGAGAAACATTAAGAGCCATAGTCCTAGATCAAATCTGTTGTGATTTCGATGTCCACCCCATCGCGCAAGAGATTCGACACAGGACATCCCTTATCCGCTTCCATCACCAGCTTATCGAATGTGGCTTTATCAATGCCCGGGACCTCGCAGCGCACATGCAGCCGAATACTGGTAATCTCATGCCCACCACCGTTCTTCGATGCCATTCTGCAAGTCGCGGTTGTCTCGGTCTGTACCGGTGTGAAGCCATTTTTTGCCAGCGCACCCGCAACAGACATACTGAAACAGGCAGCGTGAGCTGCTGCGATCAATTCCTCGGGGTTCACTCCTACTTTATCTTCAAAACGGGTCTGGTAATCATAGGGCAGTTCAAAGAGTGTTTTGCTCTCCGTGCTGATCAATCCTTTACCCGTTTTCAGGTCGCCGGTCCAAAGTACCCCTGCTTTTCGATCAAACTCTGCCATTTTTGCATTCCTTTCGTATCCATAAGTGTCAGGCGAGATTAATCTTGCCCAATCAAAATCAAGTCGCAATCAATGTCTTCATCTTTTCAGTAATCGTCTTGAGCAACGAGTCATACGCCTTTGAAAAACTGGCCAGTCCTTCATCGAGCAATTCCCGAGTCACATCATCGAGATGTATGCCCAACCCGGGCAAACTATTTAATTGGGAGCGCGCCTCCTCGAGATCACTTTCCAATGTCAGCTTGATCGCTCCGTGATCAATAAAGGCTTCCAATGTTTTGGGTGGAACTGTGTTCACCGTATTTGCGCCGATGATATTCTCCACATACATTACATCCGGGTAATTTGGATTCTTCGTACCGGTACTTCCATACAAGACACGTTGCACCCGTGCGCCCTTTTCCTCCAATCGCTGCCACCGTTCGCTTAGGAAATATTCTTTATAGTGCTGATATGCCATTTTGGCATTTGCGATCCCGATCGCGCCCTTTAGAGAATCAACTTTAGGTGTGACGAATGCATCGAGCATCTTGTCCACCTTGCTATCCAACCGGCTGACAAAGATCGACGCGACCGAAGCGATTTGCTTGAGTTGATAGACTTTTGCAGCGCGGTTCTCCAGTGCAGTGATATAAGCTTCCGCGATCTGGTCATATTGTGTCAGGGAAAACATCAGAGTCACATTGATATTGATTCCTTCTTCGATCAACTCCTGGAAAGCCAGGATACCTTCTGCTGTCGCCGGGACTTTGATCATCACATTGGGTTGTTCCACCCGGGCGAACAATCGAATCGCTTCGTTGATGGTCCCCTGCCGATCCTGCGCGAGATGCGGGTTTACCTCCAGGCTAAAAAAGCCATCCCTGCCATCCGTCTCCTCATAAACGGGTCGTAAAATATCTGCTGCCATGCGAGTATCCTCAATGACCAACTCTTCGTAGATTTCCTGCGCCGATTTTCCCTGCCGGGCCAGTCTTTGGATTTGCTCATCATACTCATTGCCCTCAGCAATGGCTTTCTCAAAAAGGGATGGGTTTGAGGTGACCCCACGCAAACCTTTCTGCACATAGCTTTGCAACCCACCCGAAGTAACAAACTCACGGTCAGTGTAATCCAACCAAACGGATTGCCCCACGTCAGCCAGGGTATGTAATTTTGTTCGAGTCATAATCAGATGCTCCACAAGTTTTCCAGTATATTTAGTTACCATAGCACATAAAATTGTGCAGGAATATGCATCGGTATACATTGGAGAGATACAAATTCAGATACATTTCCATGCATTAAACGCACCATCGAGTGAAGGCTTGCCCGGCAGGGTTGGTTTTCCTCCGGGACACCTTCACTTGGTTTAACGGATGAGAATAATATGTGTTGCGGTAGGAAAATTAAAAGGATATACCCTCTTTTATACCCTTTCCCTGTTCCTTTATCTATGGAATTTTTCCTGCTTGAATGCTACCCTTGTAAAACGAAACGAGCAAAAACAGACAAGAAGTGAGTTGACTAGTTAATATGCCTACAAAACGTATCATCCTGGCGAATGGTCCGCGCCTGCTGCGGGAAATGCTCCAGCGCGTAATCAATAAAATGGACAATCTGGAAGTTGTGCAGGAGATCACCAACTATGAAGAACTGCCTTCTGCGATTGAAAGATTCGATCCGGAGTGGGTGATTACATCTTCAATATATGACAATCGTGTGCACAAATGGATAGACGCCTGCATGGTAAACTTTCCGTCGGTGCGCTTCATGTTCCTGTCCCCGGCTGCGAGCAGCATCAAAATGAAATGGCAGGTATCGCACGAAGAGGATTTGGAAATTGTGTCGCTGAATGATTTCATAGCGATCCTTGCGAGAGACCTTCAACACACGTAACACACCTGGGAGAATCCGAGAAATCATGTCTGTAAAAGAATTTTATCGAAGAATAAATCATGTCGGTGAAGACCCCTTGAGCATTTTGAGGAACGCATTCACAACCTTCACTGAAAAGCAGGCTGCCCAAGCCTCCGCCGGGTTGGCTTATTACACCCTTTTTTCGATCTTTCCACTTCTGCTTGTTTTTGTCGCCGCAGGTAGTTACTTCCTCGATACCCATCAGGTATTCAACACCGTCACTGAATTCGTTCAGCAGGCACTTCCGATCTCCAGGCAGGTCATCAATGAAAACCTCGAACAAATACTCGAAGAGCGACAAACTGCCGGGCTAATCAGTATATTGACATTACTGTGGTCCGCCTCCGGTATGTTCACGAGTCTCGCTTATAACATCAACTTGGCGTGGCCGCGCGCCTCACGCCGTAATTTTTTGCAGAATCGTTTAATTGGATTGTGGATGATCGTAGGCTTGATCGGTTTGATCATTCTTTCGCTCGTCCTCAGTTGGATCACAGCCCGGCTTCCCTTTATGGATATTGCCAGCGCCTCCCCCGCGACCCTGATCCTGTTGAGGTTATTCTCCGCCTTTGGTTCCTGGCTGACGATTTTCCTGGTCTTTCTCACGCTCTATCATTGGATCCCAACTATTCGCGTCAAATGGAGCGCGACCATTTGGGGAGCTCTGATCGCCTCGCTCGCCTGGAAAGCCGCGGCAACAGGATTTAACTGGTATCTAGACAGCAGCTTTGGGCAGTACCGGCTGGTTTATGGATCGCTGGGTGCAATCGTCGCATTTTTGTTCCTGGTCTACATTATTTCATTCATCACATTGTTCGGGGCGCATTTGAGCGCAGCCATTGAAGGATGGGAGAAGGATAAGGTCAGTGGCGTAACCACCTAAATTTGATACCGGAAAGGAGTGTTACAGATGGATATATTAAATCCAGCTGAATTAAAATCCTTGATCGCCCAGGAGGGCAAACTATGTATTTCGCTGTATATGCCCACGCACCGGGTTGGACGGGAACAGCAGCAGGACCCGATCCGGCTGAAGAATCTACTGGCTGAGGCTGAAGCAAAACTTCTGGCAAATGGTCTCCGCAGGCTGCAGGTTCACAAATTGATGCGCCCGGCAGAGGATCTTTTATGGAACGGCGATTTCTGGCGGCATCAAGGCGATGGGCTGGCAATCTTCACTGCCGATGGGTTTTTCGCTGTATACCGGCTGCCAACTGCATTTGAAGAAATGCTGATTATTGCCAATAGCTTCCATATTAAGCTTTTACTTCCCATGCTTGGCAGGGTAGGAAGGTTTTATATTCTGGCGGTTAGTTTGAACAATGTCAGATTATTCCAAGCCACTGCCGATGCGATGAGCGAGATCACACTGAATTTCCCAACCAGCATGGATGAAGTCCTTTGGATGGATGAGCCCGCACGTTTCCTTAATCTTCACTCAAGTTCCAGTAGTACCAGCGAGACTGGTATCTTCCATGGTCACGGCATTGAAGAAAATCAGAAAAAGAACGTCCTGCGCTTTTTCCAATTTGTAGATGAAAGCATAAGCACATTGATCCAGGATAAGACCGTCCCCATGATCCTGGCTGGTGTGGATCATCTTTTACCAATCTATCGGGAAGCCAACTCATACGATAACCTGATGAAAGATGCCATAACCGGAAATCCCAACAGGGAAAACTCGAATGAGCTGCATCAACAGGCATGGGAAATTGTTAGACCCATTTTCGAAGAAAGCCAGAAAAAAGCATTCGAAAAATACCAACAATTGAGTGGACAACAGAGTCCCCTGGCAACCAATGAATTGAAAACCGCGGTTAGAGCTGCCAAATTTGGGCAGATGGAGACTCTGTTCGTACCCCTGGGATTACAGATCTGGGGACGTTATGAAGAAGCGAATAACAAGGTAATACTGGACTCTCAACCCAGCCCCGAAAATGAAGATCTGCTTGATTTCGCTGCCGCGGAAACGCTTTTGAATTCGGGCCAGGTTTTTGCTGTTCCACGCGAGCAATTGCCAGGCGACGGCGATTTGGCAGGGATCTTGCGCTATGCTGTTTAACCCCATAAAAGAAAGGAACGATATATGAATAAATCGACTTATGATTTACGGCAAATGGTACAAGCCGCTCTTAATGAGGATCGCGAAATGCAAGAGCATGGGATTGAAGTATTGGATACAAATGGTATCATTACTTTGACAGGCACTGTCCCCACACCTCACGCCAGAGAAAGAGCAGAAACCATCGTCCGTGAAGTAGATGGTGTGACAAATGTGATCAATGAGCTGGATGTGATTTAGTGTTAACATAGTTGAATGAGTAAACAAAAAATAGAAAGACAACAACCACAATATGGCTTTTGGAGTGGCGCACTGTTCGGAACATTAACAGGCATTGCATCCCTGCTTACATTCCAATATCTGGTAGGCATCCTGCGCCGTCCCCGCTTAATATCCAAGGCAATATTGATGGGTCAGGAAGAGTTCGAGGATGAAGAGGCACTTGCGTTGTTTATCGCCGCTGAAAGCTTGAGTTCCGGCATCCAAAGCCGGCGGTTGACAAATCGCTTGACCAAGGAAATTGTCCACGCAGGGTACCGCAATTTCTCTGAAAGCTGGGCTCGTGATTTTGGATTCGCTGCCTATGGATTGCTCGCCTTAAAGCAATACAATCCGGTCAAAGAGACATTGGAAGCCTTTCTGTGGCATCAGACACACACAGGACAGTTACCGGTGAAATTGCATTCCGTGGATGTCGTCACCCGCTTCCTGCATTCCTATTTAGGACGTGAACAACCCAACGAAATACTGCTCAAGCCGAAATATAAAAGCGGACACGGTGCGCCCTCATTGGACGGTCAGGCTTTGCTCGTCATCGCCGCGCTGGCATACACGCAGGAAACAGGAAACAAAACCTTTCTTGAAGATCACTGGTCTGAGTTGAAATTAGCTATGCAGTGGCTGGAAAATTATCGCAGAGCCTCTGTACTTCTTCTCTATCAGGGAGCCTTCGCCGACTGGGCAGACTCGATCGCGCGGCGCGGTTATGTTTTGTATACAAATGTTGTTTATTGGAAAGCTCTATCCGAGATGGCAATCGCGGCAACGCGTCTCGATTTACAGAAGGAAGCAATTCATTATTATGTACTGGCAGAGAACGTGATGCGTGCGGTTAACATGCATTTTTGGCGGGATGATCTGGGATACTTTGTCACCAGCGATGAACTGACCCAGTTGAGCAGTGATGGGAATTTGCTGGCAATCGCCTGGGGATTGGCAAAACGCGAACAAGCGGAACGCACACTCAAGGTCATGGAAGAGGCGAGGATGGCTGAACCTGTCCCTACACGGGTTACGCATCCATCCTATCCCAGGCATCTGATCGCATTGGAGAACCTGCTCGGAGGGATGGCAAACTATCACACCAACGCATCGTGGCTATGGATCGGCAGTTGGCATATCATTGCTTTGGTGAATACTGGTCACCTTGAGGAGGCGCAAAAACTGGTTACGCGCATTCTGAAAGTGATCGTGCAGGATAGGCAGGTAAACGAAGTCCACGCCCCAAACGGGAAACCGCTATCGAGTATGTGGTACACACCTGATGCACCGCTGACGTGGAACGCAGGTATGGTTATTTATGCATGCCGCATCTTTGAGAACAAGCGGCAGGAAGAACATAAGATTACCTCTTTATTCGGTATCACTACGGAGTAAAACCTTGCATATCGCCTTTTTTACGAATTTCTATCATCCTGTTGTTAATGGAGTTGTCCGGTCAGTGGCTTCATTTCGGGATGTGCTGATGAAACAGGGTCATAATGTTTTTGTCTTTGCACAGACAGACGTCTCTTATACGGATAACGAACCGTTCATTTTTCGTTACCCGAGCCTGCCCTTGCCGTTGCCGGGTGAGATCTCAGCCGCTCTGCCTGTCTCCTCTTTTGTAGATCAATTACTCCCCATCCTCAAACTGGATGTGATCCACACCCACCATCCCATCCTCCTCGGCCAGACTGCCGCGCGCAAAGCTGCGGAGCTCGATCTTCCACTCATTTTCACCTTCCATACACAGTATTGGGAATACACCCATTACATTCCCTTTCCACAGGAGGCGATCCAGGAATTCCTGAAAAATGCTGTCCACAGGTGGCTAAAGGAATTCATGCAGAAGTGCCAGCATATCATCATCCCCTCGGAAAGCATGAAGAAAATCCTGGTTCAAAATTATGGTTTGGAGGAACGTTATACCGTGATCCCCACCGGGGTTGATCTCGAGCCATACCGCTGCGCCAGTTGGAGAGCCCTCCGAAAAGAGATGGGTTGGCGTGATGAAACGGTGCTCATCTCGGTAGGACGTCTGGCTCCTGAAAAGAATTGGGATACATTGCTTCACGCTTTTGCAAAAGCATCTTCCCAACACCCCGATCTGCGACTCGTGTTAATTGGCGATGGGCCTGCCAAAGAAACTCTCGTTTCTCTGGCTTCCGAGTTGGGCATTGCTGACCACATCACTTTTACGGGTTCTTTACCCTTTGAAGATGTCCCATGCTATTTGAAAGCCGCCGACGCGTTTACATTCGCCTCTGTCACCGAGACACAGGGACTGGTCACGATGGAAGCCATGGCTGCCGGCTTACCGGTTGTCGCTGTGGATGGCAGCGGGACGCGCGACATAGTCGAGCATGGCAAACATGGTTTTTTGGTTGAAAACGATGTAGATGCTTTGGCAAAAGGAATTCAGGATCTGCTATCTGATCCACAACGGACAAAACGATTTAGCAGCAATGCCTTGAAAAAAGCGAAATCGTTTGACGTGACTCAATTGGGCAAACAAATGGTCAACGTCTACGACCAAGCCATACAGGATAAGAGGGAAAACCACTATGTCACATTGAGGGCTGAAGAGAATACAGAACAAGCCATCTCACCTACGCAGGCATGAGGCCGTTATTTCTATGACGGAGTCCATCGACAAGCCTATCTATGGCGCTTAGCAAAGTCATTGGACTCCGTTACGCGTCATTCAGGCTGGTAATCTGGAAGACGCTCGAACAGACGTGCTTCGACGGATAAATAGATCTTATCGTCGTCCACTTTTGTGACCCAATGGGCTGGAACCAGTTTGTGCTCCTTTAATAAGAAACCTTTCCCGACAACCACATGTGTAACATGGTTGGTTTCAGAATCAGCAATCACCTGTTCGACATTTCCAATATGCTTTTCATCCATGCTAAGAACCTGCGCGCCTTGTGCAATGGCAATCCGTCCTTCAGGAATACTTGTTTCTTTGCGAGGAACATAACCCGGCATGACGCCCATAAACATGCCGCCTGGAGGCAGAGGATAATTAACCGGTGGATACCAATAATATGTCTCTACATTCTCATAAGTTTCGTCCGGTCGATCAATAGAAACAAAATGGGTGGTCTCGTAATCGATGAAATCATCCACGCCTTGATTGGTCTCCCGCAGCATGATGCCGTCTTCCTTCTCAATATCAACCAGGCCCACCGGGATGACTTTTTCGCCGCCAAGCAAGCCTTTATCAACGACCAGGTCTGTCACATCCCTGGTCTTAGCATCTATCACGATACGACTGATTGTTCCGATCTTTTCACCTTTGGCAGTAGATACGTCAGCTCCTTTTATAAAACGCATTTTTCACCTCTTGTCTCACACATCCTTATCATTTTCATCTTCGATCTCGACATCAATATCCTCATCATCTTCAAGCTCATCGCCCAACTCGCCAAGATCCTCATCTTCATCTTCGTCGGACTCGTCGTTGTCCGTTTCGTCCGGCTCCTCATCTAGTTCATCTTCATCGGACTCGTTATCTTCTTCCAAATCCTCTTCAGTCTCATCATTAACCGATGCCGGGTTCAATTCCCAGCGATTACGATCACGGTCGAGGATTTTCTTATCCGAGTCAAGGGGTTCATCATCCCGATAACTCAAGCCCGCCGCCTTACCCAGTTCATCAACAACATCCTGATCGGGAGTCGGCGCACTCCCACCCACAGTTTCTTCACCAGCTACATTTGCCGTTTGCCAGGAGGCATCCAGATCGCCACCTGAGATGCTCGGTGAAAGCGAATGATGCTCGTCAAGATCTTCCCGCAGCTCATCCCGCCCGCTAACGGCAAGCCTCTGTCGCTCGGCAAAATCCGCCTCGATATCCTCATCATCAGTGTAGTGTGCAGACTGCTCGGCTACAGCATCGCCATCTGAATCTGCCACATAACTATCCAGACTGGATTCCTCATTCAGGAGATAATTCTGTCCTTCACGATCGCCGGTCTCTTCAGGAACAACCTCAATAAACTTATGAGCATCTTCAGCGACAGGTATCAGTTCGCCAGTGTAGGGATCAACTGTTTTCTCGATGTTATCGACATCTGGTTTAACTTTTTTCTTTCGTTTCTTCTCCTTCGGCATTTCTCCGCTTTCTCCTTTCTGATCCATAGTCGATGGAACTATCTTAGGGGAAGTATATATGCTGGTCAATGTGCCCGGATACATTCACTGGATATAGATTCCGATACATTCTCACGAGAAGATGATTCCGTTTAATAAACTCGTCACTAACTGACCACCTCACCTGTCTACTATTGGTCATCTGTCCGGGGTGATATACTTCGCCCGTTTGTCGAGATCCTGCATGTCATCGAAGCTGCCAAACCGCGACCTGTTATTCGCCCGTGCCTATTACTTCGCCTTCATGGGCGGATGGGGCTTCATTTTTCCCTTTATTAATCTGTTCTACATCAGCCTTGGATTAAGCGGCAAACAGATCGGCATGATTGGTTCTGTCAGTTCTGTCGTGGGCTTGATCGTGTCCCCAATCATCGTGTCAGAGATCAAGAAAAAGCCGCAGGCGCGCGGCATCCTGCAAGCCTCACTCATGTTGGGCGCCATCGTTTACTTTGTTCTCGGTCAACAGACTGCTTTCCTGCCTATCCTCCTGATCGTATTTTTACAGGCGCCCGTGATCGCCGGGATCATGCCAGCTTCAGATGCAATGGCTGTCCATGTATCAGAAGAAGCAGGGACAGGTTATGGCAGTGTCCGTGTCTGGGCCTCAGTGGGCTGGATCGTTACGGTACTCTTTTCGGGTTGGTTGATCGAACGGAATGGGTATGAGGCAGCCTTCCTCGGCGTTGGCTTGACGTGGCTGATAGGCGCATTGCTGACATTATTAATCCAGCCTCGTTATTTCATCTCAATATCCCCGGATGTCGTTGGAAAACCAAAATCGAACTTGAAGACTGCTCTCAAGCACGTGGCAAATGACCATACACTACTTGGATATGCAGTCGCACTAATATTCATGGGCTTTCTCAATAGTGGTGTGCTGCAATTTGAGAATGTTTTCCTTTCTGAGCTCGGCGCGTCGAAACAACTTATATCAGTTGCAGGAATCCTGAGTGCCATTGTCGAACTGCCGTTCATGATCATTGCAGATAGATACATGCGCCGTGTGGGTGCACACCGCCTCATGTTGATCGCCATCGCTATGATTCTGTTCCAGCGTGCTGCAGTCCTGTTGTTTCCCACAATCGTCACCATCATGATCGTCCGATTCATTGGGGGAATTGCCTTTAGCTTCACCACGATCGGATCCGTTGTTCTGATCAGCAGCCGGACGGAGCAAAGTGAAACCGGGACTGTTCTGGCGCTTTTTACAGTCACACTGAACGGACTCGTCAATGTTCTCGCGGCACCAGTGGCAGGAGCCATTTTCGACGCAATTGGAACTCGTTGGCTGTACGCTTTCGCGGTGATAGGGTACGCAATTGGAGTGCTAAGCCTTTGGTTGACACGCCCCCTGCCCTCCAGGAATTCAGTTAATACAACTCAATAAAACAAACCCAAAATTGAGACCGATGCCAATGGAGAGGATTTACCTCTCGAACATATATCCCACCCCATGCACAGTCATTATGTACCGTGGTTTTTTCGCATCTTCCTCAATCTTGTTTCTCAAATGTGAAACATAGACGTGCACATAGTCCATACTCCCCAAATAATTGTTTCCCCAGACACTGGCAAGGATGTGATCGAAGGTTAATACCTTGCCCGAATTGCGCGCCAGGTAAACAAGCAGACGAAACTCAATGGGAGTAAGCTTAACTCGTTTCTCATCCACGAGAACCTGGCGTCGCTCAATATCGATGCTCAAGTGACCATTATTGAACTCATAATTCGGGCTGGGCGCATTTCGATTCGCGCTCCGGCGTAACACTGTTTTGGCGCGCGCCAGGAGAACGTCTGCACTGAAGGGTTTTGTTAAAAAATCGTCTGCGCCAGATTCCAGACCTCGAAGCATCTCCTCTTCGCGATTGAGCGCAGTCAACATGATCACCGGAGTATCCGAGACCTGTCGGATTCTCTGGCAGATCTCGAACCCATCTGTCCCTGGCATATTTACATCCAGTACGATCAAGCTGGGATCACAGGTAAACATTTTGCTGAGACCTTCCAGCCCGTCACGGGCAGTATAGATCCGGGCGCCTGCCTTTTTAAAGAGCATACCAGCGAGTTGCAGAAGGTCTGCATCGTCATCGATAATCAATATTTTCTTATCAATCATGAAAAATGTTAACCACTAATTAGAATTATCCATCCAGACTGATAACTATCGCTATGCAACTTCCGTGCCTGAATACAGGACGAATTCAATTTCGATAAGTTACACCCGAAATATCATATTATTCGCCCGCTACCCCGGATTTGACAGATTAAACAAAAAGCGAGCCTTTCCAGCTCGCTTTTTTGGCTCTGTAACCTAGTTGTTGACGTAATCACACCACCCTTCATACCTGATATCCTTGCCACGGATCGCATCATGAAACACTTCCTGGATGGAGCGCGTGATTGGACCTGTTCTGCCATCTCCAATCTTGCGGAAATCAATTTCGCTCAGTCCAATCACCTCCGCCGCCGTGCCGCATACAAACACTTCATCCGCAGCATAAAGCTGGTCGCGCGAAACCGGCTGTTCGACTACCTCATACCCAAGGTCAGTTGCAATTGTATAGATCGAATGACGAGTGATTCCCTCCAGCACAGGCGCAAGGGATGGCGTAAAGATCCTGCCCCTGCGTACAACAAAGAGATTCTCACCTGTACATTCTGCAATGTAACCTTGCGGGTCGAGCATTATTGCCTCTTCAAAGCCCAAGCGTACCGATTCGGTTTTTGCCAGGATGCTGTTCACATAGTTACCGGCTATCTTCGCTTTTGTCATCATCACATTTGGATGGTGACGTGTATAGGAGGAAACATTGGCGCGAATCCCTTTTGCCAGCGCTTCATCGCCCAAATAATTGGACCAACGCCAGGTCGCGATCATCAAACGCGGTTCGCCTGCATCGATACTGAGATTCCACGCGCCGTTAGCCAGGTAAATCAATGGGCGGATATAACATTCGTCAAACCCATTCGCCTTGACCGTTTCCCTGATTGCGTGCGAAATGCCATCAACAGTGTATGGCAAATTTCGAAAACCAAAGATCTCAGCCGATTCGATCAGCCGCTCGGAGTGATCGCGCAAGCGAAATACTGCCGGACCCTTGTCGGTTTTATATGCGCGAATTCCCTCGAACACTGCCGCTCCATAATGCAGCGCCGCGGTGAGCATATGAACAGTGGCTTTTTCATATTCCACCAGCCCATCATCCACCCAAATGAATTTCGATTCCATGCCCATAACTATTTCTCCTTTTGTGTTTCGCGTTGAATGGGATGGTACCGATGGCGCCGCCCCACTCAGAACGTCAGTTATATATTCCTGATAATTTCATCCGCCATCTGGCGGGTCGTCAACATTCCGCCGAGGTCAGCAGTTCGCGCGCCATTGGTGATCGTCCGCTCAACAGCCTTTTCGATTAACACTGCCTCGGATTCCAGTTTCAAAGAATATCGCAACAACAGGGCAGCGGAAAGGATCGTGCCAATTGGATTTGCGATTCCCCTGCCTGCAATATCTGGTGCGGACCCGTGGATCGGTTCGTACAAGCCGACGCCTGCCTCCGATAAACTGGCAGAAGGCAGCATCCCCATCGATCCCGCCAGCACAGATGCCTCATCTGTGAGGATATCACCGAACATATTCTCAGTGACAAGGACATCCAGCGAAGCGGGCGCAGTGATCAGCTTCATGGCGGTGCTGTCCACCAGCGCGTGCTCAAGCTGCACATCCGGATTTGCCTCACCAACTTGCGCTGCAATTTGTCGCCACAGGCGGGAGGATTCCAAAACATTCGCCTTATCCACAGATGTTACTTTCTTTTTTCTTCCTTTTGCCAGGTCAAAAGCAAGCTCAACAATACGCCTGACTTCATAGTCATAATATTCCAGTGTGTCCACCGCTCGTTCGCAGCCATCCTTCGTGTCGCGTATCTTCTGCCCAAAATACAAACCACCCGTCAACTCTCGCAGGACGAGGATATCCACTCCCTTGAGCTTTTCCGGCTTTAACGGAGAAGCATCCACCAATGCAGGGTGCACACTGACGGGACGCAGGTTAGCAAACGCGCCAAGTCCTTTGCGCAGTGCGAGGAGGCCACGTTCAGGGCGATCTTTAGCAGTTGGGTCATCCCATTTTGGTCCACCCACCGCGCCGAGCAGCACTGCATCCGCCGATTGGCAATCTGCGAGTGTTTCCTCTGTCAACGATGAACCATACTTGTCAATCGAACAGCCGCCCATCAAACGTTCTTTGTATTCAAAAGTATGATTACATTTATGGGCGATCACATCCAGCACGCGTACGGCTTCGGAAACCACTTCGGGTCCGATACCGTCGCCAGGTAAAAGGGTTATTTTGAATTCCAAGTTAAGTCTCCAATGTGGACAACAGACCTTGGACGATAGCCGACGAACAACGCACCATTGTCGGTCGTCCATGGTCTATCGTCGGATTTAGTGTGCCACCATCAAGCCATATTCCACTGAATCAGCAAGCGCCCGCCAGCTTGCTTCGATAATATTCGTACTCGCGCCGACCGTACTCCAGCGACTGGTGTCATTATGTGTGTCAATCAAAACACGTGTGAGGGCTTCCGTGCCATGATCCGAATCCAGAATACGGACCTTGTAATCAGACAAATGAAATTTAGCAAGCTGCGGATAGTATCCGAGCAAGGCTTTTCTCAGAGCATTATCCAGTGCGTTGACGGGACCATTTCCCTCTGCGGCAGTGTGGAGCAATTCACCCTGCACGCGCACCTTGACCATTGCTTCAGCGAAAATACCGCGTCCCTGGCGATGTTCTACATTGACAAAAAAGTCCACCAGTTCGAAGGGCGGCTTATAGCCGTACTCCTGCCGCTTCAACATCATCGCAACCGATGCCTCCGCGGCTTCAAAGGAAAAGCCGCGTGACTCAAGTTCCTTGATATCGTTGAGCACAGGCAGGACTTCTTCGCCCTCCAGTTCCACGCCGTGTTCTTCAGCTTTACTCAACAAGTTTCCGCGACCGGAAAGATCTGAAACCACCACGCGCATTTTATTGCCCACCAATTCCGGCTCGACATGCTGATACGACTGAGGACTCCGCCTCATTGCCGCAACATGGACTCCAGCTTTATGAGCAAATGCGGATTTACCCACAAAAGGCAGGTGCTCATCGGGAGTGATATTCGCAACTCCCACCACGAAATGTGAGACTTCGTAAAGGCAGCGCAGTTTGTCCGGAGGCAAACACTGATAACCCAACTTGAGTTGAAGGTCTGCCATAATGGTGATGAGATTTGCGTTGCCGCACCTCTCACCAATCCCGTTGATCGTGCCCTGCACCTGGATCGCGCCTGCGCGCACGGCTGTTAATGAGTTGGCAACTGCGCACTCAGAGTCATTGTGGGTGTGGATCCCGAATGGTTGCGCAAGAGCAGGCTTGAGTTCCCGAATGATGCCTTCCAACTCCCACGG
>Ga0105104_10001371_pt1 | contig 18264 bp, 17 predicted proteins | sample PPLLaktember2015_3_FD_87034 | JGI IMG/M metagenome (GOLD analysis project Ga0105104, IMG submission 87034) | Freshwater sediment microbial communities from Prairie Pothole Lake near Jamestown, North Dakota, USA - PPLs Lake P7 Core (6) Depth... | ecosystem: Environmental > Aquatic > Freshwater >... | reverse complement strand
TCAATCGCGTCAGCCACCTCAGGGATGGAGCGGTCCGCACGTACGATCTTGATCCCAGCGAATTCGGTTTCGCGCCCGCCACGATCCAGGATCTGCGCGGCGGCAACCCGGATGAGTCTGCGGTGATGATGCGAGAGTTGCTGACCGGTAAACTGAACGGCGCGCGCCGAGAGTCGGTTCTGCTCAATGCTGCCGCGGCTCTCGCGGCAGAAACCGGCGACATCCAGTCCGCCCTTGACGAAGCCCGGGACGCCCTGGACAGCGGCAAAGCGCTTGCCAAGCTCAACGCGCTGGTGGAATTCTCGCAGGGCTTCCAGACGATCCAATGAGCATCCTGGCTGAGATCATTGCCCACAAGCAGATGGAGATCGCGGCGCTCGACGCCCGGGCTTTAAGACGCGCGGCAGAAGCTTCTTCCATCCCCAGAGATTTTCTTTCTGTTCTCACAAGGGAGAAGGGAGAAGGGGATAGGGGGAGGCAGGTGAGCCTGATCGCGGAACTCAAACGGGCTTCGCCTTCCAAGGGGATCCTTGCTCCGCACCTCGACCTGTTCCAGGTAGCAGAGATCTATGCCCAAAATGGCGCTTCTGCCATCAGCGTTCTCACCGATGAAAAGTTCTTTCAGGGCAAACTCGAAACGCTGCGTGAACTTCGCTTTACTCGCAAGTCAGAGTTGCCGCTCCTGCGGAAAGACTTCATGATCGCTGAAGTCCAGCTCTATGAATCGAAAGCCGCTGGCGCGGACGCGGTCCTGCTGATCGCTGCCGCGCTGCCTGACGACCGGCACTTTGCCGACCTGCACGCCCTCGCTCTCGAACTGGGTCTGACACCGCTTGTGGAAGTTCACAATGCAGCCGAAGCCGAACGTGCACTCAAGTTGAAAGATGTCCGTTTGATCGGCATCAACAACCGCCACCTTGCCACATTTGAAGTGTCATTGGAAACAACGGAGCGAATCCGCCCAATGATCCCTGCTGGAATTGCGGTTGTGGCAGAGAGCGGAATTTTCACTGCAAATGACGTCGAGCGCCTGATAAAGGCAGATGTGGACGCAATTCTTGTTGGAGAAGCGTTGGTGACTTCGGAAGATATTCCTGCAAAGGTACGCGAACTTTCCGGATTTCCGTCATTGCGAGCCCGAAGGGCGAAGCAATCTCTCGTATAGTAACTGGGATTGCTTCGTCGGGAAAAGCACCCTCCTCGCAATGACGAAATAGAGAAATCATGACCAAAATAAAAATCTGTGGGATCAAAACAATCGATGATGCCCTTGCCGCCATGGACGCCGGTGCCGACATACTGGGCTTCAACTTCTATCCGAAAAGCCCGCGCCACATTGCTGTTGGCACATGCCGCGACATCATGTCTGTGATGCGGAAATACGGACAGGTCATTTATGTTGGCGTATTTGTGAATGCTTCGATGGAAGATATTCGTGCGACGATGGACACCTGTGGATTAAATCTCGCACAGTTGCACGGGAACGAAACCTCGGCGATGGTGCAGTCTCTTTATGGGAAGGCATTCAAAGCATTTCGAGGAGTTCCTGAAAACATCAATGGCTTTGCCAGAGAGGACGCCCCGGCGCTGTTAGTCGATGCCTCTGTCAAAGGCGCGTTTGGTGGAACGGGAGTGACGGCAGATTGGGTGGGCGCCGCGAAACTGGCAAAGCATTATCCGATCCTGCTGGCGGGCGGCTTGACGCCCGAGAACGTCGCGCGGGCGGTGCGGCAGGTGAGACCCTGGGGCGTGGACGTGGCTTCCGGCGTGGAATCAGCTCCGGGGCTGAAAGACGCAGCCAGGATGAAGGCGTTTGTAAAAGCAGTAAGGAGTGCGACGACTCCTGTCGTCGCGACGATGAAATGAAAACTACTTTACTCCCTCACAAGTTTGGTCCTTATGGCGGGCAATTTGTCCCTGAAACACTTATGCCCGCGTTGATCGAGTTGGAAGAGGCGTTTGTCTCTGCCAGGCAGGATCCGGCATTCACCCATGAGTTTGATAAGCTAATGGCGTCGTACGTGGGGCGTCCCACGCCGTTGACGTATGCAAAGCGATTGTCGGAAAAATTGGGCGGCGCGCAGATCTACCTGAAGCGGGAAGATCTGGCACACACAGGCGCTCACAAGATCAATAACGCTCTGGGGCAGGCGTTGCTCGTCAAGCGCATGGGGAAGCGGCGCATCGTCGCAGAGACGGGCGCCGGGCAGCATGGCGTCGCATCCGCAACAGTGGCAGCGTTGCTCGGGCTCGAGTGCGTGGTCTACATGGGCGTGGTGGACATTGCGCGGCAGGAACCGAATGTGTTCCGCATGAAATTGCTCGGTGCGGAAGTGCGACCTGTATCGTCGGGCACGCAGACACTGAAGGATGCTATCAACGAAGCCATCCGCGATTGGGTGACAAATGTACGCGACACGCACTATTTGCTCGGTTCGGCGCTGGGACCACATCCCTATCCAACGATGGTACGCGAGTTCCAATCAGTGATCGGGCGGGAGGCGCGCGCGCAAATGCTGGCAGAAGTGGGGCGTTTGCCTGACGCCGTCATTGCCTGTGTCGGCGGTGGCTCGAATGCCATTGGGGTATTCAGCGGATTCATGGACGGTGAACAGGTCGAGTTGATCGGCGTCGAAGCGGGCGGAAGCGGGATCGCTTCGGGCAAACACGCCGCCCGATTTGGCGATCCGTCGAAGGGGCGGATCGGCGTGATTCACGGCACGCGCACATACGTACTGCAGGACGAAGACGGGCAGATCGCAGAGACTCATTCCGTCTCGGCCGGTTTGGATTATGCCGCGGTGGGTCCCGAACACGCCATGATGAGAGATAACGAACGCGCCTTTTACACGTCCGCGACCGATGAGGAAGCATTGGATGCCTTCCAGACCTTGTGTCACAGCGAAGGGATCATCCCCGCGCTGGAGTCGTCGCATGCAGTGGCAGAAGTCATCAAGCGCGCGCCCAAGATGAGGAAAGATCAGGTGATCCTGGTGAATTTATCGGGAAGAGGGGACAAGGATTTGAATACGGTGATTAAAGAAATAGGCGAAAAAAGATGAACCGCTAAGAGCGCGAAGAACGCGAAGATTTAAAAGAATTTCTTTGCGACCTGCGCGTGCTTCGCGGTGGAAAGAGGAATGAACGATGAATAGAATTACCAATGCCTTCAAAAACAAACCGATCTTCATGCCCTACTTCCCGCTGGGCTATCCTGACCTGGACACATCCATTGATGTGATCGAGGCGCTCGCCAGATACGGCGCAGACTTGATCGAAGTGGGCCTGTCGTTTTCCGATCCTCTCGCCGATGGGCCCGTGATCCAGAAAGCGACACAGGTTGCTCTGGAAAAGGGCATCACAGTCAGGAAATCGCTCGAAGCTGTGAAGGAACTACGTCAGCGCGGCGTGGACATTCCGCTGGTATTGATGGGATATTACAACCCCATGCTGGCATATGGCTTGGAGAAATTTGTCTGTGATGCAATCGAGGCGGGTGTGGATGGATTCATCGTCCCGGATCTGCCGCCTGAAGAATCGGAGGAGTTTGAACTCGCGCTGAGCGGCGCTTCGTCTACGAGCGAGAAGAACACTCGCTCTCCGCTCAGCGCGATGCCTCTCATTCAAATGCTCGCTCCAACCACGTCGAATGATCGCATGGAGATGATCGCACGAAATGCCCGGGGATTCGTTTATCTCGTTTCGGTCACCGGTGTGACGGGCGAACGAAAATCCATTTCGGAAGGACTTGGGGAGTTGATCGCCCGCGTGCGTGCGCACACGTCTGTACCGGTGTGCGTGGGATTCGGGATCGGCACGCCCGAGCAGGCCAAAGAAGTAGGCAGGATGGCGGATGGAGTCATTGTCGGCACAGCGTGTGTAAAGACGATCGGAGCAAGCGCAAAGCCTGTCGAGGCGGCAAAAGAATTTGCAGCTTCATTCCATAGAGTGCTCGAGAGCGAATCGGGCGGATCGTTCTGAACAAGAAAGGGTAGATCGTGTCCATTCAATACAAAGATATCGTGCCCTGGGGCAGGAGCTTTGATGAATACACACGTATGTTTGACCTGACAGCGTCAGAGTTAAATCTGCGCATTTTGGGTTGTGGGGATGGTCCCGCCAGTTTTAACGCTGAGTGCAATCAGCGCGGTGGGCATGTGATCTCCGTTGACCCGTTGTATCGCTTCGACTGTGATGCAATCGAACAGCGGATCGCAGAGACGTATGATATGGTGATGCAACAGACACGTGCCAACCAGGATAAATTTATCTGGGAGGCCATCCCATCGCTCGATGATCTCGGACGGATTCGCATGGATGCCATGCAGCGCTTCCTTGTATCCTATGAGGAGGGCAGGGTTGGGGGAATGTATGTCCCTGGTGAGCTTCCGGAATTGCCTTTTGCCGATCAGAGCTTTGACCTTGCGCTCAGCTCGCATTTTCTGTTTCTCTATACTGATTACCTAACCTTTGATTTCCATGTGTCAGCCATTTGTGAAATGTTGAGGGTGGCATGGGAAGTGCGGATCTTCCCCCTGCTGGATATGAATGCTCAGGAAGCGCGTTATCTGAACGGTATCCTGGAGACCTTCCGGAAATACAAGCCGGAAACCCGCAAGGTGAATTATGAGTTTCAGCGCGGTGGAAACACAATGCTTGTGCTCAGAAACAATTGAGAGGAAATTGAAAATGATTTTAGAAGTTGTGATTCTGGATATAATTCCTGATCAGGAAAAGGATTCAGTCTTTTATCTGTACAACTGAATGGAGGTTTACCATGCATATCGTAAAATTAATCGAACGTCGTTTTCCAAAGCACAAAGACAGCATCATTGCCGTATTGATGCTTCTATCTATCAGCCTGCTTTTACTGGGAGTAGGGTTGATATTTCTCCAATAGCTGATAGAGGTGAAGTGCAAAACATTCTGAAAGGACATGCGCAGGCATGTCCTTTTATGTTTGAAGTCCTATGAATTTCAGATGTTTAGTTTCGGTAACAACCCGTCTGTTTTCTCGGCAATCGCGATCGTGCTGCCCGGCTCGAAATTGTTCCTGAACCACCCCAGGGATCGTTCCCGGTCCGCGCCGCCTTCGTCGGTCAACAACAATTGTTCGCAAATCACGGCTAGATCTTCAATAATTCGCTCGTAGCGATAATATGCCAATGCCGGCAGGTTGATCTCCGTTTTGCCATAACCTTCGTAAAACATGGCTTCCTGCCGTTCATTCTTCCAAATGTCATCGATTCCCCCGCCGATGAACATCAGGTCACGCTCTTTGGGCGCCAGGATGGGATTGTCCCAATCCACGATGTAAAGCTCATCATTTTCACCGATCAGGATATTCCCGCCATGGACATCGGTATGACATAAAGCCAGTTCCGACGATCTGGACTGAAGTTCTGAAGCAAGTGCTTCAGCGCGTTCGACGAGCAGATTGATCTCATCTCGCCTGGACTTCATAAAGTTCGCTAATTTTGCGGCAGTTGGTTCATCAAAAGTGTTATTTTCAATTTGCGTCTGAAAAGTCTTTAGAAGTCCACGCCAGTGCGGAGAATACATTTCTTTCGGGATCAGTCGCTTGAGTTCTGATGGGATCTGTGCGCCGTGAATGCCTTTGAGCGCCGCGCCGAGGGTCCGCCTATGCCGATCCGACAATTCCATGCTGAAGCCATCTCTCCCCTCAACGAAGGGGTAAAGGATGAGCTTGTATTCGCCGAAGTCCGCGTGCTGTTGTTTCGAATTGGTTTCCAGGGGGACAAGGATCGCCTGGACACCCTGCTCTTTGAGAAGGATGGGAACGCGCACGATAATTTGATCAAAGTTCTTTCGCAACTTCAGGAAGTATGCCGTTCCAGCCTCTGTCAGGACGCGATAAACGACTGTGTTTTCATCCGCGCCGAGAGGCAGGAATTCAATTTGCGCGACGCGCAGATCATAATCTGCTTCCAAACGGAGAATAATCAGTTCGTCGGAGATGTTCGGTTTTTCAAGCATAAAACAAAAAGTTTCTTTTGGTATTCCTCACTTACTTTTTACCTGGCTTCAGTAACCGGAACGAGCAGACGAACCAAGGTGCCTCCCCCCGGCGCAGACACAATCTCCATGCGACCGTCAAACAGACTTAACTGATGGCGGATGGTGGCGAGCCCTGAGCTCGACTGCAAGTCATCTTCCTCGCTCATTTCTCCACTCCCTGGCTGCACAGGTGTATTGACCAGGAAGCCCTTGCCGTCGTCGCGTACTTCGATCTGAAGATTGTCATCTGACCACTGCAGCGCAACAACGGCCTTGCTGGCCTGGGCATGTTTGACCACATTGAAAAGCAACTCACGAACACAATTGAACAGAAGCACGTGTAAATCTTCGTCTGCGAGCGCAAACACACCGTTCGCCTGGAGCTCAATGGGTAAGCCGTAGCGCTGTCGCATCCGGGCAGCCAGCCAGTGGATGGCGTGCGACAACCCCTCATCCCGCAGGATCGGCGGACTGAGATCAATGCTAAGGTTACGCGTAACCATCAGGATCTCATCCAGTTGTGTTTCCATATCGGATGCGTCCTTCCGGGCTATCTCATTTGCCTCCGGAAGTTGATCGCGCAGAAATGTCAGCTGCATCCGGATTGCATAGATACGCTGCTGCAGATCATCATGCAGGATATGAGAAATTCGATGGCGCTCTTGCTGCACTGCTTTGATCAGATCTGAGGCGAGGTGGCGCACCTCCGCCGTTTTCTCGTGAACCTGCTGTTCCAGCGTTTCGTTGAGTAATTGCAATTGTTTCTGATGTTCACGCAGCGCGGCTTCGGCGCGGGCGCGTTCTGTGACGTCCAACACTTGAGAGCGCACGGAAATTAATTTGCCGTCCGCGCCCAGCAGTGCCGAGTTGTACCATTCACAGTCGATCACCGAACCGTCTTTGCAGTAGTTGCGATTGGCATGCACATTGCTTGCAGTACGCCCCGCGAACATGTCCACTGACAGACTCGCGACGCGTTGTGCATCGTCCTCGTGCACCCAGTGCAAATTCGCGATCGTTTTGTTCAGCACCTCTTCGGCGCGCCAACCAAACAGGCGCTCTGCACCTGCCGACCATTCCGTGATGCGGTACTCTGAGTCAAACGAGACAATCGCCAACGGCGAATTATTGATGTGCGCGTGCAGTTCCTGCATGGCTTGTGCCAAGGCCTGTTCCGCGCGCTTGCGCTCGGTGATGTCCATGATGAAGGCGATATGCTCATCGTGCCCTGGAAGTTCCGAGATGGTGAGTAACAGGGGGACCCGGCTGCCGTCCTTGCGAATGTATTCCTTCTCGTAGGGTCCGGCCGACCCGGTCGCGGCGAGCGTCGCGATCATCTGCCGGTCAAGCTCGGCATATTCCGGCGCCGTCAGCTGATCCCAGCCCAACTGATTGGCTTGGATTTCCTCGGGGCTGTAGCCGGTAAGCTTGTAGAAGGACATGTTTGCATCGAAGATCTTCCCGGTGCTGTCGCCGAATCCGATGGCGACCAGTGAGGTCTCGATCATCCGCCGCAAGCGCTCCTCGCTCGCGCGCAGCGCCTCCTCCGCTTGCCTGCGTTCAGTGATATCGCGTCCATAAATGTTGAGATAATGATTTTCAAGGATTGGCACGAGTTGTAGTAAGAAAATGCGTCCATTACATTCCAACATCGCTTCGCCGGGCACACCCAAGCGGAATCGCTCCGTCACCTTTTCGCGCCACATCTCCGGGATTGGCGTGCCGATTGAGCAATTCCAATGATCGAATATTTTTTGGCTTGCCCGGTTGCCAAAGAGCACCACGCCTTCCTGGCTGACACGCAAGATTGGATTGGGATTCTCCTGGGGGAATTTAGCCATCGACTCGGTCTCCGCTTGCAAGCGCTTGTGTTCGGTGATATCCGAGCCGAGAACCGTGATTCCCTCCCCGGAGGGAAAAACAGTGATTTTGTACCAGGCATCGGTATATTTCCCAGGCATTTCAAAGCGCCGTGTTTCCCTCTTTTCCATAGCTGCGCGGAAGTTCTCTTCCAGGACCATCCCCACATGTTTGGGAAACATCTGCCAAACATTGTTCCCAACGAGATCTTCCGGTTCTTTTCCCAGTTTGGAAGTAAACTGCCTGTTGGCATAGACAAAAATCCAGTCCCGGTCAATCACGTAGAAGTCATCCTGGATACTTGCCAAAATATCGTTCAGCTTCTGATTGCTTCGTTCAAGTTGTTCCTCGGCGCGCTTGCGTTCGGTGATATCCAACATGGCGGCAATCGCGCCTCGGGATCGTCCCTGAGCATCGAAGAGCGGCTTTGCAAATGCATAAATAAATTTTTGAGAACCATCCTCAAAGCGCAGTTCGAGTTCATCCTCGCTGATTTCCATTCCCAGGCGAGCCGCCTTCTGCATCGGCAGATCCGGTGCGGGGACCTCAACCCCATTGCGGAATGTGCGGTAGGCGGGCCGTTCCTGAGCAGGCGCTGACTTGGAGATGTTCAGTTCCGGATTTTCCGGTAACCCCACCATACGGTATCCAGCCGGGTTCCCGCTGATGCGAACACATTCCGGATCGTGAGCGACAAAGATGGCGACCGGACTGACTTCCAGCAACGTTTCGATTTCTTCTGTGCGGGCGCGTAAGGACTCTTCCTTTTCCTTGCTTTTCTCGAATGCCAGCTCCTGGGGAGAAATGTCGCGATAAACCGCCAGATACCCGGTCACTTTTCCCTGTGTATCAAAAACGGCGCGGGCCGTATATTGAACGCGAAGGGACGAGCCGTCTTTGCGGCAGGGCTCATGTTCGCCACGCAGCGTTTCGCCGTGCTTCAACCTCGATTGTCTTTGTCTGCGGTCCTTTTTTTCTTCAGGAGTACTCACCGGCCAGAAGAGCCTGGCAGGAGTTTTCCCCAGGGCTTCCTGTGCTGTCCACCCATACATCTGCTCAGCGGCCGGGTTCCAATGGGTGATCCGCTCCTGAGCGTCAAACGCAACCACTGCATCAAAAGCGATCTCCAAAAAGCCAGCCATAAACCCGGGGTTCTGCAAATCGATCAAACCAGGTCTCAACGAGGACTCGTCCGGATCACCCGTATGCATATTCTAATATCCTTCGTGTTGTATGCTTAAAGTTACAGTTTAATGTCTGCCACCCTTTATTATACTCTTGCCCATTGCTGATGCCGGCTTGCCTGCTCCGTGGTTGAGATGCAAGCAGTCGAAATCACCGGTAAGCAAAATAGTTTTATTAGCGGATTATTCTTGATAAGCTGTTGGTTTCGATACGGGCGAGACAACCACTCGCCCTACTCAACCAACGGTGTATGCCTTGATTGCCAGCCCTGCGACCACACTCGTAAATGAATTCGATTCCCTGACCTTCTCCGTGCCAAAGATACGCCCAAGCATTTCCGTGAACAATGGGATATTCGATGAGCCGCCTGTTTTGACAACCGCATCGATTTCTGCCGGATCCAGCCCGGATTTGGCAATCGTATCCAGCAGAACTTTTTCCACATCGACCAGATAATGCTGGATATCGGTTTCGAACTGGTGACGGGTATAAAGTTCCCAAAGGGCAATATCTTTATCTTCCAGGCTGACGATCGTCGCGCCATCCTTCGAAAGGGCGATCTTGCCGGCTTCCACGCGGTTATAAAAGGTGAAGGCGAGGTCGTTGTAGATCAGTCCCTGCAGAGACCTGACCTGAATGGGAGCGGTCCCCGCCTGGATGGCTTTCTCCAGGATGTTTTTGTTGATCGGCGTGCCCAGTTCGGGCAGGGCCATCCAATCGGGGATGGCCTGGATCATTTCCAGGATCTCGGGGTGGTGCTTGACCTGTCCCAGCCCAAAGTGCGGCAGCATGCGTTTCTCGATGATCGTGCGGTCGAAGTCACTGCCGGCGATGTCCACACCGCCGCTGGCATAGACCTCCCGTTTGCGCGGATCGCCGAGCCGCATCACGGCGATGTCGAGCGTGCCACCGCCGAAGTCGAAGATCACGACGTTCTGCGGCTTGGGGATGGATTGCTCATAATCGAGGGCGGCGGCAATAGGCTCCAGTTCAAAGTCCACTTCGTGGAAGCCGGCTTCGTGTGCAGCCTGACGGAGTATCTCCTGTGCTTTCCGATCCTGTTCCGGCGACTCGGAAAACTTAACGGGTCGTCCAAGCGTCACAGAATGGATCGGTTCGCGCAGAATATCCTCTGCTCGTTGTTTCAGCAAACTCAAATAAGTTTTTGCCAGATCGCCCACCGTGAAATAGCGCTCGAAGACCTGCGTGCCAGTGTAGCTCTCCTTGCGGAGGGCGGTCTTGAGATACTGCAGCAGACGCCCCGGCTTGAGTTCATCCACGTAGACAAAAACATCACGCACGTAGTGCATGTCCGCGCCATAGACGTCGATCTCGCCCGCCCACTGCTTCACGTAATGCCGGTGACGGTTGACATTGTCGCGGTAATAATTCTCCACAGCCTCCTGCCCGATCGAAGTGCGGTAATCACGCGTGATGTACAGCACGGTCTTGATCACTTCAGGCAGGACGTTCTTCGGATCGACGGGGAGCAGCTTGACGTACTGGCCGTCGTAGACCGCGACGCCGGAATTGGATGTGCCGAAGTCAATGCCAACTTTGATACTCATCGCTGCACCTCAGCCGGGATTACGCCGATGGACAGGATCAAGCCTCCGGCTTCGATCGAACCAGCGCCAGTCAGGGCTTCCGCCAAATGGACGTTGAGACTCCCCGTCGCGTCCAGCGCCACGATCCGGTCCTGCTCCTGAACAGACGCCGCGCCGATAAAGCGGACTCCCTGCCCGAGCCGCGCGGGTGGGATGAGCGCCTGTCCCTTTGCCAGTCCGGATTTTGACAGCTCAAGGTTGGCGCTGTCACGCTGAATGACTTTGCCGGTCTGAGTCACGAAGAGCATGGACTGATCGGAACGCGGCACAAAGGAGCCGATCACATAATCGGTTGCCGTCAGGCGGATGCGCTCCTCGGCGCTGTAGGGCAAGGCATCCACATCCAGTCCCAGCAGATGACCTTCGATGGTGACAACGGCGAAGAGATCCTTCTTCTGGCAGAGCGTGACGTCAAACGGCTGGTCAGACTTCTGCAGCGTGCTCTTGCCCAGATAATGATTGCCCAGGATGGACTGCGCCATGGACGTCATCGTTTTCTTCACACAACCGCGCCGGCTGACCTGCAGGAAAAACTCGGAGAGGGGAAGATGGGTGAGGGGGGCAATACAAGCCAGCATTTCGCCTGCGCGCGGTTCATCGGGCAGGGCGGCTTGCTCCCAGGACCAGGCGCTGCCAACTTCCATCGTCGCGATGTCCGCGACCGCGCAGGTGCTGACCCTTCCTGAAGTGAAGAGCAGCAGCACTTCTTCATTCGAGGGGATTGCAAGCAGGCGCGGCTGTTCGCCCGTCGCGAGGGTTTCATCCGCGATGCGGCCCAGGGATCGAGCATCCGCCTCGACTTCGATCCGCAAGATCCGACCGTAGATGTTGTAGGCAAGCAGGCTCAGCGACGACGTTTCCGCCGGGTTGACCGGGAGCTCCGCCAGCAGGGACTCATCCGCACCGAAACGCCGCTTGAGCAGATCGAGCTGGTATTCCAGGTGTGAAATACGCTTCTGATATTCCTCGACGCGCGTGCCATTCTGCAAGGCGATGTTTTCTGACAGCAGTTCCTCATTCCGCTCGGTCAGCTCACGCAAACGCCTGGCAATTAGCTTCACAATTGTGATGGCCGATGCGGGTCGTGCCTCGGCTTCTTTCATCCATTCGTCAATTTTGTGGGAAAAGGAAGACATGATGGGGTTCCTCGAACCAATAATTATACTTGAAGGGTATCCGCCCGCGCGGGGTTTTGTAGCTGGAAGATGCAAAGTGGGCGTCGTGTTCGTCGCAACGTCTCCCCTGAAATACTTGTCAATGTGTAGAGCTGCCAATAGGGACATCCCTATGCTCAAATTTCGCAAATCCCCAATTGACTAGACCTCCTGTCATGAACATAATATCCCCCTGTGACTTGCCTTCAACGATGACCAACAAATGTGTTGAAGAATTGTTGACTGAGATAAGTAAAATTCGTGTCTCGAGCGGATCAGATGCTTTCCGACCAAAAAGAGAATTGAGAAAGGTCATCTCGCTCGAGCTATTTAGTAACCTGCCCGGAGAGGGCCAGGTTGAAAGGAAAAGGCAAAATGGATATTAATGAATGGGGTGCTGCTCTAGTGGCATCGTTTACTACCGCACTCAGTCTGTTTTTGGCAGCGATTCCGCGCATTATCGGTTTCCTGGTGATTATCGTCATTGGCTGGTTCATCTCAGGACTGCTGGCGGCTGGCGTCGCCGCGCTTCTGCGTGCCGTACGCTTTAATGAGTTGGCACAGAGTTCCGGCTTTGGCGGGTTTGTACGAAACATGGGCGTGCGGAAGGATCCCTCCGGATTGCTTGCCGATATCGTCAAATGGTTTGTGCGCTTAATTGTATTGGTCGTGGCTTTCGACGCACTTGGCTTACCGGCGGTTTCGTCTATACTTCAGCAGTTCCTGCTCTGGATCCCGAACCTGGTTGTGGCGGTCGTGGTGCTCGTGATTGCTGGTCTCGCCGCCAACGCGTTGGGCAACCTGATCCGTGGCGCAACGGCACAGGCTGGGTTTGATAATCCGGATCTGCTGGCAACGATCGCACGTGTGGCTGTCTGGGGCTTTGGCATTGTTATCGCGGTCAATCAGATCGGAGTTGCTCAAACCCTGGTCAATACCCTCTTTATGGGTTTTGTTGGGGCACTGGCTCTGGCAGCTGGCTTGGCATTTGGGCTTGGGGGCCGCGATACTGCCGGACAGATTGTGCAGAACTGGTATAACCGGGGGCGCGCAACTCAGCCGAAGATGGAGCGCGCTGCCGAGAATATCGAACGCCAGGCTGGACGCAACATGCCCTCCACCCGGGGAGCAGATGACTAGTTTGTAGACTACCCTCCTGCTAAAACTGTTCCGGCTGACTATCCACGCTGATGGTCAGCCGGATGTATTTAATAGACTTTATCGGGATTAACCTTTTATCCACAAAGTACACGAAGACACACGAATTTCTTTTGTTTTTTCGTGAAAATTCGTGCCCTTCGTGGAAGATTTTCTTATTTCCGATAATGTCTAATATCTAACAGTTAATTTGCCGTTGTTAATGCCAACTCGGGACGAGCTTCGGCTTCCTGCATCCATTCGTCAATTTTGTGAGAAAAGGAAGACAGGATGGGATTCCTCGAATCGGTCATCCATCTTGATAATCCTGTTGATCCCATGGTTATAATCAGGGATTGGCTGAAAGAATGCGCTACGTATTCCTCACCACAATCCCCTAAAGGGGATAACCATGAGCATAGGAGATCATCAGGGGCTTGTTTTTTCCCTGTTGGGACGATCATCGAACCTAGTCTATAGGATCAGTACAGGATCAGTACAGGATCAGTACAGGATTAGTACAGGATTATGGGTCCTCCTGTGGGTGAATACGGGAGGAAACGTGGAGGGATCATGGCGAGAGTAGTTCTTACCCCGGGTCTTCAACAACTACGCGGCAGGGTGGCGGGGTTTGTATACCGCGTGCGGAATGGAAAACAGACCCTCTCGAAGGCGCCGGACCTGTCCAGGGTAGCGTGGAGCCCGGCGCAGGGGGAACATCGTCAGCGCTTCCGGCGGGCCGTGGCCTATGCACGGGCTGCCATGGCGCAGGCAGGTGTGCGCTCCGTGGTGAATGGGTTGAGCAAGCCCAACAATTATCCACTTTCTTATAATTAAATCAATGCATCAACGCATACCCACTGTCCTGGCTCCCATGTTCGAATGTTATCTGTCGCAGATGGATCCGCGCTTGCCGGACTTTCTAAGCTCATTTTACGTGGTCGGCTCGATCGCGCTCGACGAATTCAATCCGCATTTTAGCGATGTGGATTTTGTCGCAGTGATCCGCCGTCCCGCGCAGAAGGACGAAATGCAAACCTTATGGAAAATTCATGCGGAAGTCGAGCAGCAGTACCCGCGCTGGAAACTCGAGGGGATGTATTTGCTTGAGAGCCAACTGGGCGGGACCGGTCCTTTTCTCGTCTACCACGATGGACTTCTCAAAACCCATCCTCCCGAGCCGGACCCGGTCACCTGGTGGATCTTGAAAAATCACGGCATCCCGCTGCTTGGCTCTGATCTACACGACTTGCCCATCAACGGTGACACAAACGTCCTGGTCGCGTGGACGCAGGAAAACCTGAACACATATTGGAAGGGCTGGACCCGGAAGCCAGGCAGGCTGCTCGTGTTGTTGACCGATTGGGGCATCCAATGGGCAGCCCTGGGCGTCGCGCGACAGTTTTATACCATTCGAGAAAAGGGGATCATTCCCAAGCGACGCGCGGGTGACTATGCTCTTTCCGCTGTTCCTGAGCGCTGGCATCGGATCATTCACGAAGCGATCAGGATACGGACAAAATCCGGGGCTCCGTTGTATCGATCCCGGCTGGCGAGAATGATCGCTGTCGTTAAATTCATGAAATATATCATGCGGGTCTCGAATGACAATCTGAAAGGCAAGTGAAAACGCGCCATGGAAAATACATTATATAATTATGGTCTGAAAGGACCGAACCATGGATGCCTCCATCAGCCGGGTAAACCGTTCCAAGGAAGCTGCTCGGGCAAGTTACAATCGTCTGAGCCGCTGGTATGACCTCGTTGCCGGGAGCACCGAGAAAAAGTATCGTGACTGGGGGCTGGAGAAGCTGTCTGCCCAGCCGGGCGAAAAGATCCTGGAAATTGGTTTTGGGACCGGGCACTGTCTGGTGTCCCTCGCAAAAGCCGTAGGACCGGGGGGAGGAGTGATCGGTCTCGACATTTCGGATGGGATGCTTGCCATCGCCCGCGAGCGCCTGCAGCGAGAGGGATTGGCTGAGCGCGCCGACCTGCACCTGGGCGATGCTGCCCAACTGGATTTTATCGAGGCAGGCAGCCTGGACGGCGTTTTCATGAGCTTTACCCTGGAACTGTTCGATAACCCCGAGATCCCGCGCGTGCTGCAGGAATGTCATCGCATTCTGAAGCCGGGCGGCAGGCTGGCGGTTGTCTCCATGACCAAAACGAACCCACCCGGCGTGGCGGTCCGCATGTACGAGTGGTTCCACGAACACATGCCTGACTACGCGGATTGCCGTCCGATCTTTGCCCGGCAGGCGCTCGAGCAAAGCGGATTTGTGATCCAGGATGTCAGTGTTTCCTCCATGTGGGGGCTGCCGGTGGAAATCGTTCTGGGAAAGAAAACGTGAAGATCATCTACATCGCCACCGGCGCAGCCAATATGTATTGCGGAAGCTGCATGCACGACAACGCGCTTGCCGCGGCACTGAAAGCCGCGGGGGAAGACGTTAGTCTGTTCCCGCTGTACACGCCGATGCGTTTGGATGAAGAAAATGTTGGCGAGCCCCACATCTTCTATGGCGGGATCAAGGCGTATTTGCTGCAGAAGTACCCGCGGCCATTCTTTGGGCGCAACCTTTTACTGCGGATGGCTGGTTCGCAGGCGCTCCTGCGTCTGATGCCTCGTTTCGACATTGGTTCGGCGGTGGACCCGAAAGCAAATGCAGAGATGACCATCTCCATTCTGAAGGGGGAGCAGGGGAACCAGCGTGAGCTGCTCCGGGAACTGGTCGTCTGGATCAAGTCAACTTATCAACCGGATCTTATTCACATCACAAACACGCTATTGATCGGCGTCGCGCGCGAGTTCAAGCGCTCGCTCCGGATTCCCATTACCTGTGGATTACATGGCGAGGATATTTTCCTGGAAGGGATGCCGCAGCCTTATCAAAGTGAGGCGCTGAACCTGATCCGTGAGCGTGCCCGGGATGTGGATCGCTTCCTGGCGATCAGTACTTATTATGCTGACATGTTTTCGAAATGGGTCGGACTGGATCGCTCCAAGGTCGAGGTTGTGTGGCCCGGGATCGCCCTGGATGACTATCGCAAGTTGACTGCCGAAACAACGACATCCCGCCCGCTGACGATCGGCTTCCTGGCACGCTTCGTCCCTGAAAAAGGGTTACATCTCCTTGTGGACGCATTTATCAGTCTTGTACGCTCGGGTGAATTTCCGAATCTGCGCCTGCTGGCGGGTGGCTATCTAAGCCGTGCGTATGACACCTATATCAATGGCATTCGCAAGACGATCAAAAACAATGGACTAGAAGATCGGATCAAGTTGCTGGGTACTCTGGAGCGCGCCGAAAAGCTGGATTTCTTCCGGCAGATCGATGTCTTCTCCGTCCCGGCGACCTATCGCGAACCAAAGGGCATATCCATTCTCGAAGCGCTTGCGAGTGGCGTGCCTGTCGTGCAGCCCGATCACGGAGCCTATCCGGAATGGGTCAATGCTACCCAGGGCGGTCTCCTGCATCGTCCGCATGACAGCCTCGATCTCGCTCAAAAGCTTGCTTTCGTCCTGCGGAATGTCGATTTGCGAAAGCGCATGAGCGGACGCGCGCAGCAAGCTGCCTGGGAAAAATTTTCCTCCGAACGCATGGCAGCTGCCACACAGGAAGTGTTTCAGCAATTGTGTTGATGAAAGTCATAAGAACCTCACCACGGAGAACACTGAGCACACAGCGTTTTATAATTTTCCTGGCGCTCTTCGCGGGCTTTGCGGTTCAATACTCTTGTCTGACATTAATTCGAGAAAATCAAAATCCCCTCTTGACTCATTCGGATCACTGGCATAGAATTGCGCCCAATATGCTTAAGTCGTCACGTTGGTTTGCGTACTACTTTTATTACGGCCTCCAAAACATGGTTGCCGTTGGTGACGCTTAAGTATAAAGAGAACCTCTGTATACTAAAGAAGAGCGAGACCACACGGTCCCGCTCTTTTATTTTATCTTCTCCTCACCCCTCTCCTGTCCCACCTCCTCTACGGATGGGAGAGGGGCCCGGGGTGAGGGCAAGGAGCGACACATGACCATTCGTGGCATTCGAGGTGCGACAACCGTTTCCGTTGATGAGCCTGACTTGATCCTTCAGGCCACCTGTGAATTGCTGGAAGCGATCCTTGATGAGAATGAAGGAATGAAGCTTGAAGATGTTGCCAGCGCCATTTTCACGGTGACGGACGATCTCACATCCACTTTCCCTGCCCAGGGCGCGCGTCAGATGGGCTGGGGGCTGGTCCCGATGATGTGCGCGCGTGAGATCCCTGTGCCCGGCAGCCTGCCGCGTGTGATCCGTGTACTGGTCCATTGGAATACGGCAATATTGCAGTCTGAAATCAAACATGTATATTTGCGTGGTGCGGTCAAATTAAGACCTGACCTGGTCGCCGCGCAATAACAACTGAACCTCGGTGGTCGAGACGCAAGCAGTCGAGACCACCAGTAAAAAGCAAACAGAAAATACTTTATAAACATGTGGTCCCGACCACCAAACCTATACAAAAAGGAAGAAGAGATTATGTTGATTATTATGAAACCCAACTCCACACCCCAACAGATCGAAAATGTGATCAACCGGATCAAGGAAGCGGGACTTGCCGCGCATCTGTCGCAGGGGGTGGAAACCACCCTGATCGGCGCGATCGGCGAGACGCACGATCTCCCGACTGAGAACTTCGAAGTGCTGGACGGTGTCGATATGGTCAAGCGCATTACCCAGCCGTTCAAGCTTGCTTCGAGGCAGTTCCATCCTGAAAACTCCATTTTCCCGATCGATGGTTTCCACGTGGGCGGAAACGACATTGTTGTCATCGCAGGTCCCTGCGCGGTGGAATCACGCTCGCAGATCCTTGAGACGGCTCATGCTGTGCGTGAAGCGGGTGCCAATGCCCTGCGCGGCGGCGTATTCAAACCGCGTACCTCACCGTACTCGTTCCAGGGTCTCGGCGAAGAAGGTCTCGAATACCTGGCGGAAGCGCGCGAACAAACGGGTATGCCCATAGTGGTCGAGATCATGTCGCAGACCCAACTGGACCTGATGGTGAAGTATGTCGACGTCCTTCAGGTGGGCGCGCGCAACATGCAGAACTTCAATCTCCTGCGTGCGATCGGCGAAACCCGTAAGAGTGTTTTGCTCAAGCGCGGCCTTTCCGCGACTGTGGAAGAGTTATTGATGTCCGCTGAGTACATTCTGGCGGGCGGCAATAAACAAGTCATGCTGTGTGAACGCGGCATCCGTACCTTTGAAACCGCCACGCGCAACACAACGGATATCAACGCGATCCCCGTCCTCAAAAG
>Ga0105104_10001369_pt1 | contig 18272 bp, 14 predicted proteins | sample PPLLaktember2015_3_FD_87034 | JGI IMG/M metagenome (GOLD analysis project Ga0105104, IMG submission 87034) | Freshwater sediment microbial communities from Prairie Pothole Lake near Jamestown, North Dakota, USA - PPLs Lake P7 Core (6) Depth... | ecosystem: Environmental > Aquatic > Freshwater >... | reverse complement strand
CGAACCACGGCTCGCAGCCATCCCGCCGTCGCTCGCCTTCTGGGCGAGCTATGGCGCGGCAGGCCGCAGTCGCCCTTCGCGACAGGGTCGACCGCGGAAGGAGTCGCTGCGCGGCGAAACGATCGTCAACGCAAACGAGCTCCGGGACTAGTGCGCCGGTCCGAGGATGATGGCGTTGATGAACAGCAGCGACGTCGCCTCCGCGAAGGCCCGGTAGTTCGGGTCCTCGGCGAACGCGATCACGTGGCCCTCGCCCAACGGCTGGTCGATCAGGAACGCCTTCTGTGGCAGCTGCTCCTTGGGGTTTTCCCACGCGAAGCCGGCGGCGATCAGCCGGTCCTTCGCGGCGTAAACGCCCACGTTGCGGCCCTTGTCGAGCTTGATCGGCGTGAAGATCCGCGGTCCCTCCCCCACCGCCTGGATCTCGTCGTCCACCCCGGCCGACAACCAGTGCTCGCGGTCCATCGCCACACGAAGGATGGCTCCCGGCACTGCATCCGGCGGCTCGCGCTCCGGCTGGATTGCCTGCTCGAGGTCGAACGGCTGTTTCGGTTCGGCGGCCTTCTTCTTCTCGTCCGCCGCCGGCTCGACGTCCGGCTTGCCGCCGCGCAACTCCGTGACGGTGTCGAGGAGGCCCACCTTCTCCCGCGTGGCCCACCGCGAGGCCTCGCCCAGCGTCACGAGCGTGCCGCCCGCCCGCACCCATTCCTTCAGGCGCCGGATGCCGTCGTCACCGAGGACCTCGGAGTAGCTGCCGGCGGGCAGCACGATCACGTCGTACCGTGCAAGGTCGGCCCGCCGGATGGTCGCGGTGCGGATGGCGGTGACCTTCTGGCCGAAGCGGCGCTCGATCACATAGCGCGTCCAACCCGCGGATTGGCTCTGGGTCGGGGTATCCCAGGCAAGGGCTACGCGCGGGGCCTTCAACGTCACCACCCGGTTGCTCCCGAGCGAGATGCCCTCGTCCACCCAGCTGCTGTCGATCGGTACCGCCTCCGCCCCATGGCGGGCGACAATCGCGCCCAGCTTCGCTGGGAGATCCGCGGGGTTGCCGGATACCCGGACGATGGCCGTGCCGATCGGGTACTTGCGCCCGCCGTGCGTGAACGCCTCGTCCGCGGTGCGGATCTTGAGGCCCGCCTGCAGCGCCTCGACCGTCGCGGCCGCTGTGCCAGACCCCCACGGTAAGAGGTAACCAACCTTCGCCGCAGGCAGCGTCGCGAGCGCCTTGTCCGCCGTGGCGGCCGTCACCGCGCTGGCCCTGGCCGTGGTGGCCTGCGCGCTGGGCACGACCTCGAGGTCGAACAGCAGCGGCAGGCTCCACGCCGTCATGTCGTAAATCTGGTCGCCCAGGCGCTTCTTGCGACGGCGCTCCTGCTCCTTGAGGAACTTCTCGTCCATCTGGATCGCGGGGTCGATGATGTTACGCAGGAGGCGCGAGGATGGCTGCGCCACTGGCACGATGAGCGTGCCGGCCGGCAATGTCCGGTTGGCCATCTTGATCGGCTCGTCGGACCGCTTCAGCTCGATCCCGTGCATGGCCAGGAGGCGTCCCAGGCGCTCCACGCGCGCCGGGTCGCCGGACGGCGGGATGAGGTACTCGCGCACGGTGCCGCGCTCGACCTCCTGCACGGCGCTGCGGCGGTACTCCAGGAAATCGCGGAGAATCCCCTCGCGGTTGCGGGCGGCCGTCTCGGCGCTCGTGATCGCCGCCGTGAAATGCTGCACGATGCCCTGCCGATAGGTCAGCAGGCTCTCGTCGTCGCGCCGGAAGACGAGGCCGCGCGGCGAGGCCTGCTCGAAGGTCATCCCGACCGCGCCCTGGAAGATCGGCCAGGACTCGCCATAGCCCGGATAGAACGAATCGAATACCTCGCGTACGAAATACGGAAACCCGCGCTCGTCGAAGCGGCGCGCGTTCTCGCGCCCCACCCTCGTCAGCCACTCGAACTGCCTGGGGGTGATGAAGGGGTTGGCCGGGTCGGCTGGCGGCGCGAAGTAGTAGGTGGAGTCGCCGCCCATCTCGTGCAGGTCCGCGACGACGTGCGGGTACCATTGCAAGGCGAACGCCACGCGGCCGCGCGTCTCGGGCTGTGACAAGGCCAGCCAGTCCCGGTTCATGTCGAACAGGTAATGGTTCGAGCGGCCGCCCGGCCAGCCTTCGTCACGCTCCGCGGCCACCGGGTCCGGGTCGGGCAACGCTGCAACGCCCAGCGAGTTCACCGCGATGAAGCGGGCCCGCCCGTCGGGATTCTGCAGCGGGTCGATCAGGACGATCGAGTCGCGCAGGATCACATCCACGCCAGGGTTCTCCCGCGCCGCGAGCAGGTGGTAAGCCTCGGCCAGCGCCGCGTCGGACGACGTGATCTCGTTACCGTGCACGGAGTGGATCAGCCAGGTCACGACAGGCAACTCTTTCACGAGCCGATCGGCGTCCGCCGCGGAGAGGCCGCGCGGGTCCGCAAGCCGCCGCAGGTCGGCCTTCAACTGGTCCAAGTGGGTGATGCGCTCGGGCGACCCGACGATCAATACGTGTAGCGGGCGGCCCTGCCAGCTCCGGGCGTACTCGACCAGACGCGTCCTGGCCGGGTCCGCGGCGACGAGGGCCTTCAGGTAGGCGGTGATCTCGTCCGGGGTGGTGATCTTCTCCCCGACGTCGTGGCCGACCACCTGCTGCAGCGTCGGGACCTTGGGGTCGTAGCGGGTGCCGGGCGAGAGTTCCGGCTTCTGGGCCGCGGCGGCGGCGCTTTGCGAGACGACGAGCGCGAGAACGAGCGGGACGATCATCGAACCTCCTCGTGCGGCGCCGCCGGGCGCCGCACCACGGTTACTTCGCAAGCCGCAATTCTACCCTCGCCGCCTGGCCGGCGGTCACCGTGACGCGAACGGCGCTCGGCGCCAGCGCCTCCAGGGTGTCAGCATCTGCGGCCGGCGGGCCAGAGGTCGGGAGAGCGACGGCCACTGCCCGATACTGCCCGGGCAGGACCATGGTGAAGGTGAAGGCGCCGGCAGGAACCGTGGTCACCGGTTGAGGAACGCCTCCGCCCGGCACCGACGTCGGCCGCGCGGGCATGGGGCGGGCAAAGAGGATGCGCGGAGAACCAAGTGCCCGTCTCGACATCGGATCGTCCAGTTCCGGCTGAACGGGGAGATCCTACATCACAAGAGGGCTTCGGGGATGTCCACGGCTAGCGAACAGGCCTGAAGGCCTGCTCTTCACTGATCGGTCAACGCCACGACCGGGCTGACACGCGACGCCCGGCGTGCGGGCAGCACGCAGGCGGCAACGGCGACCATCACGAGGACGGCGGAGGCCGTCATCAGCAGCCGGGGATCCGTCGCGCGCACGTCGTACAACTGGCTTTGCAGCACGCGCCCGACGGCCAGCGCGCCGGCGAGGCCGAGGCCCGCTCCGACCGCGACGAGCGTCATGCCCTCCGCAAGCACCAGGCGGAAGATGCCCGCCGCGTTCTCACCGAGAGCCATCCGGATCCCAATCTCCCGGCGCCGCTGCGCGACCTGGTAGGCGAGCATCCCGTAGATGCCGACCGCGGCCAGGAACAGCGCGACCCCGCCGAAGGCCATGGCGAGGACCATCGGCGCCCGCCGGGTCACCAGGGATTCGTCAACCCGAACCGCCAGCGCCTTGACACGGAAGAACGGGACTTCGGGATCGACGGCCGCGAGCTCGCGCCGCACGGCCGGCAGCACCAGGCCGGGGTCCGCCGAGGCGTGTACCGCGAGATAGAGCGTCCGCGTCGGCATCTGGGCGTACGGGAAATACACCGCACCGAGGCGCTCGTCGCCGCCGACGAGCCCCTGCATCTTCACGCTGCTCACGACGCCGACCACCGTGTGGCGGGGGGCCTTGGCGCTCGGGTGGACCACGTCGTCGGCGCTGTCTGGCTGCACGAGCCGTTTGCCAATCGGGTTCTCACCGGGCCAGAACCGCTTCGCCAGCCGGTCGTCCACGATCACCACCAGCGGCGACGACTCGTTGTCGGCTTCGGTAAACCGGCGCCCGGAGAGCAGGCGGATACCCATCGTCTCCATGTAACCCGCGCTGATGCTGCTGCGGGCCGGCGAGATGAGCGCGTCGCCGGGCCTCGGCTCGTACCCGTCTGGCAGCATCACGCTGTCGTTGAAGTTGTCGCCGAATGGCAGCGAGTTCGTCCAGCCGGCTTTTGTCACGCCCGGCAGTACCTTGACCCGATCCATGGCTCGCCGCGCGTACGCGCGCAGCTCCGCATCGCCTGCGTAACGGGCGGGCGGCAGGTTCAGACTGCCCGTCAGGACACCCGCTGACACGAACCCGGGGTCGATGGCCGTCACGTGGCGGAAGCTCGCAAACAGCAGCGCCGCCCCAACGAGCAGGACCAGCGCGAATGCCACCTCCACCGCCACCAGGGCGCGGCGGACGAGGCGGGCCGATCGGCTGGCGCTGCCGGTGCGTCCCTCCTCGCGAAACGCCTGGACCAGGTGGCGCCCGCCAAAGCGCGCGGATGGGATGAGGCCCACCAGCGCGCCCACTGCGAGAGTGATCAACATCGTGTACACAACCACCGCCACGTCGAGGCTGACCTCGGAAGCACGCGGCAGCTGCTCGAGGCCCAGCCGGTCCAGCAGCCGCAGCACCCCGTAGGCAACCAGCAAGCCGAGCGCTCCACCGGCCGCAGCCACCAGGGTTGTCTCGGTCAGCGTCTGCCGGACCAAGCGAGCGAAGCCTGCCCCGAGCGCATGCCTGGTGGCCATCTCCTTCATCCGGACGCTGGAACGCGCCAGCACCAGGCTCGTCACGTTCACGGCCCCGATCAGGAGGACGAACGCGGCGCCGCCCCAGAGCAGGTAAAGCGTGCGCGAGAAGCTTTCCACTATCGAGGCCTGCAGCGGCTGGACCTTCGTGTTGAAGCCGACATCAACCAGGATCTGCTTGAACTGCGGGAACCGCTCCAGGTTGCGGGCGTTGAGGGCGTCAATCTGTTCCTGCGCGAGCCGAATGCTGGCATCGCGCTTCAGGCGGCCGAGCATCACCCAGCTGTTGGAGTGCCGGTTGTCGTCGGACCGGTCCTCCGGCTTGAAGGCCACGGGGACCCACAAGTCGATGCCGGGCGTGGTGAAACGGAAGTCCGGCGGGAGGACGCCAACGATGGTATGCGGCCGCCCGTTGAGGCGCAGCTCCGATCCGACGGCGCTGTCCTTCCCCGCGAAGAGGCGCTGCCAGAGCCCGTAACTGAGCACGACCTTGCGCTCGTTGCCCGGCTCGCCGTCCTCCGAGTTGAACGTGCGGCCCCTGATCGCCTTGGCCCGCAGCAGGGGGAAGAGCGTGGTGGTGGCCTGCATGCCCGACACGCGCTCGGCTTCCGACCCCCGGCCGCCAATCGTCTGCCCGCCCTGCCGATACATCGCCAGCTGCTCGAACGCCGTCGTCTCACGCTGCCGGTCGTAGTAGTCGGGCACGCCCGACCACGCCCTGACCGCCCCGGCCTTGGGGTAGCTGTTGTAGACGACCACCAACCGGTCGGCGTCCTCGAAGGCGAGCGGGCGCAGCAGGACGGCGTTGACGATGCAGAACACCGCGGCGTTGGCGCCGATGGTGAGCGCCAGGGTCAGGACGGCCGTCGTGGTGAACGCCTTGTCCTTGAACAGGAGGCGGGCGGCGAAACGCAGATCCTGAAACAGCTGGTTCATGGTTCCCCCCAATCCTGCGCGTGCTCGTTCGCCGCAGGCCCGCTCGTCGTCGTGACCCGATCGCGGTGTCTGCCTGATCTATCTACGCATCGGGGCGTTGGAGGGTTCTGCTGGGGTGGTCAGCGCCGGGCGAGCAGCATGATGGTGATGTCGTCGTGCTGAGGAGCGGGGCCAGCAAAGGCGTCGATCGCGGCGACGACGCGAGCAACGGCAAGCTCCGCCGCGGAGGCCGGACCGGCCGAGCGAAGGGTGTCCATCACCCGTTCCTCGCCGAACTCGTCCTCGGCGACGTTCCACGCCTCTGTCACTCCATCGGAGAAGAGCGCCAGGCGATCCCCCGGGCCCAGCTCGATTCGCTTCTCGTCCCACCCGATGCCGCGCAGGAGTCCGATCGGCGGGCCGCACGGCTCCAGGGCTTCGACTGCGCCCCCCGCCCGGACGAGCAGGCCGCGGGTGTGCCCAGCATTGACGTAAGACCCGATCCCGGAGGCGGGGTCGATGCGGGCGAGAATCGCCGTGGCGTACTTGTTCCCCGGCGTCGTGGCGAAGAGGAGCGCGTTGGTTTCCTCGACGAGGTCGAGCAGCGACGGGGTTCGCCCGTGCAGGGCGCGCAGGGTCGCCTGGATCGTGCTCATCAGGAGGGACGCGGGCAGTCCTTTTCCCGACACGTCGGCTACGCAGAGCAGGCACGGTCCGGCCAGGCTGCCATCGGCCGCAGGGATGGCGTCGTAGTAGTCGCCACCCACCTGGCTGGCCGGCCGGTTGAACGCCGCCAACTCGTAACCGGGCCACGCGGGCAACGCCGAGGGAAACAGCCCCTGCTGAATGCTCGCGGCCAGCGCCAGCTCCTGCTCGACCCTGCGCCGGGCGAGGGTCTCGCGCAGCCTCCACGCGTTCTCGAACGCCACCGCCGCCTGCGCGACCAGGGCTGCCGCGAACTCCCGGCTGGCCTCCGGGAACTCGAGCCCCGCGGGGCGCGGCCCGAGGAGCACGAACCCGCGGACGGCGGCCGAACGGATGGGCAGCAGCAGGATTGCGTTCTGAGCCCGCAGCACGCGGCCAGGTTCGTCGTCCACCGGCAGGTCCGCGACCGACACCACCTCGTGAAGCCCCGCGAGCCAGGGCTCCCAGGATCGCGGGTCGTCCAGCGATATCCCCCGCGGGCGCTGGACCATCGCGTGGCCCTGCATCCACGCCACCACCAGGGAGCGGCTGACGGCCCATCGGCCGGCCAGCGAGAGCGCGAGCAGCTGGGCCACGTCTTCCGGCTCCTGCGCCGCGGCGAAGCCCTGCACCATTTCGAGCACCGTGCGCAGTTCCTGGACGCGCTGGCTCAGCGCCGCCGCCAGCCGTTCCGCCTCGCTGTGCGCGCTGGCATTGGCGATGGCGCTCGAGGCGATGCCGAGGAGCGCGTTGATGAAGGAGCGCTCCTCTTCGAGGCGCGCCGCCGCAGGTGCGGCGAGGCCGAGAAGGCCGATGGGCGGAAACCCGATGGGCAGGAGCAGTCCCATCCCCGCGGCCTCCGCCGCATGGGCGTCGAGCGGCTGCCCCACCGCGAGGCCCGACACCCCGCGGGCAAGCGCCACCCGCATCTCGCCCTCGGCGTCCGTCACGCCGATGCAGGCGCGCGTCACCAGCAGGCGTCCCATCACCGTTCGCAGCAGGTGGCGGAGCAGTTCGTCGAGGTGCAGGGAGCCGTGCAGCAGCTCGGCCGATTCAAGGAGCGCTTCGAGGCGGGACGTGTCGAGAGCGGCCATGGCGTTCAACGGGTCCGGTGGGCAGCACGCTGGGCTCAGGACGCGGACGGCTTGCGGAGGCGCTTGATCATTCGCAGCTCGTTGCGCTGGCCGGGCGTGATCTCGTAGTGCACCTCGTCCATCAGGCTCTTCATCAACTGCATGCCGAGGCCGCCGGTCCGGCGCTCGGCCACGAGCGTCCGGAGGTCCTCCGCCGGGACCGCGGTCGGATCGAACCCGAGCCCCGTGTCCTCGACAATCACCTGCAAGACCTCTTCGTCGAAGACCGCGCGGACGGTCACCTCCTTCGACACGTCGGACCCGTACGCGTGCTCGATGACGTTCGTGCACGCCTCGTCCACCGCCAGCTCCAGCTTCGAGATCGCCCCGTCGTCCAGGCCGGCCTGCGACCCGACGTGCGCGGCGAACTCCCGGATCATCGCGAGGTTCTCGGTCGTGGATGGCACCTGCAGCCTGAACTTCCGCTCGATGATGCCCATCTCACGCCTCCTTTCGAGGGGCGTCGGCGTAGCGCCGCGCCGCGGCCGGCACGTCCTCGACGATGTCGAAGACCGAGGAGAAGCCGAGCATGTCGAAGACCTCGCGGACGCGAGGGATCAGGCCGCAGACCTTGATGTCACCGCCGTGATCGCGCGCCTCCTCGACGAACCCCATGAAGACGCCGAGGCCGGCCGAGGAGATGTAGGTCAGCTTGCCGCACTCCACGATCAGGCGGTGGCGCCCGGCGGCCAGTTCCTGCTGGATGGCCTGCTCGAACTGCCGCGCCGTATGGGCGTCCACGAACCCGCCGATGTGGATGATCGCCAGGTCGCCCTGGTACGACGTGTCGAGGACAAACGGGTCGCGCATGGCGGACAGTATAGAACAGTAGGCAGCAGGCTGTAGGCAGCAGGCAGCAGGCAGCAGGCAGCAGGCAGTAGGCAGTAGGCAGTAGGCAGTAGGCAGTAGAGCAGTTAGCCCGGAGCCTGGAGTCCAGGAGCGTGTTGTAGGATGGTGCCCATGCACGATACCCCGCGACTGCATCAGTCTGCTTCCGGTTACGACCTGACCCGCCCGGACGCCGAGACGATCGAACGCCTCGCGTCGGGGTTGACGCCCGAGGAACGGCGCGTCGTGCTGAACCAGGGAACCGAGCCACCGTTTTGCGGCAACCTGCTGGACAACAAGCGCGACGGGACCTACGCCTGCCGCCTCTGCGGGCTTCCGCTATTCCGGTCCTCCTCGAAGTTCAACTCGGGGACCGGCTGGCCGAGCTTCCAACAGCCGTTCGATCCCGAGCACATCCGTGAACTGGTTGACGGGAGCCACGGGATGACGCGCACCGAGGTTCGCTGCGCGAGGTGCGACGGCCACCTTGGCCATGTCTTCCCCGATGGCCCGCGGCCCACCGGCCTGCGCTACTGCGTCAACTCCGCATCGGTCGAGTTCTTCGGCGAGGGAGAGGACCTCCCCCGGCGGATTTAGTGCGATACTCGTCGGTACTCGGTTGCGTTGCCCGCCCGCCCCCGCGGCGATTCCCGCCGCGCCTCGCGCGGGTTTTGTTCCGGATCCAGCCATGCATGCCTGGATCGCCTGGCTGGCGCTGGTTTCGTTCGCCGGCCTTACCACCCCGCTCCCCGCGCCTCAATCGGTCCAGCCGCCCGCTGACCGAGAGCCGGACCGCGGCTTCTTCCCCTACCTCGGCAGGATCGTCTCGGGTTCAGGACTGGCCGCGGGAGTGGGCTATCGGTACGAAGAAATCCTCGGGTCGCTGGTCGGGGCCGAGGCGACCGCGGGGTGGTCCGTGCGCGGATACCAGCTGTACCGAACGCGCGCCGGGCTCATCAACGACGCGCGCCGCACCCTGGAACTCCGACAGGCCGACGCGGGTGTCGCCTCGATGTTCAACGATACCGCCGTGAAGCGGCCCGGCGCCGCCCTCTATACGGAGATCCGTTACCGGAGTTACCCGCGCCACCCGTACTACGGGATCGGCGGTGAGTCGAAGCGGGACGATGTGTCCGCGTTCAAGCTGCGGGGCCCGGCTTACGACCTGGTCGGCCAATGGCAAGTCTCCCCGTCGTTCGGTCTCTCGGGCCGCGCCGGCTTGCTCGAATCGGAGGTCGGTCCGCGACGCGGCGACTCCAAGCGGCCGTCGGTGGAGGAGCGTTTCGACCCCGTGTCCATCCCGGGTTTCCTCACCACCCCGACCTACACCGTTCTCGGCGTCGGAGCCGCCCTCGACCGGCGCGACAGCCCGCGCGACCCGACCCGCGGCTTCTTCGCGGGCGCCACCGCGTGGCGGTTCGAGGCGTCCGGCCGGCAGTACGACTTCACGCGCGTCACGCTTGACGCCCGCGGGTACATCCCGTCATCCGGGCCCCTGCCCGGCGTGATCGCCCTTCGGCTTCTCCTGTCGGGAGACCACACCGCGCCGAGCAGCCTGGTGCCCTTCTTCCTGCTTCAGACGGTGGGGGGCGCCGAGACGCTTCGGAGCTACCCGAGCCATCGCTGGCGCGAACGGGCGCTCGCCCACGTCACCGCCGAGTACCGGTGGCAGCCGCACCGGCTGGTGGAAATCGCGCCATTCGTCGACATCGCGTCTCTCGCCTCGACGTTCGAATCCCTGTCCGCGCGCCGACGGCTCTACAGCTATGGAGTGGCGCTGCGCGGTCGCTGGAAAGGCCGCGTGCTCGGCCGGCTGGAGTGGGCTCTCGGCCCGGAGGGCGGGCGCGTGCTTCTCTTTGCCGGGCCCCTTTTCTGAAGCAGGCCTGTCCCGACCATTGATGCTGGGGCAGAACCACCCCTTCAGCCTGTCCTTATCTCAGCGCCACGACCGGCTCCACCGCCATCGCACGGCGCGCGGGACGGTATCCGGCCCAGCCTGAATTCTCAATTCTTCTTCGGGACGATCGTCACGTGGCCGTCCTTTTCGACGACCGCGTACCGGACGTCCTTCAAGGTCGCGAGCCCCTGGAGCTGCCGTGCCGCCGACAAGACGTCCTGCTCGTCCACTCGCTCCTTGTCCATCCGCCCCCGGTGGATCCGGCCGTCCTCGATGATGACGATCGGCGCATCCTCGAGCACCCGTTCGAAACGCGGGAACCGCTGCTTCAAGAGCGAAACCACTACGTTCATGCCGACGAGCGTCACGACCAGCAGGGCCGCCCCCGTCAGCGAGTTGTCGGAGTCCACCATCGCCTGCTGGATCGCCTCGCTGACGATCAATGTCAGCACGAGGTCGAAGGTGCTGATCTGGCCCAACGTGCGCTTCCCCGCGATCCTGAAGAGCACGAGCAGGAAGACGTACACGAAGACGCCACGGAAGACCGTGTCCATGCGCCCCCTTCACGGAAAGACGAACTGCCGGAACCCGACGCGCTCGCGCCCGTGCGTCAGGCCGACCTCCGCGGTCCGCAGGAAATACTGGTCGGGGATGACGCGGAAGAGAATCCGTGCCGGCTGTCCGGCTTCCACGTCGAACGAGTACACGAGGTAGTCGCCCGAGATCAGGACCGACTCCGGCGGAGGCTCGACGCCCTCGACCTGGAGACCCTGGAGATAGCTCAGTGAAACGAGGATGCGAACCGTGGCGGCCTCGAGTGCCTGTGGGGCGACCGTCACCCGTAACTCGGCCGGAGACCCGTGCCGGGTGAAACGCTCGTAGTCGACTCGGAGTGCCCCCCTCTGCGAGGTGCGGGTTGCGGAAGCCAGGGGCCCGCGGCCGAACAGCCCCGCCAGGCCCGCCAGAACGAACAGCCCGATGACAGCCCACCCGATCCGCTGGGCCCGCCAGTTGCGTCTCTCGAAGGGCAGGTCCTGGTGGATCTCGAGGTCGCCGACCTCTTGTGGTTCCTCCACGCCACAGCCGTGTGCAACCCGCGCGCCGGCCGGCCGAGCACGGGCGTCAGGCGCCGATGCCCAGGATCCGGTCGTCCCGGCTGCTCGCCCGCGTCCCCTTGAAATCAGTCATCGCGTCGATGATCCCGATGATGGCCGCGTGCGCCGGGAACATCCAGGCGCCCGGCCCCCGGCCGAAGCCGAACAACATCGGCGCCGCAGCCAGCGCAGCGCTCTGACCCATGCTCACCTGCGCGTGCCGGCTGAAGCTCATCGCAGGGAAGAGTCCGCCCGGGAATCTCGTGCTCAGCACCGTTCCCAGCTCCGACACGCCGGCCGCCAGCGCGGTCACCGCGGCGCGGCGGTTGCGGTTCCAGAGCCAGGCGCCGGCGAGAAAGGTGGCGCCGACGATTAGATAATCGAGCGCCGCATGGGTGCTGGGCGAGATGACCTTGGGCAGGCGTTCCACTGCCTTTTCCGTCGCCGAGTTGCTTTGTGCCATCGCTGCGTCCCCGCGCCGCGGGTTTCCGCGGCATCTGCTGCGCGTGGATTCGCGCGCGATGACAGAAACCAAGAAGCGTGCCCGGCGCGTGACAGTCGTAGGCGGAAGGCGGAGGGCGGGAGGCGGGGGACGGAAGGCGGGAAGAAGCGAAGGCGGGAGCGCGGCCGCCTTGCCGAACCGACCGGGCTCGACTCTCGTCAGATGATCTATTCCCTACGAGGTGACCGATGCTCCGATTCCGCGTGCTCGCCCTCTCCACCGCATTTCTGGCCGGCCCGTTCCTCAGCACGGCCCGGGTTGTCCAGGCCCACGACGCTCCGCAAGTCGTGTCCGCCGCGTGGCTCGCCGACCACCTGAAGGACCGCAACCTGGTGCTGCTGCACGTGGGCGAAAAGGCCGGCTACGACGCGGGACACATCCCGGGCGCCCAGTACATCGCCCTTGCCGACATCTCCACGCCGCGCGGGGAAGGGCTCACCCTCGAGTTGCCGCCTGTCGAGCGCCTCGAGGTCGTCCTGGAAGGACTGGGCATCAGCGACGACAGCCGGATCGTCGTCTACTACGGGAAGGACTGGGTGAGCCCCGCGACCCGCGTGATCTTCACACTTGACTCCCTCGGGCTTGGCGGCAGGACTTCCCTCCTGGACGGCGGCATGCCCGCGTGGGTGGCCAATGGGCAGCCAACCAGTGCTGAGTCGGGGACGCCCGCAAAAGGCTCGCTGACGCCGCGAGCGCAAGCGACAACCGTGGACGGCGCGTGGATGGACGCGAACCTCGGCAAGCCCGGCCACGTGGTGGTGGACGCGCGCAACGTCGAGTTCTACACCGGGGCCAAGGCGGGCGGGCGACCGGAGCGCAACGGCCACATTCCCGGCGCGGTCAGCATCCCCTTCGACTCACTTCTCACCGACGCGCCGCGCTTCAAACCGGAACGCGAGCTGCGCGCAGCGTTCGCGGCGGCGGGCGTGAAGGATGGGGACCGAGTGGTCGCCTACTGCCATATCGGCCAGCAGGCGACGGTCGTGTACGTCGCCGCCCGGGTGCTGGGCTACCCGGTGGTCCTCTACGACGGGTCGTTCGAGGACTGGTCCGCCCGGGGGAAACCCGTGGAAGCCGCCAAGTAGCCCCGGGGGGGGGCGGCGGGCGACTCGGGCGCAGGGCCTGGAGGCGAACGGATTCGCCCCGTTTCGTCGCCCCGTTTCACCGCACGAGCTTCCGGTATTTCACCCGGTGCGGCCGGTCGGCTTCCGCACCCAGCCGGCGGCGGCGGTCCGCCTCATAGTCCTGGTAGTTGCCCTGGAACCACACTACCTGGCTGTCCCCCTCGAAGGCCAGCACGTGAGTGGCAATCCGATCGAGGAACCAGCGGTCGTGGCTGACGACCACCGCGCAGCCGGCGAAATCGATCAGGGCGTCCTCGAGCGAGCGCAGGGTGTCCACGTCGAGGTCGTTGGTGGGCTCGTCCAGCAGCAGGAGATTGCAGCCGCCCCGCAGCAGCTTTGCCAGGTGCACGCGGTTCCGCTCGCCACCCGACAGCGTGCCGACGGGGCGCTGCTGATCGCGGCCCTTCAGGTTGAACCACGAGGCGTAGGCGCGCGACGACACCGCGCGCTTGCCGATCTGGATCTCGTCGAGGCCGCCCGACACCTCTTCCCAGACGGTCTTGCCCGGATCGAGCGCGTCCCGCGACTGATCCACGTAGCCGATCTTCACCGTCTCGCCAATCCGCAGCAGCCCCTCGTCTGGCCGCTCCTGCCCGGTGATGAGCCGGAACAACGTGGTCTTGCCCGCGCCGTTCGGCCCGATGACGCCGACGATGCCGCCTCGCGGCAGCGTGAAGGTGAGCCGGTCGAACAGGAGGGTGTCGCCGTAGCCCTTCCGCAGGTCTTTCGCCTCGACGACGATATCGCCCAGGCGGGGCCCCGGCGCGATGTAGATTTCGCCTCGCTCGATGCGCTGCGTCGCGTCCTGCCCCAGCAGGTCTTCGTAGGCGTTCAGGCGCGCCTTGCCCTTCGCCTGCCGGGCTCGCGGGGACATCCGAATCCACTCGAGCTCGCGAGCCAGCGTCCGTTCGCGCCGCGCCTCCTGCTTCTCCTCGCGCTCGAGGCGCTGTTGCTTCTGCTCCAGCCACGACGAGTAATTGCCCTGCCAGGGAATGCCTCGACCGCGATCCAGCTCCAGGATCCAGCCCGCCACGTTGTCGAGGAAGTAGCGGTCGTGGGTGACCGCGACGACGGTGCCGGCATAGTCCTGCAGGAACCGCTCGAGCCAGGCGACCGACTCGGCGTCGAGGTGATTGGTGGGCTCGTCCAGCAGCAGGAGGTCCGGCGACCGCAGCAGCAGGCGGCAGAGCGCGACGCGCCGGCGCTCCCCGCCGGAGAGCGTCGAAACGTCGGCGTCCCCCGGGGGAACCCGCAGGGCGTCCATCGCCAATTCCACCCGGGAGTCGAGGTCCCACGCGTTGGCGGCGTCGATCCGGTCCTGCAGGCGCCCCTGCGCCTCGAGCACCTTGTCCATCTCGCCGGCCGACAGGTTCTCGCCCAGCCGCTCGGATAGCCGCTCGTACTCCTCGAGCAGCGCGCGCGTCTCGCGCACGCCCTCCTCGATGTTGCCGCGCACGTCCTTGGACGCGTCGAGCTGGGGCTCCTGCGGCAGGAAACCGACGGACACGCCATCGGCCGCAAACGCTTCCCCTGAGAAATCACGGTCGAGGCCAGCCATGATGCGGAGCAGCGTGCTCTTGCCCGCGCCGTTCGCCCCGAGGACGCCGATCTTCGCGCCGGGCAGGAACGCCAGCCAGATGTCGTCGAGCACCTTCTTGTCGGGCGGGTGCACCTTCGACAGGGCCTTCATGGTGAAGATGTACTGGTAGGCCGCCATCCGGGAAGTATACCCGTAACCTCCGGCCGGGCCCGCTTCACACCCTGGAGGACGGGCGGTACCGACACGCGCTCGATCGTGTACACTCGTTGGATTCAGCCCTGCTGAGGTCGGTTGGCGGGTTCGAGGCTTTCCGACGGCGGGGCCGAGCAGGCGAAGGTTTGCATGACAGTCGCTGACAACCGCGAGAAGCCCCGGCCTGGTGTGCCGCGGCCGCTCGATTCCGTTTCGCCCGGTCCGGATGCCCTCGAACACGAAGTCGCCCGCCGTGTGGCGGCGGCCCGCGATCGCTGGACGCGGCACGCCGGTCTCGACCTCAGCTCTCCCGCTCAATACCACCGCCCCGTGGAACGGCCCTTCACGGCGGACGAGCGGACGTCGGTCACGATTTTGATCGGCGGCCTGACCCTTCGCCACGAGCAGTTGATCCAGTCGGCGCTCGAGGCCGCGGGCTACAACTGCCTGCCGCTGCCGCCGGCCGGTCTCCGGGCGTGCTACGTCGGGAAGCAGTACGGCAACAACGGCGTGTGCAACCCGGCGTACTTCACCGTCGGCAACCTCGTCTTGTGGCTGCAGCAGCGCGAGGCCGAGGGCGTGTCGCGGCAGGAACTGCTGGATCGTTACATCTTCTTCACGGCCAGCGGCTGCGGCCCCTGCCGTTTCGGCACCTACGAGGCGGAGTACCGGCTTGCCCTGCGCAACGCGGGCTACGACGGCTTCCGGGTGATGACGTTCCGGCAGGACCAGGGCCTCAAGACGAGCACCGGCGAGCCGGGCTTCAAGTTCAGCCTGATGCTCGGGCTCGGCGCCTTCAACGCCTTCCAGATGGGCGACGTGCTGAACGACTTCGCGTTCGCGGTGCGGCCGTTCGAGATCGTCCCCGGGAGCACCGACCGGCTGATGGCCGAAGCGACGACCGTCCTCGCGCGCGACCTCCGGGCGCGGGCGCTTCGCCAGCCCGGCGAGGGGTTCCGCCCGGTCGTCTGGAAGGCGCTGGGGCTTCTGCCGAAGGGGCCCTTGGTCGGCAGTCAGATCCGGAACATCTGCCGGCAGGTCTGGGGGCGGCCGAACCACGACGCGATGGCCGGCTGCCGCTCGATCCTGTCCGGCATCGAAGTGGATCGGCTCCGCGTGAAGCCGGTGGTCAAGGTGACCGGCGAGTTCTGGGCGCAGACCACCGAGGGCGACGGCAACTTCCGGATGTTCGAGTTCCTCGAACGCGAGGGCGCGCAGGTCCTGGCCGAGCCGCTCAGCTCCTGGGTCATGTACATGATCTACCAGGGGCGGGCGAAGCTGCGGTACCGGCTCGGTATGAAGGTCGAGGGGCCGTCCGTGGCCGCCGGTCCCCGGGCGCGGGCCCGCGAGGCCCTGAAGGCGCTGAAGAAGCAGTCGCTGCTCGCGCTCGCCGACCGCCTGTATCGGCACCGCTACGACGTCCTCCGGCGCACACTCGCCAATGTCCCGCACCCCCTCGTGGACCAGATGGAGTTGGCTCGCCTCGCGCACCCCTACTACCACTCCCTCTCGCGGGGCGGGGAAGGGCACCTGGAGGTCGCCAAGAACATCTACTACTCCACTCAGCCGGGCGCCCACATGGTGCTCAGCCTCAAGCCGTTCGGCTGCATGCCGTCCACGCAGTCCGACGGGGTGCAGTCGTCGATCGTCGCGCGCTTCCGCGACATGCTGTTCGTGCCGATCGAGACGGCCGCTGAAGGCGAGCTGAACGCCCACAGCCGGGTGCAGATGGCGCTGGTCGAGGCGAAGTCGAGGGCGCAGGCGGAGTTCGACGGCGCCCTCGAACGCTGCGGCCGGACCATCGCCGAGATCCGGCGCTACGTGGAGGCACACCCCGACCTGCGCAATCCCTTCTACCCCGTCCCTCACCGGCCGGGGATCGTCGGCGAGGCGGCAAATTTCGTCCTCCACGTGGGCGAGCGCATGGACCGCGACCCGGCCTGCCGGCCGGCGCAGCGGGCGGCGCCGTCTGGCCTGGCGTCTGCGGAGTCCGCGCGATGACGGCGAGCGAACGGCGTTTCCTCCTGGGCCTCGATGTCGGCTCCACCAGCGTCAAGGTCGTGGCCGTCGATCCCAAGACTTCGGAATTGCGTTGGCGCGACTACCAGCGTCACGAGAGCCGGCCGGCCGAGCGGCTGCTGGACATGCTGTCGGCCTTCGACCGGACGTTCGGGGTGGAACCGGGTGAAGCCCGGGCGTTCATCACCGGCGTGGGCGGTGCGGCCCTCGCCCCGCTCGTCGGCGCCCGGTACGTCCAGGAGGTGGCGGCGATTGCCCTGGCCGTCGAGAAGCGCCATCCCGACGCGCGCACCGTCATCGAGCTGGGCGGCCAGGACGCAAAGATCGTCTTCTTCGAGGCCGAAGACGACGGCCGGACGCGCAAGCTGGTGTCGATGAACGACAAGTGCGCGGGCGGCACGGGCGCCGTCATCGACAAGATCTCGAACAAGCTCAAGGTCCCCCTCGACTCGCTGGGCACGCTCGCCTACCGCGGCCTGAAGATCTACCCCATCGCCGGCAAGTGCGGCGTCTTCGCGGAGACCGACATCAACGGCCTCCAGAAGCGCGGCGTCGCGCCGGAGGAGCTGATGGCGTCGCTCTACGATGCGATCGTGCTCCAGAACCTGGCCGTGCTCTCGCGCGGGAATACGCTTCGGCCGTCGGTCCTGCTGCTTGGAGGTCCGCACGCCTTCATCCTGGGCCTGCGCGAGGCGTGGCAGGCGCACATTCCCCGCCTGTGGGAGGAGCGCGGGGTGCCGCTGCCCGAGGGCGCGACGCCCGATTCCCTCATCGTCACCCCCCGGGACGCCGAGTTCTACTGCGCGCTGGGATGCGTGGAGTTCGCACGCCAGGAGGAAGGCTGCGACTACCTGGGGGCCGACCGCCTGGCGGCTTCCCTCGCGGCCGGGCACGGAAGCGCGACGTCGCGGCGGGGCGCGCCCGCGATCGCCGTCTCGGGCCAGGACCTGGCCGAGTTCCGCCGGGAGTACGAGCGGCCCGCCTGGACGCCGCCGCCGCTGCCCGCCGGGCAGACCGCCCCGGGCTTCGTCGGGCTCGACGCCGGGTCAACCTCCACGAAGGCCGTGTACCTCGACGAGGGGGGGCGGGTGCTGGCGAAGGCATACCAGCTCTCGCGCGGCAACCCGATCGAGGATGCGATCGAGATGTTCCGCTCCCTGCGGCAGCAGGTGGAGGCGCACGGCGCGCGGCCCGAGGTCCTCGGGGTGGTCACCACCGGCTACGCGAAGGACATCCTGCGCGACGTGTTCTCCGCCGACGCCGCCCTGGTGGAGACGGTGGCGCACGCAGAGTCGGCGCTCCACCTCTACCGGGACCCGCACGTGATCGTGGACGTGGGCGGGCAGGACATCAAGATCATCGTCATGCGCAACGGCCGGGTGAAGGACTTCCGCCTCAACACCCAGTGTTCGGCGGGCAACGGGTACTTCCTGCAGGCGATCGCCCAGAACTTCGGCTACCCGGTGGAGACGTTCGCGGAAACGGCGTTCGAGGCGCGGGAGATGCCGGTCTTCGGGTACGGGTGCGTCCTCTTCCTGCAGTCCGAGATCGCCAACGTGCAGCGCCAGGGCTGGAGGCCGGAGGAGATCCTG